>Ga0306918_10001147_pt1 | contig 12962 bp, 10 predicted proteins | sample tim00Cox0000000H_FD_203315 | JGI IMG/M metagenome (GOLD analysis project Ga0306918, IMG submission 203315) | Lab enrichment of tropical soil microbial communities from Luquillo Experimental Forest, Puerto Rico - timezero.00C.oxic.00.000.00H (v2)... | ecosystem: Environmental > Terrestrial >... | reverse complement strand
CGGCGAGCTCAACCCGACCATCGTTGCCTCCGCATTGGTCGCGCGTCTGCGGCGCCTCGGGCATCACAGCCCGGTCTTGGAGCAAAGGCTTGCGCGGTTGGAGGCCTTCGATCGGCCCGCCCCAGGCCACGCGCCGATTTCTCTGCAGCGCACGCCTTATTTCTGCTCCGGCTGCCCGCACAACACCTCGACCAAAATCCCGGAGGGCAGCCGCGCCATGGCCGGTATCGGCTGCCACGGCATGGCACTCTTTATGCCCGCACGGCGCACCACAACAATCTCCCAGATGGGTGGCGAGGGCGTGAACTGGATCGGACAAGCGCCCTTCACCAATGAGCCGCACGTCTTCCAGAATCTCGGCGATGGCACCTACACCCATTCCGGCCTGTTGGCCTTGCGCGCCGCAGCCGCGTCGGGCGTGAGCATCACCTACAAGATTCTCTATAACGATGCGGTCGCCATGACCGGCGGCCAGCCCGCCGAAGGCAGCTTCACCGTCGCGCAGATCGCCCACCAGGTCTGGGCCGAGGGGACCAAGCGCCTTGCCATCGTCTCCGACGAACCCGACAAATATCCGCGCAACTACTTTCCGCCCGGCGCAACCGTTCATCACCGCCGCGAGATGGATGATTTGCAGCGCGAATTGCGTGAGACCAAGGGGCTCACGGTCCTGATCTACGATCAGACCTGCGCCGCCGAGAAGCGCCGCCGCCGCAAGCGCGGGCTCTATCCCGATCCGCCCAAGCGCGTCTTCATCAACGATCTCGTCTGCGAAGGCTGCGGCGATTGTTCGCAGACCTCGAACTGCGTCTCGGTGCAGCCGCTCGACACCGAGTTCGGCCGCAAACGCCAGATCGACCAGTCGAACTGCAACAAGGATTATTCCTGCGTCGAAGGCTTTTGCCCGAGCTTTGTCACCGTTCACGGCGGTGCGCTCAAGCGCATCAAGACCACGGCGGTCGAGTCCGGCCAGCTCTTTGCCGACTTGCCGTTGCCGACACCCCCGAAGCTGGACACGGCCTACAACATCCTCGTCACCGGCATCGGCGGCACCGGCGTGATCACCGTCGGCGCGCTGCTCGGCATGGCCGCCCATGTCGATGGCCGCGGCTGCTCGGCGCTCGACTTCACCGGCCTGTCGCAAAAGAACGGCGCGGTCATGAGCCATGTCCGCATCGCGCCGACGCCGGAAGACATCACGACTGTACGCATCACCAACGGCGGCGCCGACCTGATCCTGGGCTGCGACATCGTGGTGTCGGCGAGCGAAACGGCGCTCACGCGCATCGATCGCGGCGTGACAAAGGCCATCGTCAACGCCGATCTGCAGCCGACGGCAAGCTTCGTGCAAAATCCCGACATCGATTTCGGGATGAATGCGATGCAGACGACGCTGCGCGATGCCATCGGCGAGCGCAATCTCGACATCATCGATGCGACCGGGCTGGCCGCAACCCTGATGGGCGACAGCATCGCGACCAACGCCTTCATGCTGGGTTACGCCTTCCAGAAGGGCACGATCCCGTTGTCGCTGGAGGCGATACTGCGCGCGATCGAGATCAATGGCGCCGCGGTCGAGATGAACAAGCAGGCCTTCACCTGGGGCCGGCTTGCCGCCCACGACATGGCGCGCGTCCGCAGCGTGACCCAGTTCCGCGCCCGCGCCGGTGCGCCGACCCGGACGCTGGATGAGCAGATCGCCACACGCGCGGAATTTCTGACCGCTTATCAGGACAAGGCCTATGCCGAGCGCTATCTCGCGGCGGTCGCCAAAGTACGAAAGGCGGAAGCTGCGGCTGCGCCGGCTTCGACCGAACTCACCGAGGCAGTTGCGAAAAACCTGTTCAAGCTGATGGCCTACAAGGACGAGTACGAAGTCGCGCGGCTCTATACCGACGGCAGCTTCGCCGGAAAACTGTCCGACAGGTTCGAGGGCGACTACCGCCTCAAATTCTATCTGGCGCCGCCGATCTTTGCAAAGCGCGACAAATCCGGCCGCCTGCAAAAGAAGGAATATGGCGGCTGGATGATCCACGCGTTCCGCCTGCTGGCGCAGCTTAAATTCCTGCGCGGCACGTCCCTTGATCCGTTTGGGCGCACGGAAGAACGCCGCACCGAGCGCAGGCTGATCGACGACTATCTTGCGATGATCGAGCAGCGCATCCCTGCGCTCGCGCCGGCGCAAATCCCGTTGCTCGCAAAACTTGCGCGCATTCCCGAAATGATCCGGGGCTACGGTCACATCAAGGACGAGATCATCAGGAAGGCGCGCGCCGAGCAGGCCCGGCTCGAAGCGGAGCTCGAGAACAGCCGGTTCGCAGCGGCCGCGGAATAGCTTTGCCCAGATCGCAGGGTAGCGTTTTTGCCGTCCGCTGTTGTCCCGGCGAAGGCCGGGACCCATACCGCGGAATTTCTCCGTGGCTCGCAGCGGTGTCGGACGATCTTCGTATAACAAAGGCCCGTGGTTATGGGTCCCGGATCGCGCTCGCCACTTGACGGCGCTGCGCGCCGCAAGCAACTCGCTTGTCCGGGACGACCGCGTATTTTCTGATTCGAATTTCAAACAGCCGAGAGGACACGACCTCGCATTCCCGCGACATGCTTGTCCGAGTTTTTGCAAAACCACGTCCTCGACTCGAGAGGGCGCAGGGAATGCCGGGTGATCTGCTGCACCCGCAGCCTTGTGTGCGATTGAGAAGAGCACACAAGCGTAAGTCACCACAGGTGAAGCCGAAACATCGACATTCCCTGCGCGATGGTGTTAACGCTGCTTCGTGCTCTCCCCGGTGTCCATGACTTCTTAGTCACCGTCGCCTGTCGATCATCCTCGACAAACTTGACGCCAGCCAAGGGGCGCCAGGACCACACGACTTCGCCGTCCGCAAAATGCATCGCACGTCGGGCGATGCCTTCGCGTCCATCGCATCCCGCGCCCAACACTCGTGACGATCGCGAAGCGCCCCTCTCATCGAGGCGGGACGGCGCGGGTCATGACATTGATTTGGGGTTCTGATAAAGCGAAATGTTTCTTGCGGGGCGACTTGACAGGAATTCGCGCAACTCACTTGTCGGGCAAATCACTTCGAAGAACTGCTTGTTCTGGAAGGGCTTTGTTCCTGCGGCGCGCGGCAAGTGCGCAGCGCTTGACTCACCCGACCGGGGCGAGGCCGACCGCCCGCTTGAGGACATCGATGTCCGCGGTCTGGATCGCGGAGAGTCCGTCAATCCGCGCGATCTCCTCCACGAGGCCCACCAGTTCGCGCCGTTCTTCGGCGGTGAGCCGTTTGTTGAAGAGATCGGCGAACAGTTTCGCCGCCTCTTCAAAATTTTGCGCACAGCTTGCAATGAAGCGTGCATGAGTGAGGCGCTCGTTCAGCTCGCGGTCGAAGCCGAACACCACGCGCATCCTTTCTTCTATGGTGGCGATTTGCCCGGCCGTCGGATCGCGGCCGCGAGGTATCAGCAACATCAGGACCGTTGCGGCGTCGCGCGGATCGTCGATAGCACGCAACGGCGCGGTCCGCTCCGACTCGCGCGCCTTTGCACGTCGCGCTTCATCCTTGCGGCGCGCGGACACCTCATGGAAGTGCGCGACGCCGCCCATGCGGACGAACCAATAGATCACCCAAAACACCAGCGTGCTGGCGACAAGGACGATAACCGGCATTTCAAGGCCCCTGCGACGTTCCACTCTACTCGACATAGTGTAACGGCATGATTACGCAGGCGTGGTGCATCTTTGGCCTGGAAGCTACGATTGGTTAAGAACGTCTTCCGCGCGAGCTGCAATCCATCGGCGCAATTCTCTCACATAGGGCGTACCGCTGACCGCAACGCTCTTCATGGCAACAGAAATGCGTTGGCAGATCATCTGAGAGGCGAAATGCGCGTCCAGCGTTGGCTTTCACTTACCCCGCCCGCGCCGCGGGCTTGCGCTCCACCGGATGGATGTCGATCGCGCGCAGCCGGCCGAGCCGCAGCACCTCCATCGCAAGCTTCTTGCCGATGCGGTCGCGGTCGAGCACGCGGATCAGATCGTCGACGCCGTTGATCTCGACGCCGTCGAGCTTGACCACGACGTCGCCCGGCAGCAATCCCGCCTGCGCCGCCGGTCCGTCCGGCTCGACCTGTATCAGAAGCGCGCCCATCTTGTTCTCGACGCCGGCCACGACGGCGTGCCGGCGCGGGATCGGCGCGGTCTGGCCGGACACGCCGATATAGGCTCGGCGGACATAGCCGTGGCGGATGATCTCCGACAGCACGAATTGCGCGGTGTTGCTCGCAACCGCAAAGCAGATGCCCTGCGCGCCGTTGATGATGGCGGTATTGATGCCGATCACTTCGGCGCTCGACGACACCAGCGGTCCGCCGGAATTGCCGGGATTGAGCGCGGCGTCGGTCTGGATGACGTCCTCGATGGTGCGCCCGGAGACCGAGCGGATCGAGCGGCCGAGCGCCGACACCACGCCGGCGGTGACCGTCGATTCGAATCCGAGAGGATTGCCGATCGCGACCACGAGCTGGCCGCGGCGGAGCGTCTTCGAGTTGCCGAGTGCGGCATAGCGCAGATCGCGCGCGCCGTCGGCGCGCAGCAGCGCAAGATCAGTGTCGGGATCGACGCCGAGCACATGCGCGTCGGTGATGAAGCCTTCGATGTCGCGCAGACGGATTTCCCTGGCCGATCCGACCACGTGGCTGTTGGTCAGGACGAGGCCGTCGGGCGAAATGACGATGCCGGAGCCAAGCCCGCCGCGCTCGCGCGGGTTGCGTGCTTTGGGTCCGGTTTCGACCCGCACCACGGCGGGGCCGACGCGATCGGTCACGCCGATCACGGCGTTCGAATACGCGTCGAGCAGGGCTTGATCGTTGACGGGGGCTTGTTCGGCTGCTTGCGGTGACGGGACGCCATCGAAGCGGGTGGAGGCAAAATCCAACATGGCGAAATTCCTTCGGCCCTGTCAGATGGTTACGCCTTCCCGTCGGTGCAAGTGCGCATGGCTGGCCTGCACCCTGCCCGATCGGCTAGGTCGCCGCCCCACTTCCCCAAACGGGCAGGCACGGGCTTTCGGAGCCCACATGACGCGCGATCTGCGTCATTCACTCGCGTGCATCTGCAGCTCGGCAAAGCGATTGTCGGCGCGGCGGAGCCGTCGACAAAGCTCGCGGTTGATATTCTGCAGCACGATCACATACCCGTAGACGTCGGCCTTGTAGCACTTGTAAAGCTTTTGGGCCGTGAGCTCGTACAGCACGGTTGGGCTCTCCGCGACGACCGTGGCCGATCGGTTCTGCATTTCGATGAGAGTCATCTCGCCAAAAAAATCACCGGGCCCGAGACTCGACATGCGAATTGCGCGCCCCGAATCCCCGCTCTTGCTCACTACGAGCTCGCCGGAGTGAACGACGAACATCGAGCGCCCCGGTTCTCCTTCCGTTACGACGGTTGCACCGGCGTCGAAGCGGCGCTCGACCAGCATCGAGACCAGGAGATCGACGCTCGCATCCGAGAGGCCACCGAAAAAAGGTGTGGCGAGCAAGAACTCTTTCAGATCGGGCGAGCTGGCAGCCATCGAGGTAATATACTCTCGCTCCCGGTAGCGGCAAGCAGGCAGGGCGCTGCCTGCAGCCTGCCCGAACAGGTGCAACCCAAAGCTACCGCCAATGCGGCCAGGTCCGTTGCTGTCAGCAGCGAGGTCCTGGAAACAAGGCCGATTTCATATCTTGAAGCATCGCGCTTCAGGGTGCCTGCCGCAGCTTCGACGGGCGCTTCTTCACCGGATCGAGCAGCGACCAGTCGCCATCGGGCAGCACATGCCCTTTCGGGAATGGCGGGCGCAATTCCAGTCCGAGCGAGCGCAGCACGCGATCGTCGCGGTAGTAGCATTGCAGCACGACGCGGACGAGGGTTGCCGCCGGCGCGCCGCCGTTGGCACGAAATTCCTTCGCCACGGCTTCTCGGAGCGTCGGATCGAGCCTGGCGAGCGGCATGCCGGCAAGGCGGGCGAGATGATCGAGCGCGGCCGCGACCTGTTTGGTGTCGCGGCCGAGCGTTGCCAGAATATCCGCCTGGATGCGGGTGTCGTCGGCGCCGGGCACGCGATATTCCGCGCTTTCCGGAATAATCATGGCCGCGATCGTGCGAAGGTCGTCGCGCTGGGCCGCCGTGAGGGTTTCTGCGCTCATCGCGTCCTCAATCGAACAGGTTTGCCAGGCGCTGCTTCATCTGGTCGGCGACATAAAGCGCGATGGCCTGGATGGTGGATGTCGGATTGACGCCGCCTGAGGTGACGAACACGCTGCCGTCGACGATGAAGAGGTTCTTCACGTCATGCGATCGGCCCCATTCGTTCACCACGGAGCGTTCGGGGTCCGCTCCCATCCGCGCGGTGCCGAGCAGATGCCAGCCGCCCCAGGGAATCGGAGAATTGATGCAGATATCGGTCGCGCCGGCCGTGTCGAGGATTTCCCGGCCGCGCGCCAGGGCATGCTCCATCATCTTCCTGGAGTTCTCGCTGATGGTGTAGTCGATCTTCGGAGCGGGGATGCCGTGGCTGTCCTTGAGCACGGGATCGAGCGTGACGCGGTTGTGCTCTTCCGGCAAATCCTCGCAGATCGCGGAAACGTGCAAGCGGTGGCCGTTCAGCTTGCGGAAGACGCGGTGATGGTCGGCGCCCCACGGCAAAATGCCTTTCTGCTCGCTCGCGACCGCCTCGAACACCGGCCCCGCACCCCGGCCGAACTGGATGCCGTAGCCGCGGACGAAGCCGCGCGACAGATCGGTGTCGTAAAATTCCTTGCTCCAGAGGCAGGTCGGCGGCGCGCGGTTGGAGTCGGTCGGCTCCTTCACGAAGCCGTAGATCTGCGCATAGGGATGGAACATCAGGTTCTTGCCGACGAGGCCGCTCGAATTGGCAAGACCGTTGGGAAAGCGGCCGGAAGTTGAGTTAAGCAGGAGCCGCGGCGTGCCGACGCCGTTGCAGGCGATGATCACCACTTCCGCCGGCTGAAACTGCTCGACGCCGTCCTTGTCGTAATAAACGACACCCGAGGCCATGCCGTGTTCGTTGGTCGTAATTTCGCGCACGCGGCAATGCGTCTTGAGCTCGATGCCGGCGCGCAGCGCATGCGGCCAATAGGTGATGTCGGTCGAGGCCTTGGCGCCTTGCGCGCAGGCCGGCGTGCAATGACCGAGATTGATGCAGCGCGCCCTGCCCTCATAGTCTGTCGTCGCAACCGTCGTGTCCGACGGCCACCAGTGCCAGCCAAGCTGGTTCATGGCCTTGCCGATCAGCGCGCCGGAGAGTCCGAGCGGCTGCGGCGGCATCGGCGGGCGGGTCAGCGGCGATCGTGGATCGCCCGAGAGACCCGACACGCCCATGATGCGATCGTTCTCCTCGAAGAACGGAACCAGCATGTCGTAATCGATCGGCCAGTCGTCGGCGACGCCGTCGAGCGACTTGACGCGGAAGTCGGACGGATGAAGCCGCGGCCAATGCGCCGTGTACATAATGGTCGAACCGCCGACGCCGTTGAAGTTGACGACCTTGATCGGCGAATTGTCGTCGTTGATCGGATAGTCCTCGGGCCGCGCGCGGACATTCGGGCTCGTCGACCAGTCGCCATAGAAGCGCGCTTCCCAGTCGCGGCCGGTGCTCGGGTATTCGGCCGGGTTCATCCAGCCGCCCTGCTCCAGGCAAAGGATGTGCATTTTGGTCTCGGCGAGCGACCAGGCGACCGCGGCACCTGACGCACCGGCGCCGATGATCAGGACGTCTACGGGATCGTTCATTCCGGGCATTTTCCCCACGCGCCGTCACCGCTTCGCGGGCGATCGGCGGGCCGAACGATAGGGGCAGATCGGGGCTACAGTCAAAGGGCGCGCCGCTCGCGGGCGAGCATGCTCGCAACCCTCCCACGCATAGCTATCGGATTTGTCCGGAGGCGGCAGACGGGATAGTTTCGGCCAATTCAGAAATGTCAGGGGAATAGCCGCCGGTGGCCGATTCGCGCCCAGAAGAACCATCGCCAGAACCATCGCCCAACGCCGCATCCGATGCGGCGGCCGACCTGGACTTCGATGTCATCATCATCGGTGCCGGCATGTCCGGCCTCTACCAGCTCTACCGGATGCGCGAGCTGGGACTGAGGGTGCGGGTATTCGAGACCGGCACGAATATCGGCGGGACCTGGTACTGGAACCGCTATCCCGGTGCGCGCTTCGACTCCGAAAGCTATTCCTACGGTTATTCATTTTCCAAGGAGCTGCTGGAGGAGTGGGAATGGTCGGAGCATTTCGCCGGCCAGCCGGAGACGCTCCGTTATCTCAACCATGTCGCCGACAAGTTCGACTTGAGGCGCGATATCCAGTTCTGCAGCCGGGTCACCGCCGCCGTCTTTGACGAGGAAGCACGAAGCTGGACAGTCACGCTCGAGGACGAAAGTACTTATCACACGCGCTTTCTGATCACCGCGATCGGTCCGCTCTCGACCCCGACGCTGCCCCGCATCGAAGGGCGCGACAGCTTTCAGGGCCAGTCATTCCACACCGCGCGCTGGCCGAAGACCCCCGTCGCGCTTGCGGGGAAGCGCGTTGCCGTCATCGGCACCGGCGCAACCGGCGTCCAGACCATCCAGACCATCGCCGCCGAAGTCGGTCATCTCACGGTGTTCCAGCGCACGCCGAACTGGTGCGCGCCGCTGCATAACGGCAAGATCGATGCAGAGACGCAAAGAAAGATCAAGGCGGGCTATCCCGAGATGTTCGCCCGTTGCCAGGAAACCTTTGCCTGCTTCATTCACACGCCCGACCCGCGGGGCGCCTTCGAGGTCTCCGACGAGGAGCGTGAGGCATTCTACGAGAAGCTCTATGCCGAGCGCGGCTTCGGCATCTGGCAGGGCAACTTCAAGGACATCCTGACCGACCGCAGGGCGAATGCGACGATCAGCGATTTCGTTGCACGCAAGATCCGCGAACGCGTGAAGGATCAGAAGGTCGCCGACAAGCTGATCCCCAGGAATCACGGCTTCGGCACACGGCGGCTGCCGCTCGAGACCTTCTATTACGAGGTCTATAACCGCGACAATGTCGAGCTCGTCGACCTCACGGAGACGCCGATCGAGCGGATCACGCCCAAGGGAATCAAGACGAGCGAAAGGGAATACCCGTTCGACATCATCATTTTCGCAACCGGCTTCGATGCGATCACCGGCGCGTTCGACAAGATCGAGTTGCGCGGAACCGGCGGCGCGCGGCTGAAGGACAAATGGAGAGACGGACCGGAGACCTATCTCGGGCTGATGGTCGAGGGCTTCCCCAATATGCTGATGCTGATGGGCCCCCACACCGCGCTCGGCAACATTCCGCGCAGCATCGAATACAGCGTCGAGTGGGTCACCGGCCTGATCCGCTTTGCGCAAGAGAAGGGCCTGACGCGTCTGGAGGCGACGGCCCAAGGCGTCGCGTCATGGACCGACCACGTCAAGGCGCTCGGCGTCGGTCTTCTGTCAAACGAGGTCGATTCCTGGATGACCGGGATCAACCGGAACGTCGACGGCAAGACCAAGCGGATTGTCGCGCGTTATAGCGGCAGCGCGCCGGCCTATCGCGAAAGGTGCGACGCCGTTGCGGCAAAAGATTATGACGAGCTCAGGCTGGCGTAGCGCCGACATCGGGATATGCTACGGAGACTTCCATAAAGCTTCCGATCTTGCGAGCAGGCATGCGGTTACGTGACGCTGTTTTTCCGGTTTTGTCGTCCTTCATCTTTCTCACGCTTTTATCCGCAAGTCCCGGACGGGCAGCAGGCGCCGTGGTCCGCGACAGCCATACCATTCAGCTTGGCGAGGTGACCTACCGGCTCGACGGCGTCGATGCGCCCGAGTTCGACCAGATGTGCATCGACGATCACGCCGACCCCTGGAGCTGCGGGGTCGATGCGCGCGATCAGCTCACCAGGCTGATCGGCGGACGCCCGGTTCACTGCGATGATCTCGGACCCGACAAGAATTTCGGCAAATGGCACATCGGCCTTTGCACGGTCGAAGGCGAGACGGTGAGCTTGAACCAGCAGCTTGTCCAGCAGGGCTTTGCGATGGATTTCGAGCCCTCGGCAAAAGGCCGCTTCCTGGACGACGAAGCGCGCGCCAGGGATGCTCAGCTCGGTCTCTGGAAAGGCTGCTTTGTCGCGCCGGACGACTTCCGCCTCGGCAAGAAAGACGGCGCCCTGCGCGGCAGTGCATGCCGGACCGATCGCGACCGGCAGATCCGCGAGGCACTTTTCCCGGAGGATCTCGCGATGCCGCCGGCCTGCAGCATCAAGGGCAAGTTTGCCGCGCGCGCGCGCGTGACCGGCGATGTCGGCATCTATCACCTGCGGGGCTGCAGCAGCTATGCCGGCCTGACCCAACCCGACCGCTGGTTCTGCACCGAGGAGGATGCGCAGGCTGCGGGCTTTCGCCGGGCCTTCAATTGTCGCGCGAAACCCGGTGCGAAATAGGGCTTCGCACGCGTTCAACGCGCAGGCCTGAAACTCTCCATATGCGCGCGGTCGGCCGGAGGCAGCGCATTCGTCCAACCGGCCTCATCGCCAGGCTCCGGAAGCACGTTGCCGAACTCCGCCATCTGTCGCGGTATCAAATCGGTGATGTAGACCCAGACATGGTTCGCAGGCACTTCGGCGGCGCCGGAGACGGCTGCAAGCATCTGCGCGATCAGCCGATCCTTGCTCTCCGCGGTCCTGCCCGCGCGAATCTGGCCGTTGACGAACACCTGTTTCCCGCGCAGCGGCACGCCGCCGACAAAATACTTGCCGGACGCAACGTCGTTGAAAATCACCTGCGCAAAATAGGTCGGTGCGCCCGTGGTTTCGCTATGAACCCGCGTGATCTCCTGGGCGATCCTCGCCCGCTTCCCCTGGTCGAGACATCCTTCCGGCGCCGTCACCGTATATGTCGGCATTTCGCATATCCTCCTGTGTTGGCAGGTCGTGTCAGTCGAACCGGTAATTCCAGCCGATCCATTGGCAGAGGCCGCGGCCCATGACGTCCTCGAGGTCCCCGCCCCCGAGCCACGGCAGTTCCTCGGTGAAGAAGGTCACGCATTGGCGGTAGCTGCATTGCATCCGCGTGATGTCGGTCCCCCAGAAGAAGCGCTTGGGTCCGAACGCATCGAAGATGCGGTGCAGCCCGTCCTGGATGTTGCGGAACGGATAGCTCTGCGTCGAATAATGCGGCGCGCCGGTCGCTTTCACGGCGACATTGGGCAATCCCGCCAGCGCCACGAGCTCGTCGAGATGGATGAAAGCCTCCGCATCGCGGCCGCGCCGGTTGAGCCCGCAGTGATCGACGATCATCCTCAAACGCGGGTGGCGCTCGGCAATCTCGCGGAACTTTTTCAGGAAAAGACCGCCCATCATCGCGATCGGCAGCCCCTCATTTTCGGCCGCCGGCCACAGCCAATCCAGCGAGCGGTCGTAGAGCCACTTCTGCTGCTCTTCCAGGAGAAACGGCCAGCGCAGGCCCATCATGCCGGGCTGGTTTCGCCAGCCATGGATCAGCTTTCGATTCTCGGGGTCTTGCAGCGGAAACTGGCCCATCACCGCGAAACGATCGGGATAGCGCCTGGCCGCATCGACCGCGAGCGCGTTCGCGTTGGGGTCCCAGCTACCAGGCGGATGGATCAGTGCGGCGTCGACCCCGGCCGCGTCCATCTCGGCCAAAACCTCTTCGGCGGTGAATTTCTCGACCTTGCGGTGCAGGCCTGACGTCGGCACCACCGTCTGCGACCAGATATGCACCTGCGCGTCGACGATCTTCACGGCGTTTCCTCCGCTTTCTGATGGCGCAATCTTGCATGAGCATCGAGGGTCCGGCAACGCGCGGATATGACTTGCCGGATATGCCTTGCCGCGGAAACAGCATGCGCCCACCGCAATGCAGGCGCCCTTCTCTCGCGAGCGCCGCATTGCTATCGTGCGCTCCAAAACAGGGAAGAAACCATGACAGGGCCCGAGGACGACGACGGTCTCGCCGGCAAGGTCGCGCTGATCAGCGGCGGCGGTGCGGCGGGCGACGGCATCGGCAATGGCCGAGCGGCGGCGATCCTGCTCGCGCGTGCCGGAACAAAAGTGATGGTAGCCGATCGCGAGCCGGCGCTCGCCGAGCGTACCGTCGAGATGATCACGCATGAGGGAGGCACGGCCGCTGCGATAGCCGGCGATGTCACCCTCGAGGCGGACTGCCGCCGTCTGGTCGAGGCGACCGTCGCACGTTTCGGGCGGCTCGACTTCCTCGACAACAATGTCGGCATCGGCAGCCGCGGCAGTGTGGTCGAGGAGAAGCCGGAGACGTATCGGCGCGTCATGCAGGTCAACGTCGAGAGCATGTTCCTGCTGTCGAAATATGCCATCCCCGCGATGATCGGCACTGCCAAGGGAGGTGCGATCGTCAATATCTCCTCGATCTCTGCGCTGCGGCCGCGGGGGCTCACCACCTACACGACATCGAAGGCGGCAGTCATCGGGCTGACCCGCGCCATGGCGGTCGATCACGGGCGAGACAACATTCGCGTCAACTGCATCTGCCCGGGGCCGATGTACACGCCGATGGTCTATGCCCGTGGCATGAGCGAGGCCGCGCGCACCCAGCGGGCAAAAGCGTCCGTGCTCAAGCTCGAGGGCACCGGCTGGGATGTCGGTCACGCCGTCAAATTCCTGCTCAGCAATTTCGCCCGCTACATCACCGGCCAGGTGCTCGTGGTCGATGGCGGCGTCACGCTCCAGGCGCCGGAACGCGAATCCGAAGATCGATAACGACAAGGGACAAGAACGATGGCGCGCCTCCCCTATCTGGAAGCCGACCAGGTCGCGCCGGAATATCGCGACATGCTCAAGCGCAACACCAATCTGCACAAGCTCCTGGTGAACTCGCCCGACATGGCGCGCGCCTTCAACGGCGTCGGCACC
>Ga0306918_10001143_pt1 | contig 12992 bp, 15 predicted proteins | sample tim00Cox0000000H_FD_203315 | JGI IMG/M metagenome (GOLD analysis project Ga0306918, IMG submission 203315) | Lab enrichment of tropical soil microbial communities from Luquillo Experimental Forest, Puerto Rico - timezero.00C.oxic.00.000.00H (v2)... | ecosystem: Environmental > Terrestrial >... | reverse complement strand
CTTGCGCTCGACAAGGATGCGCTCCATCGACCTGCGCAGACAGTCGGGCTTATCGCATCAGTCACTTGGCTCGGCGGTCTCCATCGGCACTACGTTCGGATGGCATAATCGGCACATACAGGTGTTCTACCGCCGGCTTGAAGCGTCGATCAGCGAAGAGTCGCAGCGCTTTGCGCACCAAGGCGCCAACGAACATCAGATGGTCGAACGTCAGCTGCAGAGAAGATGTCGGTCGCCACCGATAAGATGACCGACCGGTGGACCGCTGCGCTCAAAGTATTCGGAGGATCTCGTCAGCCGTCACGCCGACGAGGAAGAAGACGTCGGGTTCAGCTGCGCCCGCGAGGATTTCGACGAGGATCAGCTCGAAGCAATGGGGAGGCAGTTTCAGCAGCGCAAGCAACAGCTGCTGATGCGGGTCGCCTGATCTAAAAAGCCGTTTTCAACCGGTTGGGGTGATTTCGTACAGATCGCGCCCCGCTTGATCGCCGCGTCTGGAAGCCGGGACGCTGTCGCCTTCGTCCTGTTTGGCCCAGCCTCGCCTCGAGTCTCGCTGACTGGCGCACGCCGGCCGCGACGCGAGCGAAGTGGTCCCGCGCTTGTAGTTTAACCATCTTTCTCCTGAGAGGTTTGCCGTGCGCAGGTCTTATTCTGTCAGAGGCAGCCGGACGCGAGGAATGGGCGAGAGGTGAAACTAGATATCGAGGAGCGGATTCTCGCCGCCGCATTGGACGAAGCCGATGTTAACGATGCCAACGAGCGCGGTGCTGGTGCGCAGATAGCGACTCAATCTGAGACCGCTGATGATTGAACCACAGTTGCCGACAATTTGTGACCTGAAATTCGATTTCAACAAGCCCGTCGAGAGGGAGGCGGCGTTCGCGTGGCTGCGTGCCGTCGCGCCGGTGTTGACAACTGTCGAGCGGCAACAAGTGCGGCAATACCTGCAGGCGATTCGGCGTGATCAGCCAAGCGAGGTGGTGAGTGTCAGAAGCATATGAATCGGAAGACCAGAGCATCGAACTCGGCGATGAGCCCCGAGCCGGTTTGGTCGGCATGCAAATCGAGTTCCGCCGCGTCGACCATGAGCCGGTTACCATCACCCTGACGAAAGCGCACGTCTGGAAAGCCAAGGTCTGGAAGTGGACGACTGCGATGCTATTGGCCAATGCGATCTGGGAAAAACTCCCTAATGAGTTACTTTGAATCGAGAGCCTCGACTGCAAGTGAAGGTCGAAACGGGAGAGCCAGTATGCATCTGGCGGATGCGCTGACCCTCTATAAAAGGCTTGGCATTGACGTCCCGTCGTTGTCCGCTAGGGAGTTTAACCTGGCTTATTTTCAGCTCGCCAAGCGCTATCATCCTGATCAAGGAAACCAGAATAGCCAAGAGTTGATGGCAAACATCAACGCGGCCAGGACGACGATCCTGCAGGCGCACCGCCACGTCGTGTGAGCAATCCGCCGTAGCGAAGCAAATCTGCTGCCGCATCAGCTGGAGCGCACTGACGCGGAGAACCCAAACGACGCTTCTACCGAATACCGGGACCGATTGACCAACCGGCCTGGATATCCTTCGGCGTAGCCGGCAATGAGCTTCCCGTACCCGTCTGCGCTTGGGGGTGTTCCCTCAAACCGGCGGTCTTCTTGTCGCCCGTCATCCGCTCGATCGCTAGCGAGCACAAACTGAGGGTGCCGGCGAGAGCCGCAGCGATCATCAGGCGGAGTAACAAGGGGGTCACGGCCGCGGCTCCGGGTTACTCGCCGATGCCGACGAAGGCGGGCTTTTCTGTCGCGGCTGGTGCCCGCGATGGATGCGATCTAATGATCCCTGCGCCATCAACTAAGGCCTCCCTACTCGGATCATATGGCCTATGTTAACTAATGACCAGAGAGGGTGAAGGGCGCCACATAATTGTCACCCGACGGACCCGTGATCGTCGCGAATTTGCGGTTTTTGGCCGGCTCGGTCGACCTTGCTTGGCGCAGGAAGATTTTTTGAGACGACCTGGGCCGCCGGAGATTAACCCAAACGGGCGCGGGGCTATCCACGCGGTGCTAGAGCAGGCGATCTGCTTCAGCCCGCGCGACCCATACACCGCCCGTTCTTAATAGCGCACTGGGCTCCGCAATCACGCATCGACGAGGCGAACCTCTGGCTCGAAAGCGGCGCGGCGCTAATCCCCAATCCGTAAACCCTCGCGTCCCACGAGCGGGATTATTTCCGTGGTGGCCGTTATATTCGTTAGGCGTCGAGGTTCGCTCCGTTGCAGGGCCACGGACTTGCCGCCAGTGGTTAACGGACTCATCTTCGTCCCGTATCGCAATCGGGCCGTTGATGTTCGACGAGATCGAGCTTTTCTTGCGCTACGGAGCCGAGCCGGGCGAACCGCTAGTCTTTATGATTGTGTCGCGGCCGCATCGCAAAGGCGAGCGTTTGATCATGGCGGCTGTGCCGCTGCAGCTAGCGAGATTACGCGATGATGGCGACGTCCGGCGACTCTACGGTGATCCGCGATTTCCTCCGGCGCAGAGCTAAGTGTAGTAAATTGCCAGCGTCTGCCTCAGACCCGGTCGCCGCGCGGCAACTCCGGGCTCCGCAAGGACCATTTCGCGCATGGTGATGATTTTGCGGATGTCGACCATCGCCTCCTCCTTACTTGGGCCACACAAGTTCTGATCCCGCGCCGCCTTTGATCCCGGGGCGGAAATTATCCGCTGAGCTTCTGTGCCAAGGGCATGGACGGCCGCATCGACGACCCCAGTGCGGGATGGAAGGGCCGCGGGGTGTGGACGACGAGCGGCGACCGGACGCTGTGGATGAAGGAAGGCGGCAAGTGTACGGTCCCGATCGCCTTCCGTGGCACCGGAAAGCAGCAAGTTACCTGGGAAGTCGCCACCCAGTTCGGCGGACGGCGGTCGCGTCAGGCTGGGTTGAGAGCGTAATCTGGATCGCGGACTTCTTTTTCGGGATGGGACCCGGCGCGAAGCCTTCCGGCGTCAGATTCGCGGAATGGTCAAAGCGCCGAACATTCCAGTGGAGGTGCGGACAAGTCCGTTTCTTCGACATCATCAAACGGCAACCGCCATCGGCGTGTGATTGGTGGAGGTAACGATGCACGAAACGGCGACCGGTGCTGCGCTGCTTGCGGCCGCTCGTGACTTCCGGCCGCGCGTTATCCCGCAACGCGACGCTATCGAAACGTCCCGGCGACTGCCGGAAGATCTCGCGCGCGAGCTAGCCCGTGGCGGGTTTTTTCGCATCTTCCTGCCAGCGGCCTATGGCGGGCTCGACCTGACGCCGATGGACGGCATCGCGGTATTCGAGGAGCTGGCGAAAGCCGATGCCTCGGTCGCGTGGTGCGTGTGGAACGGCAATACGCACTGGACCGCAGCTCAGCTCTCCCCCGAGGCGGCGCATGCCATCCATGACGATCCGGACGTCATCACGGCCAACAGTACGCGCCCCTCGGGTCAGGCGCATGTCGTCGACGGCGGCTACCGCCTGACTGGTCGCTGGTCGCTGGTCAGCGGCTGCGAGTTCGCGACATGGATGGTCCTGTGGTCGGTCATACATGAAGACGGCAAGCCGCGCACAACACCGTCCGGCGGCCCGGAGATCCGCTTCATGCTGCTGCCCGCCAGCCAATGCGAGATCATCGACACTTGGACCGTCGGCGGCCTGCGCGGCACCGGCAGCCACGATGTCGCGGTACATAACGTGATTGTGCCGATCGCTTTCGCCTCGGGCTTTTCGGACAGCTACGTCCTGCCCGAGCCGCGTTACCGCATTCCCGCATTCTGCCGAGTCATCCCCGGCCTCGGCGCGATGGCACTAGGGATCGCCTGCACAGCCATCGAGACCCTCAAGGTGATCGCAGGCGCCAAGACCCCGGTGCGCACAACGCAGATGCTGCGCGATACGCCGGACGCACAGGTCCGAGTGTCGCAGGCCGAGGCGCTGGTGCGGTCGGCTCGGCTCTTTCTGTTCGACAGCCTGGCTCAGCTTTGGACAAAACTTCTGGCGACCGGCGAGGTGACGATGGAGGCGCGGGCGCTCGCACGGCTGGCCGCATCTCACGCCGTTGGCAGCGCGGTGCAGGCCGTTGATCTGATGTACGTGGCCGGCGGCGCCACTTCGATATATGTGAGCTGTCCACTGGAGCGTGCTTTTCGCGATGTGCATACGATGACGCAGCACATCGGCGTACACCCGCGGGTCATGCAGTCGACTGGCCGGGTACTGTTAGGCCTCGAACCGGATACCCCGCTTCTCTGACGGCGGCGATACCCACGGTCACTGCGAGCGTATTTCATCTCCGCTCTGCCTAAGAGTAGGCGAGATGGTAACGAAAACCGTCGATTTGCTAGCTCTCTTGCTTATCGAGCCTAGCGAGAGCTACTTGCCGAAATAGCCTCGGGGACTGCCAACCCCGCTGCAGAAGTCCCAGCCGGAGGTGGCCAAATATGTATCGAAGACCCCGGCCTCGCCCATGCCGCAAGTCCCGGAGTCGATGTCGCTAAAGCCAATCGAGGCCTCCGCGAACAGCACATGTGGCGCACGGGTTCGAGAATGTGTCGGCGGATTTTTGTGTCTGGGTGATCTTCTGCGGGCCGGGAAAGTAGCGGCTCAGTGCCGGATTGTCCTCGAATCCGTTATTCTAGAAGCTCGCAGCTATCGGGGCGTGCAGGAGCAACATAGGTGGCCCTTCGTACCAAAGAGCTCTATCACAGCTCGAACGGCGATCGATGGTATCTCGCCCGCGAGCTGGACACCGGCCAGGTGTTCGTCAAACATCAAGCCAATCTCCCATCGGGAGGACACGTAGCCGACATCGAGGTCGGGGTGTTCCTCAGTCAGGGCAAAGGCCCGGAACAGCAAGAGTTGTTGCAACTGATCGGTACATTGGTCGATGAGCCGACCGTTCCGCCAACGCGGCGACGCCGTCAAAAGCTAGGTCGGAACCGGGCTCGCCATAGCGGTCGATGACGCGGCACCAGCCGACCGCGAGCAACGCCGAGCCCAACTCCCCCTCCTGCGGTATTCCGGGATACGGACTCAGCCAGGCGATATATTTGCTGGATCCATCTGCGACATGGTCATCGCTTATCCCGTTGGGGACCGCCCTCTCACCTGTTTCGCCAAGTTCATTACCCGTAGTCCCGCCTTGGTCCTGGAACGACGCGAGTTCGTCGCTAATGATTTTGTCTGCCTTAGAGTGCCCTTCGCTCCGCTCTATCGCGCCGATTAAGCGCGCGATCGATAATTACGGCCACCATCCCCAGCAATGCGCGCCCGGGACGCAAGTTTGGTGCCGTCTGCGAGATATTACCGGAGATTGTTTGTATTTTCGCTGCTAACAGGGAATTTGGGGATTTCCAGAGACGAGTTCGCAGCTGACTCTCTCCTCCAGCGGGGGTCTTTCGGTTCCTAGCGAGCATCATCCATCGAAGCGCTGCTGGGTTCACGCAGATGGACGGTGACCCTCGGGGGCCGGTGATGACGATCGAGGGCGGGGATCGACGGCGGAGGCGCCGTTCCTCCGCCGCGTGAGGACGCTGGCGCCCGCGTCGCGCGGTGTCCTTGGGTGTACGGGCCAAAATCCGGCCACCTGACAAAAACTGAGGGTCCTTAAGCATTTCGAAGAACTTGGCTTCCACGATGCTCGATCGCGCGATTTCGCCGGCGGCGAGCGCGAGGAATGCACCGCCGAGTGTTGTCGTCTGTCTCGTCTCCGGGTTCGGCTCCCGTCAAGTCCGGCCCTGTTCGTCGACAGTGAGCTGAGTCAGAGCAGCATAGGTCCCGGATCAAATAATGCCCGTGAGGGTAGCAGGAAGGAGATGGCCACCTTTGCAGCGCGAAGATCACCAATGCGCATTCTGATCTGCACGATTGGCCTGCTGATCGCCGTTTCGGCTTGCGTCGAGACACCGGCACCGCGACCGATGGCACCGAGTATGCCGTCCGTCAAATCTGACGGCCCGCTTCAGGTCGCGAGCCCGGCTGCGACCCCGATCGATGTCGACGGCGAGTTGGCGCGGCTACGCACCGCTCTGATGCGCGAAGTGCCTGGCGCGATCCTCGACAACGCTGAGAACGAGCGAGTATGGATTGCGCGAGCGCAGGATGCAGTTGCTGCTGGGGGCCAGACGATCGACCGTCCCCAGCTCGTTGTCGTCGTCGACCGCAATCCACGCGCCCAGCAGATGCGCATCGTGTTAGCGCGCCCGGACGGAGCGTGGGGCAGCCTTGGTGGCACGAGAGTCTCGACCGGCCAAATGGGCCGGCGCGACTACTACCTCACTCCCACCGGTATCTTTTCGCACACCGATCTTATCCTCGACTGGCGAGCCGAGGGCACATTCAATTCACAGCACATTCGCGGCCTAGGGGTTAAGGGGATGCGCGTCTGGGATTTCGGCTGGCAGCGTGCAGCGAAAGGCTGGGGGACAGGGGAAGAAGGCGATATCCGGCTGCTCTTGCACGCGACCGATCCGGACTATCTCGAGAAGCGGCTTGGCCGCCCCGCGTCAAAGGGCTGCGTTCGCATTCCTGCGGCCATGAACAGATTTCTCGATCGCCATGGAGTACTCGACGCGGACTATGAGCAAGCCGCGAAGAACGATCCCAGGTTCGAAGCTATGCTGCTCCGCGAACGGACACCGACAGCGCTAGCCGGGAGTGCGCTCGTCATCGTAGATTCCGCCGATACGCCGACAGCGAGGCTCAACGCCCCTGTCGATGCCGTCGATGCGACGAGTGCACCAGCCAATAGCTCAAGGCAAACAGCGCCGCAGCTATAGTCAACGCCGCCGCGGTCGTGCCACAAGCGGCAGAAGCCATGACAAACGCGGTCGCCACAGCGACTGGTTAATCTAACTGACAGCGCTTTTTGACCCGTTCTCGTAGGGTAGGTTAGAAGAGCTGCTGTGACCATCGCGCTCTGAATCATTGCCCAGGATCAATGAAGCCGATCACCCTACGCATCGCTGAGGAATTACGCGTCCGCGAACATCAGGTCGCGGGCGCCGTCTCGTTGCGGGGTCTCGGCTGCCGCGTATCGAACGCGGCGGTCACCCGCGACCGGAGAGCGCTTGGCGGAAGGCCTGAGGAACAGTGATGTTCGGCGCGGCAGCGCATTGGTCCATCACCCTTCTCACATTGCCGTCGATTTGGTTTACATCGATGACGCGGATGCCTGTCTCTGCCGCGACATAGCCATAATAAAACATAGCGGCTGCCTCCCGGTCGTCATCCGCCGCACCGAGCAGGTCCGAGCACCGCACCTGGCCGGCGACCCATAGTCCGGGCGCGACCTGGGCTTCGGAGGTGACTCGCGGCGGGGGCGGTGGAGCCACCTCTGGTGGCGGTACGGGCGGCGTGGCGGCCTGTTGCAGTAGTGGAACAGAATGCTGCGTGCATGCGCCGAGACAGCATACTAGCAGAACCGCCACGTAGTATCTTTTCATCGCTTCCCCCATGTCCCCCGCGGATTTTCAGTAACAGGCACCCGCACTGCGGGCCGAGCCCCGACGTACTGCACTGCGAACCCCACCGAAGGCTGCGCCGATAGCAGCGCCGCGCCCGGCATTCCCGGAAATCGCTCCGATAAGGGCGCCGCCGGCGGCGCCTCGAGCGGCACCCCGGACGGGGCTGGGGGTAACGGCCTGGCAGGGCGGAGGGGAAGATTTATAGTTCGGCGGAGGTGGGTTGGACTGCGCCCGGGCAATCACCGAGATACTAAGGAATATCAAAGTTGCGGCTGAAAGCAAAAGGACGAGGGATCGTCGCATTTCCAAGCACCTCCAGTCACGAGAGGAGTACGATTCGGAAGTTAGCGGCGGCGGTCTTCGAGTTCTAGAGTCACGAGGCGAGCAACCGCGATCCAAGCAAAACTGTCCCAGGGCCCCTTCTAAATCGGCCGGCTGCGAGCGAATCGTTGACCGGGACGATGTCGCCGTAACCCGTCATGGGCAATGTTTTGAGGCTGAAAGCTGGGGCACCAGATTCCAGGCCTCTGCCGGATCAGGCCCATAGGTCAAGACGAATATTTTCGAGAGGTTCAGATCTGTCACAGTTCTGACGGTGCCGCACGAGTTCAAAGCTCGTCCGACTCAAGCTTTTCGATCTGTCACCATGGATGCGAAGTCCCGCGCTTTCCTCGTCCGCCCCCATCAGCCGCGAATAACCCGTCACATCGGCGACGACGATTGCGGCAAGGCGCCGGATCTGGCTCGCATCGCTTCGTCGGTCGTGAACTTCAGATTTGGGAATGCTTGCTGTGGCTCCATAGGCGCTTCTGCTTAATCAGTTTCTAACCGGATAGTCCGGAAACTTGACCTCTCTTCCCCGTGGCGTCAGTGGCGGCTTTCGGCGCTCTGCAGCCGATGGCTGACCACGCAGCGGATGGGCTAAGATGCGCCTGAGCCGCCATTTCCGGGGTTTCGGTCTCCAAGCCGTCACGTCCTGACTGGATCGCACGAGTTGGTCATTCCGAGCACCCCAACGCTGGGGGCTATCGCCGGCCGGCGCAAGGCGGGGAGGCGCTCGTCGCCAGCGCAATCGCTGCTGGCGCAGCAAGGGCGCGGGGCGTAGGCTGGGTGGCAACAAACCGCAGCGGAGGGAGCCATGAGGTTTCTGGACGACGGCTTGATCAGCGGGTTGCTGCCAGCCGAGACGGCATCTTTCCCGTCTCCGGTGCCGACGCAGATCGTCTCGAGCGACGAATACCTGCCGACGTCGCAGACGCCGCAGCAGAAAGAGGTAGAGGCGCGGCTCATCGAGCTGAGCGACCGCCTTGCGAAGCTCCAGGGAATGTCGCGCCGCCGGTTCTTCCGGACCGCGGCGGGAATGGCGGCGTCGTTCGTCGCGATGAACCAGGTCTTTGGGAGCTATTTCGGCGTCAGCGAGGCGGAAGCCGCCACCCCCGAACTCGCCAATCAGCTGGCTGCGGCCAATGCGGATCAGTTCATTTTTGACGGCCACACCCATTTTTTGCGCGACGACACGCGGCTGACCGGCTTTGTCAAGGGCCGCGAGGCGGTCGGCCAATGGGGCTGGAACAAGGAGCTGTCGGGCAAGGAACAGACGCTCGACGATCTCAAGTTCAACAACTACGTCAAAGAACTCTACATGGACAGCGATACCAAGATGACGATCCTGTCCAACTCGCCCTCCGTCGAGGCGCAAGACTGGTTTCTCCCGCAGGACCAGGTGTTCAAGACCCGGACTGCGGTCAATGAGAAGGCCGGCGCGCGCCGCATGCTGGCGCATTTCACGATCACCCCGGGATGGGACGGCTGGCTCGAAAAGATCGATGAGGCGATCGAGAAATACAAACCCGATTCGTGGAAGGGTTACACGGTCGGCGACAACACCCATAAGGAGCTCGACGGGCACCCCTGGCACGCCGACGACGAGAAGCTGATGTACCCGTTCTACGAGAAGATCGCGAAGGCCGGCATCAGGAACGTCTGCATCCACAAGGGTCTGTTTGCCCTTTCAGTCGCCGAGAAATTCCCTAGGCTGCTGCCCTATGCCGATGTCAGCGATATCGGCAAGGCAGCGAAAGACTGGCCGCAGCTCAACTTTCTCGTCTATCACTCAGCCTATCGCTGGGTCGGCGCCAACCCGGCAGACGCGATGGCGGAGTTCGACCAGCGCGGCCGTTCGTCCTGGACCAGCGATCTGGCCGAAATCCCCGAGAAATACGGCGTCACCAATGTCTACGGTGATCTAGGGCAGATTTTCGCGTGGACCGCGGTGACGCAGCCGCGCCTCGCGGCGGCGCTGATGGGCATGCTGGTCAAGGGGCTCGGGTCCGACCACGTAGTCTGGGGCACCGATGCGGTGTGGACCGGCGCGCCGCAATGGCAGATTGAGGGTCTGCGCCGGTTGGAAATCCCCGAGGACATGCAAAAGAAATACGGCTTTACAGCGCTAGGCCCGGCGGACGGCCCGCTCAAGACCGCGATCTTTGGCGGCAATTCGGGCCGGCTCTATGGCCTCGAAAAACAGCATGCAGAGGTGGTCAACCACGATCGCTTTGCGGCGATCAAGGCCGACTACCTCGCCAATGGCGGGGGCCGCAGCAATCTGCGCTACGGCTATGTCGCCCGGCCGGCGTGAGCGGGCGCTTTCGACTTTTGGCCATCACCGGCTGACGCGGCGCGCGCTGATCACAGCGGGGCTGGGCCTCGGCGCAGCGGTCCGTGCGCGCGCCGAGGAGCAGCCGGCAAAGCTATCGAAGAGTGCGGCGGCGTATCAGGACACGCCCAAAGGCATGTTCAGCTGCGCCGCCTGCACGCTTTTCGTCAAGCCGTGCAGCTGCAAGGTCGTGAGCGGCGATATCAGCCCCGCCGGGTGGTGCAAGCTTTTCGACTTGCCCGATTGATCACGCAAATGGCTGAGAACCGCGCTCCGCCGATCAAAAGTAGTATTGGAGGAAACAAATGGCCGTGCGTGCACTGATCGTGACCGTCGTGATCGCCGCCGCGCTTCCCGCGCTGGCGCAGGAAGCAGCGGACAAGCCGAACACTAACTGGCCCGGCTATCAGTAAGGCGATTACGTCGTCAACAACTACAAATTCGCCAGCGGCGAAAACTTGCCCGAGGTGAAGCTGCATTACCGCACGATCGGCACGGCGAAAAAGAACGAGGCCGGCGAGGTGGTCAACGCCGTGCTGCTCTTGCAGGGCAACACCGGCACCGGCGCCAACTGGTTTCGCCCGACGCTGGCCGACGAATTGTTCAAACCGGGCCAGCCGCTCGACGAGGGGCGATACTACATCATCATGCCCGACGCGCTCGGCCGCGGCGGCTCATCAAAACCCTCTGACGGTCTCAAGGGCCGGTTCCCGCACTACCGCTATCACGACATGGTCGACCTGACGCACCGGCTGGTCACGGACGGGCTGAAGGTTGCCCATTTGCGGCTGATCATCGGCAGTTCGCTGGGCTGCATGCAGCAATTTCTGTGGGCCGAGTGGTATCCCGATCTGATGGATGGCACGGTCGGGCTGTCGTGCCAGCCGGTCGAGATCAGCGGGCGCAACTATATGCTGCGCCACGCCGCCGCCGAGCTGATCCGCCACGATCCGGCCTGGAACAACGGCGACTATGAGAAGACCCCGACCCTCTACATGTACGCGGCAGCCGGCAACGACCTGGCGGAAAGCCCGGTGCGCATTCAGGAAGAGGCGCCGACCATGAAGGCCGCGAAAGCGCTCTATGACAAGCGCCTCGCGGCGCTCATGAAAACCGGTGACGCCAACAACACGCTCTACGAGCTCGAATCGATCTACGACTACAGCCCCGAGGCCGATCTGCCAAAGATCAAGGCGCATGTGCTACTGGTCAACAATGTCGAGGATTTCGCCGACCCGCCGACGCTTGGCACGGTCGAACGGGCCTTCAAGAAGATCGCGCACGGCACCTACGTGCTGACTCCCTACGGCGAGGACACGCACGGGCATTTCACGCACTACTACGCGGCGGTCTGGAAGTCGTATCTGGTGAGATTCATTTCCGGTCTGCCGCCGGCGGCGACGGCCGCGCGATGACGCCGACGGAGCGCCTTGCCACTTGGGCCAGGAAATGGCCGCTTTCGTGACGTCTCGCCCGTTGCCCCGCCTCTCCGCGAGGGTCCCCTCACTGAACCGATAGCGGGCGCTCAGCCTCGGCCGCAGGAACGCCTCCTGATGCCCCGAAGCCGACACCCATGATCACCCTCACGAACGACGAAGTCGGGTGGGGAGCGATCGTTCACTTTGGCCCTATTGACCTCTCCGCGGGCGCCGCTGTATGCCGTTCGGCACCAGTCTGATGGGGATGGAGCCTCCCCGAAACCGCCGCAAGGCTGATAGCTCCTATTCCGCGCGTTGAGCGCGGCGGGAGCAGTGCGGCCCGCCGCGAGGCTGGCCGGAACCCGGCTCACCTCCTTCGCGCCATCCGTAACACCTGTCCCAGGGGACAGGCGAAGAGAGAGGTGAGCCGTGGAACATGTCTGGCTGATCGCCGCGCTGTGGATCGGGCTCGCACTGGCGGCGTCGGTGCTGTCGGTCTGGCTGAGGGTCTCGGTGGCGTTGACCGAGATCGTGATCGGCGCCGTCGCCGGCAATCTCATCCATCTGCAGCTCAACGACTGGATCAACTGGCTGGCCGGGTTCGGCGCCATCCTGCTCACGTTTCTCGCCGGGGTCGAGATCGACCAGGCCGTCATCAAGCGCAATTTCTGGTCGACGATGTGTATCGGCGTGATGGGGTTCTTTGCCCCCTACGTCGGCGTCATGCTGTTCGCGCATTTCGTCTGCGCCTGGCCGTGGCCGCAGGCGCAGATCGCCGGCATTTCGCTGTCAACCACTTCGGTCGCGGTCGTCTATGCGGTCATGATCGAGACCGGCTTCAACAGGACCGAGATCGGCAAGATCATCCTCGGCGCCTGTTTCGTGAACGACCTCGGAACCGTGCTCGCGCTCGGCCTGGTCTTCGCCAACTACAATTGGTGGCTGCTGCTGTTTGCCGGCGTCACGGTTGCCGTGTTGATCGTCGTACCGCGCCTCGTACCGTGGTTCTTCGAGAAGATCGGCACGCGGGTCAGCGAGCCCGAGATCAAGCTCGTCTTTTTCTTTTTGCTCGGGGTCGGCGGGCTTGCGGCGATCGCGAAAAGCGAAGCGGTGTTACCGGCCTATTTGATCGGCATGGTTCTCGCGCCGACCTTCGTCAAATATCACGTGCTGGCGCACAGGATGCGTGCGATTGCCTTCGCCGCGATGACCCCGTTCTACTTTCTGAAAGCAGGCTCGCTCGTGGAAGTACGAACAGTTCTCACGGCAGCGGGACTGATCGGCGGGTTCCTCGCCATGAAAATGCTGACCAAATTCGTCGGCATTCTGCCGCTGACCAAAGCCTTCCGTTTCGATCCGCGCGAGGGGATGTACACGACGCTCCTGATGTGCACCGGGCTAACCTTCGGCAGCATCTCGGCCCTGTT
>Ga0306918_10001139_pt1 | contig 13004 bp, 10 predicted proteins | sample tim00Cox0000000H_FD_203315 | JGI IMG/M metagenome (GOLD analysis project Ga0306918, IMG submission 203315) | Lab enrichment of tropical soil microbial communities from Luquillo Experimental Forest, Puerto Rico - timezero.00C.oxic.00.000.00H (v2)... | ecosystem: Environmental > Terrestrial >... | reverse complement strand
TTGGTCCACCGAGCCGGCGGCACCCCGAGCAGAACACCGAGGACCAGGCCGCCGATGATCAGCGGCCACTGGTGGGTATCGCGGATCTTGATCAGCGTCGCCGTCACGGCCAGGGCCATGCCCGCCGAGGCGATCAGGTTGCCGCGCACCGCGGTCTTGGGGCCGGTCAGGCCCATCAGACCGTAGATGAACATCGCAAACGAGATGACGTAGAGACCGATCACCAAGTAATTCATTTGGCGACCGCCTCTGTTTTCTCGTCCTTAGCGGCCGAGGCCTTCTTCTTGCCCTTGAACATGCCCAGCATCCGGTCGGTGACGATGAAGCCACCGATGACGTTCAGGGTGCCGAACACCACCGCGACGAACAGGATGATCTGTATCGCGAGCGACGGGTGCTCAACCTCCCCGAACACCACCAGCGCACCGATCAACACGATCCCGTGGATGGCGTTGGTCCCCGACATCAGCGGGGTGTGCAGCGTATTGGGCACTTTGGAGATCACCGCGAACCCGACGAACCCGGAGAGCACCAGGATCGCCAGGTTGGACAGAAGTTCGTCATACATACCGTGCATTAGGAGTCCTCTCGATCGCGGGTCACACACGACTCCGCGATGACTTCGTCGTCAAAGTCCGGGGCGAGCTTGCCGTCCTTGATCATCAGATCCAGCAGCGCGGTGATGTTCTTGCTGTAGAGCTCGCTGGCGTGCTCGGGCATGGTCGCGGGCAGGTTCAGCGGCGAAGCGATCGTGACGTCGTGCTTGACCACGGTCTGCCCGGGCTCGGTGAGCTCGCAGTTGCCGCCGGTCTCACCGGCCAGGTCCACCACCACACTGCCGGGCTTCATCGCCTGCACCGCCGCGGCTGTCACTAACCGCGGCGCTGGGCGGCCCGGGACCAGCGCAGTGGTGATCACCACGTCGAAGCCGCTGATCGCGTCTTCCAACGCTTTCTGCTGCTGCGCACGTTCCTCTTCGGTCAGCTCCCGGGCGTACCCGCCCTCACCCGCAGCCTCGATACCGACGTCCAGCCACTGCGCACCCACCGAACGCACTTGGTCGGCCACCTCGGGACGCACGTCGTAGCCGGTGGTCCGCGCGCCCAGCCGTTTCGCCGTCGCCAGCGCCTGCAACCCGGCCACGCCGACGCCCAGCACCAGCACCGTGGCCGGCTTCACCGTGCCCGCCGCCGTCGTCAGCATTGGGAAGAACCGGGTCGACTCCGAGGCTGCCAGCACCACCGCCTTGTAGCCGGACACGTTGCCTTGCGACGACAGCGCGTCCATTGCCTGCGCCCGCGAAATCCGCGGGATGGCCTCGAGCGCAAAGGCCTGCACGCCGGCCTGCTTGAGCGCCCCGATCGCGTTGTCGGCGTTACGGGGCGCGAGGAAGCCGATCAGCGTCTGCCCGCTGCGCAACCTGGCGACCTCGTCCGCCGTCGGCGGTGCGACCTTGACGACCACGTCGGCCGCCCACGCGTCCCCGATGGTGGCCCCGGCGTCGGTGTAGAGCTCGTCGGGAAGCAGCGCCCTTTCACCCGCACCCGACTCGACCACCACCGCCACACCGCTATTGACCAGTGACGCGACCGCCTTCGGCACCAGCGCGACGCGCCGCTCGTCGGTCCCGGACTCGGCGACCACCCCCACGGTCGTCTGTGGATCTGTCATGGCGCGTACATCTGCTTTCCTTACGTCTTTTCGCTACGTTCGGGCACCCAACCGCGATTTGATTGCTCAGACACCCTACCGGCTTGCCCGGCGCTCCCCCCGCGAGCGGGTGTCTCAGCACTCGCGCTGACCATGGCACGCTCTTCGCTGGAAGTGAATCACCCGTTTGAGTGATTCGGACACCCAGGCGAACCCGGCGCTACCAAAGCGGAATTTCCAGGCCGTGCTCGTCCGCGGGGCGCGGACCGAAGTAGCGCCGCTCGGATTCGTCGATCGGCACGTCGTTGATGCTGGCTTCGCGGCGCGCCATCAATCCCGACGGGCTGAATTCCCACAGCTCGTTGCCGTAGCTGCGATACCACTGGCAGGTGTGATCGTGGCACTCGTATTGGAACCGCACGGCGATGCGATTGTCGTGAAAGTCCCACAAGCTTTTGCGCAGCGAATAGTCGAGCTCGCGCTCCCACTTGCGGGTCAGAAACGCCACGATCTCGTCCCTGCCGATGATGTGCTCGCCACGGTTTCGCCAATGCGAGTCGGGCGTGTAGGCCCGGCTGACGCGTTCGGGGTCGCGGGTGTTCCAGGCGTCCTCTGCTGCCTGAACCTTCTGGATCGCTGTTTCGAGGGTGAACGGCGGGAAAGGCGGGAGGGTTTCGGTCATGGCGTACATCGTGCGCCCTTCCAAGCGCCGACACTTTGTCGAGGCTGAAGCCACGCACACCCAAGCGGGTCGTGTGCGTGGTGTAAGTGTCGCGACGGGAGTCGCAATCAGAGTCGCCGTACGACGCGTCAAGGCGCGTGTCCTATCGTGGCGGAATGGACTTCGCGATGTCGGCCAAAGCCAGCGACTACCACAAACGACTGTCCGACTTCATGATCGAGTACGTCTTCCCGGCCGAGGCCGATTACGACAAATACCGTCACGAGGCCGGCCCGAATGACCACACGGTTCCGCCGATCATCGAGGAACTGAAAACCAAGGCCAAAGCGGCCGGCCTGTGGAACCTGTTCCTGCCGGCCGAGTCGGGCTTGACCAACCTGGACTACGCCCCGCTGGCCGAACTGACCGGCTGGAGCCTCGAGATCGCACCCGAGGCGCTCAACTGCGCGGCGCCGGATACCGGGAACATGGAAACCCTGCACCTGTTCGCCACCGAGGAGCAACGCAAGCGGTGGCTCGAGCCGTTGCTCGCCGGCGAGATCCGCAGCGCCTTCTCGATGACCGAGCCGGCGGTCGCCAGCAGCGACGCCCGCAACATCGAGACCGCCATCGCGCGCGACGGCGCCGACTACGTGATCAACGGCCGCAAGTGGTGGACGTCGGGCGCTTCGGACCCGCGCTGCAAGATCCTCATCGTGATGGGCCGCACCAACCCCAAGGCGGCGAGCCACCAGCAGCAGTCGATGGTTCTGGTGCCCATAGACACGCCGGGGGTGACCGTTGTCCGCTCGACAACCGTCTTCGGATACCAGGACCAGCCCGGGCACTGCGAGGTCGTGTACGACAACGTCCGGGTACCGGTCACCAACCTGCTCGGCGAAGAGGGCGGCGGCTTCGCGATCGCGCAAGCGCGGCTGGGACCGGGGCGCATCCACCACTGCATGCGCGCGCTGGGGGGAGCCGAACGCGCGCTGGCTCTGATGGTGCATCGCGCGAACAACCGGATCGCGTTCGGCCGTCCACTGGCCGACCAAGGTCTGGTACAGCAAGCAATTGCCAAGTCCCGCAACGAAATCGATCAGGCCAGGTTGCTGTGCGAAAAGGCGGCATGGACGATCGACCAGCACGGCAATAGGGCCGCCCACCTGCTGGTGTCGCAGATCAAGGCGGTGGCACCGCAGGTGGCATGCGACGTCATCGACCGCGCGATCCAGGTGCACGGGGCCGCCGGAGTCAGCGAGGACACGGCGCTGGCCCGGCTCTACGCCTGGCATCGGGCGATGCGGATCTTTGACGGACCCGACGAGGTGCACATGAGGACGATCGCGCGCACCGAGATCGGCCGGGAGCAATCCGCGCTTGCCGCAGCGGTTACCCCACATGGCTGAGGCTGCTGTGCGGGAACTGTCGGGCGCGTGGAACTTTCGTGATGTCGCGGACGGGGTCTCCGCGCTGCGACCGGGTCGAATGTTCCGGTCCGGCGAACTGAGCCGCCTCGATGACGACGGGCGGGCAACGGTGCGCCGGCTGGGGATCACCGATGTCGCCGACCTGCGCGCGGCGCGGGAGGTTGCCCGACGCGGTCCGGGACTGGTTCCCGAAGGCGTCGAGATCCATCTGCTGCCCGTCCCCGACCTCGCCGACGACGAGCAGACCGACGGGGCGGCGCCGCACGAAGAGGCGTTTCAGCGGCTGCTGCGGGGCGAATCCGATGGTTCCGATCAGTCGGTGAACGACGCCGCCATCCGCTTCATGACCGATGAGTACCGGCGATTCCCCACTCGAAACGGAGCGCAGCGCGCATTGCACCGCGTCGTGACGCTGCTGGCTGAGGGGCGCCCGGTGCTCACGCACTGCTTCGCGGGCAAGGATCGCACCGGCTTTGTCATAGCCACGGTGCTGGAAGCGGTCGGTGTCGATCGCGACACCATCGTCGCCGACTTCCTGCGCAGCAACGACGCCGTACCCGAGCTGCGGACGCGAATCTACGAGATGATCCAGCAGCGCGGGGATACCGAGCTGACCCCGGAGGTGGTGACATTCACCGAGGCCCGGCTGTCCGACGGGGTGCTCGGCGTCCGTCCTGAGTACCTGGCCGCCACCCGCCAAACGATCGACGAGGAATTCGGGTCGCTGCAAGGCTATTTGGGTGACGCCGGTATCACCGAGGCCGATCTCGATCGGTTGCGCAACGAGTTGCTCGGCTGAAACCGACTGCTGCGGCCGCATTTTCACACATCTGGGCATGCCCGGGGTGCGCGGGCTTTACCTCGTTGGCTAACGCTGCCCGTATTGCAAAAATGGCTATTACGGGAAACGCCAGACAAGCTTGCCATATCGCTCTACGCTGATTGCAGCGAAATCGCCGGTGGCCCCGGGCCGGGCCGTCGCGTCCTCGATTCGATCGAGAAGAATTCTGTCGTCGCGTGGGAGGGGCCGATTGACATACCTGAACGCTGAGCCTGAATTGATGGCGACGGCCGCCGCCGATGTCGAGCAGATTGGTTCGGCGATCGGCGCGGCCAATGCGGCTGCCGCTGGCCCGACATCGGGTTTGCTAGCGCCGGCTGCCGACGAAGTGTCCGCAGCCATCACGGAGCTATTCGGCCGATACGGCCAGGAGTACCACGCCGCCGTCGCGCAAGCCGCGGTCTTTCACAGCCGATTCACTCAGGCGCTGGCCGCCGCTGGAAGCGCCTACGCGGCAGCCGAGGCAGCGTCCTCGAACGCACTGGGCAGACTCGAAGCAGACGCCCAGGCGGTGTTGGGCGGCTCCGCCGCGGCACCACAGACGTCGTCAGCAACGTCGGCGTCGATCGACCCAACCGTCGCTATCGTCATGGGCGGCAGCGGAAACCCGATACCGAACACCAAGTTCGTAAACGGGGTGCTCAACTGGGCCACACTAGGCGGTTTTTCCTGGAACAGCGTGCAAGCGCTGCCAACCCCTGAGGGGCTATATCCGCTTACCGGTGTCAAGAGTCTGCCCCTCAACACTTCGGTGACTCAGGGCATCGGGCAACTCGATTTCGCGATCCGAACGGCACTCGCCACCCCTGGAAACAGCGTTCTCGTCCAGGGCTACGGGCAGAGCGCCATCATCGCCTCGTTCGAGATGCGGAACCTCTTGGCCAGCGGGAACCCCCCGACGAACAGCCAACTCTTCTTCAACCTTCTCGGCGATCCCATGAACCCCAACGGCGGCCTCCTCGAGCGCTTCGTTGGTCTGGACCTCCCGACTCTGGGTGTGAATTTCTACGGCGCGACGCCCGCGAACACGCCTTGGACGACCAACATTTACACGCTCGAATACGACGGCCTCGCCGACTTCCCGCGGTACCCGATCGATTTCCTGTCGGACCTCAATGCCGTCGCGGGCATCGTCTATGTGCACCCCAACTATCCGCATCTCAATCCACAGACCCTCCCCGCCGGCGACATCGTCAAATTGCCCGTGTCACCGGATTACACCGGGTCCCTCGCCAATACCAGCTACTACATGGTTCTCACGCCGAACCTGCCGCTCTTGGACCCGCTGCGCGCTCTACCGATCGTGGGTAACCCACTGGCAGATCTGCTTCAACCCGATTTGACGTATCTCGTCAACTGGGGCTACGGCAACCCGGCCTACGGCTATTCAACCGCGCCGGCGAATGTGCCCACGCCGTTCGGGCTGTTCCCGCCGCTCAGTGCGACCACCGCGCTACCCGCCGATCTGGCCATGGGTATCCCGCAGGGGATCAGCGCTGCCGCAAGGGATGTCGTGGCTGAGGGAATGTCGGGCCTGTCCCTGGCGGGACGGTCTCTGTCGGGCCTGTCCCTGTCGGGGATTACACACTCGTTGTCGTCGATTTCGTTGCCGTCGCTCGGCGCACTGGTATCCCCGACATCGCTCGACGGCTCTATCCTTTCGCTGCAGTCCGCCACCAACCATCTCGCCTTCGCCATCAGCAACGCGGGCGCGGATGCGTACGCGGTGCTGCTTCCGACCGCAGACATCCTCAATGCCGCGGTAACCGCCGTCCCCGCCTATGACGCCAGGTTTTTCCTGGATGGCATTTCCCAAGTGGCCGGCGGTGATCCTGTCGGGCTCATCAATGCTTTCGGCTATCCGATTGCCGCGACCACTGGGTTGTACACGGTGCTGGGCGGTATCGAAGCTCTGGTCCTCGTGGAAGGGGCCGCGGACGTTATCAAGAACTTCACCGGCCTGATCGCGTAACACGTCGTCGGCAGCCGAAATCGCTACGCGTGGGCCGGTTTGTCGCCGCGCGCCCAAAGCTATGCGACGCGTGCAAAACAGTGGCGCAAAAACGCCACGCACGCTCGGGGGATCGCTCTAAGCTAACTGGATGCCGGTTCCATCGATGCGCCGGGTCATCGCGTTGGCCGCGTCGTCGGAACCACTGCAAGAGCCCGTGCTGAGGGAAGGGAAACGCCGATGACGACTTTGATCACGCAGCCCCAGTTGTTGGCGACGGCAGCAGCGGATGCTTCTGCAATTGGTTCGGCGATGAACGAGGCCAAGGCGGCCGCCGCCGGCCCGACAACCGGTCTCGTGGCGGCGGCCCAAGACGAGGTATCGACCATCACCGCACAGCTGTTCGGCGCATACGGTCGGGAATACCAGGCGCTCCTTCAGCAGGCGGCCGCATTCCACAATGAGTTCGTTGCGACGTTGGGCGCCGCCGGAAACGCTTACTCCCTGACCGAAGGCGAGGCCGCCGGCATGCTCAGGCTCGGCGGCGGGGCGTCGTCGAGTTCCGCAGTCACGGCAGCCTCGAGTGCGGTAGACCCGTCCGTCAGCCAGATCATATTCGTGGGCAGCACCGGGCATCCGAACCCGACGCCGAGCTACATCAATTCGGCCTTCAACCTCTATATGAACAACCCGAATAACATGTACACCCCCAACGGGACCCCGCTGACACCGTTCATGTTCGCCCTTCCCACGGCCCAGGGAGGGTATGTATTCGTAGGCGTCAAAGACCTGACCTATGGCATCTCGCTGGCTCGCGGCGTCACCTCACTCGACACCCAGATCGGGCAGTCCTTCGCGGCCGGTGCCACTTCCCTAGGGGTGTTCGGCTACTCGCAGGGCGCCCAGGTCGCGTCATTGGCGATGCCGGGACTTGCCAAGACATACAGCCCTTCCCAACTCTCCTTCACGCTCATCGCTGACCCGCTCGCTCCGAACGGCGGCCTGTTCAGCCGCTTCCCGGGCCTGAACCTACCCAGCCTTGGTGCCCCGTTCGGTGGCGGAACTCCCAGTGATCTCTTCCCGACCACCATCTACACGCGGGAATACGACGGCCTAGCAGACTTCCCGCAGTACCCGATCGACGTCCTCGCCGACGTCAACGCGCTCCTGGGCATCCAATACCTGCACGGCGGCTACTTGTCCCTGACGCCATCACAAGTCGCTACCGGTGTCCTGCTGCCCGGATCAGCGGCACTCGGGACCCCCAACAGCATGACCAACTATTACATGATTCCCACCGCGAACCTGCCGCTGTTGGACCCGGTGCGGGCCATCCCGGTGATCGGCAACCCGGTTGCCGACCTGCTCCAGCCGGATCTGAGGTATCTCGTCAACTGGGGCTACGGCGACCCCAACTTTGGCTGGTCGACCGGGCCGGCCAACGTCATCACGCCCTTCGGGTTCCTGCCGCCACTGAGCGACACCACAGCGCTGGGGCCTCTCTTGGTGAGCGGCACCCAGCAGGGAGTCGGCGCCTTCGTCAGCGATCTGTCCCACCTGGGGTCGACATCGGGGTCGGGGCCCAGCCTGTCAGTGCCGAGCCTGACGAGCCTGACGGGCCTGCTTTCGGGAGGTGGGTCGGGCGGCGGTCTACCGACCCTGCCGCCCCCGCCGTCCATTCAATCGGTCATCTCGGGCATCGAGTCGGCGAACACCGATTTCTTCGGCACATTGACGACCGACATCTCGACCGCTTACGGCACGCTGCTTCCGACAGCAGATCTCGGGGTCGCACTGGTGATCTCCCAACCGTCGTATGACGTCAACCTGTTCCTCGGCGGCATCACGCAAGCCATTAACGGACAGCCTGTCCAGGGGCTGGTGAACGCGTTCGGCCTCCCGATCGCAGCCGACGTCGGAATCACAACGCTCGTAGGCGGTTTCGAGGTCATCTCAATTGGCTATACGCTCGACACCATCCTGACCGGAACTCCGCACCCGGGCGTGAACTGAGCTACGGCTCGAGCACAAGCTTGCCGAGCACGCCGCCGGCGGCCAGGGTCTGCAACGCGGCCTTACCCTCCGACAACGGATAACGTTGCGGCGGAGGCGGTCTGAGTCCCAAGAAAACCAATTGCCCCAGCCCCCAAGCGAACAAGGCCGCCGAACCGGGGACCTTGTTGAGATACTCGCCCCAAGCGACACCTATCACGCTCACGTTGCGCAGCAGCAACCGGTTGACCTTGACGGTGGGGATGCCGCCCGCGGCGAAGCCGATCACCAGCAGCTTGCCGTCGATCGCCAGGACACGAATCGCGTCGTCGAAGGCCGGGCCACCGATGGGATCGACGACGATGTCCACGCCCCGACCCTGGGTGTAATCACGCACCTGATCGGCCCATCCGTCGGACAACGGAACCACCAAGTCCGCGCCGAGCGAAGCGACATAGTCAGCCGCGACCTCGCGGTGAACCACTGCTATCACTTTCTTGGCGCCCATTGCCTGGGCGACCTGGATCGCCGCCGTGCCGACCCCGCCGGCGGAACCCAGCACCAGCACCGTGTCGCCCGGCCGCATCGCGGCGCGACGAGCCAGGGCGAAATACACGGTGTTGTAGTTCACCAGCAGCGAAACCGCTTCGGCGTCATCGAGTTCCTCGGGACTGCGCATCACATTGGGCACCGGAACGGCCACTTGCTCGGCGTAGCTGCCCAGGATCCCGAACGCCGAAACACGCTCGCCCACATGGAAACCCGACCCTTTGGGTGCCGATCGCACCACACCCGCGGCTTCCATGCCGGGGATGAACGGCGGTGGCAACTTCAGTTGGTACTCGCCCTTGGTCAGCAGCAGGTCCGGAAAGCAGACCCCGGCGGCGCGGACGTCGATGACGACGGTGTTGCCGTCCCCGCTGACGTCGTCGATATCGGTGTACACCATGCCGTCCGGACCGGACAGCCTTTGTACCACACAGGCTTTCATGGCCCTACAGCTGGAATCCGGCCTTTTGCGCGGCAGAGAGGTCCGTGATCTCGGCCCAGTGTGCGGCGACGTCCTGAACCGACGGCGCCGTGTCGAAGTTGACGCCCTCGTTCTGGAACAGCGCGACGTGTTGCACCTTCCCGCCACCGACGATGAAGACCGCCCCGTTGTCCGAGGACTCGTCGGTGCACAGGTAAGCCACCACCGGCGCGACGAAATCCGGTGTGAGCTTCTCGAAAACCTCGGGCGGCAGGATGTCCTGGGTCATCCTGGTCGCCGCGATCGGGGCGATCGCGTTGGCGTGGATGTTGTACTTGGCGCCCTCGAGCGCCAGCGTGTTGATCAGGCCGACCAGGCCGAGCTTGGCCGCCCCGTAGTTGGTCTGGCCGAAATTGCCGAACAACCCGCTCGTCGAGGTGGCGACGACGACCCGGCCGTAACTCTGGTCACGGAAGTGCGGCCACGCGGCGCGGATGATGTTGTACCCGCCGTAGAGGTGCACTTTGAGCACGGCGTCCCAGTTCTCGGACGTCATCTTGTGGAAGGTGCCGTCGCGCAGGATCCCGGCATTGCTCACCACACCGTGCACGGCGCCGAACTCGTCGAGCGCGGTCTTGACGATGTTGGCCGCACCGTCCTCGGTCGCGACGCTGTCATAGTTGGCGGCCGCCCGGCCGCCCGCGTCCTTGATCTCCTTGACCACCTCGTCGGCCATGTTGTGGCCGGCGCCCGTGCCGTCGCGGGCCCCGCCGAGGTCGTTGACGACGACGCTGGCGCCCTCGCGGGCGAGGGCAAGGGCGTATTCACGGCCCAGTCCCCCACCCGCTCCGGTGACGACGATGACACGATCCTGCACTCCGGGCATCAGGTTCCTCTCTCCTGTTAAGGAATTTGGCCTATACGCGAATAGGGGTCTTCAGGGTATTGGGTCTGCGCCGGCACCGGCCGGCCGCAGGCTAGAACAGCCGGCGAGCCAGCTTGAGCGCCCGTGCGGTGTAGGGCGGGTAGAGGATGCTCGACATGTCGGGCCGAGTCGGTTTGGTCAGCACCGACTTGCGGTGGCTGAACTCATCGAAGCCCCACTTGCCGTGGTAGGCACCCATGCCCGACGCACCGACGCCACCGAACGGCAGCTTGGCCGTCGACACCTGAAATGCCAGATGGTTGACCAACATGCCGCCCGCGGGCACCTCCTTGATCACCCGCTCGCGGGTTTCCTTCGACTTGGTGAACAGGTATGCCGACAGCGGCTTGGGCCGAGCGTTGACGAAATCGATTGCCTCGTCAAGGGATTTGACGGTGACCACGGGCAGGAGCGGGCCGAAGATCTCGTTCTTCATCAACGGCCCCTCCAGATCGGGATCGAGGACAACCGTCGGTTGGATTCGCAGTGTTGACGCGTCACACTTGCCGCCGACGGTTACCTTGCCGTCGTTACCGGCGAGATAACCGCTGATCCGGTCGAACTGCCGCTGGTTGACGATGCGCATCCCGCTCGGGTCGTCCTCGGAACGCATCTTCGTGAGCGCGGCGCCGATCTTGTCGACGAGTTCGTCGCGGATCGTGGCGTCGGCCAGCACGTAGTCGGGCGCCACGCACGTCTGGCCGGCGTTCATGATTTTGATCCAGGCGATCCGCTTGGCCGCGACGTCGATGTCGGCGTCGGCGGCCACGATCACCGGGCTCTTGCCGCCCAGTTCGAGCGTGACCGGGGTCAGATGGGGCGCCGCACCTTCGTAGACCTTGCGGCCGATTTCGGTCCCGCCGGTGAACATCACGCGGTCCAGGCCCTGCGCGATCAGCTCCTGGCTGACCATGCCGTCGCCCTCGATCAATGCGATCGCATCGCGGTCGAGATAGCGAGGCACCAGCTCGGCCATCAGTCGCGACGACGCCGCGGCGATTTCGGAGGGTTTGAGCACGACGGCGTTTCCGGCGGCGATCGCCCCGACCGCCGGACCCAGCGTCAGGTAGAAGGGGTAGTTCCAGGCGCCGATGATCAGTACCGTGCCGTAGGGCTCGTACTCGATCCAGCCACGGCCGGGAAGTTGTGGCATCTCAAGCAGCAGGTATTTGCGCCGGGCCCACCTGCGGACCCGCTTGGCCGCATACTTCGCTTCGGCGGCTGTGGTCGCGATGTCAGCGATGAACGCCTCGGCGGCGTTGCGGTCGAGATCTTCCGCGAGTGCCTTGGCGATCGCGTCCTCGTTTTCTTCCATCAGCTTTGCCAGTTGCAGCAACTGCCGCTTGCGCCACTCGATGTCGCGGGTACGGCCGGTGGCGAAGGTCCGGCGAAGCCGAGCCACCGTCGCCGGGATGTCGGCCGGCTCGGCCGCCGATCCGTTCGTGGATTGTGTCTTCGGTGCGACCGATTCGGTGGTCATCGTTGTCCTTCCCGAGCAGAGTTGCCCGCTGCGTCGCGGGCGCCCACTCACCGGTGATAACCGCGATCCTAACCATCCGGTTGGGAGCGCAGTAGAAAGGATCCGACCAGACGAAAACTCCGGTGCACCGTACAGGAGTTATTTGACGCAGGGGATGCTTGTCGCGGCCATCTCGCTGAGGTCGGTCGGCGCGGGAGCGCGATCACCGTCGCCGGTGGCGGCCACCGCGCTGACCTGTCCGGACGCCGACCCGTCGGCCGTGGCACCGGGATGGGCCAGGTAGTCGCCCGCGGGGAACCGGGTTCCCACGGTGAGCCGGATGGTTCCGGGCGACACGGTGTCCCTCGCGGTCGCCGGCAGGTGCAGTTGATCGGCCAACACCCGCGCGCCCTGGTCGGCCCCGGGGCCGTATTCGATGCTGCTGTCGTCGGCTGGGGCCCCGGCAGTGGTGGCGCGGCCCTTGGTAAAACCGCGGACGGCGAACGCGTCCTCGATCGCAGCCGCCAGCCCGTCGCGTGACGTGGCGTTGACGACGTCGAGAACCACGGGTTCGGACAACGCGGGGGGTGGATGGGTGGTTGACGGCACGGCATCCAGCGCACCCGGTGTGTCCGAGAAGAAACGCTCGTGAACGATCCTCCGGATGGTCGCAACGTCGACGAGGTTGACGTCCGACCCATTCGGATCCTTGGCGAAGCCGGAGATCGGCAGGGTGTAGAGCGACAATGGTCTTTCGCTCAGTTGTGAAGCGCGCGAGGCAAAATCAACGAGGTCCAACCCCGCGTCGACGGCGACGTTGTCGCGCGCCACCTGAAGCAATTTGCGAAGCGCGCTCAGGCTGGATAAAGCACCGCCGTCCCGAGCCGCCTTGACCAACGACACAAGGAACGCCTGCTGTCGCCGCGTGCGGTCGAAATCGGTAAAAGAGCCGTCGTTTTCATCGCGCCGTTGCCGCACGAACGCCATCGCTTGTGCGGAATCAATCCGCTGAACCCCTTGGTGGAAGTCCGCGCCCGAATAGCTGTCCACCGTGTCTGCGTTGAGGCACACCGTAATCGGCTCCACGACTTTCGCGATCTGGAAGAACGCACCCAAGGTGACCTC
>Ga0306918_10001138_pt1 | contig 13009 bp, 11 predicted proteins | sample tim00Cox0000000H_FD_203315 | JGI IMG/M metagenome (GOLD analysis project Ga0306918, IMG submission 203315) | Lab enrichment of tropical soil microbial communities from Luquillo Experimental Forest, Puerto Rico - timezero.00C.oxic.00.000.00H (v2)... | ecosystem: Environmental > Terrestrial >... | reverse complement strand
GATCGTCCGGGTAGTGTTCCTGATTCTTCTCACAATCGCCCTTCTGGGCGCGGACATAGTGCCTTATCAGCCCTTGGTCTTGACCGGCTCGCCGTTTCGCGATGCGGTTCATGCGATCCTCAAGATCGCTTGGTGGCTTTGGGCGGCCTGGTTCCTGGTTGGGGTGCTGCGCGCCGTCGTCGTTTTTCAAGGGAGGCCGCGCGAGGCAAAGCTTCTTCAGGACCTGCTTGCGGGGTTCCTTTACCTCGCTGCGGTCTTCGCCATCGTCACCTACGTCTTTGATCTCCCGATCCAGGGCTTGCTGGCGACCTCGGGCGTCGTCGCCATCATCCTCGGCCTCGCCTTGCAGAGCACCCTCGGTGACGTCTTTTCCGGCATTGTGCTGAGCTTCAGCAGACCCTACCGGCCCGGCGATTGGATCAGTGTCGAAGGCGGCACTGACGGTCGGGTCATCGAAATAAACTGGCGTGCGACCTACATTCTGACTGCGCGGCGAGATCTCGCGATCCTGCCAAACAGCACCATCGCAAAGTCGAAGATCGTCAATGTCAGCTCTCCGAGCGGCCTTCATGGGACAACCGCCACCGTTCAACTGGACGCTAAGACTTCTCCATCGAGGGGCACCGAAATCCTCGAGCACGCCATCCTCAACTCTCGGCTGATCGTTGCAACACCGTCCCCAACCATCACCGTCAAGACAATCAACGCCAATTATACGGAATTCGAGATCGCTTTTTTTGTCGAAGAGCTGGGCTCGACCGTCAAGGCACAAAACGAATTATTCGATTTCATTTATCGACACCTGGCAGCCGCCGACATCGACCTCGCGTCACCACAAAACCAGCCGGACGGCGCTGCAGCAGACCGGCGTTTGCGAAAAACTCAAACCGGTGCCGAAAAACTGCTCGAGCTGGTGGCTATTTTTGCGACGTTCACGGCGGAGGAACGGGCGACCCTTGCTGCCAAGCTGAAACAGCAATCATACGACAAGGGCGAGACGTTGGTTGAGCCCGGCGTTGTTCTGCAGTCGCTGTTTATCGTCGGCAGCGGCGTCCTCTCGTTCACTCGAGATGGAATCGAAGGCGAAATGGAGCTTTTGCGCCTGGGACCGGGGGAGCATTTTGGAGAAATTGGGTTGCTGACCGGGGCGGCCGCGACGGCGAGGATCTCTGCATTGACCCCAACGACGGTTTACGAACTCGCGAAAGCAGATCTCACGCCCATTCTGGAGGCACGGCCGCCAGTCGCCCAAGAACTCTGCCGGGCGCTCGCTCGGCGTCAAGCGGCGGGCCAGTTGAGTGCCTCGGCTGAACTCGCCGAAGAGATCCAGACGCACCGTCTGACTGATTGGTTTTCGGATCGAATACACCGGCTATACAGCATCGTTAACGTCGAATGAGTCAGCCGCTACCCGGCTTCGACCGAGACTCTCCGCAACCCGATGTCGCCCCGCGGCGGTCGCTGCACCTCAATCCGCGCGCGGTCATCACCAGCGCGCTCTTTATCGCGATTATCGGCTTGGCGATCTGATACCTCTTGCGCCCCGCACCGCTGCTCGTCCAGCGAGAAGCAGAAAGCACCCGGATCGACATCGCCGCGCGCGTCTCCGGGCGGCTGGCGAAGATCGAGGTCAGCCGCGCTCAGAACGTCGCGGCGGACGCGACCCTCCTTGTCATTGACAATCCCGAGCTGGTCGCCGAGTTGCGTCAGGCCGAAGCCGAGAAAATCGCGGCCGACGCTGAACTGCAGCGCATCAAAGTCGGGACGCGTCCCGAAATCATTGCCAACGCAAAGCCGAAATCGATCGTGCCGCCGCCGATCTGACCTGGGCGCAGCAGACCTACAATCGAGCGCAACAGCTTGCCGCCCGGCAATTCGCGCCTCAGTCCAAGCTCGACAAAGACCCCAACGCCCGTACTTTGGAGCAGCGCCGGCTCGATCAGGCGAAGCTCGCCTATGAGCAGGCTGTGCGCGCGGCTAACTAGAGCCATCCGCCTCTTCGAGTGTCAGCCGCAAAATCGCGCCTACCAGTCCTGATGCCGCCCCTGAGATGGGCTCGAGGATGGCCAGCACTAGCAAATCGGGCCCCTCGTTCGGTGGTAAATTCAAAAGATCGGCTTAGCGCGTTTTAGCAAACGCATTATCGCGGTGTCGGGGCAGCGAAATCCGTACTTGACGTCAGCTCGCCAGTGGCGAAGGCAAGCGCCGCCGCGTTGATCAGCGACTGCGTGTGTGCTCGGGCCACCGCGGCGCGCGCCGTCGCTAGCCCCGTCTGCGCGGACGTCGCGTCGGTCAGTGTGCCGACGCCGTGCCCGTAGGCGTCGCTCGCGCTGTGGAAGGCCGCCTCGGATGCAGTCTGCAGGGCGATGGCGGCATCGTATTGCTGGAGCCCCGTATCGACCTGGTCGTACGCAAGCGCCACCTCACGCAAAGCCTGGTCGGTGCGCTCCTGCAGCGCGGCCGCGGCCTCTTCGCGCTTCGACTGGGCGAGGCTCAGCTTGTTCTGCAGCAATCCGCCTGTGTAGAGCGGCCATTCGAACTTCAGCAACGCGGCACCCTGCGGCTTGTTGACCGAGAAATAGGGCGAGTTGTTTACGTTGAGCCGGCCGAGATTGCCCTGCACATTCGCGCTCAGCGAAACTTTCGGGGCCAGAGCGGAGCGTGCGGCTGCGATTTCCGCATCCGTCGCGCGCAGCTTCGCCACGTCGGCGAGCAAGTCGGGCCGCCGCTGCAGCGCCTCGCTGAGCACGTCGTGGACAGTGCGTGCGGTGCGCTGTGGCAGCGGGCGCTCGGACGCGTCCGCCACGCGCAGCTTCGTGGTCGGCGGCAGGTCCATCGCCGCAAGCAGCGTGTACATCGCGTCGTGCTGCGCGGTGTTGGCCTCCGCGAGATCGTACTGTGCCTGCGCCCTTGCGCGCCGGGCGAGCTGGACGTCAACGATGGTGTCGAGACCGCGGCCGAACAGCGCCTCGGCGGATTGCTGCACCACCTGCGCATCGGCCAAGCCTTGCCGCGCCGCGCGTACTGCGGCGTCGGCGCCGTCCAACGTGAAATATGCGCGGGCCACGTTGAAGATCAATTGCTGATGCGCCGCCGTGAACGCCACGTTCCCGGCGATAGAAAGCTGACCCGCCGCTTCGACCGCGGCGGCGCGGCCGCCGAAATCGAGCAGCAGATAGTTTACGGCGAGTTGCGGAATTGCTTCCTGCGCGTTGAAGATGATGAAGCCTTGCGGGACGAGATTGCTGGGGAACGGCGTTACGAAGTGCTCCCAGCCGGCGACCGCGCTCGCCGTCAGCGCCGGAAGATAGGCAGCGCGCGCGATGCCGACATTGATCGCCGCCTGCCGCGCCTGTTCCCAGGCGACGCGCGTCGCCGGGTTGCGGCGCTGCGCGATATCGATCAGCTCGACCAGCGAATAAGTATGATTGGGGTCGATGTCGGCGGGCGACGGCAACTGGACTGCCGTGTTCTCCGGCACCGCGAATCGCCGGGCCCCGACGGCGGCGGGTGCAGGGGCTGTCGGCGCTTCTTTGGACGGCTCGAATTGCCACGGGGTGTCGGGCGAAGCCGGTGCCAGATCGCGGGTGTCGTTGCAGGCGCCGAGCAACGCGCATCCGGCCAAGGCACTCCGTCGGAACCTAGCCGGCGGCATGCAATGCATCTCCGACCGGCGCTCTCGCCGGCTGCGGTTGTGGACCAACCTGGTCGAGAATTTTGCGGATGTCTTCGTGCAGCACGCCGTGCCATGTCGCAAGCGCCGTGAGGTGATCACCAGGGCCGGATAGGGCCGGCGGTTCCGGTAGGCCGCCTGCCACCTCACCCGCTCCTTCGCCGCTGCGCGTCCATAAGGCTGCCTGCTGGAACCACGCTGCCAGCGCCTGGTGATGCGCGCGGATTGCGTCGTGCATTGGCTGCGCAAGGCCGTGCCCGGCCAAATCAGGGCGCAAATCGAGGATCGCCGAGACGGGGATGAACAGCCTACCGACCTCCTCCACGATAGTGGCGTCAATCGGCCGCCTTCCGACGGCGCGCCGCACCTCGCTCGTTTCGAACGGATCGTTGACCAGGACTGCCCGCGCCTGGGCGATCGCCTGCCCGAATGCCGCTTCGGCCGCTGACCGAGCGGCCTGTGGCATCTCGCTATCGATGCGGGCGCCCAAACCCACCAGCGTCGCCAGTTGTTCTAATGCTTTGGCGAGGTTCGTGCGAACGACATTGGCCACGCTCACCGGCCAAATCGTCGTGAAAATCACGAAGATCACAATATTGCCGATCAGGATGCCGATGGTGCGGTCCCTCGCGGTATACATGTCGATCGTCGGGCCATAGCCCTGCAGCACGACAAGATAGAAGGCGAGGCTGATCTGCAGGCCGGCATAGGCGATGCGCTCGCTGCCGCTGGCAACCCAGGCGGCGAGCAGGGTCACCGGCGCCAGCAGCAGGAGCAGGTCGCCAAGATCGGTCATCAGCGGCATCAGCAACAGGATCGCGCCGAGCCCGAGCCCGGCGCCGATCAGGCAGCCGACAAAGCGAAGTGTCGCCTTGTGGATCGTCTCACCGACGGTGCCGAGCGCGACGAAGAAGCAGGTGATGACGCAGGTGTGGATGCCCGGCCAGTCGGTCATGTTCATGGCGAAATAGCAGATCATCACCGCCAGCGTGACCTTAAAGGCAAAGCGGGCGTGTTCCGGGTTGGTGAACGCATCCGACGCCAGCAGCCGTCGTGGCGCCTTCCCCGCGCCGTGGGCTTCTTGGCCTGCCGCCGTTCCTGCCAATGTCTCCTCGATCGCTCGCAGCGTGCGCGAGATCCGCTCGGCCACCGGTTGGGCGGCGCCGATCGCAGTGATGGCAACCGGCTCGGCGCTTGGGGCCTCTTCGTCTCGCAGCGCGCGTTCCGCCGCGCGGCAGGCCGCCGCCGCCGAAACCAGCGGGTTGCGCGCGTCGCCCGCAACGCGGAACCAGGCGAGCAGCAGGAGGCCGAGGCGGCCGATCTCGTCGATCAGCGACGCACCCCAGACGAGGCGGGGCCGGCCACGGTGCAGCAGTCCGGCGAGATGATGCAGCTTGTGCAGCTGTGCTGTGCCCTCGAAGGCTTGGGCTTCGAGCCGGCTTTCTGCTCCGCTCTCGCCGGCGCAAAAGCGTGCTGCCGTTGCCAGTCGCTCGGCTAGCGCCTGGTACAGCAGGCGCGCCGGGTCACGCCCGGTCAGCAGGTTGGCTACGATTACCAGTATGATCGGCAGGGCAACGGCCAGGCTCAGCCAGAGGAGAAAGCGCAACAGTGCTTCCTCCGGCGCGACAAAGACGATCTCCGGCAACGCGAATTGCTCCGCATTGCCCGCGGTTGCTGGCTGCAGCGCGAGGCCGAGCACCTGGTCGCCCAAGGTCAGACCGTAGGCAATGATGAAACCAGCGACAAAGAATACCGGTCCCGGCGTCGCGGTCCGCGAAAGAAACATCGCGACAAAGGTCATTGCTGCCATCAGCGGAATCCGCAGCGCCGGTTCCGACAGGCTGAGCATGAAGACCGCAATCGTCACGAAAATCGCCAGGACGACGGCGATGCCTGCGAGGAGCGCCGTCAGGATCGTCGTGACCGCTTCGCGACCTGATACGAACAGAACAATATAGGCAGATAAGGCAATTTCGGAGATGCGAAACGTTTCCGCGATCGCGACGAGGGTGAGGAGGACGACGACAATGCGCAAGCAGTCGCTGAGCCGGCCGGGGGTCGGACGCAGCTCACGACGCAGCAGTGCAATGAGGTCGCCCGCGTCGCCTTCGTCCACCTCCGGCGGCTTGCCGCGACGCTCCGCATGCCCCTTCATTTATCGATCACGACTACTGCCGTAGCGCCAAAGCGCATCAGCTCGTCGGGCGGCGCGTCGAGCAGGATGCGCACCGGGAAGCGCGCCGCGATCCGCACCCAGTTGAGGGTACGCTCGACATGTGGGAGGCCGCCAAACGTGGCGCTGACATCCGACGCTACACCCCAACCGAGGCTGTCGACCTTGCCGGGCACGGGGCGGCTCGGCTGCGCCATCACATAGACGGTCGCGCGCTGCCCCGGCTCCATTCCCGCGAGCTCGGTCTCGCGGAAATTGCCGATCGCATACCAGTGCTCGGTATCGATGATCGTGAACAGCGGATGGCCGGTGACGGCGAACTCCCCGGCGGCGATGTCGAGCGCGGTGATCCGGCCATCGCAGGGCGCGCGAACGACCGTCTTATTCAGGTCGCGCTCCGCGAGAGCGAGCGTCGCGCGCGCGCCTTCCAGCTCCGCCTCGGTGGGTTTGGTGTTGGTGATGGCCTGCCGCGCCTCGTCCGCCTGCAACTGTGCCTGCTGCAGCGCGATCTGCGCGGTACGCTGCGCTGTGCGCGCCTGGTCGACCTGCTGCGCGGTGACGAAGCCCTGCCCGAGCAGCGGCTGCAGCCGCCCCAGCGTGCTCGAAGCGAGCGCCCGCTGCGCCTCGGCGCTGCCGATGCCGCGTTCGGCGGCACCGGCCTTGGAGGTCTGCGCCGCGACCTGGTCGGCGGTCAGGGCAAGCTTCGCTTCCAGGCCGCGCACCGCCGCGCGAGCCTGGTCCACGCGCATTCGGTAAGGCTCCGGGTCGATCCGGAACAGCACGTCGCCCTTGTGCACCGCCTGGTTGTCGCGCACCTCGAGCCCGACGATCCGGCCGCTGACGTCCGGTGCCATGTGTACGAGGTCGGCCTGCAGATAGGCATCGTCGGTGCGCGGCCGCAGATCGATCCGGCGCGTTGCGAGGACCACGGTCACTAGGACGCCGGCCAGTGCGATGAGGCTGACCAGGACGCCGAGCGCCTTGCGAAATGCCAACATCCCTTAGTGACCGAACCAGAGCAGCCAGGCGAGCAACGTGGCGGACACCGCGAGGCCGGCGTAGGTCAGCAGCGGGGCGAGGACATAGTCGTTTATACCGGCCACCGCGAGGATCTGCCGGATGATGACGGCGGCGACGATGCCGATTGCCGCGCACAGCATCCAGGCTGGGAAGTAGGAGCCCAGTAGATCCAATGTCGGCGAGTAACTGCACCCGGCGACCGGCAACGCGATCGCGACTCGCCACAAGGCTAGCGAAGCAAAGCACCGTCGACCGCCCCGAGGCCATCTGCCGTTACCTACAGCGGTCAACCTCACCCGCCCAAACCTGATGCAACCGACATTCCGCCCCACCCGACGCAGTCTAGGTTTTAGATTTCCATTTTTGGCATCCTAGCACGTCGCGATCGCGTCAGGACGCAGCGCTCGGCTAGCCGGCATTGACCGCGAGCCTGTCCCCTGCCTTCAGCCCCGCGATCAGATCCTCGCGCAACGAAAAGCCGAGCCGGCTATTCTCCGCTGGTCAATCTGGGCTCTGATGGTGTCGACTTTTGCCGCCGCCTTCCCGACATTGGCTTTAGCGACCTCATGCGCCTCGGCGGTAAAGTTTCGTGCCGCCTCGCCCATGGACAAGCTTGGCCTGATCGCGCCCACGCTGGGCCAAGGTCAGGGCATCGGCGTCTTCGTTGAGCTTGTTCGTGTTGCTCGACCACCGTGTCCTAACCCTTTACGGAAAGGAAGGAAAAATGGTGGGCGCGACTGGGATTGAACCAGTGACCCCTACGATGTCAACGTAGTGCTCTCCCGCTGAGCTACGCGCCCGTGACCACGCTGGGGTGGGGACGAGGGTGTAGCGAAAATACGGGCGGCAGGCAAGCGAATGGGGGGAGTCATATGGAGATGTCGGGATGTGGCGAGGTGGTGGTGGAGTGGGACCTCCCTGTTCCCACTCGTGATGGCGTGATGCTGGCGACGGATGTTTATCGGCCTCCCGGTGACGGGCCGTTTCCAGTCTTGCTCGAGCGTACCCCCTACGACAAAGCCGCGCCTAGCCGCTCCGAGCGCACCGCAGTCGTTGCGCAGCCACGCTCGCGCGCCGAGGTCGCGCTTTATTTCGTGGGCCACGGCTATGCCGTCGTCTATCAGGATTGCCGCGGACGCTACAAGTCGGGAGGCCGCTTCACGAAGTATCTGAGCGAAGCCGAGGACGGGTTCGACACCCTCGCCTGGCTGTTACAGCAGAGTTGGTGCAACGGGCGGATCGGGACCTTCGGGCTCTCCTACGCGGCGCATACTCAGGCGGCACTCGGCTGCCTCGACCCGCCCGGTTTGGCAGCGCAATTTCTCGATTGCGGCGGCTTTTCGAACGCCTATCGCAGCGGCATCCGCCATGGCGGCGCCTTTGACTTGAAGCAGGCGACCTGGGCGTACAACAACGCTCTGGCCGATGCCAAGGATCCTGCCGTCAAGGCGGCGCTCAGAGCCCAGGACATCAAGTCATGGTTCGGCCGGATGCCGTGGCGAAAAGGCCAATCGCCGGTGAGCGCGTCCCCGGAATACGAGGATTACCTGTTCGAGCAGTGGTCGCACGGCGTCTTCGATGATTTCTGGAAGCAGCCGGGGATCTATGCCGAAGGCTTTTATGATCGCTATGCCGATGCGCCGATCGTCAATCTCTCGGGTTGGTACGACCCCTATGCGCGGACCGCGGTCGAGAACTTTGCCGGCCTCTCGCGGATGAAGCGCGGCCCGATGCGGCTGATCCTTGGTCCCTGGACGCATGGCGACCGCTCATTGACCTATGCCGGCGATGTCGATTTTGGACCGACGGCCTCGGTCGATGGCAATCTGGCCGAGGATTTCTTCGCGCTGCGTCGTCGCTGGTTCGATCACTGGCTCAACGGTCTCGATAACGGCGTCGACAGGGAGCCGCCGGTGCGGGTCTTTGTCATGGGTGGCGGGTCGGGACGTCGCAATGGCGCGGGGCGGCTCGATCACGGCGGAAGGTGGCGCAGCGCCACCAACTGGCCAGTGCCGGAAACACAAGGAACGAGGTTCTACCTGCACTCCAATCGGTCGTTGAGCCGTGAGCTGCCGGTTCGAACTGCGCAACCGCTCGACTATGCGACGGACCCGCGGCATCCGGTCCCGACGATCGGCGGCGCGCTTAGCTCGGGCGAGCCGGTGATGCGGGGCGGCGCCTACGATCAGAGCGCGCTCGCCGAGAGGCCTGATGTCCTAGCTTTTTCGACGACGCCGCTGGAGCGCGACCTTGAGGTAACGGGACCCGTCACGCTGCGCCTTTGGGTCGCCTCGGATGGTCCCGACACCGATTTCACCGCGAAGCTGATCGATGTGTATCCGCCCAATGCCGATTACCCGGGCGGCTATGCGATGAACCTGACCGAGGGCATCCTGCGCTGCCGGTATCGCGACAGCTGGGAGCAGCCTGCGCCGATGGTGCCGGGCGAGGTCTATGCAATCACGATCGAGTTATTCCCGACGGCCAATTTGTTTGCCCAAGGTCACCGATTGCGTCTCGACATCGCGAGCAGCAATTTCCCGCATTTCGACATCAATCCGAATTCTGGCGAACCGGAAGGCGCGATGGAGCACCCGCGCGTCGCCCGCAACCGGGTGTTTGCCGATGCCGACCACCCGTCGCATATTGTATTGGCAGTCGTTGCACAGGCCGGATGAGGTGCGCTATGCGGCATTTGTTGCGGCTCTCCGCGGCGTTGATTGCTGCCGGAGCAGCGGCGGCGGAGGCTGCGGGATCCGGAAATCCCGTCAATGACCGGCTGTTGTCGCTGCCACCAGCCGCCCAGGCAACAACGATCGGAAAGAATGTCGGGGAGGGCTGTGTCGGTGTATCAGCATTCCCGATGGGCGTGACCGGGACTGGTAAGGCAAAAGGGCTGGCTTACTGGAGCGTACGCTGCAAAGACGGGAGGAGCTTTGCCGTTCAGATCGCGCCCAATGGCCAGGGAGCAGTGGTCGATTGCCGGCTGTTGCAGGCAAACGGCAAGGAGTGCTTCAAGAAATTTTGAGCGGATTAGTTTGCTTTACCACCGCAGCGGCTGACGGCAGACCGAATACCAGAGACCGAGGTTTTCTTCCTGCCATTTGGGGTCCGAACAGTCCTTCTTGACGATCGCCGCGGAAGCTTGCGGGTCGGCAGGCGGGGGCGGTGTTGCACTCGAGCACGCCGCCAACGCGACGGTCACGATCGTCATGATTTCCACTCGCAACAAAGTGCTTCCTTTCCCCCCGCCTGACACGGCTGTCGGAATCTCGGCCTTCTCGCGGTGGGATTGCCAGGCCGATAGCGGACCCGATCCCCCTTTTGCTAAGAACCGGAGATCGTTGTAGCTTCGAAGGCGAAGAGGCCGCATTGGCGAGGTGCAGAGTTTATGAAAAGCGATAACAGAGCCAGAAAATACCGCGAAGACACGCTTCTTACTCATCTCGGACGTCATCCGGAAGCGCATCACGGTGCGGTCAATCCGCCAGTGTACCATGCCTCGACGATCCTTTCTGCGAATATGGCCGAATGGGAGGCGAAACGCGATCCAAGCAAACGTTTCGACATCGTGCGATATGGGCTTCTCGGGACGCCGACCACGTTCGCACTGGAGGAGGCGGTGGCGGCGATCGAAGGCGGTTACCGTGCTATGTTGATGTCGTCGGGGCTCGCTGCGATCACCGCACCGCTGCACGCCTGCGTCAAATGCGGTGATCACGTGCTGATGGTCGACTCGTGTTACGGGCCGGCGCGCAACTTTTGCGAAAGAGTGCTGACCCGCTGGGGCGTCGCGACGACATATTACGACCCGCTGATCGGGGAGGACATCGCTCGGCTGATGCGTCCGAATACAAGAGTGGTCTATGTCGAATCGCCGGGTTCCCTCACCTTCGAGGTTCAGGATGTGCCGGCGATCGCCGCCGTCGCGCACGAGGCCGGCGCCAAGGTCCTGATGGACAACACCTGGGCCTCGCCCTACCTGTTTCGATCCTTCGAGCACGGCGTCGATGTCTCGATCCATGCCGCGACCAAATACATCGTCGGCCATTCCGACGTGATGCTCGGCGCTGTTATTACAAACGAGGAAATGTACCTGCCGGTTCGCACGATGGCCGCCGATCTCGGCCATTGTGCGGGTCCCGATGACGCGTATTTCGCGCTGCGCGGGCTGCGCACGCTCTCGGTTCGGCTCGAGCGGCACGAGAAGAATGCACTCGCTGTCGCACGCTGGCTGCAAACCCGCCCCGAGGTCTCGCGCGTGCTGTACCCGGCCTTGCCCGAAGATCCCGGGCACGAATTGTGGAAACGCGACTTTCTCGGCGCCAGCGGTCTGTTTGGCGTGGTGCTGGCGCCGGCATCGAAGACGGCGGTCTACGCAATGATCGACGCCCTCGATCTGTTCGGCATCGGCTCCAGCTGGGGCGGCTACGAAAGTTTGATTCTGCCGACTCATCCCGAACGCGGCCGCACAGCGACCCGATGGGACCCGGAAGGCCCCACCTTACGCCTGCATATCGGCCTCGAAGACCCGCAGGACCTGATCGAGGACCTAGAGCGCGGCTTCCATCAGCTGCGCACCGTCGCCGCAGCAGCGTAAGCCGCCCTCCTCAGGCGACGCCAAACGCCTTTATTGCATCTTCGTTGAATCTGAGACCGAGCCCGGGACCGATCGGCATCTCGAGTTCGCCGTTCGCCGGCACCGGGACCTCCTCCCACAACCGGAAGAGACGGGGCATGTACTCGACCGTCAGCCCATTGGGTACGGCACCGACGAGATGGACGTGGATCTCCGGGACGCCGTGGCTGACGACCGGCAGGTTGAAAGCCTCGGCCATGCCGGCGATTTTCAGCCAAGGGGTAATGCCGCCGGAGCGTACTTGGTCGATCATCACGATATCGACCGATCGGGCTTCGAGCATATGGCGGAATGGGACGATGCCGTATAGGTATTCGCCGCCCGCGACCGGGGTCGAGAGTGCCGCGGCCACGCGCGCGAGCCCGGCATAGTCATCGTGTGCGGTCACATCCTCTAGCCAATAGAGGCCGACCCCGGTGTCTTCGACCCGCTTGCCGATATCGATCGCCTGCTCGACCCGCCAGCGCTGGTTGATGTCGCACATCAGATCCATGTCGGGGCCGACCGCCTGCCGGATAAGGCGTGCTTGCTCTACTTCGCGCGCCGGCGACGTGATCCCTGGCAGGCCCAGCTGCATTTTTGTTTGGCGATGACCCTTTTCGCGCAATCTGCCAGCGGCGGTGATGGCCTCTTCGAGCTTGAGGCCGCGCCGCAAGGCACCGCTGGCGTAGGTCGCAATGCGGTCGCGCCCGCCACCGAGCAGTTTCCAGAGCGGCAACCCGAGCGCCTTGCCCTTGATGTCCCACAGAGCGACATCGATCGCCGACAGCGCCATCGTTAAGATGCCGGCCGGGCCAGAGCCCCCAGCCGCGCCCCGCAATCTCGCGGCAATCGCTTCGACACGCAGCGGATCTTCGCCGATAACGAGCGCGCCGAGTTCGTCGACCGCTAGCCGCAGCGAGCGGGTCAGCGCCCCGCCGAAATATGTCACCCCGATCCCCTCGATCCCGTCATCGGTGCGGACGCGCAATGTGACGATCGGGTTTTTCGCATCGGGGTTCTCTGAAAAACCCGCGAGCGGCTCGTCATTTGGTAGCGCGACGATCCCGGATTGAATACTCGAAATCTTCATGAACCCGCTCCGAACCGGTCGATGGCCTCCTGGTTGAACATCAAGCCGAGTCCGGGCCGGTCCGACAAGACGAGTTCGCCGTCCTCGAGCGGGGCGACGCCGTCAAACAGCCGCAGCATCCAGCCCATATATTCGACTGTCAGGCCGTTGGGCACCGCCGCCACAAGGTGGCTGTGGATTTCCGGGATGACATGACTGACGACTGGCAGGTTGAAGGCCTCCGCCATCCCGGCAACTTTCATCCACTGCGTGATGCCGCCGACCCGGATCAGATCGATCATCACGTAATCGACCGAACGCGCCTCGATCATGTGGCGGAACGGGACGAGGCCGTAGAGCAGCTCGCCACCGCAGATCGGCGTCGCCAGCGCTGTATTGACCCGCGCGATGCCGGCGTAATCGTCATGGGCAGTCACATCCTCGAGCCAGAAC
>Ga0306918_10001134_pt1 | contig 13021 bp, 9 predicted proteins | sample tim00Cox0000000H_FD_203315 | JGI IMG/M metagenome (GOLD analysis project Ga0306918, IMG submission 203315) | Lab enrichment of tropical soil microbial communities from Luquillo Experimental Forest, Puerto Rico - timezero.00C.oxic.00.000.00H (v2)... | ecosystem: Environmental > Terrestrial > Soil... | reverse complement strand
CCACAGCCGAGCCGATCTGCCGCGGTCGGGGCAGGTAGGCGGCGCAATGGGCGGACATTGGGCTTGCCCGCGAACCTCGTCCAAACGCTGCTGAGTGCTGCAGGATTTCTGTGCTGCGTGCCGATGGCGATGCCCGCCGCGCATCTCGTCGCATTCTGCACCGATATCGGGATTCCGGCGACGCACGGGGCGGCGATGTTGTCGGTGCTGCTCGGCAGCGCCTTTGTCAGCCGGTTGTTCTGGGGATGGCTGGCCGACCGGATCGGCGCGCTCGGCACCTTGCTCGCCGGCTCGGCGTGCCAGGCCTTGGCGATTGCCGCGTTCACGGCGACCCAGGACGAAGCCGGGCTATTCGCTGTCTCGGCCGTTTATGGGCTCGGCTTCAGCGGCATCGTCCCGGCCTATGTGCTGGCAGTCCGCGAGCTGTTCCCCTACACCGAGGCATCGTGGCGGGTGCCGACCTTGCTGTTCGTCAGCATGTCCGGGATGGCCTTCGGCGGCTGGTTCGCCGGCGCGCTATACGATCACTTCGGTTTCTATGCGCCGGCGTTCGCAGTGGGCGCCCTGTTCAACGTAGCGAACCTGCTCATCATCGGGTTCCTCGTCACACGGCAGGCGCGGGAGCGGCACCTACCCGCGGTGCTCCCGGCCTAATTGCCCTGACACAGCCGTAAGGCCGCCACTTTGACCAGCTTGTGGATCACCCGCAGGCGCCTCGGCGGCGGCTCCTTCGAGAACCGCCCCCAGGTTCGGCCCGAAAGCTCACCGACATAGATGTTGCCGTGCGCGTCGACGGCCATACCGTGCGGCGAGGTGAACTGCCCGGGGGCGAGACCGGCGTGCATCTTGCCGAGCCGCGCCAGCACTTTGCCCTTGGAAGTATGGATGCTGACGCGCGGGCCGATATTGGGCCAATCCCGGTTGATCTCGCCGGAAGGACCGCCTTCGCCGATATAAACGAGCGGGTCAGGGCCGGCCGCCATGCACATACCGTTCGGCCGGTGCAGGTTGTTCCACTGGGTCTCGAACTTACCGTTGCCGTCGAATACCTGGACCCGGTGGTTCTCGCGGTCGGCGACATAAACCCAGCCGTCGGGGTCGCAGCAGATGTTGTGCGGGACGTTGAACTGACCCGGGTCGGTGCCAGGTTCGCCCCATGACATCAACAATTTGCCCTCACCGATATATTTGTGAATCCGCGCATTGCCGTAGCCGTCGGAGACGTAAAGATCACCCCGCGGCGACAGGGCGGTATGCGTGCAGTGGTGGAACGGCTCGCCGCTCATATAGGGCTTGGGCTCGCCGGGCACGCCCAAGGTCATCAGCACCTTGCCGTCGAGCGTGCATTTGCGCACGGTGTGGTCGCCGTCGTCGGTCAGCCAGATCGTGTCGTCCGAGCCCATATGGACGCCGTGCGGCTCACAATGCGGCCGGGTGAACACACCTTCGCCCCAGGTGCGCAGCAGGTTGCCGTCGGCGTCGAACACCGCCACCGGATGCTCGCCGCGGTTGAAGGCGTAGACCCGGTTCTGCCGGTCGACCCCGACCGCGGCGCAGTCACCCAGCGTGATTTCCTCCGGCACCTTCGCCCAGTTCTCGTGGACTTCGAAGGTGTATTCGCCGCTTCCGAGCTGAACTGGCATGCGTCCTCTCCGTTGTGGTGTTCGCCGAGCCGAGGGCCATCTTAGGTAAGGAAACGCAAATCAGGCGAGCGCTGCGCGCGGGTTAATTCCTCTGGCGCCAATAGTCAGTCATGCTTACGATGTTGCTCGACACCTGCGGAGGAGCACGAGGAGCCCGCGATGCCAGAAAAGCTGATTTCCGGCGACAACCACATCGATCTTACCTATTTGCCGCCCGACCTGTGGTCGTCCGAGGTGCCCGCGAGATGGAAGCTGTTGGCGCCCCGCGTCGAGGAGATGGAGGACGGTCTCCACTGGTTCGTCGAGGCCCAGGACAAGGGGATGTGGAACGGTATCGGCCCTGGGTTTCTCCGGTATCAGAGAGGGATGTTCGGCCATATCGACGAGATGAAGGACCTCGGCTTCGAATGGAACTACCAGCGTGGGGCGAAACCGCGGCCGACGACGCCGGAGCTGCGTCTCGCCGATCTCGACCGCGACAATCTTGCCGGCGAGATCGTCTATGGCTGCCTGATGATCAATGATCTGATCGCCGACGCGCCGCTGCGCGCCTGGTCCGACAAGATCTACAATGACTGGGTCGCCGACTTCGCCAAGCGGTCCGACCCGAACCGCGTCTTCCCACTGGCGATCATCCCTAACACCGATCCCATCGAGGCCGCCGCGGAGGTCAGGCGCTGCGCCAAGATGGGGCTGCGCGGTGGCGACCTCGCCTTCAAACGCATGACCCCGCCGCTCTATACAGATGGCTGGTATCCGCTGTGGGAAGCGGCGGCAGAATGTCGCTTCCCGATCTCGTTCCACTCGACCGGCTTCAAGGCATTGCGCGCGCCGGACACACCGGAAATGGAGAAGAAATATTTCACCCAATGGCGCCTGGTGCGCTCGGCCTTGTTCCAGCTCGACACGATGGAGGTGCTGGTCTCGCTCTTGGCATCGGGCGCCTGCGAGAAATACCCCGACTTCAACTTCGTGCTCGGCGAGTCGGGCGTGACTTGGCTGCCCTACGTGTTCGACCGCTTGGACACCGAATATGCCGACCGCGGGCGGGCCCTCGGCTTCAAACTCAAGCCCAGCGACTATTTCCGCCGCCAGGGCTACGTCACCTACCAGCAGGACCAGTATCTCGAGCCGATCATCCCGCTAATCGGCGAAGACAACATTATCTGGGGCGCCGACTATCCGCACCCCGACTGCATCTGGCCGAACTCGCTCGAGACGCTCGACAAGAACCTCGCGGCAATCTCGCCGAGCGTGCGCCGCAAGATTACCAGCGAGAACGTGACCCGGCTCTACCACCTCGCCTGAAGCGAGGCCCCACCCCTACCCGAAACGCCGGGGAGGGGTGGTGCCAAATACAGCGAAAATCGCGGCTGCACGACCGAAACACCCTATCGGACCGCTTCAATAGCCAGCCCGATCAATCGGTTAGGGTGAAAATTGCGACGCCCTGGAACAACGAAATCGGCACCGCAGATCAACGGAAATTGCACGCCCCGGAGGGAGCGAAAAACAACGCAATAGAGCGGCTGTTGCAACCCTACGATTCAGTCGCCGTCGTCGGGTCGATCATCCGCCGGACTTCGGTAATTTTGTCCGCCGGAAAGCCGCTGCGCTTGGCGTGCTCGCGGATGATTGCCTCGTCGTTGGCGAGGTAGACGCAAAAGGTCTTGTCGGCGGCGACGTAGCTCTCGACCCATTGGATGTCGGGGCCGAGTTCCCTCAGGGTCGCGTTCGACTTTTGCGCGGCCTCGCGCAGGGCCTGCCGCTCGGCGCTGCCGATCGCCGGCAACTCGCGTTCGATGATGAACTTGCGCATGGGTCCTCCCTTCGGTGATGGCGGCTCATAACAAACAGAATTACGACCCGGCGGTAAAGCGCGGCATCACCTTCTCCGCGAAGAGCCGCATCGAGGCCTGCGCCGCGGCGAGCGGCATGATGTTGAAATTGACCTGCAATGAGGCGTGCTCGAAACCGCCGAACGCGTCTCGGCAGCGCTCGATCGCGGCGATGATCTCGTCCGGCGAGCCGATCCAGGCGGCACCGCTCGCGATCTGGTCGGCGGCCGTCGATCGGCGCAGCTTGTCGATCATCCGGTCGTAGCCCGGATAGTCGGCCGAGGTGCGGCCGTCGAGCCAGTCGCCGGCGGCCTCGACCAGCGAGCACAGATAGGCGTCCAGAAGCGGAGCGGCGACAGCCCGAGCACGCACCCCGTCCGAATCGCAGAACATGTGAAAGGCGAGCATGACCTCACCTTTGCCCGGATGGCCGGCCTCCTTCCAGGCCGCGCGATAAGCGCTGAGCCGTTCACGCATCAACGCGCCGGTGAGCGGGATCGCCATGATCGAATGACCCATCCGCCCGGCGAAGGCGAAGGAATCCGGGGTGTTTTGCGCGGCGATGTAGAATTTTGGACGCGGCTTCTGCGTCGGGCGCGGCAGCGAAGTCGTGTTCTCGATCGTGTGAAACTGGCCGCCATGGGTCACGTTCTCGCGGGTTAGAAGCAGTTCGACTTGTTCGAGGCCCTCGCGGAAGCGGGCCACCGATTCATCGGGAGATCGGCCGAAGCGGCGGAACTCGTGCGGCAGAAAGGCCCGGGCAAAGCCGACGTCGAGCCGCCCGTCGCTGATCGCATCCAGCATGCCGATTTCACCCGCGAGCTTCAGCGGATGGTTAAAAATCGGTAATACCGCACCTGTGACCAGGCGCGCACGGCGCGTGCGCTGGGCAGCTGCGGCGAGAAACAGCATCGGGTTGGGGCTGTACCCGCCGTAGTAATGAAAATAATGCTCGACGATGCGTATGTGCGAAAACCCGAGCTTCTCGGACGCTTCCGCGAAGGTGAGTGCGTCGCGAAAATAGTCCGCAGCGGATTTCTGCTCGGGCCTGACGTCGGGAAAAAACTGCACGGCGAATTGCATTTGATCCACCGCAGGCGTGGACGCTACCCACACATTGGTCATTCCCGCGAGGGCGCCCCCGGGTTATGCCGATGCCGGACCGTCGCGAGCGAAGCCCGGGGGTAGGGGCCGCCGAGGCTCTATCGGTCGCCCTGGACCCGCTTTCGCGGGGGTGACCGGTAACACATCGATGCAGCGCGTGTCATCCTCACGCGGCCTCTTGACGGTTGCCGGCAGTGAGTGATCCGATCATCGGGACAGGTCTCGAACGGAGTCGAACAATGGCGGAAACGGCGATTTGGAACTTCAAGCAACTGGCACACCACGAGCTCGACGGCTTCGGCGGCATCGGCGAGGGCATGTCGATCCAGGTCGCCAAGGACGGGCGCCGCATTCTGTGGCTCGCCCATGAGAGCGCGCCGAAGAACTTTACCGCGGTCGATGTCAGCGATCCGCGCGCACCAAAGCTGGTCGCGCGCGCCGACCTGCCGCAATCCCATATGCGCTCGAACTCGCTCGAAACCGTCGGCGACATCATGGCGGTCGCCTATCAGACCACAAAGCAGGGGCTGCAGCCCGCCGGCTTCGAGCTGTTCGACATCTCGGTGCCGGAGAGCCCGCGCTCGATCACCTTTTTCGACTGCTCGGGGCCGAATTCGCGCGGCGTCCACCAGCTGTGGTTCGCCGACGGGCAATACATTCATATGAGCTCCGGCTCGCCCGATTTTGTGCCGACCCATCCAAAGGACGACCAGTTCTACCGGATCATCGATGTTAAGAACCCCACAAAGCCGGTCGAAGCCGGCCGCTGGTGGCTGCCTGGGACAAAAGAAGGCGACAGCGACCCGCCGCCCGTACGCCATCCCGAACATGCCGACACCGGCTTTCGCCCACACAACACCAATGTCTATCCCGAGCGCCCGGACCGCGCCTATCTCGGCTATATCGACGGCGGGCTGGTGATCCTCGATATTTCCGACATGGCGCATCCGAAGATGGTGTCGCGCTGGGACTACCACCCGCCCTATTTCGGCTTTACCCATACGGTCGTCCCGTTCTTTGACCGCAATCTGCTGATCGTCAGCGACGAGTGCACGCGCACCGAAGGGCAAGATTGGCCAAAGCTCGTCTGGATCGTCGACGGGCGCAGCGAAACCAACCCGGTGCCGATCTCGACCTGCCCGCTGCCGCCGCTCGAGAGTTTCATGCGCCGCGGCGCCCGCTACGGTGCGCACAACCTCTACGAAAATGTGCCCAAGCCGAACGCTTGGAAATCCGACCGCATCGTTTTGGGGACGTATTTCAATGGCGGTCTGCGCGCCTACGACACGACCAACCCGTATCAACCGCAAGAGGTCGGGTACTTCGTCCCCGAGCCGCCGGCGCGGGCGCCGAGCGGGGCGATTCAGATCAACGACGTGTTCGTCGATGAGCGCCAGATCGTCTATACGGTCGATCGCCATGTCGGCGGGCTCTACACCCTCGAAATGGAATTCTGAGACGGGACCCGAAACGCTCTTTGCCGGCAAGGACGCGTCGCTTTTCGGGCGGCGTCAGAAGCGGGTGCGGGGAGCGCGGCTGCCGGTCATCGCGGTAACCGGTTTTCTCGGTTCCGGCAAAACGACCCTGATCCGCACATTGCTCGACAAGCCCGAGGGGGCCGGCACCGCAATCGTCGTCAATGAGTATGGCGAGATCGGCATCGACCACGCGCTATTGCGATCGAGCAGCGACGCGACGGTGCTGCTCGGCAATGGGTGTCTCTGCTGCAACGTCCGCAGCGATCTGCAGGAAACCCTGCGGGCCTTATTCGCCGACCGGGCGCGTGGCGCGGCGCCGAGCTTTGTGCGGGTGATCATCGAGACCTCCGGCCTCGCCGACCCCGGCCCGGTGCTGCAGACCTTTGCCACCGACCGCGCGCTCGGCCGCGAATTCCACTTGCAGGCACTGATTTGCATTGTCGATGCCGTCGCCGGCGAGACCAACCTTGAGCGCATGTCCGAAGCGAGAAAGCAGGTGGCGCTGGCCGACCGCATCGTCGTGACCATGAGCGATCTTGCCGATGCCGGTGTCACCGAACATCTCGTCGAACGGATCGCCACGCTGAACCCCGCGCCGGTCCGCATCGCCACCAATGGCGAGATCGACCCGGCTTTTCTGCTCGACGAGCCGGTTGCGGTGCGGCGCGATTTCGAGCTAGGCGAGGCCCACCACACACATGGGCTCGACAGCTTCTCGCTGATCTTTGACGAGCCGCTGAGCTGGCCAGGCTTCGAGCAGGCGATGGCGGTGCTGATGAGCTTGCGCGGCCCTGATCTGCTGCGCGTCAAGGGCCTCGTGGCGCTCACCGAGTGTCGCGGGCCGGTTGTCGTCCACGTCGTCCAGCACGTCGCGCACCCGCCGGTCGAGCTCGAAGACTGGCCGGATGACGACCGGCGATCACGTTTGGTGTTCGTCACCCGGGGGCTCGCGCGCGAGCCCGTCGCTCGGCTCTTCGCCTCGGTCGCCGCCTTCGCAACAGGCGGGCGCCTAGTCGGATAAGCTACATCGGCCAAGCCCCCGTCGGTTTTTCTTATACAAGCCAAAGATGGCGCCATAGACGAAGCACCCAAACCGTAGGAGAATCCGACACCGACAGGCCGGACGGAGGGCTTCCAGCTCTTCGCACGTGACCGTGGGAAGCCAGGGCGCGGCGGAGCGCTGTCGGAAATTTTTACAGGCGGCGGGGCACGCACTAAGGAAGAATTCGGGCTTACGCCCCGACCTTGAAGCGAGTGCCGCCGGTTCGTCGATCCAACACGAGTCATGCGACCGGTGTCGAAAGGCTGCCGTCCAGCGCCGGAAACCTTGTAGCTTTTGTTACCATTTTCACGATATGCATAGACGATCTTTAAAACGGTATGTTCCATTAATACTTCTTAAAAAAAGCAATCACTCCTATCTGACGGGTCAATTAATATAAAAACTGATGTATTAAGTGTCGGTTTTCTTTACAGGCGCGCGCCGCCGATTTCGCTTCAATCCCGAACGCGCAAATTTTCTAACTTACTGAAATAGCACGAAACTGAAGTTATGCGTCAGGCCTCCACGGGTGGAGTACACGTTTTCCGAGAGTGTCGGTTTTTCTTACAAGCAGGGCTCCGCCTCCTCCACGTTTATCTTCTAACTCATTGATTCTATAAAAATAACGGATCTTGGCACGTCATGTGCTTGTTCACGCGTGACTAGAATTTATGACGGGTGGAACAGCGATGAAAAGAAAGGCTCTCGCTCAGGTGGCGTTGGTTCTCGGCCCGCTTGTCTTGGCGTTGCCAGCATACTCGGACCCAATCTCTCCCAGCCTAACTATCACTAACGGTGATAAGACCTTCTCAAATTTTACTTGCAGCGTTACGGGAGGGATCGGATTGACGTGCGGCGGGATCTCGGTCCTCCCGTACACCTCCGTTACCCCGCCAGATGGCATCGCCGGGCTTCTCGGTATCACGTTCCAGGCTACGTTCAACTCTGGGAACCCGGGTACCGAGGACATCACTCTTCGCTATCATGCTGCGATCAACTCGGGGGCAGATCTGTTTCATGACGCCCAGCTGACATACAATGGCAATGGTCTCCCATTCGACATCGTAGTAACGAATGTTGACGAGAAGGTCTATCAAGGCGGCACCATTAATCTGCTCGCTGACGTGCAGGTATCCAATCCTCCGCCGGTTCTCACACAGGATTTGATGCTGAGCAGCGATGTATCCTCGATCGACGTGGTAAAAGATATCGAATTGATTTCGACCTCCGATATCACCCCTGCAACCATCAGCCTTGTTAACCAAATCTTTTCGCAGACCGACGTCCCCGAGCCGGCCTCGCTGACCTTGCTCGGCTCGGCGCTCCTCGGGCTGGGTTGGCTCGGCCGGCGTCGCGGCAGGCAAGTTTAAAAAAGGAGGACGCTTCCGAGGCCGCGCCAGTTGGGCTCTGTTTCGAAGTGCAAACTCTGATCGAGCCCAGCGCGACCTTGCTGGGCCGACCACGGCATCTCGGTTTACGTCGTCATGGGCTTTGGTGATCTTGCCACAAGCCACGCAGTAAACCGGCTTATTCCGCTCGCAAGGCCGGCCGCCTTCTGGCTGCGACGCGCTCCTCGTTCGGTCTTGCCCGCGTCTGACGAAGTTGACCAGTTTGGTGCGAAGCGCGCGCATTTTGGCATTGGCCTCGAACCGCGGCTGACGAGCATCACCGCTCTGGCGTTTTGCTCGTGTCGGCCGCTGCGTGAGAGCGTTCAGCGCAGGCACGGCTCACGAGCGGCATTGTCGCCGTCCCGACATAAAACTGACCGTAAACTTTAATAATCGACCGCTAGAACGCCGCCCCGAGGGGGGTGTGGGTGCGGCCGTCGGGCGCGTGGCCGATCCCTCTGTTAATGCCGCAATTCGGGAGGGAGAGCAGGTGACCATCGACCACATCAGGATATGGAACAGGGCGCTCGCCGCCCTCGCGGTAACGACTGCCCTTTCAACAGGTGTCGCCGCTGCCGAGAACGACGATGCGAAGACGCGGACTCCGATTAAGCATCTCGTCGTCATCTTCTTCGAGAATCACACCTTCGATAATTATTTCGCTACATACCCGAACGCAGCGAATCCGCCAGGCGAGCCCAAATTTGTTGCCGAGGAAGACACTCCGACTGTCAACGGCCTCACCGCCGGATTGCTGACCAACAACCCCAATGCTGCCAATCCCCAGCGGCTCGACCGCGTCGCCGGCGACCTCGTCACCTGCAGCAACGACCATGATTACACCGACGAGCAGAAAGCCGTCGCCGGCGGCTTAATGAACAACTTCGATCTGCTGTCATGCACCGACCATCTGGCGCTCAATTACTATGACGGCAACACGGTGACTGCGCTGTGGAACTACGCACAGCACTTTGCACTCAACGACAATTCTTTCGGCACCACCTTCGGGCCCTCGACGCCTGGGGCGATCAACCTGATCTCGGGGCAAACGCACGCGATCGGCACCTTCAAGACGCTCGACGACGCTTCGGGCGACCTGAAGAGCGACGTGCTGCTTGCTCAGGCAACGATCATCGGTGATCCCGACCCGCTTTACGACGACTGCGGCAGCCCCGATCAGGCCGGCTTCGAGGCCAACGGCGCTCTCGACAATCACAATATTGGTGATCTGTTGAACCAGAAGGGACTCACCTGGGGCTGGTTCCAAGGTGGCTTTACCCCGACCGGCGCGGTCGCCGGCAAGGCGGTGTGCAACGCCACGACGGTCGGCCATCCCGGTGTTGATCCCACCAACCCCGCCGACCCGGTTCACAAGGCGACCTCAGCCTATTCGGCCCACCACGATCCCTTCATGTACTATTTGCACTCGGCCAATCCGCACCATTTGCCGCCAACTTCCGCGACGAATGTCGGCAAGACCGACCAGGCCATGCATCAGTATGAGCTGAGCCTGTTTTTTGACGCGGTCGACAACGGGCGAATGCCGGCGGTCTCATACCTCAAGCCGGCGCGGGCCCAAGACGACCATCCCAACAATTCCGATCCACTCTCCGCGCAGATGTTTCTGGTGGACACGCTCAATCATCTGCAGCGCTCGCGCTATTGGCCCAGCACGGCCGTGATCATTGCCTGGGACGATTCCGACGGCTGGTATGATCATGTCACGGGTCCGATCCTCAATCCGTCGAATGTGCCCAAGGTCGATGTCGTCGCCGGCCCCACCTGCGGCACACCTGCAACGGGCGCTTATCTCGGGCGCTGCGGTTACGGACCGCGCCTGCCACTGCTGGTCGTCTCGCCCTGGGCGAGGCCCAACTTTGTCGACCACACGACTACCGATCAGACCTCGATCTTGCGGTTTATCGAGGATAACTGGAACCTGGGACGTATCGACGATCTCGATCATCCGTCTGGCACGACGGCGGGTCAGACGTCGTTCGACCAGCTTGCCGGCCCCATCGACAACATGTTCGATTTCTCGGACGGGCCGCGCCGCGAGCGCCTCTTTCTCGACGACTTGACCGGTCGGGTCATCGACCGCGACTGATCTATCGCCCGCGCACCAGCGCGGTACCACGGGTACGGGCTCAGTGCAGGGCTTCGAAGAACGCAACCATCTTTTGCCGCTGCGCCGCGTCGGGTAGACGCCCCCTGCCCGCCCCGAGATTGTCGGCCATATGCTCGGGGTTGCTGGTTCCGGGGATCACCGCGGTCACCGGCTCGTTGCCGAGGAGGTATTTGAGGAAGAACTGCGCCCAGCTCGCCGCGTCGAAATCTCCGGCCCATTCCGGCAAGTTTTGCCCGCGCACCGCGCCGAAAAGGCGATTGCGGGCGAACGGCAGATCGGTCAACACCGCGGCACCCACTTCGGCCGCGGCAGGGATCACCCGCTTCTCCGCTGCGCGGTCCGCGAGTGAGTAATTGATCTGAAGAAAGTCCGGTTTCTGGCCCCGCACCACTGCTTCGACAGCATCGAAGTCACCGCCGAATGAGGTGGTGATGCCGACGTAGCGGCAGAGACCTTGCGCCTTCCATTCACGCAATACTGCCAAATCCTGGTTCGGATTGCGGACATTGTGGAGCTGCATCAAATCGACCCGGCTGGTGCGCAGCCGGTGCAAGGAAGACTGCAGCTGAGGCACGGCGCTGCTGCGGTCGAAATCTTCGAGCTTGGTCGCGAGAAAAACGCGACCGCTTAGTCCGGTAGCGGCAAGCAGGTCGCCGACCACACTCTCGGCGGTCTCGTAGGAGGGCGCGGTGTCGATCAACGTGCCGCCGCCCGCCACCAGCGTCTTCAGCACCTCGGCACAGGCTTGGCGGCGCACCGGATCGTCGCCGACCTCAAAGACCTGCGAGGTGCCGAGCCCTATAACCGGCAGGCGCTCGCCTGAATGCGGGATCGGGCGTGTGATCAACCCGGGCGTACCAGCTTTCTCTTGGCCTAAGGCCGGCACCCAAGGTGTCGCCGCGAACGCCGCACCGAGCACGAGTACTCGGCGCCGGGAGGCCGATAGGTGCATCACGTCTTCACACGCCCTTCGCATAGGCCGCCGCGTTGCGGCCGGCGATGCGGCCAAAGACGACGCCGGCCATCAGCCCAGTGCCGCTGGCGTAGTTGTGGTAATAGAGCCCACCGACGATCTCACCGGCGGCAAAGAGGCCGGGGATCGGGTGGCCGGTCGTCTCTTCGACCTGGGTGTCGTTGGTGATCTTGAGACCACCAAAGGTAAAGGTGATCCCGGTCGTCACCGCATAGGCCTCATAGGGGGGCTGATCGAGGCGCTGGGCCCAGTTGGTCTTGTCGATCGCGAGGCCGCTCGTAGCGAGCCCGTCTCGGATGTTGGGATTGAACGACACCTCGGGCCGCGGCGCGGCGTTGAACCCCCGCACCGTCTCAAGAAAGCGGCGAGCATCCACGCCTTCGAGCTTCCCGGCCAGCGCCTCGAAGCTGTCGGCCTTCTCTTTGGTGATGCGCGGGATGCGGTATTCCTCGCGCAGTAGATCGACGACCTTGTGGTCGAAGACCTGCCAGGCGAACAGCCCGGGCTGGCTCAGGATCTCACCGCCATATTTGGCGTAGGTGTAGCTGTGGAAGTCGCGGCCCTCGTCCAGAAAACGGTCGCCGTGGGCGTTGACGACAATCCCGAACGGATAGTTGTGCTTCTGGAAGCGATCACCGACATCGAGGTCGCCAAAGGGCGGGGCGTTCAGATCCCAGGCGACGGCATGCGCACCCGACCAGTGCCCGGCAACGGCCGCACCCAGGTCGAGCGCCATCTTCAGACCCTGCCCGGTGTTGAAGCGCGAGCCGCGTACCTTGGCCAAGTCCCAGTTCGGCCCGAGATAGCGCGCCCGCATCTCTGCATTGGCCTCAAACCCACCGCAGGCGAGGACGACCGCCTTCGCGCGCAGGTCATGGATACGGCCTCGGTGGCGTACCCGCACCCCATCGACACCGCTGTCGCCCTGCAACAAGCCGATCGCCGGCGTCTCGTAGAGCACCCCTATCCCGTCGCGCGCGGCGCGCCCGTGCAGCGCCTTCATCAGCTCCTTGCCGCCGCCCCAGATATGGCAGGCGAGCCCGCCCCAGAACTTGAACTTGCCGTCGACCTGAAAGGCCTGGCGGCCGAGCCCGAGCTGAAACCTGACCCCCTTCTCACGCATCCACACCCCGGCGTCGAAGCTCTGCCGGATCAGGATTTCGGTCAGGTCGGGGTCGCAGCGATACTCGGTCATCCGGCCCATATCGTCGAAATATTGTTCTTCGGTGTAGGTGCCGACATCGACATTGCCGAGCTCATGGGCGCTGATGTCGGGGATGAGCCGGGCGAGGTCGTCAAAGCCGTGATAGACCACCCGAAAGGCGCCGCCGGTAAAGCAGGAATTGCCGCCGCGCGCCTCTTCGGGGGCGATCTCGAGCATCAGCACCCGGGCGCCGGCTTCGCGCGCCGACAGTGCGGCACAGGTC
>Ga0306918_10001130_pt1 | contig 13028 bp, 13 predicted proteins | sample tim00Cox0000000H_FD_203315 | JGI IMG/M metagenome (GOLD analysis project Ga0306918, IMG submission 203315) | Lab enrichment of tropical soil microbial communities from Luquillo Experimental Forest, Puerto Rico - timezero.00C.oxic.00.000.00H (v2)... | ecosystem: Environmental > Terrestrial >... | reverse complement strand
TGCGCTGCTGATTCGCGCCCTACTGTCTTATTACTTGTATTATGGCGACAATTTCAAGATCGAGTGCCCGACCGGCTCGGGCAATGCGATGAACCTGTTTGAGGTCGCGCGAGAAATCGCCAACCGGCTGACCCGGATCTTCCTGCGCGACGGGTCCGGTAGGCGGCCGGTGTTCGGCGGCGCTGAGAAATTCCAGACTGACCCTCACTGGCGGGATAATTTGCTGTTCTACGAGTACTTTCATGGTGACAACGGCGCCGGGATCGGCGCCAGTCATCAGACAGGATGGACCGGGCTGGTGGCGCCGCTGATCGAAATCTTTGGGCATCTCGACGCCCAAACCTATCTCGAAGGCGGGCGGGAGGCTGCCTTTAGTCGCGAGAAAGAAACCGTATAGACAGGGGGTAACCACATGGCGGGCACAGCGCGCTATCCGTCGCTTTTCCAAATCAACACCCGGGTCTGGCTGCAGCGTCTGTCCCGGCAAGCCGGCAAACGGATCACCCTCGCCGATATAGACGACGCCACGATCGACGGCTTTGCCGAACGAGGCTTCGACTGGATCTGGTTATTGAGCGTCTGGCAGATCGGTGCCGCCGGTCGCGCCGTCTCGCGCGGTAACCCGCAATGGCGGTCCGAGTTCCAGGCAGTTCTGCCCGACCTAACCGAGGACGACATCTGCGGTTCGGGTTTTGCGATCACCGGCTACACCGTCAATGACACGCTGGGCGGAGAGGCCGGGTTGGCGCAATTCCGCGAAAGGCTGGCAAGGCGCGGCCTCAAGGTAATGCTTGACTTCGTGCCGAACCACAGCGCCCCCGACCATCCGTGGGTGAAGACCCATCCCGACTACTACGTCGAAGGCAATGAGGAGGCGTTGGCCGGCGCGCCAGGGAATTATCTGCGCGTCGGCACCGACCGGGGACCGAAGATTCTAGCATACGGCCGCGATCCGAATTTTCCCGGTTGGCCCGACACCTTGCAGTTCAACTATGCAAATTCTGACCTGCAAACGGCGCGGATCGACGAGTTGGTCGCGATCGGCGGCAAGTGTGACGGCGTGCGCTGCGACATGGCGATGCTCCTGCTGCCCGAGATTTTCCAGCGCACCTGGGGGATCACGCCCGAGCCGTTCTGGCCGAAGGCGACGGCGGCAGTGCACGCGAAGTATCCCGCCTTCACCTTCATGGCCGAGGTCTATTGGGATCTCGAATGGACATTACAGCAGCAGGGCTTCGACTACTGCTACGATAAGCGGCTCTACGATCGCTTGCAGGACGGCCACGCCGCGCCGATCCGCGGTCATCTGCTCGCCGGCCTCGATTACCAGGACAAGCTCGCGCGCTTTCTCGAAAATCATGACGAGCCGCGCGCCGCTTCCGACTTTGCCTGGCCTCAGCATCGGGCGGCAGCGATTATCAGCTTCCTGTCGCCCGGCCTGCGCTTTTTCCATCAGGGCCAGTTCGAGGGGGCACAGGTCAGAGTGCCGACCCATCTTTGCCGCGGTCCGGTCGAGCCGGCGAATGTCGACGTCGCCGCCTTTTATGCCAAGCTGCTCCGGGTGCTGAAGACGACCAGCGCCTTTCGCGACGGCGCCTGGTCGCAGATCCAGCCACAGCCGGCCTGGCCTGGAAATTGGACGTCCGATGGTTTCGTTGCCTGTAGCTGGGCTGGCTTGAACGACAGCCGCCATGTCGTCGTCGTCAACTACGCCGGGAACCAAGGGCAATGCCAACTGCCGCTCCCGTTCCCTGCCTTGCACGGCAAGCAGGTGCGTCTGACCGACTTAATGGGCACCGAGGTTTACGACCGTGACGGCAGTCAACTCGTCGAAATCGGCCTCTACATCGATCACCCACCCTGGCATTTTAACGTGTTCCAGCTGCAGGCCGCTTAACGTCACCTATGCCACCGCTACCGCCCTCGTCGGTCGAATGAACAACCGAATCGCGTCCATCCTCGCGCTTGCGATGCTCTGGAGCGGCCAATCTCTGGCCCAGTCCGAGGCGCCGGCAAACGACACAGACACCGAAGTGTCCAAGGAAATCGAGAACCCGGTGACGAGGCGGATCACATTGCCGTTGCGCTACGACGCGGATTTCCTGGACGGTGCCTACAAGGCCACCAAGGACACGTTCCAGATCGACCAGGCGGTGGTGCCATTCCAGTTGAACGAAGACTGGGCGTTGATCACCCGCACCAAGCTCCCGGTGGAAGTGTTGCCGCCGAAGAACCTCGGCGACCACTGGGCATTCGGGCTGTCCAATGGCTATACCACATTCTTTCTGTCACCGGAGCATGGCGAAGGTCTCTATTGGGGTGTCGGGCCGGTCCTACTATCCTTCATCTAATCCGACGGTCGGCGTCAAGAAATGGGGCTCCGGCCCGTCGGCGGCATTCATAAAGCAAGACGAAAGCCCGTGGGTGTTCGGCGCGGTCGTCAACAACATCTGGTCTTTTGGCGGGCCCGGCGGCACCAACCAGCTCTTTCTGAATCCCTTCATCAATTATCATTTCGCCGACGGATGGTCCGTCGGCTCGTCGCCCGAGATCACGACGAACTGGATAGCGAGCGGCGGCAAGTGGACCGTCCCGGTCGGCGGCGGCTTCGGCAAGGCGTTTCAGCTCGGCGGGCAGCCGATGAAGCTGGACTTTAACGCCTTTTAGGCCGGCAACGAGACATGGCTGCTGCAGGTCAAGCTGACCTTTCAATTTCCGAATTAGGGCCGCACAACTTCGCCGAGGACAATCCTTCAATGAGACCGATGATGAAACCCTACCGCCGTGTTCACCGGCTGGTGACGATCGCAGCCGTGCTTTGTGTGCCAACATTGGCATGCGCCCAAACGCCGGCGACCACTGCGACGATGGCGCCGCCGCCGGGCAAGTCGACAATCAAAGCCGACATGGTGCCCTCGCTGATCGTCACGAATGCGCACGGTGCCAGTCTGCAAGGCTCGACCCTGACATTGATCGGCGTCAGCGCAAACTCCATTGTTTTCAATGACCGGCCGGTCAGGGCCGCGAGGCATCTGCTGACAGAGCACCTGCTCGAGGAGTGGAGTGTCGGCAGCCTTGCGAAGGACCCTCCGAACGCCACCGTCTCGGTGCTCAGCAAGGACGGCGCCTCGGTGCGCGATGCGATCGTCGAGCTGAAGATCCCGCATCTGGAAGGCGACAAGCTGACCTTCGACGTTCGCGTGCTGGAGGATGATCTCAGCGGCGCAGAAGGGCCCGCCTCGGTCTTTGTCGACATCATCGGCCTGCCGTTCACGCCGCTGTCGGTCGCGGGCGTAGCACGGCGCACGACGCGGCGCGCCGCCTGGTATGGCGCTGCAGCTGCTGCAGCCGCACCATACTACTATCCCCCATGGGTACCCGCCCCCTTATTATCCGTATCCTTATCCTCCTCCCTGATGAAGGACAATCTGACATGAGCAGCGAAGAAAGAAAGCACCGTTCGCATCTGCCGATCCCCACACCCGAGCGAACCGGGCTGATCACCTATGACGCGCGGGATCCGGACACCAAATTCCCGCCAATCGAGCAGTTGCGCCCGCCTAGGGGCGCACCCAACGTGCTGCTCATCCTAATCGACGACGCCGGGTTCGGCTCCAACACTGCCTTTGGCGGGCCCTGCCAGACGCCGAACCTGGAAAAGCTGGCGGCAGGCGGGCTCAAATACAACCGCTTCCACACCACCGCCCTCTGCTCGCCGACGCGGGCGGCACTGCTGACCGGGCGCAATCATCACTCCACATGCATGGGCGGCATCACCGAGATCGCCACCGGCGCGCCGGGCTACAGCTCGGTACTGCCCAATACCATCTCGCCGCTCGCGCGGACCCTCAGGCTCAACGGGTACTCGACCCGCGCAGTTCGGCAAATGCCACGAAGTGCCGGTGTGGGAGACGAGCCCGGTCGGACCGTTCGACGCGTGGCCCACCGGCGGCGGCGGGTTCGAGTACTTCTACGGCTTCATCGGCGGCGAGGCGAACCAGTGGTACCCGACGCTCTACGAGGGCACCACGCCGGTCGAGCCGAAGAAGACGCCCGAAGAGGGCTACCACTTCGTGGCGGACATGACCGACAAGGCCATGGCCTGGATTTCGCAGCAGAAGGCATTGGCTCCCGACAAGCCGTTCTTCGCCTACTTCGCACCCGGCGCGACCCACGCGCCGCACCATGTGCCCAAGGAGTGGGCCGACAAATACAAGAGCAAGTTCGACCAGGGCTGGGACAAGCTGCGCGAGGAGACCCTCGCCCGGCAGAAGGCGCTCGGCGTCGTCCCAGAAGATTGTCAGCTCACAGCGCGCCACGCGGAGATTCCGGCGTGGGACGACATGCCGGAGGCGCTAAAACCGATATTGCGCCGCCAGATGGAGGTCTATGCGGGGTTCCTGGAGTACACCGATCACCAAATCGGCCGCTTGCTCGATGGCTTGAAGAAGCTCAACATCCTCGACGACACGCTGATCATTTACATCACTGGCGACAACGGCGCCTCGGCCGAAGGCACGTTGAACGGCGCCTACAACGAGATGGCCAACTTCAACGGCCTGGCGGCGCTGGAGATCCCGGAATTCCTGATGGAGCGGTACGAGAAGCTCGGCGGGCCGGAGTCGTACAACCACTACGCCGTGGGCTGGGCGCATGCAATGAATACCCCTTACCAGTGGACCAAACAGGTCGCCTCGCACTGGGGCGGGACCCGCAATGGCACCATCGTGCACTGGCCCAACGGCATCAAGGCCAAGGGAGAAATCCGCTCGCAGTTCCACCACGTCATCGACGTGGCACCAACCATCCTCGAAGCGGCGGGGTTGCCCGAGCCGGTCTCGGTCAACGGCGCGCAGCAGCGGCCGATCGAAGGGGTCAGCATGTTGTACTCGTTCGACGACGCCAAGGCGCGGAGCGGCACGAGACGCAGTACTTCGAAATTCTCGGCAACCGCGGCATCTACCATAAGGGCTGGACTGCGGTGACAAAGCACGGCACACCCTGGGTACTTGTGGGGCGGAAAACCGTGGCCCTCGACGACGATGTCTGGGAACTCTACGACACAACCAAAGACTGGAGCCAAGCCAACGACCTCGCCAAGCAGATGCCGGAAAAGCTGCACGAGCTGCAGCGACTGTGGTTGATCGAGGCGACTCGCTACAACGTGCTGCCGATCGACGACCGGGTTGCCGAGAAGCTCAATCCGGACACGGCCGGTCGGCCGGTGCTGATCAAGGGGAGAACCCAGCTGCTGTTCGGCGGCATGGGGCGCTTGTCGGAGAATTGCGTCCTCAGCATCAAGAACAAGTCCCACTCCGTCACCGCCGAGATCGAGGTCCCGGAGACGGGGGCCGAGGGCGTGATTATCGCCCAGGGTGCCAATATCGGCGGCTGGAGCCTCTACGCGAAGAGCGGCAAGCTCAAATACTGCTACAACGTCGCTGGGCTGAATCATTACTACGTTGAAGCCGCACGGGCAGTACCGGCGGGCGATCACCAAGTCCGCATGGAGTTTGCCTATGCCGGCGGCGGCCTCGGCAAGGGCGGCCAGGTGACCCTCTATGTCGACGGCGAGAAGGTCGGCGAAGGCGCGATCCCAATGACGCAGGCGATTATCTTCTGCGCCGACGACGGCTGCGACGTCGGCGCGGACAGCGGCGCCCCGGTCTCCCCCGATTACGGCTCGCGCGGCAATGCCTTTAACGGCACGGTCAAAGGGGTGCAGCTCACCATCGGCGCCGCGGCCGAGAGTTCGGATCACCTGGTCTCGCCGGAGGACGCTATCCGCATCGCCATGGCCCGGCAGTAATCGGAAGAGGCGCCGGGTATGACAGATTCACACCCCGCTTCAAGCGCGGGCAGGTTCGACGTGAGAGTGACGGCGGACAGCCATTTTGCCTGGGTCCGCACCCGCTTGAGCCTCGAGCGCACAATGATGTCGTGGCAGCGGACGGCTGTGGCACTGATCGGCCTCGGCTTCGCGATCGTCCAGTGTCGGGCCGGTCCTCTACTATCCCTCGGCAGGGAATTCAGCGCTGGGCCCTACGATATGGGGCTCCGGCCCGTCGGCGGCGTTCATCAAAGAGGATGAGAGCCAGTGGGTGTACGGCGCGGTCGTCAACAACATCTGGTCTTTTGGCGGGCCGTGCGGAACCAACCAGCTTTTTCTGAACCCGTTTGCCCATTATAACTTCGCTGGTGGATGGTCTGTCGGGTCGTCGCCCGAGATCACGACGAACTGGATCGCCAGCTGTGGGAAGTGGACCGTCCCGGTCGGCGGCGGCTTCGGCAAGGCGTTTCGGCTGGGCGGGCAGTCGATCAAACTGGACCTGGACGCCTATTACAACGCCATACGGCCCAAAGCCGGCAATGAGACGTGGCTGCTGCAGGTCAAGCTGACCTTTCAATTTCCGGAGTAGGGACGGGAGTGAGCGCTCCGCGGACGGCCGTTCTCGCAATCATGACAGCGCTGCCGCTGCTCGCCCTGACGAGCGCGCGCGCCGCTGAGCCCCTTACCTTTGTCGGCGGCCAAGCCTGCGCCGGCTGCCACACTGCCGAATTCGACGCGTGGAAGGGCTCACACCATGCGCTGGCGATGCAACAAGCTACGGAGGCGACTGTCCTCGGTGATTTCACCGGCGCCCAGTTCGAGCATTTCGGGGTTACGACGACGTTTTTCCGCGACGGTGACAGATTCGTGGTCCGCACCGGCGGCCCCGACGGCGCGTTACACGACTATCCGATCGCCTATGCGTTCGGCGTGTATCCGCTGCAGCAATACCTGATTACGATGCCGGGCGGCCGGCTGCAGGCGTTCGGCATTGCCTGGGACAGCCGGCCGAAAGAGCAAAGCGGCCAGCGTTGGTTCCACCTCTACCCCGACCAGAAGCTCAAACCCGGAGACCCGCTGCACTGGACCGGTCGCGACCAGACCTGGAACTACCAATGCGCCGGCTGCCACTCGACCAATCTGCAGAAGAACTATGACCTTTCAGCCAATACCTACGCGACCACCTGGACCGATGTCGATGTGTCCTGCGAGGCGTGCCACGGTCCCGGCTCGCGGCACGTCGCGTGGGCCAAAGCGCATGCCGAAGGCGGTTCCTATCCGTCCGGCACCGACGACAACCGGAAGGGTCTGACCAATTGGCTGAAGGCGACCGATAACGGCCATTGGGAAATGAACCCGGACACCGCGATCGCTCGCCGCACTGAAAAATTGGCGTCGACGGAACTGGAGACCTGCGCCGCCTGTCATTCGCGCCGCAAGGTGATCGCCAAGAACTCGGTGACGGGCGAGCCCTACCTCGACGCCTATCTGCCGGCGCTGCTCGAACCCGGTCTCTACCACGCCGACGGCCAGATGGATGGCGAGGTCTACGAGTACGGGTCGTTTCTGCAGAGCCGGATGCATGCCGCCGGGGTCACTTGCTCGAACTGTCACGACCCACACACTGCGAAACTGCGCGCCGAAGGGAATGCACTGTGCGCGCAATGCCATCTGCCGGAAAAATTCGACGTGGCGGCGCATCACCACCACCGGCCCGCCAGTGCCGGTGCGCAATGCGCCAATTGCCACATGCCGACAAAGAATTACATGGTCGTCGATGCGCGGCGCGACCACAGCATCCGAGTGCCGCGCCCCGATTTGTCGATATCACTCGGCACCGCCAACGCCTGCACCGAATGTCACGCCGACCCCTCCGCCCAATGGGCCGCGGAGACCGTCGCCGGCTGGTATCCCAAAGGGCGGCAGACGACCCCGCATTTCGGCACGGCACTCCATGCCGGGCGGATCGGTGCAGGAGATGCCGAGGAGCAGCTCGATCGGCTGATCCTCGACCGCGATCAGCCGGCGATTGCGCGGCGAGCGCCTTGCCGCTGCTGATGTCCTATGCCTCGCCTACCTCGGAGCCGGCAATCAAGGCGGCGATCCCAGATCCCGACCCACTCGTCAGAGGCGCGGCACCGCGCGCCTTGCCAGCGTGCCGCCGCGCTTTGTCGAAGCAGCGGTGCCACTGCTCAGCGATCCGGTTCGTGCCGTCCGCATCGAAGCGGCCAGAGCATTGGCCGGAACCGACCTCTTGTCGCTGACACCAGAGCAGCAGACCGCGCTGGTCAAGGCCACGGCCGAACTGGTTGCCGACGAGATGGTCGATGCCGACCGGCCGGAGGCTCACCTCAATCTGGGGCTGCTCATCTGCGGCGCCGGCAATTGCCGGAGGCGGAGAACGAATATCGCACGGCGCTGCGTCTCGACCCGAACTTCGTGCCGGCGCTCGTCAACTTTGCCGACCTGGAGCGGGCGCGCGGCAGGGACGAGGAGGGGGCCGAGCTGCTGAAAAAGGCGATGGCGATCGAGCCCGACAATGCCGATGTCCAGTACGCCCTCGGTCTCTATCTGGTGCGCAAGCGCGATTACCCCGCAGCACTCGACCTGTTACGTCGCGCACATCAGCGGGTGCCGGACAATGCGCGCTACGCCTATGTCTATGCCGTCGCGCTGAATTCGAGCGGTGCGTCCGGTGAGGCGATGGAGCTGCTCGAAGAGACGCAACGGCTGCATCCGGCGGATCGCGACGTATTGAGGGCGCTGGTCTCGTTCGCCCGGGACAAGGGAGACTTTTCCAAGGCGCTGCGGTACGCACGCGAGCTGGTAACCCTCAGCCCTGGGGACGCGCAGCTCCGCTCGCTGGTCTCCGATCTCGAAAAGAAGACTGCTCAATAGTAATTCCGCGAACGGGTAAGGCTACTCCCGACATTTTGAGTAAATCCTCTCTCTCGCTCCATCGATCGGACGGCACATCGATATGGTTGTCGCGTTTAGGTTGCGGTCCGAGCTCAAACGTTGAACGTCTGTAGTTGGCACTTGAGAGAAGACCCGGTCAGTGGGAAAGATGTCAGCTGATCGACATTGAGCAGACACTGACATAACGCAGTTGACCCATTGGGGATGTCGGCGTCCCGCTAACGGCCAGGATCGCGCTCGCGGTCGCAAGGGCGGCAGACCGGCAAAGCTGACGATGAAACAGGTTCGCACTGCTAGGAAGATGCTGGCCGACCCGGAGATTACTATCAAGGAGGTCGCCGAGGTCTTCGGCGTCAATCGCGCGACGATCTATCGCTCACTCGGTCTTGGCGTCTACGCCAAGACCGGAGCAGAGACGATGCGGACCGATCGATGAAGATTGCACTGACATCGACAACGCCGCCGGGGACTAGACGGGTGCGGGGCGCCGGCGAGGACTCGCCACTGGTTGGTCTCCCTGCTGACGCCTTTGACGACCGGATCGCAATTGTCGGCACCGCCGGCTCCGGCAAGACCTACGCGGCTAAAGGCTTCGTCGAACGACTGCTCGAGAGCGGCGCGCGGGTCGCGATTGTGGATCCGCTCGGGGTGTGGTGGGGATTGCGCGCGAGTGCCGACGGCAGCGCGCCCGGTTATCCCGTGATCGTGTTTGGCGGCAAGCACGCTGACGTCCCGATCACTTCCGATATGGGCGTCGCCCTCGGGCGCATCGTCGCCCGCGAAGCGCTCGCCTGCGTTGTTGATCTGTCCGATCTCGGCAGCAGCGCTGCCCGCCGGCGTTTCATGGCAGCTTTTGCCGAGGCGATTTACGAGACAAACGAGGAGCCGCTGCATCTCGTACTCGACGAAACGGATCTGTGGGCACCGCAGAGGCCGATCAAGGGTTGGGAAGGCCTCCTTGGCCATATCGAGGAGATCGTGCGGCGCGGCCGCGTGCCCGGCTTCATCCCGTGGCTGATCACCCAACGGCCGGCCGTTGTGCACAAGGATGTGCTGTCACAGGCCGACATTCTGATTGCGATGAAATTGACGGCGAGCCAGGACCGCGATGCGATCGGCGCCTGGATTGAGGGCCAGGCCGACCGGCAGGAAGGCAAGCGAATCCTCGCCGATCTGCCGCGGCTGCACCGCGGTGAAGGCTATCTGTGGGCCCCGGGTCACGATCTTCTCGAGCGCGTCGCCTTTCTGCCAATTCGCACCTTCGACAGCTCACGCACGCCCAAACGGGGCGAGCGCCTCGCGATACCGCGCACGCTGGCCGAGGTGGACCTCACCGCGATCGTCGCTGCGCTCGCTGCCTCAGGCGGCGAGGACCCTAAAAAACCGAAAGAGGATCGGTCCGTGCATGCACGGCTCGGGCAGGAGCTGGCCGCGGCGAGGGCGCGGATTGCAGCCCTCGAGGAGAACAACCGCGAGCTCCATTCGCGGCTTGCCAAAATCGCGGCGCTCGCTGCCGGTGCCATTCGCACTCCCATCGACGCCGCCAAAATCGCCCTAGAGCCCCAGTCGAAAATTCCAGGTGCCAAACCGGTGCGGCCACTGAGGACTGCGCCAGCTGATTCGGCCGCATCATCCGGCAACGGGATTCATCCGGCCGCGCGCAAGCTACTGACCGCCCTTGCGCAGCATGCACCGACACGCTTCACTTGGGCCCAAGCGGCGACGCTTGCCAGCCTAAAGCCCAGCGGCGGCCACTTCAATTCTGGGCGCAAGGATTTGCGAGCGGCCGGTTATGTTGTCGAGGCAAGCGGTCTGGTGGCGCCGACACTCGACGGGTTGAAGGCAGCGGGTGAAGTGCCACAAGCGCCGTCGACACCGGCCGACCGGCTCACCTTATGGTGTGGACGCCTCCCGGCACCGGCGCCCGAGATGTTGCGAGCGCTTGTAGCGCAAGGCGAGCGCTACATCGACGCTGACGAGCTGGCGGCGATCCTGGGTAAGAAGCCAAGCGGCGGCCACTGGAATTCCGGAATTGCAGTGTTGCGCAACAATCGGCTTATCGAGACCGAAGGTCGCAGTTACCGGGCGGGCGACCTATTTCGGGATAGGTTTCTTGACCTCGGAAACCGATAATCTCCAGAGCTTTCTTCGGTAATTTCCGCCGCGACCTGGTCGGTGGAAGCGTGGTGCGAAGAGAGCGAGGCGTAGACTAGCCGGCGAACCTACACGCTAAGAGTTATGTCGGCTTGTGCAATCCACGCATCGATGACCCCCAACATCTCGCAGGCAGGGTCCTATTGTACCACAATATCTTGCATGACTAGACTAGGATACACGGCACATGCTAACGGAGTTGGCTGCTCTAACGCGGTCGCCTCATGTCACCCGTGTGTACCGTCATCAAAGGGTGCGCGCATGCGAGTTGTCGTTGATCTGAATCGGTGCCTGGGATACGCACAATGCGTCTTTCTCGCTCCCTCCGTCTTCAGGCTAAACGGCGAGGAGGCGCTCCAGTACGACCCCAATCCTGACGATGCGATGCGCCAGAAGGTCCTGCGCGCAGCGGCGGCCTGCCCGGTGCAAGCAATCTTGGTCGAACACCTCATCGCCAAAGAGGGGGAGATGTCATGAGTGCCGTCTCGATCAAAGAAACAGTCGCGGATCTGGCGACAACATTTAAGAGCACCGGCCGCCTTGTCATTGTCGGCGCCTCCCTAGCTGGGCTCCGAGCCGCAGAAGCATTGCGCAAAGAGGGTTTCGCCGGGCCACTGACAATCATCGGTGATGAGCCGGAAGAGCCGTACGATCGCCCGCCCCTTTCAAAGCAAGTGCTGAAGGGCTGGGTACCGGCCGACCACACCAAGCTGCCGCGCGTGCGGCAAGTCGATGCCGAGTGGCGACTCGGCATCGCCGCCACTGGTTTGGACCGGGTGACCAAGCAGGTGCGCTTGGCCAATGGCGAGCAAGTTCCATACGATCGTCTGCTGATCGCTACTGGCACTCGCGCGCGAGAATGGCCCAACGCCAGGGAAGCGGCCCTGGAAGGGGTGTTCACGATCCGCACCAGCACAGACTCCGCCGGCTTGCAGAAAGCGCTGGCCGCTAAGCCGGGCCGGGTCCTCGTCATCGGCGCCGGCTTTATTGGGTCGGAAGTGGCCCCGGTCACCAGCACGGTCCGCGGCTCCCAGAAGGCGCGCTGGCCGACCGCCACTACCTGCTCCCACGCCTTCGTTACGACCGTCGTGGGCTCGAGGAGCACGCCGAGGATCCCGAGCGAGTGGTCGATCTTCATGGCGTATTCGGGCTCGATCCGCCAGCGCTCGGACATGTAGCCGTCGATCTGTTTGATGCCGCGCTCGGTGTACTGGCCGTTGCGGCACATGTCCCACTCGCCCACCGCGCAGTTCGGGCATGGGACGGGGTCGGGGCGGCGGACGATGCCGACCACGAGATCGCCCTTCGTGAGCCCACCGGCCGGGCCTGGGTCCACCACGCGGCCGAGCGATTCATGGCCCAACACCAGGCGCGTCTTGCCGGGAGGCGCCCAGCCGTACTTCCCTTCCACGATTTCCACGTCGGTCCCACAGACCCCGACAGCGATGGCTCCCACCAGGACCGCACCATCGCGCATGTCCGGCTCGGGGACGTCTTCCAACTGTGCCGATCCCGCTTTCTTCGGCTCAACCGTGATGGCTTGCATGCGTCACCCCTCTCCAGGTTTCGGTGCATCACGAGGGAGCGCCGGCCCAGTGTGCCTAGATTCCATGGGTACCCATTGCGAGCATGAGCCGGAGCCGATCGAGCCGTACCGTCGTCAGCTCGGCGCGAAACTTGCCGCGCTCGGTGACAATACCTTCCGCTTGGGTTTCATAATGCAGAGCGTTTTTAGCGCGGCGTTATGCGACTTTGAACTGGAGGCGAGTTCGCCCCCTCAGTTGCGGACCCCGTCGATGTCGACCGGGACGTGCCGTGGTCCGCGGAATATCTGGTTGTGCCGGTACGGCGGCGGATCAACCAGGAGCCGCGGGTTCTGGGCCCGACGAACGAACTCGCCGACCGCGATCTGAGCCTCCAGCCGCGCTAGCGGGCCACCGAAGCAGAGGTGGATGCCACCGCTGTAGCCAAGGTGTTCGTTGTGCTCGCGTTCGAGGTTGACCTGGTCCGGGTTCGTAAACCGGCTCGGGTCGCGGTTGCCCGACGCGTAGACCACGATGATCGGCGCGCCCTTTGGAATGGTCGTTCCCGCGATCTCAATGTTTTCGAGGGCGGTGCGGGTAGG
>Ga0306918_10001128_pt1 | contig 13038 bp, 11 predicted proteins | sample tim00Cox0000000H_FD_203315 | JGI IMG/M metagenome (GOLD analysis project Ga0306918, IMG submission 203315) | Lab enrichment of tropical soil microbial communities from Luquillo Experimental Forest, Puerto Rico - timezero.00C.oxic.00.000.00H (v2)... | ecosystem: Environmental > Terrestrial >... | reverse complement strand
ACCGAGGATTGTCGCTATGGCTCCTGGTCCGAACATAATCGGCATGGCAAGCGGGACGAAAGCGACATCTTCACCCCTCTGCGTTGCGCCGCCGGCGGCAAAGCTCATCGATCCGCCGGAGGACGATGGCAAAAACAATTCGAAGCCGATGCGCATGAGGATGATGCCGCCGACAATGCGAACCATGCTCAGTGGAACCCCGAAAATCCGCAGCATGAGCGTGCCAAAGAGCAAAAAGAAAAACATCAGGAGGGTGGCGTAGAGGCATGATAGGCGCGCAACCATCTGGTGGTTCGCAGCGTCCTTGCCTTCCAGAAGCTTCAAAAAAACCGGCAGAGCTTCGAGAGGATTGATAATTGCCAGAAGCGTCGCGAATGTCCCGACGAAGAGCGACAGCGTCTGTCTCATGCCCTTTCTTCCTTTGGCCGGGCGCCCGTCACTTGCTCAAGCCGACTTGACCGCACGCGCGATCTTTTGCGCCTCCGCCTCTGCAGCGTGAAATTTGTTGCGGATGTCCGCGATATCCCCGCGAGTCGGCGGCAATTTCAGATCCATGTCCTCCATCGCATCGGCGATGATCTGCGACACCGCGAGATTGCGAAACCACTTATGGTTGGCCGGAATGACATACCAGGGCGCGCGTTTCGTGCTGGTCTGCGCCAGGGCGTCCTCATAGGCTTCGACATAGGCCGGCCAAAGCTCCCTTTCGGAATAATCGCTTTCGCTGATCTTCCAGTGACGTTGCGGATCGTCGAGCCGCTGCTTGAACCGCGCAAGTTGCTCCTCCGGACTGATGTGGAGAAAGAACTTGAGAATATGCGTGCCATTCCTTGCCAGCATCTTCTCGAAATCGTTGATCAGATTGAAACGCTTCGACCAAACCTGCTCCGGCACCAGTTTATGCACCCGCACGACAAGGACATCTTCGTAATACGAGCGATTGAAGATCACCACCTCGCCCTTGGCAGGCGCGCGCAGATGCGCACGCCAAAGGAAATCATGGGCGAGTTCGATATTGTTCGGCTGCTTGAAACCAACAACCGACGTCCCTTGCGGGTTGATGCCGCTGAAAATATGCCGGATCACACCATCCTTGCCCGCAGCATCGAGCGCCTGCAGCACGATGAGGAGGGATTGGCTGCCATCCGCGTATAAGAGATATTGCAGCTTATCGATGCGATCGACATGTTTGGCAATCTCTGGCGCGGCTTCTTCATGCGAGTCCAACTCGCCTGTGTAGGCGGGGTCGATTTTGGCCAGGCGGACCTTGTCGCCGGGCTGGACAACAAATTTCTTGCGGTAATCCATGCGCGCGTTTCCCTTCGGCAAAGCCGGGCATGCTTACGCCCTCACGGCTTTGTCTTCGCTCAAACACCGCCTGGCCGCTTGCGCGATCTGCAATGCCGAAGGCTGCACCAGCTAGCTTTCCTCGCGCGCTCGTCGCCCTGCGGTTCAAGTGGCGAACCAACCGCATAGGATAGATAGGAGACGAATGCGGGGCCTCAAGCCAAGGTTCCATCAAAGCCCCCGGAACAATGATCCGAGGTCACGCCGCATCCTGCGCGCAATCGGTGAAATATCACTCTTCCACCGCCGCGCGACTACGCCGGCAACGCGACCTTTTGCGGCAGAGGAGTTGGTATTTCGACATCGACCTCGAGTGTCGAGACCGCGTCGCCGCGGTCCATCTTGACCTGAACCTTGTCAGGGTCCATCTGCACATGCTTGGCGATTACGGCCAGAATCTCTTCGCGAAGGATCGAGATCAGGTCGGACTGGCCGATCACGGCGCGTTCATGGGCCAGAAGAATTTGGAGCCGCTCGCGGGCGACAGGAGCGGAGCTTCGCCGGTTGAAAAAATTGAGCAGGCTCATGCGGCCCTCCGTCCGAACAGCTTACCGAAAAAGCTCTTTTTGCCGCTTGGGATTTTCATGCCCACGCTCTCGCCATTCAGACGCCGCGCGGCGTCGAGATAGGCGCGGGCCGCCACGCTCGTCGCATTGCTGATGGTGACGGGCGAGCCGAGATTGGAAGCGCGAAGGACTTCCTCGCTTTCAGGAATGATCCCAAGCAGCGGGATGGACAGGATCTCGAGGACGTCTTCGACCTTCAGCATTTCACCGCGTTCGGCGCGGCCCGGATCGTAACGGCTCAGCAAAAGGTGCTTTTCGACTCGCTCTCCTTTCTCGGCCTTGATCGTCTTGGAGTCGAGGAGACCGATGATGCGATCCGAATCGCGAACCGAAGAGACTTCGGGATTGGTCACGACGATCGCAACATCGGCGTGCCGCATGGCAAGCGTGGCGCCTCGTTCAATGCCCGCCGGGCTATCGCAGATCACCCAGTCGAACTTCTCTCGCAATTCGGAAATGACTTGGGAAACGCCTTCGTCGGTCAAGGCATCCTTGTCGCGCGTCTGTGAGGCGGGAAGCAAACAAAGCGTGTCGACCCGCTTGTCGCGGATCAGCGCCTGCGAAAGCTTGGCATCTTTCTGGACGACATTGATCAGGTCGAAGACCACCCTGCGTTCCGCGCCCATCACCAGATCGAGATTGCGCAGCCCGACATCGAAATCGACGAGCACGACGTTTTTGCCGCTCTTCGCCAGCGCGGCGCCCAAAGCTGCACAGGTAGTCGTCTTCCCGACGCCTCCCTTGCCGGATGTTACGACCAAAACCTTGGCCATCCTGTTCGTCTCCTACTATGGCTCAGTCCAGAGCCGCCATCATCATCGTGTCGCCATCGAGCCAGACCTGAACCGGCTTCCCGCGCAGTGCCGGGTCCAGGTAATCGGCGGTCATGTATAGCCCATCGATCGCCAAAAGCTCCGCTTCAAACTTGCGGCAGAAAATGCGACCGCGCGCGCCGCTCGCACCAGCGATCGCCCGGCCCCTAAGCGCGCCGTAAATATGGATTGATCCGCCCGCGATGACCTCGGCTCCGGACGCGACGGATCCGACGATAATCACGTCACCCTCGGGATGATCTATGCTTTGGCCGGAACGCAGGGAACTTTCAATGAGCAGCGAGTTTGGCTGCTCGGGCACTGCCGGCGCCGGCGCCGGTGTGGGCGAAGGCGCAGGTGTTGGAACGGGCGCAGGCTGATCGACATTGTGGACGATCTCGATCACACTGCCTTGCCGGCCGGATGTCAGCAGCGGAGGCATGTCCCCGTCATGCCAGGAAGGATCAGCGCCCTGCACTCCCATGATCCGCACGTCGCGCTTCTGCAGCTCCGCGAGCAATGCCTCGGCTTCGGATCTCGTCGGTTGAAGGGCGGAAAAGTCAAGCACGATGGGCCGGCCGGCGAAAAACCCGGGCGAGCGCTGCAGCCACGCATCGAGCTCGACAAACCAGTCCGCGAGCGGTGGCTCCGGGGCAAGCACCATCGCGTGGAAGGTGCGACCACGAAATCTGATTGAATGGCGGGGGCGAGCTACGGCTGTCACTAAATGCGCCTCAAGAATCTTTGCTGTTCATTTGCTCATGTCATGGTTAACGACTGGTTAAATTGCCGCGTGCAAGGATGGTTAACGGCCTGTTGTCCACCACCGCCAGTCATCCACGACCGCCATGAGCCAGCGAGCTTGATCGGCGGCTTTGCCGCGCTATGTCTTCATTCCTATACCGGCGTTCCAAAGACCCTCGGCGCAACGTCAGCAAGTTGCCTATCGCCAGGCGATTTGCCGGCAGGACCCCTGAATTCTTTGGAATTCAGGGCTATATCAAAGATTGCTAAATGCCTCGCTCATCGGCGCGACGCTTAGGCTCGCACGTGGCGTAACGCCAAGTGCCGTAAGGTGAACGTCAAGCTTTGAGGGGGGCCGCATTTCCGTCGAAAGGTCAAGATCATGGCGCTCGCCCATAAATTTGACCAGCCTCCCCCCGGCGCAAATCCGGACTGGACGATTCCACAAGGATTTGACCGCTATACCGGGGCCGACCACCGCACCTGGATCACCCTCTATGACCGGCAGGCCGAGATCCTGCCCGGGCGTGTCTGCGACCAGTTCCTGCATGGACTACATGCACTCGATCTCCACGGCCGCGGAATCCCGGATTTCCAGTATCTGAACGAGCGGCTTGGCGCTCTGACGGGATGGCGTATCGTGGCCGTGCCAGGGCTCGTGCCGGACGATGTCTTCTTCAACCACCTCGCCAATCGGCGCTTCCCCGCCAGCAATTTCATTCGTGACGAGGACGAACTCGATTATTTGCAGGAGCCCGACGTTTTCCACGATGTCTTCGGCCATGTGCCGCTCCTGACCAATCCGGCCTTCGCGGATTACATGCAGGCCTATGGCAAGGGCGGGCTTCGCGCGCTGGCACTTGGGCGCTTGCACAATCTCGCGCGGCTCTACTGGTACACGGTCGAATTCGGCCTCCTGGAAACGCCGCAAGGCTTGAGGATCTATGGCGCGGGGATCGCCTCCTCTAAAACCGAGTCGATATTCGCCCTCGATTCTCCATCGCCGCACCGCCTGGGATTTGATCTCGAACGGGTGATGCGGACACCTTATCGCATCGATGACTTCCAGCAGGTCTATTTCGTCATTCCCTCGCTGCAGCAATTGCTCGATGCGACCACAAAGACCGATTTCGGGCCCATCTATGCCCGCCTCAAGAACCAGGCCGACATTCCGATCTCGGCGATCGAACCGGGCGACAAGGTCTTCACAGAGGGCACCCAGGAATATGCGCGAAGCGTCGAGCATCTACGCCATCCCGAAGAGGCAATAGGGTGATGTAATCGCCGACGATGAAATCAAATACGGGAGGTGGCCTCATGCAGGACAAAGTCGTTATCGTGACAGGCGGATTCGGTGTCGTCGGGCGCGTGGTTGGCAAGGCCGCGCTTGCGGCGGGAGCCCACGTCACTCTGCTCGACGTCGGACCAAGCGATATGATCGAACCGCACGAACGGCTTCTTGCATTGGGAGGCGTGGATCTGACCGATTTTGCGGCAACCCAGCAAGCTTTCGATGCTGTCGCCTCGCGTTGGGGCAGGATCGACGCGCTTGCCAATGTTGCCGGCGGCTTCCAATGGCAGACAATCGGCGACGGCGATCTCGCAACCTGGACTGACCTTTTCCGTATGAATGTCTTGACAGCGGTCACCGCCATCAAGGCGGGACTGCCCTATCTCACGGCTTCGAATGGCGCGATCGTCAATGTGGCGGCGGCCGCGGCGCGGGAGGCCAAGGCAGGAATGGGCGCTTATGCCGCCTCCAAGGCTGGCGTTCTGCGGCTCACCGAAAGTGCGGCTGACGAACTCAAGGAGGCGGGCGTGCGCGTGAACGCGATCCTTCCGACGATCATCGATACGCCACGCAACCGGGCCGATATGCCTGAGGCCGATTTCGCGAAATGGGCGACGCCCGAACAGATTGCGCGGACGATCCTGTTTCTTTTGTCCGATGATGCGAGGGCGATTACTGGGGCCGAGATTCTGGTCTCCGGGCGAAGTTGAGGACACTCGGCGTTTGGCATCCCTCAACGGTTCAATGCGATCGATGTTTTGAAGGATGACGTGAAATGGACCCGTTTCCGCACGATCCGCCACCCGCAACAATCAATGCCGACAACCCGGCGGGGACCGATGGTTTCGAATTCGTGGAATTCGCCCATTCGGAACCAGCCGTGCTCGCATCATTGTTCGAGCAAATGGGATTTACGCTGGTGGCCAAGCACAAATCCCGCGCGATCGCTCTCTATCGCCAGGGCGGGGTCAATTACATCCTCAATGCCGATCGCGCGAGTTTTGGCGGACGGTTCTTTGATCTTCATGGCCCCTCAGCCCCTGCAATGGCGTGGCGGGTCTTTGATGCGCGGCGCGCCTTTACCCATGCGGTCGCGCATGGTGCTGTGGCCTACACAGGCGCGAACGGAGCCAAGACGATTGATGCGCCAGCAATCGAGGGGATAGGCGGCAGTCTTATCTATTTCGTCGATGGCGCCAAAGGTTCGCCCTATTCGGATTCATTCGATTGGATCGATGAGGAAGATCCGCGACCCCTCGGCATCGGCATAGAATATCTCGATCATCTGACCAATAACGTTTATCGCGGCAACATGGACCGCTGGTATAAATTTTATTGCGATCTTTTCAATTTCCGGCAGATCCGCACCTTCGACATTGAAGGAAAGCTGACCGGCTTGTTCTCGCGGGCTTTGACAAGCCCTTGCGGCAAGATCCGCATTCCCCTCAATGAGTCTGCCGACGACAAGAGCCAGATCGAGGAATATCTGCGCGAATATAAAGGCGAAGGCATCCAGCACATTGCTTGCGGCTGTGGGAATATCTACGACACCGTAAAGGCACTGGCTGCCAGAGGCCTCGCCTTCATGCCGCCCCCGCCCGCTACTTATTACGATGCGATCGAGACCCGTTTGCCGAAGCACGGCGAGCCGCTTGCGCAAATGCGCGCAAACGGTCTTCTCATCGACGGCGAAGCAGGCGAAGGCATGCGCCCGAAGCTCTTGCTGCAAATTTTCTCCAAGACGATGATCGGCCCGATCTTCTTCGAGTTCATCCAGCGCAAGGGTGACGAGGGTTTCGGCGAGGGCAATTTCCGCGCGCTCTTCGAGTCGATTGAACAGGATCAGATCCAGCGCGGCGTGATCAGCGCTTGATGTTGTATCGCGAAGAGGCGCCCTATGGCCGAGAATTACATGCAAGGCTTCGGCAATGAGTTCGAGACCGAGGCTCTTCCGGGCGCACTCCCCGAGGGCCAGAATTCGCCGCAGCGCTGCCCCTACGGGCTTTACGCCGAACAAGTCTCGGGCTCGCCCTTCACCGCGCCGCGCGGCACCAATGCGCGCACCTGGCTCTATCGTCTGCGTCCTTCGGTCAAACACACCGGCCGCTTCCATCGTATCGATGTGCCCTATTGGAAAACCGCCCCGCATATTGTGGCGCATGGTCTCCCGCTTGGCCAATTGCGATGGGATCCCGCGCCGATCCCCAACGAGGCGCTGACCTTCGTCACCGGAATGCGCACCATGACGAGCGCTGGCGATGTCAATACACAGACCGGAATGGCCACGCATGTCTATAACGTCAGCGAAGACATGGTGGACGATTATTTCTACAATGCCGATGGCGAGTTGCTGATCGTGCCGGAGACAGGCGGGCTCGACATCGCAACCGAGCTGGGCCGCATCGCGATCGGGCCAGGTGAGATCGCGGTGATCCCACGCGGGATGAAGTTCAAGGCCGGGCTGACAAATGGTCCTTCACGCGGCTATGTTTGCGAAAACTATGGCGCGAGGCTGACATTGCCGGAGCGCGGACCGATCGGCGCCAATGGTCTTGCGAATTCGCGCGACTTCAAAACCCCAACCGCATGGTACGAGGACAAAGAGACGCCTTGCCGCCTGACCGTCAAATGGTGCGGCGGGTTCCATGTGACCGAGATCGGGCATTCTCCGTTGGATGTCGTGGCTTGGCACGGCAATTGTGCGCCCTACAAATATGACCTGAGAAACTTCTCGCCGGTTGGAGCAATTCTTTTCGATCATCCGGACCCGTCGATCTTCACCGTGTTGACGGCGCCATCGAACGAGACCGGGCGGGCGAATGTCGATTTCGTGATTTTCCCGGAGCGCTGGCTCGTGGCGGAGCATACGTTCCGGCCACCCTGGTTTCACGTCAACATCATGAGCGAGTTCATGGGGCTGATCTTCGGCCAATATGATGCCAAGCAACAGGGCTTCCTGCCGGGCGGCATATCGCTCCACAATTGCATGTTGCCGCATGGCCCGGACAAAGAGGCTTACGATAAAGCCACGCAGGAGGAGCTGAAGCCGCAGAAACTCACTGCGACGCTCGCCTTCATGTTCGAGACGCGCTATCCGCAACATCTGACCGAATACGCAGCAAACCTGCCGACATTGCAAAGCGATTACACCGATTGCTGGCAAGGCCTGGAGAAACAGTTCGATCCCAAAAATCGAGAGTGGACAAAATCATGAAGCTTGCATCGCTCAAAGATGGCACGCGCGATGGAAGGCTGGTCGTCGTCTCGCACGATCTGACGCGCGCGACCGAAGCCGGCGCTATCGCCCCTACCCTTCAGCATGCGCTCGACAATTGGGCGCGGCTCAGCGGCAAGCTCGAAACATTGGCCTTGCAGCTTGAAATCGGCTCCGTGCCAGCGGAACGGTTCCACGAACATGATGCGCTTGCGCCGCTGCCGCGCGCGTTCCAATGGGCGGATGGCTCGGCCTATGTCAATCATGTGGAACTGGTGCGCAAAGCCCGCGGCGCGGAGATGCCGCCCAGCTTCTGGACCGATCCCTTGATGTATCAGGGCGGCTCGGACGCCTTCCTTGCTCCGCGCGAACCAATCCGCATCGCGGAGGAAGCCTGGGGTATAGATTTCGAAGGCGAGATCGCGGTCATCGTCGATGATGTTCCGATGGGGGCCGACCGCGAGACCGCCGCCGCCGCCATTGTGCTCCTCATGCTCGCGAATGATATCTCGCTGCGCAACCTGATTCCGCCGGAGCTTGCCAAGGGCTTCGGCTTCTTCCAGTCGAAACCATCCTCCGCCTTCTCGCCTGTAGCTGTCACGCCCCGCGAGCTGGGGTCCGCCTGGGACGGCGGCCGCCTGCATTGTCCTTTGCTCGTCAGCCTCAACGGCAAGCCCTTTGGACATGCCAATGCCGCTATCGACATGACCTTCGATTTTGGAACCTTGATCGCCCATGCCGCAAGGACGAGGCCGCTTTCGGCTGGCACGATCATCGGCTCGGGAACCGTCTCGAACAGAGCTGCCGATGGCAGTCCGAGCCTGCCGATCAGTGAGGGCGGAGCCGGCTATTCATGCCTCGCCGAAGCACGAATGGTGGAAATCATTCGCAGCGGCGAGGCAGAGACGCCCTTTCTCCACTTCGGCGATTGCGTACGCATCGAGATGAAGGACGAAGCAGGCCTTTCCATCTTCGGCGCCATCGAGCAGGTCGTCGAGCCCTACGTGAGAACAAATGCCTAAATATGGCTGCCCGTCATTGCGAGCCGAAGGCGAAGCAATCCAGAAGCTCCCGGCTCATGGATTGCCACGTCGCTTCGCTCCTCGCAATGACGCCCCGCGGAACCTGCAGCATCGCGGCTTGAGAGAAATCAGGCCATATTGACTTTCGCGGAAGCAGCGGCGCGGGTGCGCGAGGGCCGGGTCATCGTCTCGAGATGCAAAAGCTCGCTCAGTTGCGCCTCGGTCAACAGCCCCTCCTCCAGGATGATATCCGCCACTCGCCGTCCCTCCACCAATGCGCGACGAGCAATGCGCGAGCAGGTGTCATAGCCGAGCACTGGCCCGAGCGCCGTCACAAGCCCGATGCTGTTTTCGACAAGGCTGCGCGCCCGCTCGCGATCCGCCTCGATTCCATTGACGCAGCGCCGGGTCAAGGTGTCGATTCCCGCGGTCAACATGCGTAGCGATGTCAGGATGGAATAGCCGATCGTGGGCTCGAAGGCGTTGAGCTGAAGCTGGCCTGCCTCGGCGCACATGGTGACCGTCAGATCGTGGCCGATGACCAGGAAGGCAACCTGGCTCACGACCTCCGGAATCACCGGATTGACCTTGCCAGGCATGATCGACGACCCGGCCTGAACCGGCGGCAGATGGATCTCGCCGAAACCCGCGCGCGGACCGGAGGAGAGCAAGCGCAGATCATTGCAGATCTTGGACAGTTTCACCGCAACGCGCTTCAACACGCCGGAAAAGAGCACGAAGGCGCCCATGTCCGAGGTTGCTTCGATCAGGTTGGCGGCCAGCACCATCGGCTTGCCCGAGAGCCGCGCCAGCTCCTCGACAGCAAGCGACGCATAGCGGGGATCTGCATTAATGCCGGTGCCGATCGCGGTGGCGCCGAGGTTCACCTCCAGGAACAGGTTCGCGGCCTCCTGCAAGCGGAGAATGTCCTCCTTCACTGTTGTATGGAACGCGTCGAATTCCTGGCCGAGCGTCATCGGCACCGCATCCTGCAATTGCGTGCGGCCTATTTTCAGCACATCCGCGAATTCGACCGCCTTGGCCTTGAACGCATAGGCAAGCTCTTGCAGCGCCTGCACGAGCGGCATTGTGGCGAAGATCACGGCCAGACGCAGCGCAGTCGGATAGGCATCATTGGTCGATTGGGACATGTTGACATCGTCGATTGGATGCAACGCCGCATAATCGCCCCGCCGCCGGCCCATGAGTTCCAGGCCGAGATTGGCCACGACTTCATTCGCGTTCATATTGGTTGAAGTGCCGGCGCCCCCCTGCACCGCATCCACCACGAACTGATCGAGAAACTGCCTGTCCTTCACGATGAGATCGCAGGCGCGATCGATGGCGTCGGCCTTCTTGAGCGGCAATTGCCCGAGCCGCCGGTTGGCCCGCGCTGCCGCCTGCTTGACTAGGACCAGAGCGCGGACGAGTTCGGGAAAATGCCCGATCGGAACGCCGGTGATCGGAAAATTTTCCACCGCGCGCAGTGTATGCACGCCCCAATAGACATCCGCCGGAATTTCAGCGTCGCCGAGCAGATCATGTTCGCGCCGCCTCGCGATCCGCTTGAGCTCGATCTCGCGCGTCGTCGCGAGGGCGAGCGTCGTGGGCACGTCCTCCACCGGCTCGTCCAACGGCCATGAAAATTCCGGTTCGATAAGTTTCTGGTTCATGATCAAAGTCCATTCCGCATGCTCACGATGGGCTGTCTGCGCGCTCGGGGTCTCGTGTTTCGAAAACCGGAAAGCATTTGAGCCGGACATCGTTCTGTTGTTTGCCACTGGCTCCAATTCTGCCCAGCCGATTGTCACCAATAGCTAAAGAAAATCATCACAACAGATATAATATCCTTCGCTGCAATTGCCCGAACGTTACGGTCAAAATATTGTTTTGGCTCTTATTTTGCCTCACTCGGCCGCGGGTTGAAATGGCCGAGAAGATCCATCGGCAGAGGAAAGACCAAGGTCGAGGACCGCTCGCTCGCAATATCGTGCAGGGCCGCGAAATAGCGCAATTGCATGGCTTGCGGTTCGCGGGAAAGGATGAGGCCCGCCTCCACGAGCTTCTCGGCCGCCTGCTGCTCGCCTTCCGCGTTGATCACCTTAGCCCGCCGCAAGCGCTCGGCCTCGGCCTGCTTGGCAATGGCGCGCACCATGCTTTCGTTGAGATCGACATGCTTGATCTCGACATTGGCCACCTTGATGCCCCAGGCATCGGTCTGCTGATCGAGAATTTCCTGGATGTCGCTGTTGAGCTTGTCACGTTCCGCCAGCATTTCGTCGAGCTCGTGTTTGCCGAGAACCGAGCGCAGCGTGGTTTGCGCCAATTGGCTCGTCGCGGCCATGAAATCCTCGACCTTGATGATCGCCCGCTCCGGGTCGATGACGCGGAAATAAAGGACGGCATTGACCTTGACCGAGACATTATCGCGCGAGATCACATCCTGGGACGGCACATCATGCACGACCATCCGCAGATCGACCTTCACCATCTGCTGCACGAAAGGAATGAGGAGCACGAGGCCAGGACCCTTCACCCCTGTGAAGCGGCCAAGCGTGAAGACAACGCCGCGCTGATATTCGCGCAGGATGCGAATGGCCGAGACCAGAAACAGGAGGATGAGGAGCGCCAGGAAGAGATAAGAGAGATAGTCCAGCATCATGGGAATTCTCCATCGCTCGCCGCCCCGACCCGCCGCTGCACTTCGAGGGTGAGGCCCTTGACATTTACGACCTCGACCCTCTCGCCCGGCTTGAAGGCCCCCTCGCCCTGCGCCTGCCAACGCTCGCCTTGGGCAAGAACATGGCCCATGCCGCCGCGCCAATCGAGAATTTCAGCGGGAAGGCCGCGCATAGCTTCAGCGCCAACACGCGCGGGTCTTCTGCGCGCAGCCCAGAGCATGCGGCCCGCGAGCATGATCATTCCGAAAAAGATGGCGCCTGTCATGCCGACAATCGGCCAGGAAAGACGGTAGCCGGGCGCTTCGACCTTGAAGAGCACGGCCGCCCCCAGAAGAAAGGCGACAAGGCCGCCAAGGCCGAGAACGACGGTCGGATTAATGGCTTCGACGATCAGGAAAGCGATCCCGAGCATCATCAAGGCAAGGCCGGTATAGTCGATCGGCAGCAGATTGAGCGCGTAGAGCCCTAGCAGCAGCGAGATTGTCCCAATGACCCCCGGCGCGACGGCCCCCGGACTATAGAACTCAAAGAAGATGCCATAAATGCCAACAAGCATCAGGATGAAAGCAATATTGGGATCGGTGATCACGGAGAGAAGCCGGATGAGCCAGCCAGGCTCAAGCGTCTCGACAGGCAAACCTTTCGTCATCAGCTGCCGCGTGCCGCCCGCGACCTCGACGGTCCGTCCATCGATCCGGTCGAGAAGCTCGGCATTGTCGTGGGCAATGAGATCGATGACGCCCTGCTCCAGCGCCACATTGGCGGAGAGGCTCGCCGCCTCGCGAACGGCCTTCTCGCCCCAATCCGCATTGCGCCCGCGCAGTTCCGCGAGGCTGCGGATGAAGGCCACGGCATCATTCGTTGCTTTGGCGCTTAAGGTCTCTTTCGATCCCGTCGCCGGGCCTTTCTCGTCCTTGTTCTTGTGATCACCACCATCCTCACCCCCGGGTAGCCCCGGGATGCCGCCGCCGATCTCGACGGGCGTCGCGGCGCCAAGATTTGTGCCCGGCGCCATCGCCGCGATATCGGTGGCGTAAAGGATATAAGTTCCGGCACTCGCGGCATGGGCACCTGACGGCGCAACAAAGCCCACCACGGGCACCGGCGAGGCGAGAATGTCCGCGATGATCTCCCGCATACTATTGACGAGGCCGCCCGGCGTGTTCAGGCGCAAGATCACGACCTCGCCATGCCGCTCGGCCGCGGCCGCCAGACCCTCCTTGACCTGTCTGCTGGCCGCGGGGCCGATGGCTCCGTCAATCTCGATCATGAATGCAAGCTTGGAAGGCCCTTTCTCCTCCCCCGGGACACCCGAGGGAGAGACAGCCAAGTCAAAGGCGAGAGCCGCTGCGAAAAGGGCC
>Ga0306918_10001126_pt1 | contig 13052 bp, 11 predicted proteins | sample tim00Cox0000000H_FD_203315 | JGI IMG/M metagenome (GOLD analysis project Ga0306918, IMG submission 203315) | Lab enrichment of tropical soil microbial communities from Luquillo Experimental Forest, Puerto Rico - timezero.00C.oxic.00.000.00H (v2)... | ecosystem: Environmental > Terrestrial >... | reverse complement strand
TAAGAACGGGGAGAGGGAGCAGACCGAGTTCGCGGCACGTTAAGCGACCATGTACAAGAAATCCGAGCAGGTGATCGTCGTCGGCGCCGGACCAGTGGGGCTTTGTCTGTCGCTCGCATTGGCGCAAGCGGGCGTGCAAGTCTGCCTGATCGAAGCGCTGGGCGAGGACAATTTCCTCGAACAGGTGCCGCGCGCGGGAACGAACCATCCCGCGACCTTGGAGCTGCTCGACCGCATCGGCCTTTACGACAAGCTCGAGCCGCGCGGCATCATCGCGCCGCTCGTCCATTACTGGGACCGGCGCGAAAACCGGCTGATCGCCGAATTCGATCACGGCCTGCTCAAGGACGACACGCGTTTTCCCTACGTGCTGCAATGCGAGCGCATCAAGATCGTCGAGGAAGCGCTCAAGCTGGCGAAGGCGCATCCCAATATCGAGCTTCACCTCTCGACCGCCTTCACCAGATTCACGCAAGGCAGCGACGGAGTGACGGCATGGGCAACCAACCCGGCGGGCGCATCCGAATCCATCAGCGGCGCCTATCTCGTCAGCGCCGAAGGCGCGCGCAGCATCGTGCGCAAGGACCTCGACATCGAGTTCGAAGGATTCACCTATCCCGATCGCACCTTGAACATCGAAGTCGCCTACGACTTCAGAAGGCACGGCTATACCGAGCGCAACTACATCTCCGATCCGGACGAATGGTCGAACCTGTTTCACTGGAAGGGGCCGCCCGACCGCTGGCGCATTCACTTTCCCGTTGAGCCCGACGCGCAGGAGGCGGCGCTCACGCGTCCCGACGCGATGCAGGCGCGGCTGCAGCGTTTCTTGCCGACGGGAAAGGTATTCGACATCGTTGGCAGCAACCTCTACGTCGTGCATCAGCGCGTGGCGAACAAGTTCCGCGTCGGACGCGCCATCCTCGCCGGCGATTGCGCGCACGTGAACAGCCCCATCGGCGCCATGGGCATGAACAGCGGCATTCATGACGCGTTCAACCTGGCGGAGAAGCTCACCAAGATCTTGCGGCGGGAAGTCGGGGAGGAGGTGCTCGACCGCTACGAGCGCCAGCGCCGGCACGTCGCGGTGCAGCACACGCAGGCGCAAACCATCCGCAACAAGCGGCTGCTGGCGGAGAAGGACCCCGCGGTGCGCAAGCGCAACCACGACGAGTTGCGCCGGACCGCGGAAGACCCCAAGCTCGCGCGCGCCTTTCTGCTCCGCAGCTCTTTGATCGAGAGCCTGCGCGAAGCCGAGCGGATTGCATGATTGAGGTCGCGCGAAATGGAATCGAGCACGCCGCGAACAGGCCGGTGCTGGTTGTACGTGACAGGACGCCTGCCATGACGCGCGTGGCCCTGGCATTGCTGGCAGGCCTGCTTTGGACGGAGGTCGCCCATACGCAGTCGGCCGACGCGCGCTGGCCCGAGCGCCCGATCCGGTTCATCGTGCCGTTCACGGCCGGCAGCAGCTCCGATACCGTCGGGCGGTTGGTGGCGCAGAAGCTCGTTGAGCGCTTGGGCCAACCGCTCGTCGTCGAAAACCGCGTCGGCGGCGGCGGCAGCATCGGCAGCAGCGAGGTCGCCCACGCGGATGCCGACGGCTACACGCTCGGCCTCGCCAACACCAGCACGCACGCGGTGGCGGCGAGCGTCGCGTCGCTCCCCTACGATCCGGTCAAGGATTTCGCCCCGGTATCGATGCTGGGCCATTCGCCCTTTGTGCTCGCGCTCTATCCCGGCGTGCCCGCGCAAGGCGTGCAAGAGCTGATCGCGCTCGCGCGCGCTAAGCCCCGCGTGCTCAACTACGCCTCCGCGGGTCCCGCGACGCTCGCGCACCTCTCAGGCGCGCTGTTCGAGAAGATGGCGAAGATCGAACTCACCCACGTGCCTTATCGCGGCACCGCCCAGTCGACGCTCGATCTGCTCGAAGGTCGCGTTGAAATGCAATTCGGCACCATCCCGCCGACGCTCACGCATATCCGCGCGGGCAAGCTGCGCGCGCTGGCGGTGACCGGGGCGGTCCGCAATCCGACGCTGCCCGACGTGCCGACCATCGCCGAATCGGGCCTCCCTGGCTACGAATGCTCGCTGTGGCAGGCGATCGTCGCGCCGGCAGCCACATCGCCCGCCATCATCGCACGGTTGAACCGCGAGATCAGCGCCGTTCTCGCCGATCCCGACGTGCGCGCCGCGTTCGCCAAGCATGGCGTCGAACCGGAAGCGAGCTCACCGGCGGCGCTGGGCGCGCGCATCCGCACCGACGTGGAGAAGTGGCGCGACGTCATCATTAGCGCGGGCATTCGCGAGAATTGATGCCATTGCCGCAGACAGTGGCCGGTCAGCTCCTGCGTCCTTCGTCCGCCTTCAATCTGCTTTCGCGCCCGAGGTCCGGATGACCTCGGCCCATTTCTTGGTCTCGACCGCCAGGAACGCCCCGAAGTCCTTGCCGAAGGCCGCCCCTGGTTCCGAACCAAGCTCGCGGATGCGCGCGACCGAGCGCTTTAGCGACTTCGTCGCGCAGTTTCGCGAGCACCGCCTCCGGCGTCTTCGCCGGCGCAACGACGCCGTACCAGGAGGAGGCATCGAAACCGACAAGCCCCTGCTCGGCGACCGTGGGCACATCGGGTAGCGCCGACGGCCGCTTCGCCCCGGCATTGGCGAGCGCGCGCACCTTGCCCGCCGCGACTTGCGGCAACACCACCGGCATGAGGTCGAAGAACATCTGGACGTGGCCGGCGATGAGATCGTTCATTGCCGGTCCCGCGCCCCGATACGGCACGTGCAGGATATCGATGTTGGCCATGCTCTTGAACAGTTCGCCGGACAGGTGATTAGTCGTACCGTTGCCGGCCGAAGCGAAATTGAGTTTGCCCGGCTCTTTCTTCGCCAGCGCGATCAGCTCCTGCACGCCGTTCGCCGGCACGCCGGGATTGACGATCAGCACGATGGGCGCCGTCGCAAACAGCGCGACGGGAGCGAAGTCCTTGGCCGGATCGAAGGGCAGCTTGCTATAGAGGGTCTGGTTGACGGTGAGCGGTCCCGGCGCGGTGAATAGGAGCGTGTAGCCGTCCGGCTCCGCCTTGGCAACGAAATCGCTGCCGGTGTTGCCGCCGCCGCCCGAGCGGTTCTCGACGATGACTTGCTGTCCGAGATTGTCGGCGAGCTTCTGCGCCAGAATTCGCGCCATCACGTCGACCGATCCGCCCGGCGGGTATGGATTGACGATGCGAACGACACGCTCGGGATAGGTCTCCGCCGTCGCCTGAACGGCGAGCCCGAGCAGCCCTAGCACCGCGATCGAGACGAAACGTAAGAGCTGTGACATCCGTTACCTTTCCGGGCTGGCAGCCGAAACTATGTCATTTCGCCCAGTTCCGACCAGCGCATAACTCAGGCAGACATCGGCACCATGCCGATCGAATTGACGCATGATCGCGCAGCGAGCGGGACACCACCGTCTCGTGCCCTCGGACCGTCTTAGCGTTCGGTTTAAGCTCCGCCAGCTTGACAGCCCTCGAGCATCGCGACAGCGTCTTGGCCCAAGCATCCGTCATTGCCGGGCCCGCCCTGGCGCTCCATCATCTGACGAAAGATAGAGAGATGCGTGGGTCAAACCGCGCGCGACACCCACCGGGCGAGGAATGAGCCGATGAGCAAGCTGCGTCTGACATTTGCGTGCGGTCCCTACGACCGCACGCTCGCGCTCCGCGACGGGTCGGTGCAACCCGAGGGCATCGAACTGAATTACATCGCCTCGCAACCTCCCGACATTTTCTGGCGCATGTTGCAATTCAACGAGTTCGAAATCTCGGAAATGTCGCTGTCGAACTACACCACGCTGGTGAGCACCGGCAAGGCGCCGTTCGTCGCCATCCCGGCGTTTCCGTCGCGGGTCTTCCGCCACGGCTACTTCTTCATCAACACCGACAAGGGGATCAAGACGCCGGCCGACCTCAAGGGCAAGCGCGGGGGCGTCCCCGAATATACCATGACGGCGGCGGTCTATATGCGCGGCCTGCTGCAGCACGAATATGGCGTCAAGCCGAGCGACGTCGAATGGGTCCAGGGCCGCGCCGATCGCGTCGGCCGCAAGCTGCCCGCGGACATTCGCCTCACTCAGGCGCCCTCCGGCACCGAGCTCGGCGACCTGCTCGAGCGCGGCGAGATCGACTTCATGATGACCGCCAACAATCCGCTCGCCTTCCGCCGCGGCTCCCCCAAGGTGCGCCGGCTGTTTCCCAACTATGCCGAGGTCGAGAAGGACGATTATCGGCGCACGAGGATCTACCCGATCATGCACACGGTGGTGATCCGCAACGACGTCTACCAACGCGACCCGTGGGTGGCCTTGAGCATGTACAAGGCGCTCTGTCGCGCCAAGGAGCACGCCTATCATCTGTTGGCGGACATGGGCTCGCCCAAGGTCTCCTCGGCTTGGCTGCAGCCGCTGATCGAGGAGGAAAAGGAGATCCTCGGGCAGGATTGGTATCCCTATGGCATCGAGGCGAACCGGCCGACGATCGAGGCGCTACTCCAGTATACCCACGAGCACGGGCTGACCGATCGCCGCGTCAAACTGGAGGAACTGTTTGCGCCTAGCACGCTGCGCGACATTCCGATGAGCGAGGGCCAGCACGTGTAGAAAGTTTCAAAACCAAGAAGAGCGAGGAAGAAACGATGACCATACCGCAACTGATGCCGTGGATCGGCGGGCCGGTGATATTCGAAGCCGGCCTGTCGCCGCTCGTATGCCCCATCGACGACACCGTGGCCTCGCAAATCATCGAGTCCGACGCCAAGGTGGTCGATGCCGCGGTCAAGCACGCCCATGCGGCATTCCTCAATCATCAGGATGCGACCACCGGCAAGCGGGTCGAGTGGCTGTTGGCGGCGGCCGACGCCATCGACAAGATCGAAGGCGAGCTGGTCCGCTCGCTCATTCGCTTCATCGGCAAGCCGCGCCGGGCCGCAACCTTCGAGGCCAAGCGCGTGGGCACATTCATCCGCGCATGCGCCGCGCAGGTGCCCCATCTTGCGGGCGAAGTGCTGCCGCTCGACGTCACGGCGGCAGGCGCCGGCCGCTTCGGTTACACGACACGCGTGCCCTATGGCGTGGTGGCCGCGGTCACCCCGTTCAACGGGCCCGCCAATCTCCTCATTCAGAAGGTCGCGCCGGCGCTGGCGGTCGGCAATGCCGTCGTCGTCAAGCCGTCGCCGCCCGGCACCGAGGTCGCGTTGCTGATGGCGCAAGCAGTGAAGACAGCGGGCGTGCCCGACGGGCTCTTCAACGTCGTGCCCGGCGGGCGCGAGACCGCGAAGCTCCTGGCCGCCCATCCGCTGGTCGCGGTCGTCACCGTCACCGGCAGCACCGCCGCCGGCAATGAACTGGCCCGCGCCGCCGGCGCCAAGAAATTCGTCGGCGAGCTCGGATCGAACGCAGCGAACATCGTCTGCGCCGACGCCGATCTCAACGATGCGGCGACGCGCATCGCGGGTGCGGCGTTCGAGGCGAGCGGCCAGCAATGCATCTCGGCGCAGCGGGTGATCGTCGAGCGGCCGGTGTTCGATCGCTTTCTCGAATTGTTCGTGGCAGCGGCCAAGAAGCTCAAGGTCGGCGATCCCGATGACGTCGCCATCGACGTCGGGCCGATGGTGAGCAGCGCCGCCGCTGACCGGGTCGAAGCCATGGTCAAGGACGCCGTTGCCAAAGGCGCCAAGCTCGTGCTCGAGCCGCAGCGCCGCGGCGCCATTCTGGGACCCGCGATCGTGGCGGAGGCGCCAGCGCACGCGCGCCTCATGCGCGAGGAGGCATTCGGTCCGGTGGTGGTGGTGCAAAGCGTCGCCGATGTCGACGCCGCGCTCGAGCTCGCGAACTCCTCCGAATTCGGTTTGCAGGGCGCTTGCTTCACCACGAGCCTCGAAACCGCGTTCAAGGTTTCGCGCAAGCTCAGGGTCGGCTCGCTGTGGATCAACGACGCCAGCCGCTTCCGGCTCGACACCTATCCCTTCGGCGGCGTCGGCGCGAGCGGCTTCGGGCGCGAAGGCGTGCGTTACGCCATGGAGGAGCTGGCGCAATGGAAGTTCACGGGCATGCGCCTCAATCCGCAGTGACCGCCATATGACCGCAATCGGCCTCATCGGCTGCGGCGGCATGGCGCAGGACGTGATCGCCGCCCTGCGCGGCGCCGACACGGCAGATGGCGTGCGCATCGTCGGCGCGCTCGCCCGACCCGGTCGCGGCGGCGAGGCGCGGGCGAAACTCTGCGGGGTTGACATCGTCGAGGCGCTCGACGATCTCATCGCGCGCAAACCGACGCTCGTTGCCGAAGTCGCGGGCCAGGCAGCGGTCGCGGAACACGCCGACGGCGTGCTGCGCCGCGGGATCGATTGCCTGCTGATTTCGGTGGGCGCGCTCGCCGACGCGACGCTGTTGGGTCGGCTCAAATCGGCCGCGCACGAGGGCAACAGCCGCATGTTGTTGCCGGCGGGCGCGGTCGGAGGCATCGATGCCATCGCGGCCATGCGCTTCGCCGGCTTGACCTCGGTGCGTTACCGCTCGCGCAAACCGCCGTTGGCCTGGCGCGGCTCGCCGGCGGAGCGCCTGGTCGATCTCGGTAAGCTCAGGGGGCGAACCGTGCTCTACAAGGGCACGGCCGGGGAAGCCGCGTTGCTCTATCCGCAGAACGCCAACGTCGCCGCCGCGGTGGCGCTGGCGGGATTGGGATTCGACGCCACCGAGGTGGAGCTCGTCGCCGATCCCGACGCGGCGGGCAATATCCACGAGATCGAAGCCGAGGGCGCGGCCGGACGTTTCGCGATAGAACTGCAGGGCAAGCCATCGCGCACGAACCCCAAGACCTCCGCCCTGGCGGCGTTCAGCGTCGCGCGGGCGCTGCTCAACGAACGGGCGACGATCGTGATATGAACCTGAAGACAGACACGACGCCCTCCCGGCCTCATGCTGAGGAGGCGGCGAAGCCGCCGTCTCGAAGCATGGGGCCGCCCACATCCTTCGAGACGGGCGCTTACGCGCCCTCCTCAGGATGAGGGCGGAGGAGCAGCAAGAAGCAATGCGCAACGCCTTCATCGGAAGCGCGATCGAACGCGTCGAGGATTTTCGCCTGCTGCGCGGGCGCGGCCAGTTCGTCGACGACCTCGCGCGCGAAAATCTCCTGCACGCCGTGATCCTGCGCAGTTCGGTGGCGCACGGCCGCATCCGTTCGATTGATACCGCTGCCGCCCGCGCACGGCCGGGCGTGCACGCCGTCATCACGGCGGTGGAGATCGGCGCCGCGATCCCGACCATTCCGTTGCGGCAGGACTCCTCGCCCGCCTTCAAGCCGTTCGAGCAACCCGTCATCGCCCACGACAAGGTCCGCTACGTCGGCGAGCCGGTCGCGGTCGTGTTGGCGGAAAGTGCCGCCGCCGCCGAGGACGCGCTCGACGCCATCACCCTCGACATCGAACCATTGCCGGCGGTCGTCACCAGCGCCGCTGCCGCAAGCGACGAAATCCTGTTGTTCGAAGCCGCGCGCAGCAATCGCGCGCTCACGCTCACCGGCGTGCGCGGCGACGCGGACGGCGCTTTCAAGAACGCGGCTTTCGTGCGACGCGAGACGTTCGCGGTCCAGCGCCACGGCGCGGTGCCGATGGAGCCGCGCGGACTGCTGGCGGAGTGGGACGGCGCGCGCGGCCGACTCACGGTGTTCGGCGCGGCCAAGGTCGCTTTCCTCAACCGGCGCATATTGGCGAAGCAGATCGGGCTGCCCGACAGCGCGATCCGAATGGTGGAAAACGACGTCGGCGGGGGTTTCGGCGCGCGCGGCGAATTCTACCCGGAAGATTTTCTGATTCCGTTCGCGGCGCGCCTCGCCGGCCGGCCGGTCAAATGGATCGAGGATCGGCGCGAGCACCTCAGCGCCACCAATCATGCCCGCAATGCCGAATGCGAGCTCGAGATCGCCTGCGACGCGGATGGCACCATCCGGGCGCTGCGCGGTCGCGCGTGGACCGACCAGGGCGCCTACATCCGCACCAACGGCCCGACCGCCGCGCGCAACCTCGCGCAGGTGCTCACTGGCCCCTATCGCATCCCCCATGTCCGCATCGACGTTTCGCTGATGATGACCAACAAGACGCCAGCGGGAACCTATCGCGGGCCGGGGCGCTACGAAGCCGACTTCTTTCGCGAGCGGCTGTTCGACATCGCGGCCGCCGAGCTCGGCCTCGATCGGGTCGAATTCCGCAGGCGCAATCTGCTGGCGGAGGCCGAGATGCCGTACCGGCTCGCCACCGTCGAACCGCTCGCGATCGAGACCGAAACCGATAGCGGCGACTATGGGATCACGCTCGCGCGCTGCCTTGAGGAAATCGATTGGAGCGCGAAGTCGGCGATGCAGGGCAAGCTGATCGACGGGCGCTACCGCGGCACCGCCATCGGCTGCTACCTCGAGGGCGGCGCATCCGGTCCCAAGGAGAGCGCGCGCCTCGTACTCGAATCCGACGGCAAGGTCTCGGTCTATATCGGCTCCTCGTCCATCGGCCAGGGGCTCGAAACGGTCTGCGCCCAGATCGCGGCGGACGCGCTGGAAGTGCCCATGGACGACATCAAGCACGTGTTCCACGGCTCGACCGATCACGTGATCGACGGCTACGGCTCCTACAGCTCGCGCGCGGTGGTGATGGGCGGCAACGCCATCGTGGCGGCGGCGGCAAAGCTGCGTGATGCCGTTCGTGCGGCGGCGGCCGAGCGATGGCGCTGCGGGGCGAGCGACGTCAAGATCGACGCCGGGACCGTTCTCGGTCCGCGCCAGCAATCGCTTCCGCTTGCCGCCTTTGCCGGAACTTCGGCGGAAGCCGCCTATGCCAGCAACAAGCGAACGTACAGCTACGGCGCGCACGCCGCCCACGTTGCCGTCGATCCCAAGACTGGCCACGTGGAGCTCCTCGACTATGTCGCAGTCGAGGACGCCGGGCGCATCATCAACCCGCTGACCTTGCACGGGCAGGTCGTGGGCGCCATCGTGCAAGGTCTGGGCGGCGCGTTCCTCGAGCATTTCGTCTACGATGAAGACGGACAACTGCTCACGGGCTCGCTCGCCGACTATCTCTTGCCGACCGCGAGCGACTTTCCGCACATCCGGGCGATTGCGCTCGAAGAAAGGCCCTCGCCCAACAATCCATTGGGTGCAAAAGGCGCCGGCGAGGGCGGCATCATTCCGGTCGGCGGCGTTATCGCCAACGCGGTCGCCGCCGCGCTCGGCTCGCTCGGCGTCGAGCCGCGCGAGCTTCCGCTGTCGCCGCCGCGGGTGTGGGAGCTGATCCACCAACGCGCTGGCGCGCGCTGATGTGCTTGGAAGGGCCCATGAGCGGCCTTCTGCTCAGAGCTCGATGCCCACCGCCCCTGCCCGGCTGATGCCCAGCGCCAAGATGCGCTGGATCAGCTCGGGATATTCGAGCCCGTCGTGCTTGGCCGCCGAAGCGAACTCTTCGTTGCGGGCAATCTCGGCGTTGGGATTGGCTTCGATGTAATAGGGGATGCCGTCGGCAGAGAGCCGGAAATCGATGCGGGCATAGCCGTCGAGGTCGAGCGTCCGGTAGATGCGCTTCGCTGCGCGCTTGATCGAGTCGACGAGCTGCGGCGAGAGGTCCTTGGCCGGGCCCACCTCGATGTTGTGGCGCTGCTGGTATTGCAGATCGTGCTTGACCTTTTCGGTGGCGATGAGCCGCGCGCCCTGCGGCATGCTGCCGAACTCGAGCTCCCAGATCGGGAAGACGCGAAGCCGCTCATTGCCGAGCACGCCTACGTAGAGCTCGCGGCCCTCGATATATTGCTCGGCGATGGCCGGTGTGCCGACGCTGTCGTGGATGAAGCTCACGCGCTCGGCAAGCTTTTCATCGCTGTCGACGACGGACGCCTGCGAGATGCCCCAGGAGGCGTCCTCGTTGAGGCTTTTGACGATGAGCGGGAAGGTGAGGCGCGGCGGGCGACGAATCTTGCGCCGCAGCGGGAACACGGCAAAGGCCGGCAACGGGATGCGGTGATAGATCAGAAGCTTCTTCGACAAATCCTTGCCGCGGGCGAGCACGAGCCCGCGCGGATTACACCCGGTATAGGGCATTCGCAGCAGCTCGAGATAGCTTGCGACGTTCTGATCGTAGACGGCTTCGCCGTGAAACTGCTCGAGCAAATTGAAAACCACATCCGGCTTCCAACTCTCGATTTCGTCGCGGATCGGTTTGAGCTCGTTCTCCACGCCGAGCGGGCGCACCTCGTGGCCGCTGGCGCGCAGCGTGCTCACGACGTCGTACTCGGTCTTCCATTCGTTTATTTCCTGCTCGTTGTGCCCCTTGAGCGAATCCGGCGGCACCAGTTCCGGATGCACGAGCACCAGAACGCGAAGGCGCTTCATAACGCCAGCCACTGTCGTCGCGACGGACTGTAGAGCGAGTGCGCTGTCTTCGCCGTCAACAACACGATGAATTCCATCCTCACCTGTCGCTCCGAACCAACCGCGCGCAGCTTCAGCTCGCGGCAGCGGCCGATCATATCATCGAAAATGGCGTCCAGCGTCAGCTGATACTCACCCGTCCACTTCGAAACGATTCGCCTGATCTTGGCGCGGTTGCGCCGCAAAAACGCGGACGCCGTCGGCGAGCGGCGATGCTTCGGATCGGCGGAGAAGATGCGGCGAAGATCCCGGTCGTAGATCTTGGGATAATCGATCGCGTAGTGGGTCCGTTTCTTTTCGTAGTGCTCGGCGAGCGTCTGGGTGAGCCGGCTCAGCGGTTCGACCCGCAGCCGGCGCGTGACCACCGGCTTCTGCGCGGCGATCTCGGCCATCAGGTCGTCGACGTATTGCAGCTTCTTCAGCGCCGGCCATCCGGCGTAGCGCTTGCGCCAGTTCGAGCGGGGCGTCAGCCATACCGCGAAGGTCTCGGCGAAATCCTCGTCCGGGTGGCTCTGTGCGTACCACAGCGGGAGATGATAGACGTAGCGCCGGCTGGCCGGATTCGGCCGATAGTATCTCGGGTAGCGGGTCGAGGACGCGCCGAAAAGTTCCTGCCACCGGCGCCGGCGCTGCAACTGATAGGACACTTGCAACACGTGGCCGGCTTCGTGCCGCAGAATGCGCATGCACTCCGCCACCGTCCCTCCTTCGACGTCGATGATCATCTTGCGCTCGAGCCGCATCAGGCGGGGATGGGCCAGATAGAACGGGATCGCGATGCCGGGCGTGTCGTCGGGGCTGAACCACTCGTTGGAGATCCAGGCATGCGGCCTGATCCGAAGCCCCCGCTCGCCGAGCTCGTCATAGAGCTCCTCCAGGCACCGCTCGAGCCAGGTGCCTGCGATGGTGACCTTGAGGTCCTTGAGACGCAGCTTGAGAAGCTCGCTGTCCGACAATGAGGGCCAGGCAAACTTACGTGGCATGGCGCGCTGAAACCCGCGAAAACATCGGCATTTCGACGATACTCGATGACGGCTGACGGCAATCGACGATGGCCGAACCTATACCATCAACGCGGGCGGCGTGAGCGGGTTCGCAGGGCCCCTTGGTCACGTTGACCCATCCGTCGCTCCGATGATAGGTACCACTCGCGTCGTTGCGTGCCGAAGGATGCGCCCGGGTCATGAAATTGCCGCCCTTCGACTATGCATGCCCGACGACGCTCCCCGAAGCCGTTCAACTCTTGGCCGCGCGTGACGGCGACGCCAAGGCGATCGCGGGCGGCCAAAGCCTCGTGCCGATGCTGGCGTTCCGCCTTGCCCAGCCCACGCTGCTCGTCGATCTTCGCAAGCTTGCCGATCTGCGCGGGATCAGGATTTCGGAGAAAGGCGTGACGCTGGGCGCCATGGTGCGCTGGCGCGACATCGAAGACGACGAACGGCTCGATACCGCGCATCCGCTACTCAAGGCCGCGATCGCGCATGTCGCGCATTATCAGGTCCGCAATCGCGGCACGGTCGGCGGCAGCCTCGCCCATGCCGATCCGGCCGCCGAAATGCCGGGGGTCGCGATAACCTGCGACGCCGAGATCGCCGTGGTGGGAAAGTCCGGCGCGCACGCGATCCAAGCCGCCGATTTCTTCCAGGGGGCGCTCACGACCGCGCTGACGCCGGATGAGATCATCGTCGAAATCCGCCTGCCGCCCTGGCCGGCGGGCCGGCGCTGGGGATTTGAGGAATTCGCGCGGCGGCGCGGCGACTTCGCCATGGCGGCGGCTGCGGTTTTCTATGACCAGGGCGAGCACGGCAAGGCGCGCAACGCCCATGTCGGCGTCATCGGCGTTGCTGACCGGCCGCTGCGTCTCCCCACGGTGGAAGACATCCTCAACGGACGAGCCATCGACGCGACGATCATTGCCAAAGCCGAGGCCGCCGCCTCCGCCGCTGTCGATCCGCAGGACGATATTCATGCCAGCGCCGCCTATCGTCGCGCGCTCGTCGGAACGCTGGTCGAACGCGCGCTCAAGCGCGCCGCCGCTTAAGTTTCCCATGTCGGTGCGATTTCGCGTCAACGGGCAAGAGGTCGAAGTCGAAGTCGAGCCGCGGCTCACGCTGGCGGATTGCCTGCGCCATCATCTGCGGCTGACCGGGACCCATGTGGGCTGCGAGCACGGCGTGTGCGGCGCCTGCACCGTCATCGTCGACGGCGCGGCCGTGCGCTCCTGCCTGATGCTCGCGGTGCAGGCCGAGGGCGCCGAGGTCGTGACCGTCGAAGGGCTCTCCAACGATGCCGATCTCACACCGCTGCAAAAGGCCTTTCGCAAGCATCATGCGCTGCAATGCGGCTTCTGCACGCCGGGCATGATCACGACCGCGCACGCGCTCTTGAGCGAGGAACCTGATTGCGACGCCGCGCGGGTGCGCGAGGTGCTCTCGGGCAATCTTTGCCGCTGCACCGGCTATATCTCCATCGTCGAGGCCGTGCTCGACGCGCGCGCCGCCTATCAGCCGAAGGCCGGCGCGCGGGATCGCAGCGGGGATCGGACATGAGAACGGTCAACTCGCTCATCGGCAGCCCGATCGAACGGCTCGAGGATCT
>Ga0306918_10001107_pt1 | contig 13161 bp, 9 predicted proteins | sample tim00Cox0000000H_FD_203315 | JGI IMG/M metagenome (GOLD analysis project Ga0306918, IMG submission 203315) | Lab enrichment of tropical soil microbial communities from Luquillo Experimental Forest, Puerto Rico - timezero.00C.oxic.00.000.00H (v2)... | ecosystem: Environmental > Terrestrial > Soil... | reverse complement strand
CTCCTGATCGTACGCCGCGTCGAGGCGTTGGGACAATTCCTCGACACCGAGGACGGCAAGAATCTGCTCGCCGGCTACAAACGCGCGACCAATATCATCCGCATCGAGGAGAAACGCGACGCGCGCGACTATGTCGGGAGGCCGGAGCCCTCGCTCTATCGTCAGAGCGAGGAGCGTGCGCTGGCGAGCGCGATCGAAGCCGCCAAGACGGAAGCCTCTGCTGCGGTCACGCGTGAGGACTTCGGAGGCGCCATGCGCGCCATGGCGAAGCTTCGTCCGCACGTCGATACGTTCTTCGACAAGGTGACGGTAAATGTCGAGGACCAGCAATTGCGGGAGAATCGGCTCAAGCTGCTCAATGAAATCCGCGAGGCGACCCGCACGGTTGCCGACTTCTCCCGCATCGAAGGCGGCGTCATGTCTGCCTAAGCCGGGTAAAAATAGCAAGCTCGCCGCTTCCAACGCCATTATCATGGACTGCGACCCAAGGAGATCCCCATGACCATCACTGTTGCCCATGTTACGCCGCTGGTTGCCCTCATCGCCGGCATTCTGATCTTGATCGTGCCGCGACTGTTGAACTACGTCGTCGCCGTCTACCTCATCATCGTCGGCCTCGTTGGATTGAATGGCATCTATCATTTCATCCGCTGACCCGCCGCCGCCCTCTCGTCCATCTGCGCCCTTGCGTCGGTGCCCGCGGCGGTGATCATTAGGGGCCGGGCGCATCCAAGTTCGTGGTTCCATGGTCACATCGACGTCGCGCCGTATTCGATCGAACAAAAAATCGACCCGCCCCGCGTCTGGCCGCAAGGCCACGGCGCGCCGGGCGGCCGGATCGAAGACGCCTTCCGCCAAAGCCAAATGGGTCTACCGCTTCGGCAACGGCAAAGCCGAGGGTCGCGCCGACATGCGCAACCTCCTCGGCGGCAAGGGCGCCGGCCTTGCCGAGATGGCCAATCTCGGCTTGCCGGTGCCGCCGGGGTTCACCATCACCACAACGGTCTGCGGCCACTATTACGAGAACGGCAAGACCTATCCGAAGGACCTCGAGCAACAAGTCGCCGCCGCGCTCGCCGAGGTCGGCCGCATCACCGGCAAGACCTTCGGCGACAGCGACAATCCCTTGCTGGTCTCGGTGCGCTCGGGGGCGCGCGCGTCGATGCCCGGCATGATGGACACGGTGCTCAATCTCGGCCTCAACGACGCCACGGTCGAGGCGTTGGCGAAGAAATCCAACGATCGGCGCTTCGCCTATGATTCATACCGGCGCTTCATCACCATGTATTCCGACGTGGTGCTTGGGCTCGGCCACCATCACTTCGAGGAAATCCTCGACGACCACAAGGACAAGAACGGCTACACGCTCGACACCGATCTTTCGGCCGACGATTGGGTCGAGCTCGTCGCGCGCTTCCAGGAGCGGCTCGAAGAGGAGCAGGGCGAGCCATTCCCGCAGGACCCGCAGCAGCAATTGTGGGGAGCGATCGGCGCCGTGTTCGGCTCCTGGATGAACCAGCGCGCCATCACTTATCGGCGCCTGCACCACATCCCGGAGAGCTGGGGCACCGCGGTCAATGTGCAGGCCATGGTGTTCGGCAATATGGGCGAGACCTCGGCCACCGGTGTCGCGTTCACGCGCAATCCATCGACCGGCGACAAAAGCCTTTACGGCGAGTTCCTGATCAATGCCCAGGGCGAGGACGTGGTCGCCGGCATCCGCACCCCGCAGGAGATCACTGAGGCTGCGCGGAAGGAGGCGGGCTCGGACAAGCCGTCGATGGAACGCGCGCTCCCGCAGGCATTCAAGGAGCTCGAGCGCATCTACGGCGTGCTCGAGCGCCACTACCGCGACATGCAGGACCTCGAATTCACCGTCGAGCAGGGCAAGCTGTGGATGCTGCAGACTCGCGCGGGCAAGCGCACGGCCAAGGCGGCGCTGAAGATCGCGGTCGATCTCGCGAACGAGGGGTTGATTTCACGCAAGGAGGCGGTCGCGCGCATCGATCCGGGGGCGCTCGACCAACTCCTGCATCCGACCATCGACCCCAATGCCGAGCGCAAGGTCATCGCCACCGGGCTTCCCGCCTCGCCCGGCGCGGCTTCCGGCGAGATCGCGTTCTCGGCCGACGATGCGGAGGCGCTCAAGGCCAAGGACAAGAGCATCATTCTGGTGCGGGTCGAGACCTCGCCGGAGGACATCCACGGCATGCATGCGGCCGAGGGCATTCTCACCACGCGCGGGGGCATGACCTCGCACGCCGCGGTGGTGGCGCGCGGCATGGGCAAGCCCTGCGTTTCCGGCGCGGGCGCGCTGCGGGTCGACTACGCCGCAGGCACCATGAGCGTCGCCGGCCACACGTTCAAGGCGGGCGACGTTATCACCATCGACGGCTCGACCGGGCAGGTGCTCGCCGGCCGCGTGCCCATGATCGAGCCCACGCTCTCCGGCGAATTCGCAACGCTGATGAGCTGGGCCGACGGGGTGCGCAAGCTCGGCGTGCGCGCCAACGCGGATACACCGAACGATGCGCGCGTCGCCTTGAAGTTCGGCGCCGAGGGCATCGGGCTTTGCCGCACCGAGCACATGTTCTTCGACGAGGATCGCATCCGCGCCGTGCGCGAGATGATCCTCGCCGACGACGAAAAATCCCGCCGCACCGCGCTCGCCAAGCTCCTGCCCATGCAGCGCGCGGACTTCGTCGAGCTGTTCGAGATCATGCAGGGGCTGCCGGTGACGATCAGGCTGCTCGATCCACCGCTGCACGAATTCCTGCCCCACAGCGAGGAAGAGATCGCCGAGGTCGCCGCCGCGATGGGAGCCGACGCCAAGAAGCTCGCCGACCGCGCCCGCGACCTCAACGAGTTCAACCCGATGCTCGGCTTCCGCGGCTGCCGCCTGGCGCTCGCCTATCCCGAGATCGCCGAGATGCAGGCGCGCGCGATCTTCGAAGCGGCAGCCGAAGCCGCCAAGCGCACCGGCAAGCCGGTGGTGCCCGAGGTGATGGTTCCGCTCATCGCCACCAAAGCCGAGCTCGACCTGGTCAAGGCGAGTATCGATGCCATGGCGCAGGCGGTCGCGCGCGAGAGCGGGAGGAGCGTCAAGTATCAGGTCGGCACCATGATCGAGCTGCCGCGGGCGTCGCTGCGCGCTGGAGAGATCGCGCGGAGCGCGGAGTTCTTTTCCTTCGGCACCAACGATCTGACGCAGACCACCTACGGCATCAGCCGCGACGACGCCGCGAGCTTTCTCAGCACTTACTTGGCGCGCGGCGTCCTTCCGAGCGATCCCTTCGTGTCCATCGACCGCGAGGGCGTGGGGGAATTGATGCGCATCGGCGTCGAACGCGGTCGCAAGACCCGGCCAACGCTCAAAGTGGGCATTTGCGGCGAGCACGGCGGCGACCCGGCCTCGGTCGCATTCTGCCATGCGATCGCCCTTGACTATGTCTCGTGCTCGCCGTTCCGCGTGCCCATCGCTCGCCTCGCGGCCGCCCAGGCCGCGCTCGGCAAGACGGCGGCGGGAGAGGCGTGACGAAAAGACCACAGTCACGGTAGGGTGGGCAAATGCGCGGGGGAACTTCGGTACAGGGCACGCCGTGTGACGCGCATTTGCCCACGCGTCAAAGGTTGGACGCGCCCGAATGCCGGACCCTACGGTCCCTCGCTAGCCTCACTTGGTCATAGACACACCTGGGCAGCAGCAGGCAGCGACATGTCCGAGGACGCAAGCGGGGCCGAGCCGGCTGCGCCGACCGTTTCCCAAGCGCAACTGCAAAAGGCGGAGGCCTACGTCGAGGCCGAGGAGGGTGTGGTCAATCGCCTGTTCGGCTGGGCCGGCAGGCTGGTCACGTCGATCGCGGTCGCGATGTCGCTGTTTCACCTCTACGCCGCCGTCGCGGGCGCGTGGCCGTTCACCGACTTCCCCATCATCGCCACCCAGCCGCTGCGCTACGCGCACGTCGCTTTCGTGCTGATGCTGAGCTTCCTTCTGTTCCCGCTCTCGGCGCGGTTCCGCGATCGCATCCGCTGGTGGGATATCGCCGCCGGCATCGTGGGCGCGGCGATCCTCGTTTACGCCATCGAAGGCGGCGAGGAATTCACCGACCGCGCGACCATGCCGACCCACCTCGACGTCGTGCTCGGGGTCATCTTCATCATCTTGTTGCTCGAGGCGACGCGGCGAACCACCGGTTGGATCGTTCCCTTCGTCGCATTGTCGTTCATGGCTTATGCCATGGCCGGTCCCTATCTGCCGCCGCCGTGGACGCACCGCGGCTACGACATTTCGCAGCTCGTCGGCCACCTGTTCATCACGCTCGAGGGGATTTTCGGCATTCCCGTCGACGTCTCCTCCTCGCTGATCATCCTGTTCACGATCTACGGCGCGTTCCTGCAACACTCCGGCGCCGGCAAATTCTTCATCGACTTTTCGATGGCGCTGATGGGCCACAAGGCCAACAGCGCCGGCCGCACGGTGGTGCTGTCATCGTTTCTGCTCGGAGGACCGTCGGGATCCGGCGTCGCCACCACGGTGACGATCGGCGCCGTCGCCTATCCTTTGATGCAGAGAGCGGGTTTCGAGAAGAACGCGGCCGGCGGCCTGCTCGCCGCGGGCGGCCTCGGCGCCATCATCTCGCCGCCGGTTCTGGGCGCCGCCGCCTTCCTGATCGCCGAGTTCCTCAAGATCAGCTACCTCGACGTGATCTGGATGGCGACCATCCCGACCTGCCTCTATTACCTGTCGCTCTTGTTCATGGTGGAGCTCGACGCCAAGCGGTTTGGCGCGCAGACCGTGGACGTCCAGCAGGAATTGACGCTGTGGCAGATGACGCGGCGCTACGGCTTTCACTTCGTCTCGCTCGTTTCGATCATCATCTTCATGTTGTGGGGCTACTCCCCGACGCTGGCGGTGTTCTGGTCGACGGTGCTCACCTATGGCCTGAGCTTTCTTACCCGCGAGACCGCGATCACGCCGAAGAAGCTGGTGCGCGCGTTGTCCGACGGCTCGACCAGCGTGCTCACCGCTGCCACCACTTGCGCCACCGCCGGCATCATCGTCGGCGTGGTCACGTTGACCGGGCTGGGGCTGAAGTTCTCCTCGATCGTGATCGATTACGCCGGCGGCAACCTGCTGCTGACTGCGCTCTACACCGCGCTGATCGTCTGGATCGTCGGCTTGGCGGTCCCGGTGACCGCCTCCTACATCATCTGCGCGGTCATCGCGGCGCCCGCGATGATCAAGCTCGGCGTGCCGGACTACGCCGCCCACATGTTCATCTTCTACTACTCGGTGCTCTCAGAGGTATCGCCGCCCACCGCGCTGTCGCCGTTCGCGGCCGCCGCGATCACCGGCGGCGATCCCTATAAGACCACGCTGCAGGCCTGGAAGTACACGCTGCCGGCCTTCCTGGTTCCGTTCGTGTTCGTGCTCGATCCGCAAGGCATCGGCTTGCTGCTCAAGATTCCGAAAGACGGCTCGTGGATCGATATCGTCCTGGTCACGGCGAAGGCGACGCTCGGACTGGCGGCGTTGGCGGCGGCGGCGCAAGGCTGGGCGCTGCGCAAGACGACCCTGGTCGAGCGGCTGCTGTTGGCGCTGGCGGGCCTTTTTCTGGTATTTCCGAGCCTGCTGGAGGCGTTGATGGAGGCCGTGATCGGCCGTGACATTGACTATACCGCGACATTTGGCTTGGCGATCGGCGCCGCAGTCCTGCTAAGACAGCGCATGACGCTGGCCGCGCCGCGCTGACCCGCGCCCGGCGCGCAAGAGGTAGAGGACGATCACCATGAAATGCAAAGGACTTGTCATCTGCGCGCTCGCGATGGGCGCGGCGGCGATGGCCGGTGCGGCCTTCGGCCAAGGGGCCAATCAAGGGCTCAATATCGCCATCGCGACCGGCGGCACCGGCGGGGTCTACTACCCGCTCGGCGGCGGCATGGCGAACGTGCTGTCCAAATACGTGCCCGGGGTGCAGGCAACCGCGCGGGTGACCGGCGGCTCGGTCGACAACCTCAAATTGATCGGCTCGCAACAGAGCGAGGTCGCGCTCGTGATGGTCGACGCCGCGCTCGATGCGCTCAAGGGCGAGGACAAGTTCAAGGGCAGCCCGGTCGAGGTGCGCACGTTGATGGTGCTCTACCCGAACCGCATGCACGTGGTGAGCATCGAAGGCACCGGGATCGAGAAAATGGCCGACCTCAAGGGCAAGCGCGTCTCCACCGGCTCGCCCGGCAGCGCCACCGAGGTGATGGCGTTCCGCGTCATCGAGGCGGCCGGCCTCGACAAAGACAAGGACATGAGGCGCGAGCGGCTCGGCGTCGCCGAATCCGTCAACGCGCTCAAGGACCGCAAGATCGACGCCTTCTTCTGGGTCGGCGGGTTGCCGACCGCCGCGGTCACCGACCTCGGTGCCACGCCGAACGTGAAGATCAAGCTGATCGACCACGCCGACACGGTCGACAAAATGAACGCGAAGTACGCCAACCTCTATGCGACCGGAGTGATTCCGGCGAAGACTTATCCGGGCCAGGACAAGGATAATGCCATCGCGGTGGTCCAGAATATCCTGGTCGCCAATGCCAAGATGGCCGACAAGGTCGCCTACGATATCGTCAAGACCTTCATCGAGAAGCGCGACGAGCTCGCGATCGTGCACGCCGAGGCCAAGAACATCACGCTCGAGAATCAGTCGCTGAAGAATTCGCCGATCCCATGGCATCCGGGCGCGGTGAAATATTTCGCCGAGCAGGGCGTGAAGATGTGATGTGAGCGGCGGGCGCCGTCATCGGGGGGGCGTGACGCAGCGACTTCGGTTTATCCGACTTGCGGCAGTTGATACGGGGCAAGCGACCTCGCGGCCTTCGCGCGCCGACTCCGCTCCCGGCTCGGTTGTAGCCATTGGGGTTGAGGCCGATCGGAGTCCCGCTGGCGATCGTGCTGCTGGTGGTGCTCCCGATCGCGGTCGGCGCGCCGGCGCGGCTACTTCAGCGTTCGCCCCTCCCACGTCCTGATCCCCATTGGCCGGCGGCTTATCGCATCGTGCCGCCAAGGTGGCGCGGCGGTGCGCCGCTTGCGGCGACATTGTGGCGATGTGCTGGCCGATTAACAGGATCGCAAGGTTGATGCGGCAATAAAAAAATCCGACGCATTTGCGCCATCACGCCGCCTTGTGCCAGCGGGAGGATGTTGTTTGCGTTTTGCAGGGGCGGGGGCAAGCCTACCGATGGTTGCATCGCGCAACAGGCCGGAGGGCGGTCTGGGAACCCCCTTCGGCCTCGGCGTCCTGATGTTGCTGCTGCTGTCGAGCGAGGTCGGGCACCAGGATCTCGCCGCGTTGATCGCGCGCCAGCCGGTCGTCGACCGCGCGCAAAAGGCGGCGTTTGCCTCGCCGTTCGGCACCATCCACGAGGCCAAGTTCAGCGTGGCGGCGGTCGGCGACTCCACCCCGCTGCCGTTGGACTTCAAGTTGATCGGGTTCGATCCGAACGACCCGGGCGTCACCGGGTCGATCCGCGAGCGGTTCCTGGGCGAAGAAGCTTTGTTTGCGAGCCCCTATGCGGGTCCGATGGTGGACCGCAGCCGCAAGGGCGATTACGGCGTCGCGGGCGGCGGCGATCGCCTGATTGCGCTCAAGGGCGATCGGCTCAAGTCGGCGCCGACGACTGAAGTCATGCCGAATGCGAAGCCGCAGGGCCCATCGCTCGCGCAGCAGCAACGCGCAGAGCCGCTGTCGCTTGATCCGTCGGTCGACACCGCAAAGCCTGCAGGCGAGCCGCCTGAGCAGCCGGCGTCGCCACGGCCGGCCGAGGGCACGCCAACCGACAAGAGCGCTGACGGCGCGGCCGGCAGTGCGGCCGCCGTCCGATCGGTCGGCAATCTCGCCTTTGCGGGCGCGGACGTGGATCCGTCGCTGCGCGCGGCGCGGCTCTATTTCAGCATCGATCCCATGGGGCAAAAGCTCGGCGCGATCGAGCCATGGACACCGGGCGAAGAACCGCGTTTCCAGGAGGCCGAGATCGCGGCGAGCAACAATGCCAACGTGAAGCTCGCGGCGGTGCCGCCCGTGCCTTTTCCCGCCGGCGAGCCCGGCAGCATCTTCGATGCCCCGGTCGAGCGCGCGGATCTGCCGCCGTTGCCCTCCGATCCGGGCGTGGTGATGAAGAACGGCATAGGCGGAGGACAGACGGTCGCGCCCAAGGGCGAGGTCACCGGCCAAGACCAGCGGCCGATGACCCCGGCTGAGCGGCTCGGCCTCGACGAGGCAAGCCGCGTTAAGTCGGAGAAGTGCCTCGCCGAGGCGATCTACTTCGAATCCCGCGGCGAAGCCGTGCGCGGCCAGATGGCGGTGGCCCAGGTGATACTCAACCGCGTGTTCTCCGGCAAATATCCCAACACGGTCTGCGGTGTCGTCTACCAGAACGCCCACCGCCGTCTGCACTGCCAGTTCACGTTCGCCTGCGACGGCATTCCCGACATCGTGCGCGAGCCCGATATGTGGGAGCGGGCCAAGACCATCGCGGCCGAAATGCTCGATGGCAAACTTTGGCTGCCCGAGGTCGGCAAGGCCACGCACTACCACGCCTATTGGGTGCATCCGGGCTGGGTGCGCGAAATGACCAAGATGCACAGGCTCGGCGTCCACACCTTCTATCGGCCGCGCGCCTGGGGCGATGGCGTCGAGGCGCCCGAATGGGGGGACGAGGCATCGACGGCGGAAGCGGCGAGACGGCTCGTGGAAGCGGCGAAGAAGCTATAGCGCCTAACTGTCGTCCCCGCGTAAGCGGGGAGCCATGATCACCGTCTCTGGAATATGGGTCCCCAGCACAAGCGCGTTCACGCGCGTCCATAGCCCATCGAAGACGGCGTGAACGCCGTTAACGACGCGCTATGCGCGGGGACGACAGCATGTGAGCTACATCTCGATGTCGAGCGCGACGTCGAGGTGGGGCGCCGAATGGGTGATCCAACCGGAGGAGGCGTAGTCGACTCCGGTCTTGGCGATCTCGGCGATGGTATCGAGGGTAATCCCGCCCGAGGCCTCGAGCGGAAACTTGCCGGCGACCATTTCCACCGCCTTGCGCATGGTCGCCACATCCATGTTGTCGAGCAGCACCGCGTCGGCCAACCCGACCTCGAGCACTTCGCGCAGCTGATCGAGCGTATCGACCTCGATCTCGATCTTGACCAGATGGCCGGCGGCGGCCTTCGCGCGCTTGAGCACCGCGCCGATCCCTCCGGCGACGGCGATGTGGTTGTCCTTGATCAGCATGGCATCGTCGAGGCCGAAGCGGTGGTTGAAACCGCCGCCGGAGCGCACCGCGTACTTTTCCAGGGCGCGCAGCCCCGGCGTGGTCTTGCGCGTGCAGCAAATGCGCGTGCGCGTGTCCGCGACGCGGCGCACGAATTCATGCGTCGCCGTCGCCACTCCCGAGAGATGGCCGAGCAGATTGAGCGCGACCCGTTCGGCGGAAAGCACGGCGCGGGCGGGGCCCGTCACCGTCATGAGCGCGGTCTTCGCCACGACGGCGGACCCATCGCGCGTATTGGCCGCGATCTCGATCTCGCCCGCAAGCTTGGCGAAAGTAGCAGCCACAAGCGGTAGGCCCGAGATCACGCCCGTCTCGCGCGCGACCACGATTGCGCGCGCCCGAGTGTCCTCAGGGATGGTCGCAGTAGCGGTAACGTCGCCGGCGCGGCCAAGATCCTCGGCGAGCGCGCGCGTGACCGCGGCATCGATCTCGAGCGGCGACAGGAAGGCATCGGGGCAGAGAAGGGAGCGTGTCATGATCGTGCTGGTCCGGTTGATCAGCTTCTCCCACGTCCCCCGCGAAGGAAAGGACCCATGAAAGCCCGCGCGGTCAGCGCTTCAAGCTTACCATCCGCTCGACCGATCGGCGCGCTCGCGTGACGATCGCAGGATCGATCACGACCTCCTCCTTGAGGTATACGAGGCTGTCGAGAATCTTCGGCAGCGTGATCCGCTTCATATGCGGGCAGAGATTGCACGGACGCACGAACTCGACGTCGGGCAATTCGGCCTGCACGTTGTCGGCCATTGAGCACTCCGTGACCATGACCACGCGGCGCGGGCGCTTGTTGCGCACCCACTCGATCATGCCGGCGGTTGAGCCGGTATAGTCCGCTTCTTCGAGCACGTCGGGCGGGCATTCCGGATGGGCGATGATCTTGAGCGCGGGGTCGCCCTCGCGGTAGCCGCGAAGCTCGTCGGCGGTAAAGCGTTCGTGCACCTCGCAGGCGCCATGCCAGGATATGATCTTCACCTTGGTGTGCGCGGCCACATATTTCGCAAGATACTGGTCGGGCAGGAAGATGACCGTGTCGGCGCGGAGACTCTCGACCACCTCGAGCGCGTTCGAGGAGGTGCAACAGACGTCGACCTCCGCCTTCACCTCGGCCGAGGTGTTGACATAGGCCACGACCGGCACGCCCGGGAATTTCGCGCGCAGCAGCCGCACGTCACCGCCGGTGATCGAGGAGGCGAGCGAGCAGCCCGCCTTGAGGTCCGGGATCAGCACGGTCTTGTCCGGGTTGAGGATCTTCGAGGTCTCGGCCATGAAATGCACGCCGCATTGCACGATGACGTCGGCGTCGACCTTCGTCGCCTCGCGCGCGAGCTGAAGCGAATCGCCGACGAAATCGGCGACGCAGTTGTAGATTTCCGGCGTCTGATAATTGTGCGCGAGGATGACGGCGTTGCGCGCCCGCTTGAGCGCATTGATGGCCTTGACGTAGGGCGCGAAGAACGGCCACTCGACCGAAGGAATGACGGCTCTCACCCGCTCGTAGAGGTGAGCGGTGTCGTGCTCGACCTTCGCATTCCACTCGAGCGTCGGCATCGGCAGGACGCCGCGGCGCGCGGTCGTTGCGCGGCCGGCGCTCGGAGGCGGGAGGGGCTCACGTCCCGCGGGCGGGCGCAAGGCTTGCAGGTTCGGCATCGCATTCCTCCCAAATTATGCTCAGAGTGAGCATATCGAGGGTATGAAAACGGCCGGCCGCAGCCGGGCATTCGCGTCCTCGAAACGAGGCTTATCCTCAGTTCGAGCAAATCCCCATATAACATCGTCACCTGCCAATTTCCAGCCGCGCGCGGACTAACTGCCATGCGCCAGCGGAAGAAGACTTTCACAAGTTTCGTTTGGGGCTGGCGGCGCGACGCCGTACAAGCAGCCACCGGGTAAGAACGTTTCGTCAAAGAAATCGTCGTCGCGATCAAGCCGCGATCCGAGCCGCTCCGCTTCCCGCGCCGCCGGACGCCGCTGTGATCTACGAACTTTCGATGCCGCGATCGTTCTCCGATTCACACGGGTTCGCGGTCATGGCCATTTCATTTCCGTCCGCCTCAAGAGCTTCGACGATCGGCTGGCGCACGCCGCTGGTGATCGTGCTGTGCGGCTGCCTCGTCTCCATGATCAGCTTTGGGCCGCGCGCCACGCTTGGCTTCTTTCTCACGCCGATGTCGCAGGCCAACGATTGGGGCCGCGACGTGTTTGGCCTGGCGCTGGCGATTCAGAACATCCTCTGGGGCATCGGCCAACCCTTTGCCGGCGCCATCGCCGACCGCTACGGCACCGTGCGCGTGTTGTGGGCCGGCGGCACTTTTTACGCCATTGGCCTGATCCTGATGGCGTATTCGACGTCGCCTGGGATGCTCGACCTCGCGGCCGGTGTCTTCGTCGGCTTCGGCCTGGCCGGCTGTTCCTTCTCCGTTGTGCTCGCCGCGTTCGGCCCGAGCGCTGGCGCTTGCTTGCCTTTGGCGCGGGCACGGCCGCCGGCTCGTTCGGTCAGTTCCTCTATTCTCCGCTCGCGGTCTCGCTGATGGATGCCTTCGGATGGCAGACCGCGCTGGTGAGCTTCGGCGTGGGCATGCTGCTGGTGCTGCCGTTGTCGCTTGCGCTCGCGACCGCTCCGGCGGAGGCCTCGCATGGCGCCGCGTCACAATCGCTGCGGCACGCGCTGTCCGAGGCGATCGGCCACCGCTCCTATGTTCTGCTCGTGCTCGGTTTCTTCACCTGCGGTTTCCAACTCGCCTTCATCACCGTCCACATGCCGGCCTACCTCGTCGATCGCGGCCTTTCGGCGCAAGTCGGTGGCTGGACCATTGCGGTGATCGGGCTGTTCAACATCGTCGGCTCGCTCGCCTCGGGCTGGCTCGGCAATCTCATGCCCAAGCGCTACATCCTCTCGTTCATCTACTTCGCCCGTGCCGCCGCGGTGCTCGCCTTCATCTCGTTCCCGGTGACGCCGCTGTCTTCGATCCTGTTCGGCGCGATCATGGGCCTGCTCTGGCTCTCCACGGTCGCGCCGACCAACGGCATCATCGCGTTGATATTCGGCACGCGCTGGCTCGCAACGCTCGCCGGCTTAGCGTTCTTCAGCCACCAAGTCGGCGGCTTCCTCGGCGTGTGGCTCGGCGGCATCGTGTTCGTGCGCACCGGTTCCTATGACGCGGTGTGGTGGCTCTCGGTCCTGTTCGGCGTGCTCTCCGCGGTGGTCAACCTGCCGATCGTGGAAAAACCGGTGGTGCGCGCGGCCGCCGTGCCGGCCTGACGACGGACGACTGCGGAGATGGAAGAGCGCACAGCGCAACGCGGGGACGGCAGCGAGGCGGACAGCGTCCACCTGTCTTCCGTTGTCCGTCCTCCAGTATCCTGGCGCACGCCCGCCGTCATCCTGGCCTGCGGTTGCCTGATTGCGCTCATCGGCTTCGGGGCGCGGTCGGGGTTGGGATTTTTCCTCACCCCGATGTCGAGCGCGCACGGCTGGGGCCGCGACGTGTTCGCGCTCGCGCTCGCGATCCAAATGCTGCTGTGGGGCGCGGCCCAGCCGTTGGCGGGAGCGGTGGCCGACCGCTATGGGGCCGCGCCGGTTCTCAGCGTGGGGGCGGTGCTCTATGCCCTGGGCCTAGCCTCCATGGCCTACGCGGCCACGCCGGGGATGCTCCATCTCACCGCCGGCGCGGTGATCGGTTTCGGGCTCGCCGGCTCCTCCTTCACCATCGTGATCGGCGCGTTCGGCAAGCTGATGCCGCCGCAGTGGCGCTCGCTCGCGTTCGGTGCCGGCACGGCGGCCGGCTCGTTCGGGCAATTCCTGTTCTCGCCGCTCGCGGTGGCGCTCATTGGCGGCGTCGGCTGGCAGGA
>Ga0306918_10001106_pt1 | contig 13162 bp, 9 predicted proteins | sample tim00Cox0000000H_FD_203315 | JGI IMG/M metagenome (GOLD analysis project Ga0306918, IMG submission 203315) | Lab enrichment of tropical soil microbial communities from Luquillo Experimental Forest, Puerto Rico - timezero.00C.oxic.00.000.00H (v2)... | ecosystem: Environmental > Terrestrial > Soil... | reverse complement strand
CGTTTCCGGCACGATCATGACCAGGAGGCGCCCGATCTCGTCGGAGACATTGCGGAAGCTTCGGTTCTCCCCGCGCGGAACCGAGATCATGTCGAGCGGATCGAGCACGATCCTGTGCTCGCCGTCGTCGCCCCAGGCGATCTCGAAACGTCCGCAAAGGCAGAGGAAGTTCTCGACCGTGTTGTGATGGCGGTGCAGGCCGGGTCCGTTGCCCGGCTCGCACTCGGCGATGCTGACAATGAGGCCGCGCGGCCCCTTGACCGGCGCGCCGGCGCTGCGGCCCTCGTAATCGGCGGGGGCCATCACCGGATAGACGCGCCGCGCCGCGACCTTTTCCACCGCACCCGGCGGAATGCCGTGTACCTCGAAATTCTGGTTCTGGTAGGTCGCGAGCTTGCTGAAGCGGGCAATGCGCGCCTGCATCTGCTCGGGTCCCAGCGATTGCGTTCTCATGGGCCGCTCCTTTTCCATCAGCAAGCCTGTGCCATTTGAAGAAGTCGAGCTGGCATCGCCGTAAACCGGCGCAACTCCCCTGCCCGCTTCATGCGACGAACTTGTAGCTGTCGGCGGAGCGCCGCACGCGCGCAGTCGAGGGTACGGGGAAATGCGCGAGGCACATGAGCGTTGTTTCTTCGCAAAAGCGGTCGAATATCCTGCGCCGCGTCTGCCCTGCCTGAGGGGAGTCGTAATCCGCCCGCATGCCGAGCTCGGGATATTTTCCCTGGATCGGCGAATGGATCATGTCGCCGGTGATCAGGGCGTCGGCGCCGGGACGGCCGACCAGAACCGAGTAGTGGTCGATGGTGTGGCCGGGGGTGGGAATGAACTGCACCGTCTCGCTGAACGCAAAATCGCTCTTGACGATCTGCTCGCGCCGGGCGGCGACAATCGGCAGTACCGAGTCGGTGATCCAGGGAACGCCCGCCGGGTCTTCCTTCTCCTTCTGCGTCCAGTATGCGAGCTCGCGGTCGGCCATGATGTATTTGGCGTTCGGGAAGGTCGGTACCCAGCGACCGTTCTCGAGCCGCGTGTTCCAGCCCACATGGTCGACGTGCAGATGCGTGCACATCACGTAGTCGATGTCGTTTACCGTGACGCCGGCGGCCGCGAGGCCTTTCTCGAAGCGGTCGCTCTTGAGCATGTTCCAGAACGGCCGCGCCGCACGCGGCTTGTTGTTGCCGACGCAAGAATCGACCAGGATGGTGTGGTGCGGCGTCCTTATGACAAAGCTCTGTATGCACAGCACCAGCCGGCCGCTGGCCGGATCGATGAAGGTCGGCTGCAGCCAGGAGAGATTCTCCTCAAGCAGCTCCCGGGTGAGCGTCGGGAAGAATTCCATTACGTCGAAGAACGGCCCCTGCTGCTCGACCACCGGAATGATGGTAATGTCCTTGAGCGCGATTGCTGTCGTCATGGTGGGTACCTTCGTGAAGAGGTGGCCGGACCTCAGATTAACGCATTTTCCCAAAAAAGGCCTGCTCACTTGATCGGGGATGAAGGCCGCCCGGTTTTGCGGCGGTGGTCTTCGGTCTGGTGCGGCATACGACGGGATTGTCTTTTTCGCGGTGCTGATCCATTCACCAAAGCTGGGCCCATCAAAGTCCCAGCAAATCGAGAAACCCTATGCAACTTCATCGGACTGTGGGCGCGGCGATCGTCATTGGCATCCTGTTTGTCCCGTCCATGACGTGGGCGCAGGACCCTATTGCGCGCGCGAGGCCGGAGGAAGTGGGCATGTCCTCCGAGCGGCTCGCCCTCATCGGCAAAGCCGTTAATGCAGAGATCGCCCGCGAGCAGCTGCCCGGCGCCGTGCTGGCAATTTCGCGACGCGGCAAGCTCGTCTTCTTTGAAGCATTCGGCCACCAGGACAAGGCAGCCGGCGTACCGATGACCACCGACAGTATCTTCAGCGTTGCGTCCATGACCAAGCCGATGGTCGCGGTCGCGGCGCTCACGCTTTACGAGCAGGGCCGGCTGCTCATGGATGACCCGCTGCCGAAATATTTTCCGAAATTTGCCGACATGAAAGTCGCGGTGATGGACGCGAAGAAGGAGAATATCGTCGACAAGGTGCCGGCTGCGCGGGCAATCACGATCCAGGATCTGTTCCGGCACACTTCCGGTCTGATCTACGGCGGCCGCGGCACGACTGCGGTGCACAAGCTCTATCCGTCATCAAGCTCTGCAGCCGCCACAACCATGTCCGGTGCCGAGTTTCTCGACCGATTGAGCACAATGCCGTTGCTCCATCAGCCGGGCATGGTCTGGGATTACGGATTTGGTCTCGACGTGCTTGCATTGGTCGTCGAGTCCATGACCGAGCAAACCATGGGTCGATACCTCGAGCAGCAAGTTTGGAAGCCTCTGGGAATGGTGGACACGGCGTTTACGCTGCCCGCCGACAAGATGAGCCGCTACGCCAAGCCGCTTCCTGCCGATCCGGTCACCGGGCTCCCACAGGCAGCGCCACCCCTGCAATTCAGGTTCGATTGTGGCGGCGGCTGCGCCGTCTCCACGGCAGCCGACTACCTGCGCTTCGCGCAAATGCTCATGAACAAGGGCGCGTATGGTCGCGCCCGCATCCTGGGTCGCAAGACCGTCGAATACATGCTGTCGAACCAGCTCGCGCCCGACGCCAAGAACCTCATCGCGAATGCAGATCCAACGCGCGCCGACTACGGCTTTGGCCTTGGGTTGGCGGTTCGTACCACGGCCGGCATCGTGCGCATGCTGGGCTCGGTCGGAGATTTCTCCTGGCCGGGCGCAACCGGCACCAATTGGTGGGCTGATCCGCGCGAGGAGCTGGCGGTGGTGTGGATGGCGCAGACGCCGGGCCCGATTCGCTGGAAGTATCGGCAGATGATCAACGCGCTCGTTTATCAGGCGATCATCGATTGAGGGAACGACAGACGCGTCATCTCCGATGAGCCGTCCTGCGGCGCAGGTTCAGCAAACAGCAGGGTACCCGCCACGGCGGGCTCTTGCGCGGCCAGAACTGCCGTTCGAACTGCAACCTCGGCCGCTTTCCTGCGGGCGCAAATCAGAATGCAATCACCGCGCGAGGCTATCACCCAGCCCTACGCGCTCTTTTCGATCACGTAATCTTCGGTTTGCATGCGCGTCCTCCGCAGGATTTGCCGCATGACCAATTCGATCCGCAGTTCCACGTTCCGAGTTTGAATCGACAAGAGTAAATTCTCTTTGCTGCCGATGCTGGAAACCCGCCGGTAGGATGTGGCCACAAACGAGCGCTGCGCCGGCTTGCTCGATCGCCGACGTTTTGGAATCTCAGCTCGAAGAAAATATCATCCGGCACCGGGATACCCGGTGCCGCACCGTGATACCCGCGCCGCAATCAGGTTCAGGAAAGGATTACAGGCGATGAGGCCAATGTCAGTCCTGCTGCTCGGTGCATCCCTCGCGATGAGCGTGCTGGCGCGGGCGCAAGCGCAGCAATCAATTCTCGGTTATCACGGGGACCCCGCGCGCAGCGGCCATTTCCTGGTCCCATCCCTCACTTTTGACCGGGCGCGCTCGTTGCGCCTGGACGAGAGTTTTCGCGCGCAGATGTCCGGCCACGTCTACAGCCAGCCTTTGTATTGGCGCGCACCTGGATCGAATTCGGGAATATTGATTGTTGCGACCGAAGACAATGTGGTTGTGGCAATCGATGCGGCAAGCGGCAAGGAGCTCTGGAACCGCTCGCTCGGCAAGCCTGTGCCCCGCTCATCGCTCGCTTGCGGCAACATCTCCCCGCTGGGGGTAACCGGCACGCCGGTCATCGATGAGGCTGCCGAGACCATCTATCTCGATGCCGCCGTCGAGCGGCCCTCCGGGCCGCGCCATCTGGTTTTTGCACTGTCGCTCAAGGACGGCGTGCCGCGGCCTGGCTGGCCGGTCGATGTGATGGACGCCATCGGTGGAGCGAGCCCGAGCTTCGTTGCGCGCGACCAGAACCAGCGCGGCGCCCTGGCGATGCTCGCCGGCAGCCTGTATGTGCCTTACGGCGGCCATTTCGGGGACTGCGGCCAATACCATGGCTTCATTGTCGGCATTTCCGTTTCCGATCCGCGTACCGTGCGGTCGTGGGCGACGCGGGCGCGTGGCGGCGGCATCTGGGCGCCCGGCGGAATCAGTAGCGATGGAAAATCGCTGTTCGTCACAACGGGCAACACCTTCGGCGCGACGACATGGGGAGATGGCGAAGCAGTGGTGCGTCTTTCCCCGGATCTGCACCGCTCCAATGACCCCCGGGATTTCTTCGCGCCGTCGGATTGGCAGACCCTCGACGCGCGTGATGCCGACCTCAGCGGCACCAACCCGCTTCCGTTGGACTTCTCCGACGGCAGCCGCGGCCTGATCCTGGCGCTCGGCAAGGATCGCAAGGCCTATCTTCTCGACCGCGGCAATCTCGGCGGCATCGGCGGGCAACTCGCGGTCGCCACCGTGTCCGAACGCGCCGTCATCACCGCGCCTGCAACCTATCCGGCAGCGGACGGCGTCTTCGTTGCCTTTGAGGCGCAAGGAACCTCATGCCCGACGCAGGCACGCGGCCAGGGTGTTGTTGCGTTGAAGATCCGCGCCGGCCCTCCACCCGCCATGAGCACGGCCTGGTGCGCGCCGTTGCGTGGAAGGGGCTCGCCGATCGTGACCACGACCGATGGACACGCAAATCCGATCGTGTGGATTGTCGGCGCCGAAGGCGACAACCAGCTGCACGGGTTGCGCGGAGATACCGGCGAGTCCCTTGTGACCGCGCCGCTGCAGGCCATGACCGGCCTGCGTCATTTCCAGACGCTGATTGCAACCGAGGACCGGCTCTATGTGGCGGCGGACGAGACCGTGTACGCCTTTGCGTTCTGAGGATCAAAGCGACAGGTAGGGATCGTTCATGCGCTTGTCGTTGCGCCGCCGCTGCTTCATCACATCGCCGGTCAACCAGTATTCGCTGCGCGCGGCACGCTCGGCCTCGATCCTGAACTCGTCCGGCCACTGGCCGAGCGAATAGCCGAACCAGGGCGCCTGCGGCTTGAGCGGCGGCAGGCCGAGCTCCTGCCAGATGCTCCTGGCGTTCTCCATGTATTCCCTGGCCGGCAGCGAGATCGGCGGGTATGGGCGCTTGAGCATGGCGTTTATCAGCATCGCCGAATCGTTCGCCTCGTAGTGGTTGTCGTCCGCGCCAGCGCGCGGCCCGTGCCCCATGTCCTTGTGGTCGAGGATGCGCAGGTCCTGATGCGGGCGCATGCGGTAGGCCATCGCCCAGAACAGCATGTCCAGGTTCTCGGGCTCGATGTCCTCGTTGACCGCGACGATCATCTTGCCCACCGCCGACGAGAACGCGGAGGCGCCGTAGAGCGCGCGCCAGATTTCCGCATCGCGCGTATCGGACTTCATCTGGATGACGATCAGCTTGCGCAGATTGGTCAGCGGCTCGTGCATGAACACGCGGGTCACGCCGCTGATGTTGAGGTGATGGCGCAGATGATGCAGGAAGGCCGGTTCATAAGCCACCCGCTTGATCAGGCTGCTCTCGCTCGGCGTGACCTGGCTGATGATGGACACCAGCATCGCATTCCTGCGCCGCGTGATCGCGGTCACGTCCATGAAGGCGTTGTATTCCTTGAGATTCATGTAGCCGTGGGATTCGCCGAAGCTGCCTTCCGGCTCCAGACATTCCGTGTCGATGAAACCCTCGATCACGATCTCGGCTTCCGCCGGCACGATCAGATCCACCGTGCGCGCCTTGCAGACGCGGATCGGGCAGCCGATTAGCCCGCCCGCCACCGCGAGCTCATCGAGATGCTTGGGCAGCTTGTGCACCGAGGCAAACGTAACCGCGGGGGGCGCGCCCAGCATCAGCGCCGCCGGCATCTTCTTCTCGCCGCGCGCCCGGTATTTGAGCCAATGCTCGTGGATGCCCTGGTTGAGCTCGATCTCGGGGTTCATCCCCATGCGGGTCGGGCTCTTCACCATGGCCCGGTAATTGCCGATGTTCTGGCAGCCCGTATCGGGGTCCCTGGTGATGAACATCGAGCATGATGCATAGGGGGCGTTGTCGAAGCCGGGGGTCGAGATCGGGATCGGCAGCATGTCCACCCCGTTGCCGGGTTCTTTCAGCGCTGCGCCCTCGATCACGATCTCCTGGCAGACCGGATCCTCGATCAGCGCCGGCTCGATCTGATGCTGCTCGGCGTAATCCCAGTTCTTCTTGATGTCCTCGACCTTGCAGCCGATACCGATGCTGTAGATTTCGCGGTTGGAGGCCAGGATGCCCACCGCGACCGGGATGTCGTACCTGCGGCCGGCGCTGTCGACGACGTTTTCGAACAGAAATCCCTTGCGCTCCGATTCCGGGATGCCGCCGCGGAATTGCCAGCGCACGAGCGGATGCATCTCGGTGTCTTTGTTGATCGGCCGCTGCACGCGGATCAGCAGCCCCTGCCGCTCGAGCGCAGCGACATGCGCATGCAGGTCCGGATACCCAGGGTTTTTCATTTTTTCACCGATTGTGCTTGGCGGGTTGGCGACGGATGACGGCGTGGCTTTCGGCGCCGGCTGTGTCCATGCAAGCGGTCAAGGATAGGTCGCCCGGCGACGGCCGATCAACCCGGCCCCGATCTCGCAGGCTGCTCTAGGGGAGCTCGCGCACCACGCGAAAACCGTTTGCGGGATATCTGACGTCGGAATCGTAGCGGAAACGCGCCGTGGAACGCGCGGATTTGGCCTGGCTGTCGTAGGCGCCGCCGCGCAATACCCGCAGCCGGCACGCCCCCGCAGTCCATGCCGAGCCGTCCTTCGGCGCACCGCGGTAATTGTCGTTCCAGCAGTCTTCCACCCACTCCGCGGCGTTGCCGGCAGTATCGTAGAGGCCGAACGCATTGGATTTGTATGAACCAACCGGGGATGTTTGCTGGCCCGAGCCGGTGTTGCATTCCCGGCAGTTGGCCTGGCGCGAGCCGACGTCCCGTCCCCACCAGTATGGCGTGGTCGTTCCGGCCCGCGCGGCATATTCCCATTCGGCTTCGGAAGGAAGCCGGTAGGTTTGCCCGCTCTTCTCCGAAAGCCAGGCGGTGAACGCCTTCGCCTCGTCCCAGGTCACGTTAATCACCGGATGGTCGCCGCGTCCCCATCCGCGATCGTCGGGCTGCGGCTTGCAGCCCTGATCCTCCACGCAACGATCCCACTCGTCGAATGTCACTTCGTGCCGGCCGATCGCGAATTGCCTGGCGAAGCTCACCCGATGCACCGGGCTTTCGTAGTCCGCGTTGGAGCCCATGTCGAAGGAACCGGCGGGGACGATCACCATCTCCGGGCACCCCTCACAATCGCGAAAGGCGTTCCCGGGCCTGGTGTCGCTGCGCACAGGCTCGGCGGGAGTCGCGGCCGATGGCGCCGGTGTCCGGGTTGATGCAACGGGGGATCTCGCTGCGGGAGCCGGTCCGGGCGATGGGGCGGGCGGCGGAGCCGCAGCCGGGCCGGCGCCCGCCGGCGGCGATGCGCCGAAATAGAATTCGTCGGAGAGAGAGGAGGCGACCCACGGAACCTGCTGGTTGTTGGATGCGCGCGAGACGGCAACACGGGTGCGATTGAAGACGGCCTCGGCAGTCAAGCCCGGCACCCGGAGCTGATTGATCAGCTCGCTCATGAAAACGCTGCTCGTGCCGCTGCCGTCATAGATCAGCTTGCCGGGGACCGTGGAGAAAATCGCCAGCGTCCCTTCGGGCGCGTCCAGCGCGGTAAGGCCCGCGGGGGAAACTCGAAAGCGGCGCTCGAACGGATTTTGCCGGGCGGCATCGATGATGACGATCTTCACCATGGCGCCCCTGCGGCTCATATCCGCCACCAGCTGCTCGAGGCCGAAGCCCTCCCGCCGCAGATCGGTTTCGCTCCAGACCTGCGAGTTGACAGGAAAAAGATAGGTCTCTCCCCCCGCCTCGCTGCCGTAACCGCTGAAATAAAAGAGCGCGACCATGTCCTTGCGGATTTTTCCCAGGAAGGCATCGATTGCGCGCCGCATCTCCTCCTTGCCGAGGTTCTCCTTGATGTCGACGTCGAAACTGCTGCGACGCAGCTCATCGGCCAGGCTGCGCGCGTCCCTGATGGTGCTGGAGAGCGGCGTGCCGGCATTGGGATAGGCCGCATTTCCGATGACCAGCGCCACACGCGCGCCCGGCTGCTGCGCTTGCGCGAAGAAGAGCATCGACATCGCGAACGCAGCTATGACGCACAGCCAAAGCAGGAGCCGCATGTTCATGGCATGACAACAATTGCGCAGGCGCCGAGTGGGCAGTCGACCGGCTCAGTTTGCCACAGGAATGGTCGCGCCCACAATTCTGCGTGCGATTCTCGCGCTTGATCGGCCGCGCCGCTTGAGTCTATCGCGGCCCCTCGTCTGCGAATTCAGGGTATCGTGCTACTTCGCCTCCGGGGCGTTGACCGGCTCCCAGTCCGGACCCGGGGGCTTGCGTGCGAGCTCTTGCACGCGCTCAAGGAACAGCGCCGAGGGCGGATCGTCGCCCGCCGCAAGCGCAAATTGCTGCGCTGCGCCGGCAAAATCGCGCGCACGATAATGCTTGAGGCCCTCTCCATAGGCGCGCGCGCTGTTGCGCAGCTTCGGCGCGACATGGCCGGCCGCGCCGAGCGGCTCGAAAATCGGCACCGCCTGCATGCGGCCCTTGAGCCGGATGGTGTCGAGCTCGCGCCAGACGAATGCCGCTCCGGTCAGCGCGACGGTCGTCTGCGAAGCGATGACGGTGGTGCCGTAAAGCTTGTTCGATCCTTCCAGCCGCGAGGCGAGGTTCACCATGTCACCCATCACCGTGTAGTTGAAGCGGCGCCGCGAGCCGATATTGCCGACCAGCGCTTCCCCGGAATTGAGCCCGATGCGCTGGCGCAGCGCACCGCCGAACCGGCGGCTCACGCCCGCAAGCATGCCCAGGCGGGTGCAACATTCCAGCGCCGCGCGCACCGCATTGGCGGCGTGCTCCGGGTCCGCGAGCGGCGCGCCGAAGACCGCCACGATGGCATCGCCGATATACTTGTCGACGAAGCCGCCATGCCGCTCGATGATGTCGGTCATTTCCGAGAAATATTCGTTCATCGCCGCCACCAGCTCAGCCGGCGGGATGTTCTCGGCGAGCGAGGAGAACTCGGCAATGTCGGAGAAATAGACGGTGACGTTGCGCATTTCGCCGCCGAGCGCCGGCGGCTTGTTGGACGACAGCATTCTTTCGATGACCGCCGGCGCCAGATAGAGCGCGAAGCTCTGGCGCAAGAGCCGCTTGCCGCTGTCCGCGATCACAAAGCGGTAGCCTATGGTTGCGCCCAGCGCCGCGATACCGGCGATGAGAGGTTCGACGAGGGGCAGCGTCAGTGCATGCCGGAAGGCCACGGTCGCGGCCGCGACCCAGGCGATGGCGAGACCGGCGCTCACCAGAGCTGCCACGACGGGCCCGAAGGCAAGCGCCGGCGGCGACAAGAGCCGCGAGCGCAAATGAGCAGATCGCAATGCCGATGCGGCCAAATTCGATCAGACCATCGCCTCGAAGCAGGTTGTTCACCGCCGTTGCATGGATATAGACGCCCGCGATCGAGCCGCGGGTGAATTTCTGGCCCGCAACCGGCGCAAGCGCACAGCGCTCCGCGCGCGCGCCTTCAGGCGCGGTGGCAAAGCGCTTGGACGTGATCTGACGGTCTTCCACATCCAGCAACACGCCGATCAATACGATCTTGCCGCTGAAATGACGCTTGAAGAAATCCTTGTCGTCCTTCGCCACGCAGGCGTGCAGGTCGGCGAGAGAATAGGTCGGGATGCCGTCGGCGCCACCCTGAAACTTCAGGGTAAGCACATCCGGCGCCTGCTGCGCCGGTCGCGGAGAGACCGCTTCGGACAGCGGCCCGATGCCGCGGGCGGCAAGCTCCGCCGCCATCGATGGTACTTTCTCCTCGTCGACCTCGAAGCTCAGCGGCAGGCGGCGGATCACGCCATCGGAATCGGTCAAGACATTGAGCGAGCGGATGTTGCGTCCGAATCCGACGGCGGCGCGCTGTCCCGGCGACGGCAGCAGCGGGCGATCCTGATGCTGAACCTCGCCGAGCACGACCTTGCCGGCGCGCGCGCCAAGCGCAAGCGCGCGCAGGTAGTCGCGGTCGAATCCGTGCACCCGCGCGCCCAGGGTTTCGTTGCCGAACGGCGCTGCCGACTGCTCGATCGAAGTAGGGAATACGACGCGTAAGCCGACAACCTTGGCGCCGCCCTCGATGATCGCGCTCAGCACCTGCGCAATCTCGGGCGTCCAGGTGACGCTGGGCGTCCCTTCGAACGGCGGGGTGCGGAATGTCTCCTCGTCGATCGCGACGACGACCGCGGCGGAATCCCCCGGAGAGTGTGCATTGCCGAACAGGCGCCAGGCGAGCGAGGTCGGAATATCGATGGACAGGCCGCGCAGCCCATCGAGCGCTGCAGATGAGACAACGAGAGTCGCGGCCAACACGATCAGGGAGGCGGCGAATGCGGCGCGCAGCGAAGCTGCGTCCATGCCCGCGCGGCGGACCTTCAAGCCGGCGGGAAGCGCCGCAGCCGGCTCACAATGGGCGCTTTGCTTGCACTGCCGGGCTTGTTGCTGGCCTTGTCGCTGCTCTTGCTGGTCGCTTTGCCGTCCACCCTGAAGTTGAGCTTGCGGCTTGCGAGCGTCGCGGCATAGTGCGCACCGGACTTGAGCTGCACGCCTTGCCGGCCGAGATCGTAGAAGCCGCCGTTGGCCAGAGACTCGTCGATGTCGATCGCGATGCGCTCGCCTGCGCCGTTCGTCCGCTCGATGACCAGGGTGCGGCTGTCGCCGGCGCGCAGCTTGGGAATCTCGAAGACCGGAGGCAGCGCGTACACCGTGAGCTCCAGAGCGCGCGCCGATGCCGGGCAGGATGCTGCAAGAGCGGCGCCCAGAACGACTGCGCTGAGGGCGTTGCTTGTCATCCGACGGTCCGCGCGACAATTTGTGCCAATCGGAATCCGACGGATAATCGAATTGTTAACTATCTTTGGAATAAAATCATTTGCGCAATCTGTTTATTGGAAAGAATCTGGCAATGTGGCGCGCGGTGGTCATTATCGTGGCCGTGCTGACAGCCTATGATCTCTACATGCTTGACGGCAGGTACACGTCGACCGGCGTTCAGATATCGGCTTCGATCCTGCACTTTTTCCGGGTCATGTAGCTGCGCAGGCCTAGGCGCGCGGCGGCCGGCGCCGCTCGTGAAACCATGCACGGTACTGCGTCATCTTCGCGCGCTGGGTGCCCGGCGCATGCCGCCTGCAGGTCGAGGCCTCCTCGCTCCTCTCCGACGCGCCCCAACGCAGCTCGACGCAGTCGTTGAGATTGTATGCCATTTCGAGCGCCGGCGCGCGGTCGAGCACGTCCTTGAGCGCCAGCGTCCAGGCCGAGCCGTCGGTGCGGGTGTACGAAAACTTGCGCGTCGGCAGGTCCGAAGCGAGCACGCTCTCCAGCTCCGCCTTCACGTCCGCCACGCTCTTGCCCTGCGGCATGGCGTAGCGCTCAGGCCGCCGCGCGACGCGGTCCGGAAAGGTGCGCACCACATCGATTGCGATCAGCAGCCGCAGATCGCGTGCCGGTGTCGCGAAATCCTCCCATGCGCCGGTGGTCTCGAAGATCGATGCACCCTCCGGCATCTCCGCGTCGCCGCGCCCGCTGTTCTGGAACTTTCGCCCGTTCTCGACCGAGGTCACGCGCGCCTTCACCTGCTCCTCGAGCGCGGTGATCGCCTCCTTCATCGCGCGCAAGGGATCGAGCGGCTCAGGTGACATCACGTCATCCATCCGATCGTAAAAGGCTTCGATGCCCAGCTGCGCCTGGTCGAGTGAAAAATCGCCGTACTGCGGATCCTTGGCGATCTCCGCGTTGGTCAGCCGCCGCAGGGCGCCGTTCTTGTCGCGCACGATCGGCCGGAAGCGCTTGAACCCGGGTCCTCCGAGCGCAGGGTCCTGCGCGAACAGGAAATTGCCGCGCCAGAAGCGCTTGCGCGCAACCGTGCCGTCCGGCTGCGCGTCGACGGCGAGCAGGACGCCCGCCGCATCGTCGGTCTGCGCCACGCGCCGCGCCAGCACCAGAACGTGCCCGTAGGGATCGGCATAAACGGTTCCCGGCCGCAGCGTCTCCTGCATCAACGGCACGGGGTATTGATCGGTATTCTCGTCGCTCAGCCGGGCGCGCGCGGATCCGGAATGGACGGCGTCGGCAACGGTAAAGCGCACGTAAAAGCCGAAGCCGGGCGCGAGCGCGGCCGGCCTTGACGGAAGCGTGCTCACCGGACGCGCAATCGGCTGGGCAGGCGCTCCCCACGGGGTATGCGAAATGATCTGCTCGGGCGGGGCGGGCGCGGGACGCGGCTCCTCGTTCTGAATGTTCCACCATGAGTAGCATTTCGGCCCCTCGCCGCCGCCGCCGCGCGAGCATTTGGAGTACCCGAACGGGAGGCCCATCTTGAAGGCGAAATACGCGCGCAGGAAATATGCAAGGTCGGCACAGTCAGGGCGGTAGACGAGCCCCATCTGATCTTCGCCGAGTCCCAGATGATTGAACAGGAAATTGCGCGATCGATCGCGCAGCACCTCGTGCAGCGCAGGCCAGGACGGCGTGGCGTCGAGCGGCGCATCGAACAGCTTCTCGATCCACGCCGAATACAGGTTTTCCGTCCCGCGATTCCACGTATTGTGCACGGGCCAGACGCTTCCCGGCACAGCATGCGGCCGCGGCGGCTCGTCGGCGCGCACGGCGATGTCGCGGGTGATCGTGCTGCACTCGGACGGCGCGTGCTCGCGCGCGAGCGCAACATGCCAGGTCCCCGCGGCCGGCGCGGCAACCTCAGCGAGCCAGAAATATGGCGGCCCGCCATGGCGCTCGCTCGATTTGGCCGCGACGCTCCCGTCGGGCGCGATCAGCGAAAGCTCACCCTCGAGCGGCTTCTCCGCGGCAAAGATGACGCGCAGCGGCGCCCCCTTCCATGGCGCGACCGGCGAGGGCAGGACCGCGAGCTCGGCCGCATCGTCGCAGGTACCGACCGTGGGTGCGGCCCGTGACTCCACAGCCGAGAAAAGCAAGATGAAAAATGCGCCTGCGATCGGCAGCACTGCCGTCGCAGCCGCGGC
>Ga0306918_10001103_pt1 | contig 13179 bp, 12 predicted proteins | sample tim00Cox0000000H_FD_203315 | JGI IMG/M metagenome (GOLD analysis project Ga0306918, IMG submission 203315) | Lab enrichment of tropical soil microbial communities from Luquillo Experimental Forest, Puerto Rico - timezero.00C.oxic.00.000.00H (v2)... | ecosystem: Environmental > Terrestrial >... | reverse complement strand
GACTGGACGCCGGTCGATGAAGGCATGGCCTTCTGCCCGGGGGCGGTCACGCCGCCTCCGGGGGTCATGAAGTAGCCGCCGCCCAGATCGGCGTTCCCGCCGTCGGGTCTTGCAGGCGGCAGCGGGATGTCGGGCCTCGGAGGCGGAAGCGGGATGTCGGGCGTTGCGCTCGTCGAGTTGAGGTAGCCGGGCGGCCCCTGCTGGACAAGCGGGGTTGGCGGCCCTGCGGCGGCGGTTCCCGGCAGGGGATTGATCGCCTGGCCCGAGCGCAAGGCGAGCCAGTTGGCGAGGTTGGGAAAGAAACCGCTTCGCTGGTCTCTGCCAGGTTCGATCGAGTTCGCCAGGATTTCCGAGAGGGTCGGCATTTACACCATCCTCGCTTGAGGGTTCATCGCGTATTTGGACACGGGCTGTCCGATCGTTTTGACGGTGAAGAGGTCGTGGAGGTTCGCAAGCTGGCGATTGGACTTGTTTTGGACGTAGCGCGCCGAAAGCTCCTCGGGGGAAGTGGACGCGGGCGCGAAGGTGAGATCGATCGGAGGGGTGCTCGAATCGCCCACATCCACGCCCGCGCTGGAGACGCTAGGAGAAGCGCCTCCACCGCCTCCGGCGCCGCCGAACAGGGAGGAAAGTTCAGACACGGCCGGGGGAGGTTCTGCGCCCAGAATGGACTGCCAATCTGAGCTTGCGATTTGTGCGCCAGCGCCGCTTCCTCCGCCGCCGGGCGTAGCTCCGCCTTGCAGGGACGGGACCGCGCCGCCCGAAAGAGCATTGGCGAAGGCGACGCGCCTGTCCAGCGCGGCTGTAGCGGGCGCGGGGACTTCGTAGCCGACCATGAAGGCGTTCGCCGCGTCGCCGGCGTTCTTCGCCGCCATCACCTCCTTGTAGACCTCGGGATAATTGTTCTTGAGGTCTTGAGCGACATAGTCGAGATGCGTGCGATAGTCGCCGATGTCGCGGTTGTTGGCGTTGGCCCAAGACTCGAAAGCTTTTCCACGGTCGCCGTGCCATTGGAACATGCCGATGGACGAGCCGTTGTCGCCGCCCCACCCTCCTGGCCGGAGGGAGTTCTCCTGGAAGGCGTTGCCGACGATGCCGGCGGCCGCCTCGGGCGTGTATCCCCTATCGATAAGATAGGCGGCGTATTTGCGCCCCAGCGAGCGCATGCCCTCGTCGCCGGAATCCGCGGTGCTGACTGCGTCGGACATGGTCTTCGCGAGCTGGAAGTGGGTCGGGTCGCTCGAGCCCAGCGCATCGAGCCCGTGCGCACGCCCCATGTCCCACAGCGCCGACTGGTCGCTCGGGTTGTCGGCCTCGAGGTCGAACGCGAGACCTTTCTCGTGCAGGCTATGCCCCGGCTGCGCCGCCAAGGGGACGGCGCCGCGCTCCGGATAGGGCAGCGGCTGTCTAGCCTGCCCGGCGATATAGTTGGCGTAAAGCTGGCGCTGGTCCTCGGGCGTGCGGAACGCGGAGAGGACCGTCGTGTGAATCCCGCGCTGCGCCGCCTCCGCCTGGACGTCAGCGAGAGCTTGGCGGACGCGGGAGTCGAGATCGGCGACGTCCACGGCCATGTTATTGGCCTTGTTGGGCTGCGACCGCGCCGGTCAGGAGGCGCGTCAATTCGCTTGAGGGGAGAAAGCCCGGCGGGTTCGCCACCATGCGAGTGAAATTGGGGTTAGTCAGCGCCTTGCTCAAAAGATAGGTTCCGGCGACGGGCGCGAGCGCGCCGAGACCCGTTCCGGTCCCGCCGCCCACGATGCCGCCGCCGACGCCCACGCCGCTCATCAAGGCCAGAAGCGCGAGCGGGCCGCCCATCGTGTTTCCCCCTTTGCCGGGGAGCGTGCGGGTCGGGCGGCGCAGCTCGGACCCGTAGACCGTCATGAGGTTGTCCAGCTTGGCGCGCACGGCGGAGCCCATCGGCGCGATTTGCGATTTGATGCTGTCGTCCAGCCCTTGCCAGAACTTGAGCCCCGCCGACGGATTGACCGCCTCCGGGTCCGGGGTCTGGCTCCCCGCGGCTCCGGGACCGCGCATCTTGAGTTCGAGGTTGTTGGCGAGAATGTTCGCCATCGTCGGATCAGGCGTGTTCTCGTTCAGCGCCTTCTGGAGGGTGAGATTGTCCTTGCCGCTCCCGCCGAACACCTGGGTGTAGGCGCTGCCCTGGTTGGTGTTTTTAGCGACCGGCTTCAAGATTTCGCGCTGGCCGGCGAGCCGTCCATATTCGGCGTTGGCGGCGTCGAACGCCGCGGGCGGAACGCCGGCGAGCTGGGCGGCGTTTTTTAGGGTCTCGGTTTTGGCGTCCTTGATGTCCAGCTGGGTCGGCTGGTCGATCGCGGGGAGCCCCTCGACCTGGTCGCCTACGCGGCTGCGCTGATCGACGACCTCCTGGAAGGTCGAGCCGCGGTTCGCGGCGATCTGTTGGCTGATTGCGTCGATGTTGGCCTGCGCGGTCCCGGCCTGCCCGCTCGTGCGGGCGTTCTGGAGCCGCGCCTGTTCTTGAGCGAGCCGCGTCTGAAGCAGCGCCTCGAGCCCCGGGTCGACGACCTTGGGCGGGTTCAGGGGATCGAGGCGCGTGTCGTTGGTGCGGTTGATGATTTCCTGGACGCCCTTGCGTCCATAGCCGGGCTGCTCGCCTCTCTTGATTCCTTCGAGAGTCGTCAGTTCTTGCGTCTGGTCGACCGGAAGGTTGCGTCCGGCCTGGTCGTAGATTGGATTGAGGGTTGCATCGCCCTTGTACTTCGTGGTTTCGAAGGCTTGCTTGGCCGCGTCGATCACGTCCTGGCCGATGTTGGCCTCGCTGATTCCCGGGCCTTGATAGGGGCCGCCCCGCACGTCGCTCGCGGCGTTGATGACGTTCTGGTCCATCGCCTCGCGCTGGGCGCGGCGCATGTCGTAGGCGGGCTTGCCGGCGAGCGGGATGCCGGCCGTCGAATCTTCGAGGAAGCCCGCTTGCTTTGAGCCGACGCCGCCCATCGAGACAGGAACGCCCGTCGCATCGAAGGATTGAATTCGCTGAGGCGTGTCCTCGTCCGTCAGCGAGGGCCGGAGGGTGCGCGCCGACGTGGACACGATTGCCGGTGTGGCGACGCTGCCAAAAACGGAGCCTAGTCCTTCACCGACTTTCTTTCCGGTGTCGCCCCCGACGGCTTGACCGATCGCTCCGCCGGCTTGTTGGCCGGCGATCGTCGCGCCGGTCTGGACGGCGGCCCGTCCAGTGGACGCCGCGGGCGACATGGGCGGCCGGATCGCCAGCGGATCGAACGCCTCGACGATCGCCGGGCCGGCGACGTTGCCGACCTCACGCGTCACCGGGAAATTCGGATCAGGCGGCAAAACCTTGTTGTAAGTGTCGCTGATCGGCGTCGGCGGCGGCGCGATCGCGACCGGCTGTCCCGTCAACTTTTGCGCGCCGGCGGCGATCAAACCGCCCAGATTGCTGAACGGCGCGACGAGCGTCTCGGGAATCCGCGCCACCCCCTCGCCAAGCGAGCGCACGAACTCCTTGCCTTGCGGGATATAGCCCTCTTGCGCCTGCTGGCCGGCGATGGACGCGCTGCGCGCGGCGAGAGTCGCGCGAATCTGGTCGTCGGTCGCGTTCGGTCCGAGAGCGCGCACCTCGGGGAGCAACCGGTCCTGCGGGTCGACGGTGGACACGCTGGGCGCCGTAGACGCGGCGGCCTGGGCCTGCTTCGCGCGCTCGATCGCGGCCTGCTGTTCGGGAGTGAGATCGACCATCTCTCAGCGTCCAAAAGCCTTGCGCCCGGCGGCGTCCATGTGGCTCCACAATCCCGGATCGAGGCCGGGCGGCGGCTCGTCGAGGATCGCGCCCGCGCCCGAGAGCCGGCTTGCGTCGGTGATGTCGAGGCCCTGCGCCTTCCAATCCGCGATCTTCTTCTGGCCTCCCGCCGGATCGTTACCGTAGCCTAGCCGCACCGCGTTCGCGATGATCCGGTGGCGCTCCGCCGTCTTGGTGTTGAGGACGTCCTGCTGTTCCCCGGGTTGCGGCATATAGGCGGTGAGCGCCCGGATATATTCGTCGTGGGTGATCGCCTTGCCCGACAGCATGTAGAGGAGGGCTTGGTTGAATTCGGCCGCCGCCTGACCGAAGGCGCGTGTCTGGGGCGAGGCGATCCAGGACGAGATGATCGACTGCGCGACGGTCGGGTCGTTGCCGCGGATTCCCATGATTTGCTGCATGGCGACGCTAGGAACCTGGTCGGGCGTGATCTTGTCCAATTTCGCGGTCGAGCTGGCGAGCAGCTCGGCGTAGTTTTGAAAGTTCGCCTGTTCCTGGGTCGGCGGCTTGGCCGGCCCCGCAACCGTGGTGACGGGGCCGGCGAGCGGGCCAGACGCGGCCGCCGACGGCCCTTGGGGTCCGGCGGCGATTGCGGGACCGTTCGGACCGGGAGGGGCCTGGGCGGACTGCGTCGGGGCCTGGATCGCGATCCCCGCGCGCTTCAAGACCTCCGCGGGGAGAGGCGCGCCCTGGGGCGCCGATTGCTGGACCGGAATCAATTGCGTATTGCCGAGATTGTCGGTGTGGGTCTCGATCTTGATCCCGTAGAGCCCGTTGTACGCCTGGGCGTAGGCGAGCGCCTCGTTGGGCGCGATCATGGCGTTGGGGTCGAGGAATTTCTGGCTCATCTGCTCGATGAGCTGGTTTTGCTGGCCCGGGACGGTCTTGTCGGCGCCATAGGTGCCGGATGGCGGGGGAGCGGGCTGCGGCGCGCCGGGCGCGGGAACCCATCGCCCGGTGGACGGGTCGAAGACCATGTGAGCTTCGTTGGGGCTCAGGTTCTCGATCTTGGGCGGCGCTTGAGGCCCGCCTTGGGTCGGCGAGACAGACCCGTCCGGGTTGACGGTGAAGAAGCTCCCGCCGGATTCCTTGATCGTCGGCTCCTTGGGCGCGACGCCCTGGACGCGCGTGGCGGACCCGTCGGGGTTGATCTTGTAGAGCTGGCCGTTGACCTCGCGGATGTCGTCCTTGCCCGGAGGCGCGCCGGTGACGGGCGTGACGCTGCCGTCGGGATTCACTTTGTAGAGCGTCCCGTTGACCTCCTTGAGCTCGGGCTTGGGCGCTTGAGGGGCCGCGCCCTGGACGGGGGTCGCGACGACATTGCCGTTCGCGTCCCTGGACACGGTGACGAGGCCCTGGTTGATCGACGTCGTGTCGATCTTCGGGGCTTGCGGCTCCGCGCCCTGGACGGGCGTCGCGACGTTGGTCCGGGGGTTGACGTTCACGAGCCCGCCCGAGACGTCCCTGATGATCGGCTTCGCGGCCTCTTTGGCGATGTCCGCGTTCGCGGCGGCGTTGACGCCGGCGACGTCGCCGGGGACGGTGACGTCGGTCGTCGTCGGGGTCTTGCCGGTGTAAAGCTCGGACCCGATGCGCGCGGAAGTCGGCGACACGGCTCCCCCTTGTGCGCCCAAGAGCGTGCCAAGACCGAAGCCCTTGCCCAAGGATTCGATGTAGGCGTTGGGGTTGTCGCCCATCCGCACGATCAGCGGGCCGGACGCTCTGAGCGCGGCCCTCTCGGCGTCGTTGCGGGCCTGCTCGTCGGGCGTGACGATGGCCGGCGGCGCGGAGCTGACGTCGCCTGTGGACGCGCTCATCACCGTCGTCGAGTCGGGCGAAAGCCAATCGCTGGACGGGACGTGGACGACCGGCACGGGCGCGGGGAGGGACGCAGCGAGCGCGTTACCAGCGGGGTTGGCGGCGGCGGTGCGCGCGTCTTCGAGCGCCTGCTCCTCCTTCGTCTTGACGTTGATGAGATTCGCGTCGGCCCCGAGCTTGGACGCGTAGGCGTCGTGGGCTCGGATCTGTGCGCCCATAAGCTGCGCCCGGGCGGCGGCTTCCGGGTCGCCGAAGATCCCTTTCGCCAGCGTGTCGGCGAGGCTCAGGGGATTGGCCGGCTGGACGACGCGAAGACCGATCGTCGCCATTGTCAATTAACCTTCATCGCTTTGGCGAGGCTCTGGCCCAAACCTTGCGACCCGAAGCCCAAGGCCGTGGACGAGAGCGGGGAGAGCGGGCTCGGGTTGTACTGGTATTGCAGCGGGTTCGCTGCCTGCTGAATCCCGTAGACGCTCAGGTTGCCCTTGCGGAACTCGTTGGCGAGGTCGATCCCCTGGCCGGCCTTGGCGAAATTGAGCGCGTTGGAGACGTCGAGGCCGCCGGACGAGCCGCCGTAGCTGCCCACCGTCGCGAGCGCCGCGATCCGCTGCTTGGCGTCGCTCGACGCCTTGTTGAGCTTGGCCGAAAGGTCGCTCTGGAAAGTGCTGTCGGCGTCCTGCTTCTGGCCCGACAACGCCGCGTCGGCGACGGACGTCGGGACCAGGGGATTGGGATTGGTCGTCGTGGACGCGGGCTGATTGCCTTGAAGGTAGCCCGTGAGGCGCGCTTGTTCCGCTTGCTGCTCGGTGGTCTGGTTGGTCGCGGAGACGTCCTGGAGCCCCTGGGCGCGAGCGGCGTCCGCCATCTGCCGGTCCTGCTCGTCCTTGGCGGCGGCGGCCTGGCGGTTCTTCTCCTGCTGGGCGACCCATTGATTGTAGGCGTCCTGCTGCCGGTTGGCGGCGGACATCTGGCCCATGGTGTTGGCGGCCGTGCCGGCGAGGCCGGCGACGGTCGACCCGATGGCGAGGACGGTGGGATCGCACATCTCAACCGTTCCCCGTCTTGACGCTCTGGTTGCGTCCGGAAGTGTTGGACGCGACGTTCTTGAAGGTGTTGAGGAAGTTCTGGCCCTGGTAGCCCTTGAGGATGTTCGCCCCGCCGATGTCGGCGACGTTGAAGATCGCGCTCAAGGGGGAGAGGTTCGGTTGCTGAAGCGAGATGTCGCGCACCGCCGATGTCGCTTGGTTGGCGGCGACCTCGGGGTCTTCGGTGGCGTAGAGCTGGGAGACCGCTTTCTGTTCCTCTCCCGCGACCTGGGTGCGCAGGTCGCCGGCGGCCGTGTCGGCCTGGCTGCGGACGTTGGCCTCGTTGAGGGTGTTCTGCTTGGCGAGGTCGGCGACGTCGGTTCCGGCGGCGGAGGAATCGAGTGTCCCCGCCCGCGCCAGCCGATAGGTCAGCTCGTTGCGCGCCAGGTTGTACTGGTCGCTCACCTGCGGCATGTAGTAGTCGAGGATGCCCTGCTTGTACTTGTCGTAGAATGGCTGGTCGAAGCCGCCGGTCGTCTCGCCAGTCGGCGTCTGGGTCGTGACTTCGAGGTCGCTGCCGGGGATGGTGGTCTTGCCGGACGGATCGGTGACGCCCCACACCGACGCCGCGCCGGGCGCTCTGGCGGCGCCGAGTTGGGCCGGCGACTTATAGCTCAATTGGTTGTTGCCCCACGAGGACGCTGAAGGCGCGCCGGACCCGTAGGCCGCTTTAGTGGACGGCGTGGACGGCGTCACCATGCCCACTTTGTAACCGCTGGGGAGTCCGTACTGGGTGGGATCCGTCTGGTCCCCCGTGCCGCCGGCGGCGATGTACTTGCCGACGTCGGCGGGATTGAACTTCGACCAGTCGTAGGCGCTCGTCGTGTCCTTCGTGACGGGCGTCCCCTCAAACGCCTGCTTGATGGACGCGAGGCCCTGGGAGAGACGCTGCTGGCGAGCAGCCTCCTTCGCGGCGGCGGCGGCGGCGTCCGCTTGTTGTTGCTGGACGATGGCGGAATTGTCCGCCTTGGGAGCCTTCCCGCCCATTCAGAGTCGCTTTCCCAGGATGGCCCCGATCTCGTCGAAGCCCTCGTGCTTGAAGAGGTTGATAAGGGTCTTCTGCTCAGCCATCCCGCTCGCCAGCGGGGCGTGAAACGCGCACGCGCCATCCTGCCGGGCGAGGTCCGAGACAAGCGCGACGAGGACGCGCCCGATCGCGCTCTTGCGCTCCTCGGGGACGACATAGGCCATGTTGAGGACCGCGACCGGCTCGACACAGAACGTGTCGTCCAAGGAATAGGAGATCGCGCCGATGATCTTGCGGTGCTTGATGGCGACGAGGTGCGGGACGACGCCGCGTGCGATCACGTTTTCAAGCCACGCCTCGGATTTCGGGACCGAGTAGACGATGCCCCGGTCCTTGTAGCCCGCCTCGTTGAAGAACTGCTCGAACAGGAGCGCGATCGCGTGCGCATCCTCCTGGACGGCGAGCCGGAAGTCGATCTCGGCGAGCGCGCTCCAGACGAGGCGCTTACGCAGCGGCGGCGAGGAGAAGGTTTCGCTGATGGACATCGGCGCTGGTGACGAAGAGGAGCATGTCCTCCTTCCGGCCGCCAACGCCGGGGACCGTGGCCTTGAGCGAAAAGCCCAAGCGCTGGAGCCAGCGATGGGCGGTCGTGTTCTCCGGGTGGGAAACCGCCTGTGCGTAAATGACGCCGCTGTTCACGAGCAAGGGGACCATAGATCGTTTGATGAACCTCGTCACCCCTCTCAAAACGAGAGAATCAGCGTAAGGCGTCCCGAATCCCCAGACGTGCGCACGCCGCCCTCCGTCGAAGAGCTTGGCTCCGAAGGCGAACACCGGCAGCGGCTCGGCAACCTCCTCGAAATCGTGCATGGCCGCCCATTTGAACTCGCTCTCGAGCGCGCTCGCGACAAGCCCTTCGACGTCGTCGGGGTCGCGGGTGACGCTCAGCTCCCGCCGGTCCTCCGGACGCAAATCGACCGCCGTCCACCAGGCCTTCTGATAGTCGAGCGGCTCGATCACGTCTCTTCCGCCCCTTCGTAGTGGACGCAGGCGTTGGACAGGGTCGCGATGCCGGCGCCGACGGTATAGAACCTCAGCGAGAAGTGGGTCGACTTGCCCTCGAACCCGCACCGCCCCCCGCGCCACGTCGGGGCCGAGAAGGTTCCCAGGACTTCCTCGTCGTCGGGATTATTGAAGTCGAACGAGTTCTTGACCTGCCAATTGCCGGTGACGGTCATGTCCAGGCCCTGGAAGATCTTGTCCTCTCCCGGCTTCTTCATATCGAGATAGGGGAGCCTCACCTCGCCGACGATGGTGTCGTAGGTGTTTCCGTCCGCGCCGCCGTAAACGAGGAGTCTCGTGCCGGAACGGATGAAAATGTGGCCGCCGCACGTAACCGCCTGATCGATGTTGAACGACAGGGTGTAGCGGCTCCATGCGGTGATGCGCGGCCCGGGGAAGTCGCTGAGGACGTAGATCTCGTTCGGAAAGCACAGCCAGAAACGCCCGACGATCGGTTCGAGCAAGGCCGTGGCGGTCGAGAAGGAGCCGGAGTTCGCGGTGTAGAGCGCCTGGATGAGAGGGTCGACCGGCGAGCCGATGTCGCTGACCGCCGCCGCGTTGGACGCGTCGCGCGCTTTCAGCGAGCGGATTCCGGTCTGGGAAAGATAGAGAACGTCGCCGGACCCGTATTGGAGCGCGCCCAGCGGCGAGACGCAGCCCGCGCCGCGCAGGACCTGGTCGAGGACATTCTGGTTGGGGTCCGGATCGACGCTCCAGAGCTGGGTCGCAAGCGACGTGAAGACCGCGAGCTTGTCGTAGTAGATCTCCAGTGTGACGAGCGATTCGCCGCTCGAATCCTGCTTGGCGAGGTTGATGAAGCCGGCGCCGGTCCCGGTCGTCCAGTTGGTCGGGTCGTTGACGGCGCAAAAGAACAGGTTTTTGCCCAGGACCGAATAGATCTTCGTGCCGTAGGTGCGGACGTGGTAGCCGCGGTTCGTCCCCTCGGTCTCGGCCCCGCGATAGTAATGGTGGTTGATCCCGGTCGCCGTATCGATAGTCGCGAGATAGACGTCGCCGTCGAACGTGTCGAAATCGGTCTGCTGGATGGTCGCGACCGTGCCCGGGATCTGGTCGTAGACGAGCCCGACGCCGGGGACGCCGCTGGACGGGGGCGTGACCGCGACGCCGCGGGTGAAGCAGTGGAGCGTCGACTCCGTCGCCGCAAGACCGAAGGTGTTCGAGAGATCTGCGACTTGAACGAACGCCTTGCGCTTCTGGATCTCGCCGCCCGGCGTGATGACGCAGTTGTTGAGCCGCTGGAGCGTGCCGGACGGCGCCGTCAGCCCGGACTTGCGCGTGTCCAGGCCGGCGGCGAAATTGTCGATAAGTAGGTAAGAAATTATTCAATCCTTTCAATAAGTTCAACGGGTCTTAGCCCTCTGCGCCTCGGTCATCCGGCCGCGCTTGGCCCCTTTCGAGGTCGCCGTGTTCGTCCCCGGCTTGAGGCTCCCGCTCTTCTGGAGCGTGCTGGACGCCACCGCGTAGGGGTTCGCGACCTTTCCCTTCAACTCCTTGACCGCCGCTTCCATTATGAGGGGAAGCCCCCGGCCCTTGTTCTGCGCCATCGACGTCCTCCGTGATCAAGTAGCGGTGCGCGCCATCGGAAAACGTGATCGAGCGCGTCACGAGGGAATATAGTCCAGATAGGGCGTCAAGCGCTGCTGATTGCCGGGCCACGGAGCGCTGGAGGCGAGGGTCGACACGCGCCGCTTGGCGCTGACCGAATTGCCCAGGAGATTCAAAAGATATTTCTGCGCCTTGTTGAGCTTCGTCGGCGCATCCTCGGACTTGGCGCGGGCAAGCAGCTCGGCCGCCGTGAAGAGCGTGATCGCCGTCGCGTCCAGCGTGGACATGTCGGTGTCGTTGAGAAACGTGGAAAGCTGGCGCTGACCGACGAAACGCACGGTGTAGTTGCTCGTCCCCGGCTTCGGCCAGACGCCGAATTGAGTGTCGCCCAGCGCGTCCCAGCGCTGCGGGGGATCGCTGGCCACGAGGCGGTTCATCGTCTCGTCGATGCCGTAGTCCATCGGCCGCCAGGTCGAATCGGTCGGCAGCGACGTCCACGCGACGCGCACCTGTTCGAAGGACATGCCTGAAAGAAAAGTATAAGTGGTCTGGTTCGCGGCGAGAGGATTGTCGGAACGAAATTTGAGGGTAGGCCACTGGTAGGCCGTCCACAACTCGATCTGGGTGCGCTGGGCGAGGTACTTGAGAGTGTCGACGAGGTTGGTCCCCTGCGTGGTGGACAGGCTGTGCCCGGCCTCGGCGCGGATCGCCCGGACGATGTTGGCGAGCGTATCAGTGTTGAGCACGCTTGCGTCTCCGAAGGAGCATTAGAAAGGGTTCCTATTGCTTTCATTCATGAGATATGCCATATAAAACGGGCCAGAAAGGTGGTGCAAACACCGCTCTGGCCCTGACCCTCAATCGAGAAGGAACCTCGATCAATGGCTAAATCCAATATGCGCAAAGCGCTGGCCGCCCGCAACGGCGAGCGCTTCAGTGTAATCGCCACCGTCAAACGGTTTGGCTCGCGGCGTGGCTGGCAAGGCCGCGATGAACCAACTGTCCTATTGGTTGATCTGTTTGACGCGATCGAAGCGACCAAACTCTGTGACCACTTGTGGTTCAAGAAGGGCAAGTGGGCGGACAGCCTAAAAATCGACGATCGCATTCTGTTCGACGCTCGCGCCGACTCGTACGAGAAAGGGTATCGCGGAGATCGCGAAAACGTATGGGATGCGCCGCCGCCTTCGACCGACTGGCGTCTGGGTAGGCCGACCAAAGTCAGGAAATTAACTGAGCAAGAGCAAACGGACTTCGACGCCGGGTGCTTCAACACAGCTTTTAAGTGACCCAGATGAAACTGATCACTTTCATGAAGCGTTTCGACTCCGACGACGCCTGTCGAGCGCACTTGGAAAGCGTTCGCTGGCCTCATGGACCAACCTGCCCGCACTGCGGCGCGGTCGATAACGCAAAGCCAGTCGGAGGACGTCCAAGCTGGCATTGCTGCCACGCCTGCGGCAAACAATTCAGCGTCACGGTCGGCACGCCGATGCATGGCTCGCACCTGCCGCTGCGTGTCTGGTACCTCGCCCTCTACCTGATCTTGGCGTCGTCCAAGGGAATTAGCAGCGTCAAGCTCGGTCAACACCTTGGCGTCGGACAAAAGACCGCATGGTTTATCGGACACCGCATTCGCGCCATGCTGGACAGTGGCGACGAAACGCCGCTGTCTGGCATCGTCGAAGTCGACGAAAGCTATATCGGGGGCAAACGCCGCAACGCCCGCAAAGGAACGCCGTCTAGGGGTCGTGGGCGAGGCACGAACAAGCCGATGCTGTTCGCTGCAATCGAGCGCGGTGGTCGCGCACGAACCGCTCCCATCCCGTCCGCGAGCGCCGAGGCCATCGACCCGCTCTTGTTTGCTTGGCTGAACCGAGATGGCGTGCTCGCGACCGATGAACTCGCCGTCTACCAATGGTTTGGCGGCAAGATGCGCCGTCACGTGGTGGTCAATCACGCCCGTCGCGAGTTCGTGCGATGGGTTCACGGGATCAAGGCGCACACCAACACCTGCGAGGGGTTTTTCGGCTTGTTCAAACGGGCCATCGTTGGCGTTTGGCATTGGATCAGCGCCAAACATCTGCATCGGTATGCGACTGAGCACGAATTTCGCTGGAATCGCCGTGGCGATGTTGCCGACCGGATCGCTCGCTGCCTGATTGGTCGTCATGGGCGATTGCGCTGGCGGGAGTTGGTCGTATGACTGCGACCGTCACCCAGGCCGCACGCGGCAAGCTCCGTCCCGAAGCCGCAGCCTTGGCTGCGCGGTTTGGCGGCCAGACCCGTCGTCTTTGGAACTGTTTCACCGCGCTGAACAACGCGCGGATGAAAGAGTGCGGCAAGTTCGTGTTCTATGCCGAGCTTTCCGCGATGCTGCCCAAGCTGCTGAGGGAAGACGAGAAGCTGGTCGGGTTGCCGCATCGTTGCGCCCAGATGACGGCGCAGTCGTTCGATCGAACGCTGAAGAACTACATCAAAAACAAACCGGAATTCTTGCGCATCGACGCGAAGCGGAAAGCCAGGAGCGCCGCCCGTGTCGTGGCGGGGTTGCCGCCACTGAAGCCGCGCAAGTCCGGCATCCCGCAATTCAAGCGCTATGACGACCACGCCGACGCCTTTTCCTTTGTCGGTCGCGAGTGCCGCCTGGAGACGCAACCGCACACGAAAAAACCGGGAATGGTGCGAGCGAACCGTATCCGTCTGCCGAAAATTGGATGGCTGCGTGTTCGCGGCCTTGTTTTCCCCGAAGCGGTGGAACTGAAACAGGTCGCCGTAACTCAGACTCCTGCTGGTTGGCATGTCGCCGTTCAATTCGATGCTTCGGCGAAGAAATATTCCACGCCGACGTTGCCGGTGACGGGGATCGACCACGGTCTGACGAC
>Ga0306918_10001082_pt1 | contig 13295 bp, 12 predicted proteins | sample tim00Cox0000000H_FD_203315 | JGI IMG/M metagenome (GOLD analysis project Ga0306918, IMG submission 203315) | Lab enrichment of tropical soil microbial communities from Luquillo Experimental Forest, Puerto Rico - timezero.00C.oxic.00.000.00H (v2)... | ecosystem: Environmental > Terrestrial >... | reverse complement strand
CCATTGACTCGGCGGAGATCTGAGTCTCGAATGGCACCAGGCGCTTGATCCGATCCACCGTGGCACCCATTGCGCGCATGAGCCTCGGGGCGACGCGTGGGCTGAAGAGCCGCCGGCCAAGTAGCGATTCCAGGCGCTGACGCAGTTCGTCCCACGGATAGAAGTGGCCCCCGATGATGTAGCGCGCGTTTTCGAAATCACCCGTGGGCGGATGCTCCAACAGCCAGCGGTGCGCCCGCGCCAGATCACGCACATCGACACACTGAAAGCCCGTCGTAGTGCGCGGCAACATCCGTCCAATGAATGTTGCGAGCCCGCGGTTGGCCGCGCTGAGCTTGGGATCGTCGGGCCCGACGACGGCGACCGGGTAGGTGATCTGCACCGGCATGCTCTGCTGCTGAAGCTTGCGGACGTGCTCCTCGCTGTCACGCTTGGACCGCGAATACGCCTCGGACACCTCGGAGAGCGGCGTCGATTCGTCGATATGCGGGGCCCCCGGATGAAACAGCGCGGCGACGCTCGAGACGTACAACAAGCTTTCGATGCCGAGCGCGGATGCGGCCGCGAGCACCGACTGCGTCGCGCCGACGTTCGTGTCATACGTTTGCCGGGCCTTGCGGGGGTCGAGTGATACGGCGGCCGCGGCGTGGAACACGGCGTCACAGCCGTCCATCACACGCTGCACGGCATCCGGGTCGCGGATATCGGCCGTTACGAACCGCTCGATGCGGTGTCCGCCAGACTCGAACCAGCTCCGCGCAGCCGGCTCGTTGCGCACGAGCAACCGCAGCTCGTGGCCCTCCTCAAGCAGGGCCAGCGCAGTGTGGGCGCCAACGAAACCGGTCGCGCCGGTGCAGAAGACCTTCATTTGCGACGGATCTGCATCTCGATGGTTTGCGGACTCAAGACAAGAAGCATGCCTTGGGGCACGCGAAATCTCGGGTCGCGCAGCGTCGTGCGCACCAGCTCATAGGTGAGCTCGGGCCCGTGCGGCCCGATCGCGATCGGTGCCGTCCGGTGCGCCTCACGGATGACGGCGTGGGCTTCGTCGGGGTGTTGGCCGTCCCCGTGGCCGATGGTGGGCAGCCTGCCATCAAAGACGCTGGGGCAGCTCGACCGGATAAGTGTCGCCGTTTGACGAGGATTCATAGCCGGTCCATCTCGCGTGACATGAGTGCGTTCTCTAGGAACGCATAGCGCCGCGGGCAGTGCTGCCGCACCGGTCGGGAGTCAGCCGTCGACGTCCGGAGCATCCACGAGGCCGCCGTGCGGACAGCGTGAACCGCCTCCATCCACCAGCGCGTGGTCGGAGACGGCACGGGTACGGCGGCTGCGGTAGCGAACGCGACCGCATGCTCGGTGATGAGGATGGGCGCTCGGGACACCGCTTCGGGAGTGGCCTCGACGTTCGTTACGACAGCCAAGGTATCGGCGGAGAATTTTGGTGTTGTGATCATTTCGGGCCTCCTTACGGCTTGAGCTTCCATTCCGGTCGCGGCGGAACAGGTGGCGATGCGCCTGGTCAAGCTGCGTAAGAGAAATCGTTGCCCGCTCGCGGCGGGACGACCTGAGTAACCCGTTACTCGAATTGCTCTCTAAGGCAACAAGGCACTTACCTAGTCGCTATTTGGCGGTTCGCCATCGGGCTGGCCGGTGGCAAGGGGCGATTTTCGGCACGTTAGTGGGTTCCTCGTACCGCTGATAGCCGAGCTGAGGTCCGTCATCGTCACACGGCATGCGATATGACGGTGTGGTGTCCGGTCGACTGGGTCCTAGCCGCGGGTTCTCGTCAAAGATCGCGCGGCGAGTAGTTTTGCCTCGGCGATGCGATAAAGGCCGTGCAGGGCTGCCTCCTCGATGCCGACGTACTCGCAGATCATCTCGGGTGCTACACCGGCCTCACGCAGTCTCAGCGCAAGCGAGTAGGGCAAAGGCAGCTTCCGCAGCGCTTGCTCGCGTTCATTGGATTCATCGGCCATTTGACCAGCGTGTATCAGCGCTCGCCGCGTGGACCGAGTAAACGGTTACTCGAAATCGTGGAGTCCGGCCAGGATTTGTACTAAAGCCGCAGGTTATTGGTGGGATTGCGGTTTGTGTCGCGGCAGCAGCGCGGCGAGCTCGTTGCGGCTGCTGGTGCCGGTCTTGGCCATCGCGCGGTAGATGTGGCCCTCGACCGTGCGCGCAGACAACGTGAGGCGCTCGGCGATGGCGGGGCTGGACAACCCCTCACCCAGCAGCATGACGATCTCGCGTTCGCGATCGGTCAGCGGCAACCGCTCGCTGGCCTGACGAAGCGCCGGCGTACTGGCACCGCAATCTTCGGCCAGCGCCTCGGCTCGCGTCGAGCAGCCCAACGCCGATCCGCGCAATCCCTGGCGCCGGTACCCCATGGCCGCGTGCGCGGCCGCATCCACCGCCGCGACCAAATCCCCCATCCGCTCGAATTCGTCAGACACCGCGGCCATTTCGGCGCTATCGCCAGCCTCCAAAGCGGCCGCGAACCGGGCGGCAAGACCGGCACGCGGCCCATCCACCTCGGTCGCGAGTATGGCCAACCGATCGGCCGCGCCGGGATCGCCGAAGCCCACCGCTGTCTGCAACGCCAAGACCTCATGCGCGAGCTGTCCGGCGTCGGCAGCCAGATCGGCGGCCCGGCGCGCGAGGACGAGTGCTTGGCTCAGCGCTCCCTCGGCCGCGGCAACCCAAGCATGTGCCAGCACTAGTTCGGGCTCAAGGAAGGCGAATGCCGGGTGGCGATTTTCGTCTAGCTCCGCCAGGGCTCGTTTGGCCGCGCTCACCTGCCCGGCCACTGCGAGTGCTTGCGTCAAACTCACCCGGCAACGGAACAGCCAGCCACCCATGTCACCAAGGGCCTCCAGGCTGGCGTGGGCCTCGCGCAGCCACCGGAGGGCGGGGTCCACGTTGCCCTGCGCCAGCGCCGCTTGCCCGAGCAGGATGAGGCCACTATGCGGGAACCAACTGTCCTCGCTCTCGCGCCGCGCCTCGAGAGCGACGCGTTCGGCCTCGTGCAGATAGCCCGCGAGCTTCAGGCCAATCATGTGGCGGTAAGCCAGACCCATGCGCATCACCGCGGCATTCGGCGCCCGCGCGGCGGCGGCGTAGCCGCGGGTACTCACCGCGCCGATCTGATCCGCGCAGCCCAGCATCCCGAGACCGCCGACCAGGCCCCAGCTGGCCAGCACCGTTAGATCGTCGGGCAACGACGCCACGGCGAGTGCTTCGGTGGCGGCCTGCACCGCTTGCCGTGGCCGCCCGAGATCGGCGTAGATTGCAGCTCGCGGCGCGGCCAGTAGTTGCCGAGCGCGCGGCTCTTTCAGTTGCCTAACAGTGTCGTCCAGCACTGTCTCGGCGTCGGCCGGCCGACGAAGGGTCCAGAACAGATTGTGTGTCCGTTGCTCGGCGATTTGCACTCGCTCAAGGTCGGTTGTCGCGCGCTCCGCCAGCGTCGCAAGCTCGCGCTCGGCCTCGGCGGCCCGTCCATGCCAAACCAGGCAATAACAATGCATCAGCTGTGACTCCATGCCGCCGCCGGCCTGCACCGCGGCCCGGGCTAGCCGCTCGGCCAGCGGCGTGTCTAGCCCGATCGCAGTCCGGGCGGCCGTCAGGAACAGCTCGGGATCGGGGTCAAGATCGGAGTCCAACATCAACGTCGCGCGGCGCACCACGATTCGTGCCTCGTCACGACGATCACCGGCTGCAAGTTCCTTGGCGACGAGTCCTCTTAGTCGTCGCAGGCGGGTAGGTGGCGCACGTTTTTTGCGCACCTCGCCGTAGAGCGGATGCGCGATCCGTACAGCCACGGCGCCGTCGACCTGCTCGAGGGTGATCAGGCCGCGCACATCGGCCTCCTCGACCGCCGCAGGATTGGTGATCCTGGCGAGCGGCCCCAGCTCAATCGGCTCACCGACAGCGAGCGCATCGATCACGGCGCCGATCGCTGGTGGCAGCGCACCAATTGTTGATTCGATTAGCTCGATCAATGCCGGGGCAACAATCGGCTCGCCACTCCACCGCCAATATCCGTGCTCCTCCACCAGGCGACCGTCGGTTACCTCCTGCTCGACGATGTGGTGCAAGTAGAGTGCGTTGCCGCGTGTGAGCTTCCATAGGCGACTTGTGGTGGCAGGTTCGATGGGTCCTGCCAGAGCCGCGCACAGCAGCGCGGCCATTTCGTCGGCCGACAGTGGCTGCAGGTCCAGACGCTCGAACTGGCCACTTCTCCATACATCGTGTACGGCGGGGGAAATCGGTTCACCGTCGCGAACGGTCAGCAGCACTTTCGCAGCGCGTCGTTGGACGATTTGGTGAAGAACAAAAGCCGACAGATCATCCAGCAGGTGCACATCGTCGATACCGACAACGACCGCGGTACCCCGTGGTGCGGCTGTCAGCGAGTCGATCACGCCACGCACGAGCTGGAGATTGTCCAAACCGGCTGAGGTCCATGCGGCGAAAGCGCCCAGCGGAAGCGCCCGCGCGGATGATGTGGCAACTGCCCGACGAACCTCGAATCTCTTCTTAGCCATCGAGTCGAGCGCCTCACTCGCGAGCCGGCTCTTGCCCACGCCTGCCGCACCGCATACGACGATCCCGGCGGAATCGGGATCCGACATAGCAGCGTCGATTGCCCGCAGTTCCTCTCCTCGGCCGGTCAGCGGCCACCGCAGGTGCACTGATAAAGCGTAGGAGCCGCCGCGACAACTTCGCAGGTTAAACGAATACTTCGACAGCAATGCGCACCGGTGACGATGACGCAGATCTAGACTGCCTCACTGGGCACGCACTGCGGCTCTTTTGAGCGGGGCCAATCGTCGGCTCGTTAGGTTAAGAGGAACGACCGTGTCGGAGTATTCGGTAGTGGTTGTTGGCGCGGGCTTTGCCGGTATATCCGCGGCGTTGAGCCTGCGCGACCGCGGCGTGAAGGTCGTTGTTCTCGACCGTGCCGAGCAGGTGGCTTCATCGTGGCGAATGCGCTATGACGCTCTGAAACTCAACACCGGCAAACAATTCTCCCATTTACCACGGCGCCGATACCCATGCGGCACACCGACATTCCCATCACGAGACCAAGTGGTCGAGCACATCGAAAGGCATGCCGGCGGACTAGACATCCGATGCGCGACCATGGTCCAACGCATCGACCGCCGGCCCGGCGGCTGGCGGCTGCGCACCTCGGCTGGCGATATTGACGCCCGCCACGTCGTTGTCGCGACAGGATACGACCACACTCCGTACATGCCGGAATGGCCTGGGATACACGGGTTTACCGGTGAACTGTTGCACTCGTCGGAATACCGAAACACAACTCGCTACATAGGCAAGCGGGTGCTAGTTGTCGGGTGCGGATCGTCGGGAATGGAGATCGCGCATAATTTGGCCACCGGCGGAACAGCCAAAGTGTGGATGGCGGTGCGCACGCCGCCGAACATCATGCTGCGCAGTGGTCCCGCCGGCCTTCCAGGCGATGTGATCGCGACGCCGCTGTATCACTTCCCGCAGCGGATCGCGGACGAGGTCGCGCGGCGCGCTCGACTCCACGCGATGGGCGACCTGACGCGATACGGTCTACCGATCCCCGACGAGGGACCCTTCTCGCGGGGAGCACGACTCGGTGTCGCGCCAGCGCTCGTCGACATGGACGTGATCAATGCCATCAAGGACGGAGCCATTGAGGTTGTGAAGCCGCCGGAGTCTTTTGACGGCGGCACAGTATCGCTGCTGGACGGCACCCGGTTGCATCCCAATTTCGTGGTCTGCGCGACCGGTTATCGGCGCGCGCTGGAATCACTGGTCGGCCACCTCGGCGTCCTCGACGAGCGTGGGGTGCCGCGGGGCCCCTGCGGGGAATCGGTCGCAGACGGCCTGCGATTCGTGGGGTTCTTGCCTCGTCCATCACAAATCGGCTACACCTGCAAGCGCGCTCGACGCATTGCCAACGAGATCGCGAACAGCCTCGGCTAGCTCACATATTCCCCCCAGATTTGAGGGGTTGGTTGGAACGAAAATTCCGCTTAGGCATCCACAACATGCGCACGACGGGTCGCCTCGATCGCCTCACACACTGCGAGTCAAGACGGAAGACGTGTAAATCTTCGACCTGATAGCGGGACGGTCATCGGCTACACGGCCCACGCATTCCGGGAACGGCCCGGCACCGGCGGTGTCAAAGACCTCATCGAGCACCGCGGACTTTCAGTCAGCCCGCAACCAACTGAGTAGCGCGCCCGCCGAGCATCTCCACCCCTGCGTATAGACGCGCACATGCGCGTTCAGCCTGCGTTGAGGCCCAGCACGCGCTGCTCAAAGAGGTCCGCACCGCGGGCCACTCCGCCGGTGGCGGCGAAGCCCGCCGCGACCCGTTTGGCTCCGTCCGTCATCGTCATCGCTTCTCGCACCTTGGTGCGCAGCCGCGACGGCGACAGTTTGTTGGCGGGTAGGCGGGTACCGCATTGGGCCACTTCAACACGCTGTGCGACCTCGAATTGGTCACGCCCGAACGGGACGACACACACCGGTACCCCGTGAGCCAGCGCCTGTTGAGTCGCGCCCATCCCGCCGTGCGTGACCGCACACACGGCGCGGTCGAGCACGACACGATGTGCGACGAACCCGCACACCGTCGCATTGGGCGACGGCGTGACGTCATCGGGTTGCCTGGCCGGCACGGTGGCGACCACATGGACCGGTTCATTGGCCAATGCGGCCAGCGCGGTCGGAACAAGGTCGGTGTCTGCTTGTTTCTCCGACGAGGTCGTGACCAGGATGATCGGTCGGTCGATCGAGCCCAGCCAGCCGGGCATCGCATCCGGCCCGGGATCGAGCGGGCAGTGACCGATCATCTGCACCGCATCGCCCCAATCGGTTTGTGGGTACTCGAACGGCTTACCGCTGGCGACAAGCATCAGCGGCGCCCGCCGCATAAACTCATCGATCGAAGCGACCGGCCCAAGATTGACCTCCGCACGAATCCTGTTGACTGGCGGCAGCATTACCCTCTCGATGGACCTCGTCACCACGGTCTGCACAGCGGCATTGCGTATCCGGCCGCGCATACCGGGCAGTGGTCTAAGACCCAGCCCGAAGGGCGGCACGCCAGGTGATCGCAGCGGTGGTGTATACGGCGAGAAACACGTCCATGGGATGTCGCCGGCCTCGGCCACCGAAAGAGCACCCCAACAATTCACATCAACCAGTAATGCGTCCGGATGGACCCGCGCCACCGCCTCGGCCAGATCGGTGGCTTCGTGCACGGCACGCCGGCCGAACACCGCGACCGACAACTTCAGCGACGCTAGAGGATTGGTCGTTTTCCAATCGTCCAGCTCGATCCGCTCGATCCGCGGGTCAATCGCGTCGGTGGTAAATCCGAGCCTTTGGCCGATCTCGACAGCGGCGGAAAGGGTGCGCAAATGAATGGCGTGGCCGCGACGGGACAGCTCTGCTAGTAGTGCGCCAATTGGTAGTAGGTGACCCAGTCCCGGGGAAGTGTAGGCCAGTATCGTCGCCATCGTCGTCACTCGCCGCTCAGACGATTCGGTTGACCATTTGGCGCGCTTCGGCGAGTCTGCCCCGGGCGTCGAGCCTCTCGCAAACCGAGAGGTATTGCTTGGCCAGCTCCGCGTACCCGCCGAAGTCGTCTTCCGACTTGGCGAGCAGCGCCCGAGATTTCAGCCACCACAGGTCCAGTGCCGGAATGCCAGGCCGACGGTCCTGCCAGTAATCAACGATTCCGTGCGCCTCGGTGAGGTCATCGTTGGATCCGCGCTCGATGAGAAGGCCGACCAGTGCCTCACCGGCGCAACCAATCAAAATACGCGAGCCGCCAGTCGTGTGAAACGCAAACATGGCACGCAGGTCATCAATCGCTTCATCAATTCGCCCGTGGCGGGCAGCGTCGATCGCCAAGTCGGCGACTACGGCCGGCAATGCGAAAGTTAAGGCTTTGTGCTTGCGCATGTTCGCGTGGGCCTTGTGAAGCACGTCGATCCCCTCGTTGAGCGCCGCATCCTCCGCGTGCAGTAACACCGTGCCAAAGGCCAATTGCGCGATGATGATCCCGCTAATGTCGCCGAAGGATTCCGCGCGCCGCAACGCCTCGCGCACATGATCGACCGTCTCATCAGCTTGGTCCACGCCCAACGCCGTCGTCACGACCACATACACCAGTATCAACGCATAGCGGGGGGATTGGAGCGCGCGCGCGTGCTCGAGTTCGTCTCGGAGGCGCCGCCTGCCCTGCTCGTGGCGGCCGATGCACGTCTCGATGACACCCAGAAGGGCGTTTGCCGAGATAAGTTCGTCCGCCGGTACATCCGTAGATAGTGCGTGTAGCGCATCGATAACCTTGAGCGCGGCATCGAATTCGCAATTTGCGAATCGCACAAATGCTACCGCATTGAGGATGATGGACCTGGTCTCAGCATCGCAGTCAACCTGGTTGGCCATATCCTCGAGCCCCGACGCCAGCGCCGCGGCCGCCGGAACGCGGTTCTCGTTGACCGCGAACGAAAACACTAGTCCGGCTGTCGCCAGCGCCAGCGATGTCAGATCACCCGTTTGCGTTGTCAGATCACGAAACTCGCGGTAACGCTCGTCGATGCCTGCATCACAGCCTACAAAGAGCATCGTCGAAATCAGCATGGTGCGCGGCGCCGTGCGCATGGCAATGACGTCGTCGTGGTCATCGGGTAACTCATCGGCGATGCGGCGGGCACTCTCCCAGCGTGCGCGTGCCGCCGGAAAATCGCGGGGCCGAAGCCATTCCGCCGCCCGCATGTGCCAACGATAAGCATCAACCAGTTCACCGGCCGCCTCCAGATGAGTGGCGATCAGCGCCGCATTCTCATCGGCGGAACTGGGGTCGTGCGCCTCAATGGCGGCGGCCAGCCTGCGGTGGGCGTGCACGCGAGCGGTGCTCAATTGTGATTCATAGGCCACCGTGCGCACGAGCGGATGACGGAAGCAATAGCGTTGTCGCCGAACAAATGCAGTCTGATCGATCAGCTCTGCCGACACCAGCTCGGTCAACCTTGTGGACACGTTCGCCGGCTGCAGGTCATGAAGGGTGTCCATGTCGAAATCCATACCGATCACCGCGGCGGCGTTCAATACCGCCTTCGTTGGAGCGGGCAGCCGGTCGATGCGGGCCGCGATGGTCGCCTGCAGCGTGGCCGGCACACCAACCTCATTAATGTCCGAGGTCGACGACACGTATTCGCCGCGCTCGCCGCGCAGCACGCCACGCTCAGCCAAGTCGCGCACGATCTCCTCGGCGAAGAACGGATTCCCAGCGGCGCGCTCAGCGACCGTCTGGCCCAGTGCACTAACCGAAGGGTCGCGACCGAGCAGTTCTGACACCAGTGCTGCGGTTTCTGAATCACTCAGCGGCGCAAGGGCAACAGTGTGGGCACCAGCCACCCTGCTCAAAACGCCTTGGTATTCGGGACGGTAGGTGACCAGCACCAGCGAGGGCGTCTGCGGGACCACCGTGACGAAGTCGGCCAGCATCGACTCGCTGACCTCGTCGATCCAATGGGCGTCCTCAACAACGTAGACCGTGGGTGCGTTGCGGGCCAACGAAGCGGCATTCAGCAGCTCTGTCAACCGTCGCCGACGCGCGTCGGGATCGATTGCGGGTAAAGGGATATTCGGGTCGGCGATGCCGAGTAGGTCATCGAGCAGAAGCACGTCCTCAGGGTCTGCGTCGGGAACCCGATCGCGCACTCGATCACGAGCGGTCTGCCCGTCAAGACCGTCGACGCCGAACGAAGCCCGGAGCAGCCGCGCGACAGCATGAAACGGAACCTGGCTGGTGTGCGACTCACAGAAGGTGGCGAACACCTCTACGCCACGGCAGGCCGCCGTCGCCGTAACCTCGCGCACAAGACGGCTCTTACCGATGCCCGGCAAACCCACAACGCCCACCACCGCACCGTGCCCGTCGATGGCACGGTCCAACAAAGCCTCGACACCGGCCATCTCCCATTGCCGGCCCACAAGATTGGACTCAGCACGCCCGACAGCGCGGTGCCCATCGCCCATACCCAACAGTCGGCGCGCACCCACCGGGGTGTCCTTGCCTTTGATCCGCACCAGCTCGGTGTCTCCGAGCGCAGCAGCACTCTCAACCAGCCGGGCGGTGGACTCGCTGAGCATCACCCCACCCGCCGGTGCCACCGACTCCATCCGTTGAGCTATGCCGACTTGCTCACCAACGGCGGTGTACCCGAACGGTCCCGAGCCGATCTCACCGGCGATCACCTGACCCGAGTTCAGGCCCACCCGTAACCGAAGCTCGACACCGTCGCGGCCTTCGACTTCAACGGCGAGCTGCTTGGCCTCCTCTTGAACACCGAATGCGGCTAGGCACGCTCGAAGAGCGTGGTCCTCCAACGCCACCGGCGCGCCGAACACCGCCATCACCCCGTCACCGGTGAACCCACCCACCGTGCCGCCATACCGCTGCACAACAGCGGCGCAACGGTCGGCGAGACCGACCATGATGTCGCGCAGCCGCTCCGCACCGACCGCCGCTGCGATGTCCATTGAGTGCACTACGTCGGCGAACAGCACGGTCACCTGCTTGTACTCCGCCGGTGCAGCGGCCGGCGTAATTGGCGCGCCGCACTTGTTGCAGAACCGGGAGTCCGGCGGCAGCTTCGTGCCGCACGACCCGCACGACAGTCCCGCCGCAGTCAGTGCACCGCCACCATGTCCGGTCTCTACCACGTCAGTATCGTGCCACGCCGGTCAACAATGTCCGCCGTATCGACCTGGAGACCGGCGCGCTGCGCATCCGGCAGGCCCGCGTCGACGTCAACGGGCGCGATATGATCGTGCCGACCAAGACCGACCGCAGCGCCCGCGATCTGCCGGTACCGCCGCGCGAGCTGGCGATGCTCAAGGCGGTGCGCGCGGTTCACTTGCGCGAGCGACTGGCCGTGGGCCGACCGCTCGCCGACACTGACCTGTTGCTGTCGCGTGCCGACGGCACACCGCTGCCGGTGCGCGACTACAGCCGCGAGTTCGCCGACCAGCGCAACGCCGCCGGGCTCAAGGCGATCACGCTCGGAAAGCTGCGGCACTCCAAATCTCTCGGATGCGCGCGGCCGGTATCGCCGCCGACGTAGTCGCCGCCTGGCACGGCCACACCGAGCGCATGACTCAGGCCGACTACGGGCGCGTGACCGACGACCGGCTGACCGCCGCGTCGGCGGTTTTCTCGTCAGTGGTAGGACAGAGTTAGGACAATCGGCCCGCCGCCTGACTCCGCCCGCAAACCAAGCAACCCGCCTCAACCAATGGTCGGAGCGGGTTTCTTTTCGTGGAGCTAAGGGGATTCGAACCCCTGACCCCCACACTGCCAGTACTGGGCGGAAGGTCTGACCAGGCACGATACGCCTGCTTTCGGGCAGGTGTGGCCGTAGGTGTGGGTGCAACTGTCGTCAGCGTTGTCGTCAGATTTGTCGTCGGCGAACCTTCGGGGCGCAGAGCCCCCGAGGTACCGAAAGTTCGGATTCAGGCCCTGCCAACGGAGTGCGGACCCTCCGTCGGCGCTACCGGCTGCCAGTGTTTCGGCGTCTCGTAATACCACATATGCGACGGCTTCAGCCTTCGGGCGCCATCGTCGATTCGCCCTGGTCGCGGCGTCTCAATTGTTGTCTCAAAATCCGGGCGCTCATCACTTGCCTGCGCGGCTTGTCTGCACCACGAATGAAATCCTGCGCTTGTCGTACAGGTTGGCGTTTTGCACGCTGCGTACGTCCTTATCGCCAGATATCAGCATGTGGGCGTCAGCGTCTTGGTTGAGCACGATGAGGTAATTGTCGTCTGGGTCGGGGCAGACATTGGGTATCTCGATCTCGGGACGGTCGTCCACCCAATTCGCAAGCAACGTGATCGCGTCGACGTAGTCGCTCACCTCGTCTGGGGAGATGTATTTCTGCAGATGGTCTCTCGCAAGAACGTCGGCAACCTCATCGATGAGCTTTTCGCGCACCCACAACGTGATATCGCCCTGCTGGGCCAGCTGCACTATTTGCGCAGAGGGTCCTCGAGGCGAGATCGCTGCTGAAACTAAGACATTGGCATCGGCAACGACAGGGAGCATGCCGCGTCAGTGCGCAGAGATCCAGCGGCGTGCGCGCTTTTCTGCTCGCATCTTGGTGGATCTCGTCGGTGGCGATTCTGTTCGCGGTTGCCTCATCAGGGGGAGCCCTTCGAGCACGACGGCGGTGATCACAAGCTGTGCCTTCGACATGGCTGACCTCCCACATGGTGAGGGTGTCAACTATGTCGGGTACACCAGCTGGCCACCCGCTACAAGACCGACGGGCCCCGCAGCCTTCCAGCACTTACGGCGCCCGCATACCAACGCCCGCGCCATCAGCGCCGCGCTGGAAGACAAGATCGTGCGGCTACGCAAAACCCTGGACAAAGTGGGCTACGACGCGGGTGCGGCCACCATCGCCGAGCACCTCGCCCGCGACCCCGAAGTCACGAAAGTCCCTGCCCTATCCACGATCTGGCGCATCCTGGCCCGACGCGGCTTCATCACACCCCAACCCCACAAACGCCCCCGATCAGCCTGGAAACGCTTCACCGCCGCCCAATCCAACGAACTCGCCGACGGCACCGAGACTGAGATCCTCAACCTGCTCGATGACCACTCCCGTCTCGCCCTGGCCAGCCTCGCTCGACCCACCATGACCGGCCCAGACGTGATGGACACGTTCCTGGCCGCCTTCACCCGCTCGGGCACCCCGGCCACGGTGCTCACCAACAACGGCGCCATCTTCACCGCCACACCACGGCGCGGCGGCCGACTGTCGGCGGGTGTCCAAGGCCGGGTTGGCGCCGCTTTCGCTCGGGACGGAGCGGGTCGTCGTATAGGTCCATCAGTGTCACGTGGCGCCACCATGACGTGACTTGGAGGTGCACCCGGTCGCGCAGTTCTTCTACGGTCATGTCCCGCCAGTCGCCGTAGCGGTGGCGTTGGTTGGGGTGTGTGTTCATCGGTGGTCACGTCCTTAAGTTCGGGTTAGGCGTGCCAGACACCGCACGGTGCCCGGAACACGTCGACGTGGCACGCGCCCGTGCCGCCGGATGGCACCGACCACTGCGGGCATGTGCCGCAGATCGCGGTGTCATCCCAGGTGTATGGAAGCTTATACAGGACTACAAGTCTGGTATATCGTATTATACAATCGTCGAGTATGTAAGAGTCGACTCAAGTGAATTCACGGTATGGTCGCAAACCTTACGTTGTGCGGTCA
>Ga0306918_10001079_pt1 | contig 13317 bp, 8 predicted proteins | sample tim00Cox0000000H_FD_203315 | JGI IMG/M metagenome (GOLD analysis project Ga0306918, IMG submission 203315) | Lab enrichment of tropical soil microbial communities from Luquillo Experimental Forest, Puerto Rico - timezero.00C.oxic.00.000.00H (v2)... | ecosystem: Environmental > Terrestrial > Soil... | reverse complement strand
CTGCGAAATTCTGGGCCGCGTAATCGTAGCCGGCGCGAGCAATGGCGACGTTTTCGGCCACTACCGCATCGCCTTTCTTTTTAAATTGTCGAGTAATGACGGTCTCGAGCGGCTCCGATTCAATCCCAAGGAGTTGCAGCGCCGCGCCGAGCGCGGCGGTGTTAATAGCCAATTTGTTGCCCTTGGTCAATTCCTTCATCGGCATTGGGCACAGTTGCACTCCGTCGGCCGCTTCACCGGGCGTTACCTTTTCCTTGTCGTAAATCGCGCACGCGCCGCTCTTCAACAAACGAAGATGACGATCCATCGTGTCCTGATTGAGCGGAATGAAGACGTCGATCTTGTCGCCCATGTTGCGCACGGGCGTGTCGCCAGCGCGAATCGTCAGGAACGTGTGTCCGCCCCGAATGATCGATTGATAGGCATTGTAGGCGTTCAGATGAAGACCGCGCCGGGCAAAGATGAGCGCGAGAATGTTCCCAGTGGATGCAATCCCCTGGCCGTTCTCGCCGCCGATGCCAACCGCGAAATCTACCTTAGTTTTCACTGGACCTCATTTTATCGGGTGCCGCGTGAATTTGCTGTGGCTCACGGTTCTACGCAAGCCTAAGCCGCAAGATCGGGATTCGCGACGTTAACGATCAGCGTTGTGAAATCGTTGGGCTAACACCATAGCGATGGCCATTGCCGGCACGAGACCAGCACAAGAAGTAGGAACAAAGCTGAAAAGCTGAAATCGGAAGGACTGAATTCGATGATGGAGATGGACAAGTTTGACATCGCAAACCTGAAGAAGACGGCGGAATATCGCTAAAGAAAGCAGGAAAACACGAATTTTGGTTTGTTCCTTCGTTTCAGAGTTCTTTAGATATTGGCCTTCATAAGAGCAATTCTGTTAATCCTATCGATTAGTTGCTCCGCGCAGGCGCTAGCGGTGTCGAAGGATGATGAAGCTGCGCGAGACGCGGCGCTGCAATGGCTGCAACTGATCGACGCCGGTCGTTACGAGGAAGCTTCTTCGCGAACATCGCAGGAAGTTCGCACTTTGGAAAATTGGTTAGATTTTTTCTCGACACAGCGCGCGCTGCTGGGTCGCTGCAACAAACGGCAGGTTGATGAAGTGAAGCATGCGTCGACCGTTCCCGGCGTTCCGGAGATTCGGCGTTACCACGTCGTCCGATTCAAGACTTCATTTGAACACAGGCCTGCGGCGGTCGAAGAAGTCACGATCACGAAGGTGGGCTGCTGTTGGGAAATCTTCGGCTATGAAATCAGCAAATAGTCGCGTCCGCTGAATCCAGAGGGGCGGCATGGCGCATCTCACTGCTAATATGAGCAAGCGCGCGCTCTTTGGGATCGTCCTGTTCGCACCCGTTGGTGTCCTGCCGGTGGCAGATGCAAAAGTGGTCGATGGCGGGACGCTGATCAAAAACGTCACAGTTATTTCACCGGAACTGGTTGCTCCCCGCGCGCACGCCGTTGTCGTGATGCGCGATGGAAAAATTGCAGAGATTGGAACCGACATAACTGCCGGCGCGCATGCGAACGTAATTGATGGTCACCGCGGCTTATTGATTCCGGGTTTGATCGATTCGCATGTTCACGCCGCGGCCGGGATGTTTTTGATTCACCACCAGCTCGTCAATATGACCGAGTTTCGCCGCCTGCCACAGATTGTTTTTGATCGTCAGCGATACGAAACCAGTGACGCTTTCGCCATCGACGGCGCAGAGATAAACTTTCGAGTCGGAAACTAACGCGCAATCGAACACATTTTTAGCCCTGGTCGGTTGAGTTCTTCGTCCGGCCAGAGTTGTCGCAACAACATGAGCACGTCTTCAAAATCGTCGCGGCGGCATCGTCTGATCTCGAATTTCGAGTTCATTCGCCTGTCCTTGCCTACAACAGATAACCAATAACGAATAAACGCCTCAACCTTCCGCCCGATCAGGGCGAAACAGTTCTTGCAGTTCGTCGTAAGACGCGGCGTTCTTCAATTCGTCGAAGGTCCCCTTTTCCAGCAACTCCTTGGCCGAGCGAATGAATCCTCCCCACCCCGCGCGGGCGAACGCGCCGCCGACGCTCACGCGACGCACGCCTAGCTCAGCCGCGTCGCGCATCGTGAGACCAACGGCGCCGCCAATCAAAATGTTAACCGGCTTCGGCGCGACCGCTTCCACGATCGCCTTGATCTGATCGCGTTCCTTGAATCCTGGCGCGTATAAGCAATCGGCGCCGGCGTCGGAATACGCGACAAGGCGTTTGATCACCTCATTGATCTTTTCGCGACCAACGAGAAATCCTTCCGCGCGGCCGACCAGCAAAACTCCTGTGTCATGAAGCGCTTCGCGAACGGCGTGGATTCGTTCGACCGCAAGATCGACATCGTAAAGGTTTTTATCCTTTCGATCGGTCGTGTCCTCGACCGAAAGACCAGCGACTCCGGTTTCAGCGCACAGCCGCGCGTTTTCAGCGCACCAGTTTGGATCGTCGGCATAACCGTTTTCGAAATCGGCGTTCACCGGAATATCGGTTGGTTCAACCAGCTCACGGATGTGCGCGAGCATGTCGTCGCGCTTGACCGAGCCGTCAGACAATCCGCGCGAGAAGGCAAAACCGGCCGACGTGGTCGCGATCGCTTTGAATCCGAGATGCTGCAAATACTTCGCGGTCCCGATGTCCCACGGATTGGGAATTGCAAAACATCCGCGTTCGTGCAGACGGTGAAAGTCGCGGCGCTTCTCTTCGGTTGATCTCATAACACAGTTTTGCGAAAAGCTGGAACGCTGCGCGCCCCGCAACAAGCGCAATCTTTGTGCAACGCCGATTGACAATCTGGCTAGCAGCGACGTCGTCGGCTAATCAGACTGTATGTTGGACCCCGCCAATGGCAGCCCGAAACAACCGTCAATCTGTACCGTGACGTCAGCCGGCATTTTTGCAAGAATCGGAACATGAATAGGCCTCTACGGGTGATCGGGCGTAGTGTCTGGACTCGCTCTGCAGAAAAATGATTGACCGGCGAGCGAATTCGGGTGTCGATGGTGGGATGAAAAAACTGCTTCTAATTATTTGCGCTATTGTGCTTCCGCTCGCAGTGGTCTGTAATTTTCCGCCCACGGCTAATGGCGCGGATGATAAAGCTGTTCGCGACGCCGATGCGGAATGGTCCAAAGCTGCCGGTGCCAAAGATCTCGACAAGGCGGTGTCGTTTTATGCCGATGATGCGATCGTTCTGCCGCCGAATGAAGCGGCGATCACGACCAAAGACGGCATTCGAAATCTTTGGAAGGGTTTCATCGACACTCTTACGAGCGTCAGCTGGGCTGCAACGCGCGTTGAGATGGCTAAATCCGGTGACATGGCGTGTTTAACTGGCACTTACGAGACGACGATGAAGGACGGCACAAAGGATCACGGCAAGTACTGCGAGGTTTGGAAAAAGAAAGCCGACGGAAAATGGAAATGCGCGACTGAGATGTTCAGTTCCGATCTCCCGGCAACGCCTGCACCTTCTCCAGCGCCGGGCGCTGCGGAAAAGAAATAGCAACGAGACGCAGGCGACTACGAACTGCCAAAGTTTGAGAGAGCGATCGTATGCCAATCACTGCTTTCAATAGCCACACTGACGGCATGGATCAGAGTTTGCGGCGTCGCGCAACGGATGCTTTGCCGCTTATGAGGATGGATTCACACATCTCGAGTTGACCCGGAAGCATTACCGCGACGCCGGTCTGGATTCGAAAAGGCTGGATGCCCTCATTCGTTAGCCCAGTGCCGAAGTTGGGATGAGTGAACGTGCTATTTGCTTCAAGCCTGCACGGAAGGCACCAGTAGTCGGTTACGAAAAATGAAAGCCGTGCGACTGGTGCGGATCGGAAAGCCGCTTGAAGACGCGGACGTTGCAGTTCCCGAGATCGGTCCGACCGACGTTTTGATTCGCGTTGCCGCGGCTGGTATCTGTCACTCTGATGCGCATTATCGCGCCGGCATTTCGACGATTGATGCGTTGCCGGTGACGCTCGGGCATGAAGTCGCGGGCCGCGTTGAACGGGTCGGTGAAGACGTAACCAGTGTCGCGCCCGGCGACCGTGTTTGTGCACATTATCTAGCACACTGCGGACGCTGTGAATTTTGCGTGCTCGGCTTGGAGCAGTTTTGCCCGAAGGTGCAGATGATTGGAAAACACCGCGATGGCGGATATGCCGAGTTCGTCAATGTTCCTGGCAGAAACGCATTCGCGCTTCCGGACGAAATCTCATTCGAGATCGGCGCAATCATGATGTGCTCGTCAGCGACTGCGCTTCATGCCCTGAATAAAGCGCGCCTAAAATCCGGAGAGTCAGTCGCGATTTTTGGATTCGGTGGATTGGGATTTTCGGCGTTGCAGGTGGCGCGAGCACTTGGCTGCGGTGATGTTTACGTTGTTGAAATCAATCCGGCAAAACTCGCGGCAATCCGAAGGCTCGGCGCCGTCTCGATCGACGCGAATGCGGGAGATCCAGTCGAACAGATCACAGAAGCGACCACCGGAAGAGGCGTGCACATCTCGCTCGAGTTGATCGGCTCGGCGACAACAATGAGGCAAGCGGTCCAATGTCTAGGCCCGCTCGGACGCGCTGCGGTTGTCGGATTAACGGCGGAGTCGATGCCGATCTTTCCGTACACAGAGTTGATCAACAAGGAGACGGAGATCATCGGTGTGTCCGATCATTTAGCGACTGAGCTGCCGGCGCTGATCGAATTTGCGCGCAGCGGCGAACTCCGCTTTCCGCCGGATACTTTGCGCTTTGTCGATCTCGATGCTGAACAGATCAATGCAGCGCTCGACGCATTTCAGCATTCCATTGATCACGTCAGAACTGTAATTGTTCCGAGAGAATGGGACAGACCACGCCGTGACCGGTGATCCCAGTTCCGACATGCGCGCCTACAACAAAGTCGACGATCACACTAGTTGTAGGCAGCGGCAAGATTGTCGTAGCGCTGGATGGGAAAAGCCGGATGGTGACCTCGGTTAGCCGAAACGCCAAAGGCAAGCAGTCGAGACGATTGCAGTTTACGACAAAGTCGGCTGACGACAGAGCCGCCCAGCGGTTAGAATTTCCGACGGGATTCGGCAGAAAAATCGTCAATCCTCTTTTGACAATTGTTTGACAATTCAGAGGAAATTCATAGCTTAGTGGCCCGCAAGTAAGCGGCCCCGGCGTGGCCGGGGTTGTTCTCCTCTGGCTCGAATCGAGCCGACACACTGGTCAGAATTCTGGCGAGGGACGGGCTTTGCTTTGTACCATATGAGGATGTTGATCTTTGACAGTTGGGTTTGGAATTTCGATCGGCGAAATTTCAAATGTTCGTCAGCAAACATTGAATTGTGCGTTATCTGTCGATTTTCTTTGGCAAACAAAGATTTAGATCGGACAACTCCCACCCGTTTTCTTCGGAAGGCGGTTGGGCAATGAAAAGTCAGATCGCAAACTTTCGGTTCTCTCACGGGAACCGAGTCGTTTTTAACGGAGAGTTTGATTCTGGCTCAGAACGAACGCTGGCGGCGTGGATAAGACATGCAAGTCGGACGGGAACTTCCGTTGTAGCAATACGGTGGAAGTTTCAGTGGCGAACGGGTGCGTAACACGTGGGCAATCTACCGAGAAGTGGGGGATAGCTCGCCGAAAGGCGAATTAATACCGCATGTGATCAGGAGCGGCATCGCTCCGAAATCGAAGGTGGCGCAAGCTACCGCTTTTCGAGGGGCCCGCGGCCTATCAGCTTGTTGGTGAGGTAACGGCTCACCAAGGCGTTGACGGGTAGCTGGTCTGAGAGGACGACCAGTCACACTGGGACTGAGACACGGCCCAGACACCTACGGGTGGCAGCAGTCGAGAATTTTTGACAATGGGGGAAACCCTGATCGAGCGACGCCGCGTGGAGGATGAAGGTCTTCGGGTTGTAAACTCCTGTCATTTGGGAACAAGGCGCATTTATTAACTGTGGGTGCGTTGATAGTACCAGAAGAGGAAGAGACGGCTAACTCTGTGCCAGCAGCCGCGGTAATACAGAGGTCTCAAGCGTTGTTCGGATTCATTGGGCGTAAAGGGTGTGTAGGTGGCGCGCTAAGTCGGGTGTGAAATTTCGGAGCTTAACTCCGAAACTGCATTCGATACTGGCGTGCTTGAGGACTGGAGAGGAGACTGGAATTTACGGTGTAGCAGTGAAATGCGTAGATATCGTAAGGAAGACCAGTGGCGAAGGCGGGTCTCTGGACAGTTCCTGACACTGAGACACGAAGGCCAGGGGAGCAAACGGGATTAGATACCCCGGTAGTCCTGGCAGTAAACGGTGCACGTTTGGTGTGGGAGGATTCGACCCCTTCTGCGCCGGAGCCAACGCGTTAAACGTGCCGCCTGGGGAGTACGGTCGCAAGATTAAAACTCAAAGAAATTGACGGGGGCCCGCACAAGCGGTGGAGTATGTGGCTCAATTCGATGCAACGCGAAGAACCTTACCAGGCCTTGACATGCATCTCTAAACCGGTGAAAGCCGGCGAGTGTCGAAAGACACAATTTGCACAGGTGCTGCATGGCTGTCGTCAGCTCGTGTCGTGAGATGTTGGGTTAAGTCCCGCAACGAGCGCAACCCCTGTGAACTGTTGCCACCGGAGCGAGAGCTCCGAGCACTCTGTTCAGACTGCCTCGCTTAAACGAGGAGGAAGGTGGGGACGACGTCAAGTCAGTATGGCCCTTACGGCCTGGGCTGCACACGTACTACAATGCCCAGTACAGAACGATCCGAGACCGCGAGGTGGAGGAAATCTACTTAAAACTGGGCCCAGTTCGGATTGAAGGCTGCAATTCGCCTTCATGAAGCCGGAATCGCTAGTAATGGCGCATCAGCTACGGCGCCGTGAATACGTTCCCGGGCCTTGTACACACCGCCCGTCACATCATGAAAGCCGTTTGTACCCGAAGTCGCCCCTCAAAAGACGCCGAAGGTATGGATGGTGATTGGGATGAAGTCGTAACAAGGTAGCCGTAGGGGAACCTGCGGCTGGATCACCTCCTTTCTAAGGAGAGATTCATCACTGCCTCGGCAGTGGTTGAATAGGTCGACGGCTAACTCCAAGAGCTAATCAATTGATAGTTCTTGGACAAGCCGGGAAGTCCTTACAAACGAAAGTGAGTGAGGCTCAGAGAAAAAAGACGGTAACGCACAATTCAGTCCTTGCTGCACATCGACTAAAAAATGCCGGTCGCCCGCTGATGCCCGGCATTTTTTCCGCGCAGCGAAAAGATCGCGCCGTGGCCTTCGCGAAGGCGGACGGGTTGGTTGATATCCCACCAGGCCGCTTAGACTTCAATGCCTCAACAACTCATCTTCTCACCTTTCTCGTGTTCGTTTACTTTCCCGCTTCACTAACCTTGTAAACCTATGACTCCACTTCTCCGCGCTCTTCTACTCCTTGCTCTTTGCTTGATTCCCCTCGCCCACGGCGCGGACGCGCCTCCCACGAAATTAAAATACGGAGCGTGGGGGTTCGATTTGGCGGGGGCGGACGCTTCAACAAGACCCGGCGACGATTTCTTCCGCTACGCCAACGGCACCTGGTTCGACAGAGCCCAAATTCCTGCGGACAAATCGGCCTACTCGCTCCGCGTCATCATGACCGATTTCACCGAACAGCGACTGAAGGAGCTGTTGGAAGCCGCCAGCGCACAATCGACAGCTAGTCCATCAACTCTTGAGGAGAAAGCCGGCGCTTTCTATCACTCGTTCATAGATGAAGGACGCGCCGAAGAGCTCGCTGCCAAGGCAATCGACCCGGAGTTAAGCGATCTGAAGAACGCCAAGACGCGCGACGATTTCACCGCATTGATGGGCCGGACCGCAACCGATTTCGAGTCTTCGCTCTTCAATCCGGTGATCGATGTCGACTTGAAAGATCCGCGTAAGTACGCCTTCTACCTCACTCAAGCCGGAATCGGTTTGCCGGATCGCGATTACTATTTGAAGCCGGACTTCGTGGCGCAAAAAATAGCTTATCAAAATTATGTCGCGACGATTCTTCGATTGTTGAATTGGTCCGACGCCGATAAGAGCGCGAAAGACATTGTCGATTTCGAAACCAAAATCGCCGATGCGAGCTGGACCAAAGCGCAACAGCGTGACCTCAACGCGATCTATAATCCGATATCGATCCAGGAGCTCAAGAAGCTCGCGCCGGGTTTCGCATGGGAAAAATTTCTCGCTGAAGCGAAGATGGCCAAACTAAACCGCGTCATCGTCGCGGAGAAAAGCGCGTTCCCGAAGATCATCGACACCTACGCAAAAACACCGATCGATACAATCTGCGCCTGGCAGGCATTTCACATTGCTGACAATGCAGCTCCGTACCTCTCGAAACCATTTACCAACGCCTACTTTGAGCTTCACGCCAAAACGCTTTCAGGACAGAAGGAACAGCAAGCTCGTTGGAAACGCGCAATCACCACCGTTAGCGGCGGCGATTTCGGGGTCGGCGATCGCTTCGGAACATTCGGGACGATGGGTTTTGGTGTAGGCCAGCTTTACACCGCGAAATATTTTTCACCGGAAGCCAAAGCCAAAATTCAAGAGTTGGTGGCTAACTTGAAAGCCGCGTATCGCGCGCGGATCGAGAAGCTCGATTGGATGGGACCGGAAACAAAAAAGGAAGCGCTCAAGAAGCTCGACACCTACACGATCAAAGTCGGTTACCCTGATCATCCGCGAGATTATTCGAAGCTGATTACTCGCAGCGATGATTTGATTGGGAACGTGAAACGTTGCGCGGCGCTCGATTGGGAATTTTACACCGGCCGTTTCTCCGGTCCGGTCGATCGAACAGACTGGAGTATGACGCCGCAAACCAACGACGCTTACAACGGAAGTTTGCGCGACATCGTCTTTCCCGCTGGAATTCTTCAGCCGCCGGTGTTCGATCCCGACGCCGATCCAGCAATCAATTACGGCGCGGCCGGCGGCGTCATTGGTCACGAGTTGACGCACGGGTTCGACGACCAAGGTCGCAAAATCGATGCCGCAGGTGCATTGCGTGACTGGTGGACAGAGCAGGACGCTGAAACTTTCAAGAAGCGGGCTGACACGCTTGGCGCGCAGTATTCGAAATACGAGCCGATTCCTGGGCTGCACGTGAACGGCGAACTCACGATGGGAGAAAACATCGCCGACTTGGGTGGCCTCACGCTCGCGCTCGACGCTTATCGCGCGTCGTTGAAAGGACAGCCCGCGCCTGTCCTCGATGGTTACACCGGAGATCAACGGGTGCTCCTCGGCTGGGCGCAGGCCTGGCGCGGAAAAGTCACCGACGATTACGTCAAGAAGCAGGTCGTGAGCGATCTGCATTCCCCGCGCCAATTTCGCGTGATCGGTCCGGCTCGGAACATCGATGCCTGGTATGAGGCGTTCAAAGTGCAACCGAGCGATAAAATGTTCGTCCCTCCGAACCAGCGCGTACAGATCTGGTAACAGTACAAAAATATTAATCAGGAATGCAGGAAACCAGAAAAAAAGAGAATTTGATTTTCCCTCAACTCTCAACCATCAACTATGAACTTTCTCGGGGGGCATAGCTCAGTTGGTAGAGCGCCAGCTTTGCAAGCTGGAAGTCAGGGGTTCGAATCCCCTTGCCTCCAAAGCTTCTGAGAAGCGTGGGAGGCAAATGCTAACAATCAAAGGTTTCACTCTTGGATGGACGGGAATCAATTCGGTTGCCTCCATTTCAATTAGCGATTTAGCGAATCAGTGATTGAGTGAGTGAGTGTTGACGGCAATTGTTGAATCGCTAAATCATTCAATCGCTAAGTTTTTGGGGCCTGTAGCTCAGTTGGTTAGAGCATGCGCTTGATAAGCGCAGGGTCACTGGTTCGAGCCCAGTCAGGCCCATGATTTCCCGGGTCCGCTCTTTTCCTGCGTGATCGACACGCAGAGCTCTTTCCATAGGTAAAATCGCTCTTAGAGTTGCGTAAACTCACATTATCTCATGTCTGCCCAAACAAACCGGGCAGTATCATAATGGAGTGACAATGATCCAACTAGGATTAGGGACGCTCGACGGAACAGACCGCGACTCGCAACATCCAGCCGCTCACTGTTAGCAGGGAGATGCTTAGCCGGTGTTTTGGAGACGGATTTTCCCTGTTTCAACGTTTTTTTCCTGTTACCAGGGAAAGCTTCCCTGCCACGGGCCCGTCGAATGCGAGAGCCCTTAGAGCCGGCGACGAATTCGACACTTTGCCTCAAGTGGCGGGGTGGATTATATCTTTCTCGTTAGGCCTATGACGCCGCTTGATTGGACGAAAGTCCCGCCGCGATCGCCGCGAGAAGAGCTTCGAAGTTTGTGTATGCTTCCACGTATGATCGACATTGCACGCGCAATGCTTCCGGCGGCCACGTCGGCGATTATCAGATCGGCCGCGAAAGAACTCTTAGCGCCGTGGTGCTCGATGCGTTCGGAACGTCCGTGGCGCAGTTTGTACAGGTTGTTGGCGATGCCAGAACAGATGACGATATCGCCGAGCGCCTTTGGCGCGCAGCGACCGTACCGGGAGAGATGCTGAGTGCAAGGCTTCGCCGCTTTACCGTCTCAGATGTGCCGGCAGAACTACGCCCGGAGTTTCAACGGCGCTACGGTACGGAGCACCCAGCAGGTCGACTCGTGTTCGATGTTCTAGATGCGGATGATGCGCGGACTTTTCCTCGAAAGGCCTAATCAATCGCTGCAGCCAACCGCTGGCCGGCGCGACAATTTGCACATGATAACTTCAACACGGAGATTCGCAGCGCGGCTCACCAATTGCATCACCGTCGTGCCAGACAGGCACAATGACACTTATACAACCGGCTTGAGAATATTTGGACGCTTCGCGCGGAATCACGCAGAAGTGTGATGCTTTTATCTTGCGCCGAGCAATCAAATTAGCATCTGGCCCTTTTATATCTGTTTCGCGACGGAACGGGTTGCCCCTCGCCTCGGCGTCTGTTTGCGAAGACTGAAATCAAAGACATCCGGCCGGTTGTAATGGCCCGAAACATCGAGGGTCATTTTCTCGCGATCGATCGCGGTAAGATCGACATCGGCGATAATAGTCATTTCCCGGTCGAAGACTGGCTCGACAACGTAGCAACCGTCCGGCCCGATTATCGCGCTGCCGCCGCGCAGAACGAAAGCTTGCTCGTTTCCTTCTAAGTGCGGGACTGGCGGCAACTCAGTGGGCAAATCCTTTGCCCGCATGATCAGCCCGGCAGCCAGGACGAAGCAGCGTCCTTCAAACGCATAATGTCGGCTGGCGAGCTGATGCATCTCGTGCACCGTCGGCCAAACGGCAACGTGAATGTGTTCGCCGGTGAGATGGAGGGCCTGACGCGCCATTGGCATCCAGTGCTCCCAGCAAATCAAACCGCCGATGCGGCCGATCGGTGTTGAACGGGATTCGAGGCCGCCGCCATCGCCTTGCCCCCAGACGAGTCGTTCGGTGTAAGTCGGGATAAGTTTTCGGTGGCGATTCGCGAGTTCGCCTTTAGCGCCAAAGGTCAGGAGCGAATTGAAAAGTGTGCCGTTGCCTGCGCCGCGTTCCACCTTTTCGTTAACTCCAATCACCAGCGTCACCCTTAGTTCGGCCGTAAGTTTGGCCAGGAATCGTGTTTCAGCTCCGGGCACGGCAATGCTGTTCTGCCGCAAACGAGCAAAGACTGTTTTTGTCGGCGCGTGGTCCCAGAGAGCAGCGCCAGGACAATAATCCAACCACGCCGGATAACCTGGCAACCACGTTTCACCAACAACAACAAGTCGAGCGCCTTTTTTCGCTGCCGCCTTCATCAGCCGAGCGAGTTTTTTCAGGCTCGCTCCGAGATCCATCCAGACCGGACTCTCCTGAATAATCGCAACGCGCACTTTCATTCGTTGGGAAGCAATTGCTTTGAAACACGACGAAGCTCGGATGATTCTTTATCGGTGACAACGTGCATTATTCGGAGGAAACGAAAGCACACTTGTAATCATCGATTGGTTGCATGAGATGAAAGGGCCCCGATTTGTCCCAGCACCGAAGATCGACATTCGCGTCGACAAGGAGATCATCGAACGAGCCAAGGAATTTTATTCGATGATGCAGAGGCGCCGAACGGTTCGCAACTTTTCCGATCGACCGGTGCCGCGCGAGGTAATTGAGTATTGCATTCGCGCGGCCGGGACCGCCCCCAACGGTGCAAATCTCCAACCGTGGCATTTTGTTGCGGTCAGCGATCCCGCTGTGAAACGCGAAATTCGCATCGCGGCAGAGGCGGAAGAAAAAGAGTTTTACGAACGCCGCGCACCCAAAGCCTGGCTCGAGGCGCTTGCTCCTCTTGGCACTGATTGGCATAAGCCGTTTTTAGAAGCGGCACCGTGGCTGATCGCAATCTTCGCGCAGCCGTTCCGCATTTTGCCAGACGGAACGCGCACGCCAACCTACTATGCGATCGAGTCGGTTGGAATCGCCGCCGGGATGCTGGTGACGGCGGCGCACTCATGCGGTTTGGTATCGCTTACGCACACGCCGAGCCCGATGGGATTCTTAAATCGGATCCTGAAGCGACCATCGCATGAAAAACCGTTCTTGCTGCTTGTTGTCGGTCACCCTGCGACTGACGCGCGCGTTCCAGACATTTCGCGGAAGTCGCTCACGGAGATCAGCTCGTTTGTATCGCGGGCCGTCGAGTAGTTAGGGCGAGAACGACTCGTGGTACGTCGTAAGCGCTAAGCGCCCAGAGACGCGGCACACTCGCTTGACTAAGGTCATCCAGGCGTCCGTTACTGGAGTCCGTATCTAAGGTCGCAGACGCGGTCTAACCAATCGATGAAGCCAACGGGCCCGCGCCACAGTGACGGTGGAATTTCGACGAGGTCGCGCGCGCCGTCATCTCTCATGCGCGTCAAAGCATGGACAACGTCTTCGGCAACGTATGCGACCAAAGTCCCACTGCATTTTACACATCCGCGGTGCCTATTCCCAGCGTAGCGATAGACGAAACATCAACGCCGTTTCTTTGAGGGCCCAATCTTATGGGACCGGAGAGGCGGCGTTTTTTTGTTCCCAGCCAGGCACGTCAGGATGACGGTGGAATTTCGGCGAGGTCGCGCGCGCATGTGTAGTCCCCTACCGCCGCTGATTACTTTCGGAAGTGCATTGCGACAGGACAAACAAATTTCGTCGAATACCAAGTGGCCCAATCAGAACTTGAAGCACTCACGAAGTAACGCACTGTGTCTTTCTGATTGTTCTCGGCCACTTACGTTAGGCG
>Ga0306918_10001072_pt1 | contig 13335 bp, 10 predicted proteins | sample tim00Cox0000000H_FD_203315 | JGI IMG/M metagenome (GOLD analysis project Ga0306918, IMG submission 203315) | Lab enrichment of tropical soil microbial communities from Luquillo Experimental Forest, Puerto Rico - timezero.00C.oxic.00.000.00H (v2)... | ecosystem: Environmental > Terrestrial >... | reverse complement strand
CGAGTTCATATCGCTTCTCGGCGGCGCGGCGACGGCGACGTGGCCGCTCGCGGCGCGCGCGCAGCAGCGCAAGCCGATGCGACGCATCGGCGCGCTCATGCCCTGGACCGCGAGCGACCCGCAAGTGCAAACCCGGTACGCGGCGTTTCTGCAAGGGCTGCAACAATTAGGATGGACCGTTGGAACCAACGTTGAAATCGACTCTCGCTGGTCCGCAGGCAATGAGGGTGGGACGCGCAGACACGCGGCCGAACTGGTTGCGCTTGTACCGGACGTCATCTTCGCGAGTGGCAGCGCGACAGTGGGGCCATTGCTGCGGGCAACCCGCACCGTGCCGATCGTGTTCGCGACCGCGTCCGATCCGGTCGGCGCCGGATATGTCGAAAGCCTGGCGCGGCCGGGCGGTAATATCACGGGCTTTACGCCATTTGAATACGGCATTGGCGCAAAATGGCTGGAGTTGCTCAAGCAGGTTTTGCCAAGCGTGACCCGAGTAGCGATCCTCCGCGATCCCGCGATTACCGCCGGAATTGGGCTGTGGGGCGCAATTCAATCGGTTGCGCCTGCGTTCGGCGTGGAGTTGCGCCCCGTCGATGTGAGCGATGTCTCAGGCATCGAGCGCGACCTTATGGCTTTCGCACGCAGGCCGAACGGCGGTCTGATACTGACGGGAAGCGCGTTCGCCATCATGCATCGCGATCAGATCATCGCACTCGCCGCACGCCACCGACTGCCCGCAGTCTATTATGAGCGATACTTCGCCGCCGCCGGCGGCCTGATGTCCTACGGTTCTGACAGTACCGATGCGTTTCGCCTCGCCGCTGGCTACGTCGATCGCATCCTCAAGGGCGAGAAGCCGGCCGACCTGCGGGTGCAGGCGCCGACCAAGTATGAGCTGGTGATCAACCTGAAGACCGCCAAGGCGCTGAGCATCGACGTGCCGGCGACCTTGCTGGCCCGTGCCGACGAGGTGATCGAGTGAAAACTCTGCTGTCATGCCCGCGCAAGCGGGCATCCAGTATCCCCCGGGCCGAGTGTGCGGCACGCCCGCGCCACCTCGAAGGTTTGCCGGTTACTGGGTCCCCGCTTTCGCGGGGACGACATCCTCAGGTAAGTCGGCGCGCGTTTATCGTGCTCCTCGGCGGCGCGGCGGCGTGGCCGCTTGCGGCGCGCGCGCAGCAGGGTGAGCGCCTGCGCCGCGTCGGCGTGCTGGAAACGATTTCCGCCGAGCTCAACGCGACCAATTTCGAAGCGCTGCGAAAAGGACTGCGTGACCTCGGCTACATCGAAGGGCAAAATCTGACCATCGAATATCGCTCGGCGGACGGCCAAGTCGATCGCTTCCCGCGGCTCGCCGAGGAGCTGGTTCGTGCCCAGGTCGATGTGATCGTTACCCGCGGGACGCCGGCGGCCTTCGCTGCAAAAAACGCCACGCCGACGATTCCCGTGGTCATGGCCGCGAGCGGCGAGCCGCTTGCCACCGGCGTCATTCCCGGGCTCGCGCGGCCGGGCGGCAATGTGACGGGCTTGAGCGCGTTCACCAATGCGCTGATCCCGAAACGGATCGAGCTGCTGACTGCGGCGGTCCCCGGCGTCACGCGAATTGCCTTCCTGCAAAACATGAGCAATCCGGTCGCTCCGCCGCAATGGGAAGCATTGAACAGCGCGGCACGGTCTTTGCAAATCGAGCCGCTCCTCCTCGACGTGCGAAAATCCGAAGACGTGGCGCGCGCGTTCGCGACGGCAAGCACGCAACGAGTCAATGCGCTCGCCGTGGGCAATGACACCGTCACGCATGCGAATCGACGGCAGATTGTCGAGCTTGCCGCACAGCATCGTATGCCGGCGATCTATGCGACGCGGGAGTTCGTCGACGCCGGAGGATTCATGGCCTACAGCGTGAGCTATGCCGACCTCTACCGCCGCGCCGCCGCCTACGTGGACAAGATCTTCAAGGGTGCCAAACCGGCCGACCTTCCCGTCGAGCAGCCCACCAAATTCGACCTGGTGATCAATCTGCGAACCGCGAAGGCGCTCGGCCTCGAGCTTCCCGACAAGCTGCTCGTGTTTGCGGACGAGATCATCGAATAGTGATTTGGTTTGCTGCAATGGCCGCTCGCGGCGCGCGCGCAGCAGCCGCGTAAGCTGCCGCTCATTGGCCGCCGGCGGCATATAGATAAAGAAAGCCCCGCAGCTACGCGGGGCTCAAGTCGGGAGGAAGCCGATCGAGACGCAAGTGCCCATCGGCGAAAATTGACCTAACTCCGTCTTCGCCCTTTCGCTGTGATGGCGATCACAAAAAGGCACGCTTCCGGTATCCCGGTATGTGCCGTCGACGCCGTGGAGGGTCTCGTCTGTGGCCCGGAGCGGATGACAGGCAAAGCGCCCGTTTGTGACGACTATCACAGCGGAAGCCTGACCGCGCCGTTAAAGTTTGAGCCTACAGCAAGGGGGAGAAAACCAATGGCTCCTGAACTCTTTTTGTTGGCTGTGGGCTTTATCCTGTATATCGCCGGAACATTGGCCGCCACGCCCGACGAAGCACTCTGAATACAGCCCCCTCCGCGGCGCGGCGCTGTCGTCCATCCCGCGGCTCAAGCCTTTTGCCCGTGCTCGCGATACCAACGCGCCGCGCCCGGGTGCAGCGGAACGTCCATCGGCGTGCTGTCGCTCTCGCGGCCCATGTGCAAAACCGTCCCGTCCGTCCCCGTCTCCCAGGGAATCTCCGCTTCGCGCGCGGCAAGCGCGGCGCAGACGTCGTAGGCGACCTGCTCCGGCAGCGACGCGTTGGCGTAAATCGGCCAGCCGCTGAAATCGAGCGTGTCGACATCGCGCGCTAGACGCGCAAAGCGGGATTTGGGAAGCGAAACTTTGCGCCACCCGAGCCGCGCCATGGCGTCGAACTCGGCCGGCGCGAGCTCGATCGGTGCGAGACCGGCCGCCAGCGCTTCATCGAGCCAGACCTTGATGCCTTCGTCGAACACGGCATCGAGCTCGCCGCGGGCAAGGGGCTCGAGCCGGCGCGCATCGGCCGGCCCGCCGCAAAGGAGGAGCCGGCCGCCCCATGACTCGATGTCGTTAAGCCTAAAGCCGTGCAGCGCGAACGCCTGATCGATCAGGACGAGCGTCGAGTGGGTGGGGTCTTCGCGCACCGACACGCGCAGCGGATAGCGCTTCGCCTTGATGTCTGCGAGCGAGCGGAGACCGGTTCGCGGGTGGATCATGAACACGAAGCGGTCCCAGCTCGGATAGACCGCGACAATGCGCAGGGGAAGCGGCGCGCTGAACAAGCCGACCCCCCGATGAGCTTGCGTGAGCAGCGCCGAAGGATTGACGAACGCCAATTCGACGCCGTCGCCCTTGGCAACCTGCTCGGCGAGGATCGCGGAGCCGGTGGCGAGTCTCAGCCAGGGTCGGAACGCCGCGCCAGAGCCACTGCCGACGGCGATGGCCATATCGCGGTTGCCGCCGTAGGGCGTGGCCGGATTGCCTGCGAGATGCAGGCCGATTTCCCAGAGCGTCTTGGCACGAACGAAGTTTGCGCCTTTGGGTAACAATTCCATACCGAGCATCTCCCCGCGCTGAAAAAGCCCGATACACTATGCCACGGCTTTGGGATGAAGCTACGGAAGGGGACCGCCATGAGGCGACGCGAGTTCATGACATTGCTCGGCGGTCCGGCGGCCGCGTGGCCGATGTCGGCGCGCGCGCAAACGCCCGATCCGATCCCCTGCCAATTGGGCCCGTCGCCGCACCAGAAAGGGCCGCTGGTGTGGATGGACATGGATCAGATCGAGCTCGACGCCGCCTACGATCAGCGCTTTTACGCGCCGATGGGCGATCAGATCCAGAAGCGCGTCGCCAGCAACAGCAACGCAGTACGCGCGCGGCTCGGCGAGCCGCTGCGTCTATCCTACGGGCCGAGCGAACTCGAGAAGCTCGACGTCTACCGCGCGCGCAAGCCGAACGCGCCGATCTTCCTGTTCGTTCACGGCGGTTCCTGGCGCGGCGGCTCGGCGCGAAACAATGCGTATTCCGCCGAAATGTTCGTCAACGCCGGCTCGAATTTCATTGCCATCGATTTCATCGACATCAACCAGGCGGGCGGCGACCTTCGCCCGATGGCCGCCCAGGTGCGAAGCGCGATTGCCTGGACCTACAAGAACGCCGCTTCCTTCGGCGCCGATGCGAACCGGCTCTATATCGGTGGCCGCTCCTCCGGCGCGCATCTGACCGCCGTCGCTCTCGTCACCGACTGGGAGCGGGATCACGGCGTGCCCGCCGATGTCGTGAAAGGCGGCATCTGCTCGAGCGGCATGTACGATCTCAAGCCGGTGCGCATTTCCAAGCGCAGCTCTTTCGTCCGCTTTACCGACGAGATGGAGCAGGCAATGAGCCCGCAACGCCATCTCAATCAGCTGCGTGCTCCTGTCATCGTCACGTATGGCACGAACGAAACGCCGGAATTTCAGCGTCAGGCGCGCGATTTCGCCGCCGCCGCCAAGGCTGCCGGCAAGAGCGTCGAGCTGATCGAGGCGCCGAACTACAACCATTACGAAATGGGCGAGTCGTACGGAAACCCGTACGGCCCGAGCGGCCGCGCCGCGCTCGCGCTGATGCAGCTGCCGATTCTCGGTTAGCGCGCGTCAGTTTACCGGCCGCACGCCAGGCACGTGCGTGCATCTGGCTGGCTCGCGGACGATCTCGTACGTCCGCAAGCGGCCGTCAGCGCGGAGGCTCAGCAGCGGTTCTGCTGCGCTTTGCTGAGAGTGCAAGGATTGGCGGGCGCTCCGCTCGCGCGCCCTCCGTGCCAACCCACTGCGTAGGGGTCAACTCGGGCGCCACTCGTGTCGTACTGGGGAATGTACCCGTAGCGGCGATAGCGGTGGACATAGGCGAAGGCGGCGGACGGGCCGACGTAAAGCCCGGACTCCTGCCGTGGCGACGAGATCTCGCCAGTAAGGACGAGCAACCCGGCAACGGCACACGTAGCCGCTGCTTTTGCTAGGATGTGCGCCATGTAAGTCTCCAATTCGCGTCGATCCCCGCGCACGCGCGTCGGCCACCCCCACCCCGACCAGAAGGTTCATCGCGACGTTCATTGCGCCGCAGTCATTCTGTCGCTGCGGAGACACAACGCCGTGCCGAGAGTGTGGTTCCCACGCCGCGTGGCGCCGCTCCGCCCCACAGACCGCCGGACGAACACGCTCAACCGGCGTCCCGCCCCTTCCCGTTCGCCGGCAGCGGCGCAAACGTGTTGGTGCGCGGAAATCCCTTCGGGGCCAGCCGTCCCGCGTCGGCGCGATTGCCGCGCCAGTCCGAGAGTTCCGCCACCGTCAAAGAGAAGGCACGCCCGGCCGTGTCGGTCCAGGCGAGCCCCTGATCGGCCGTGAAGGTTTTCAGGTCGGAGAGACCGCCGTCGCGATAGCGCTGCAGCCGCACGCCGCGCCCCCGCCCCATTTCCGGCACCTGCTCGAGCGGGAAGATTACCATCTTGCGGTTCTCCCCGATCGTGGCGATGAGCTCGCCGTCAACCACCGCAATCGCGCGCGCCGCGTCGGGCGCCCTGACGTTGAGCACCTGCTTGCCCTTGCGGGTGTTGGCGAGGCACTCCTCCTCGGGCACCACGAAGCCGCGGCCCTGCGCGCTCGCCACCAGGAATTTGCGCCCACCCTGCTGGCGCAGCACGCCGACGAGCTCGGCGTCCTGCTCGAGATCAATGTAGAGACGGATCGGCTCGCCGTGACCGCGGCCGCCCGGCAGCTTCGCCGCATCGAGGGTGTAGAAGCGCCCGTTCGACGCAAACACCAGGCATTTCGATGTGGTCTCGGCGGGAAACGCGAATTTCAGTCCATCATCCGCCTTGAACGCGATGCCGGAGAGATCGGTGACGGTGCCGCGCAGCGCGCGGATCCAGCCTTTCTCCGATACGACGACGGTGATCGGCTCGCGCTCGACCAGCGCTTGCTCGAGCACCGCCTCGTCGTGCTCGGGCGCCTCGGCAAAGCCGGTGCGCCGCTTGCCCAGCGGCGTCTTGGGGCCGAATTTGGCGCGCACCTCCTTGACTTGATCGGCAACCTTCTTCCACTGCTGCTTCTCTGAGCCGATCAGGTCCTTGAGGGTCTTGCGCTCGGCGCGCAGATCCTTGTCCTCCTGCTTGATCTCGATCTCCTCGAGCTTGCGCAGGTTGCGCAGGCGCATGTTAAGGATGGCGTCGGCCTGCACCTCGGAAAGCTTGAACGTGCGCATCAGCACCGGCTTGGGCTCGTCCTGATTGCGGATGATCTTGATCACGCGGTCGAGATTGAGATAGGCGACGAGATAGCCGCCAAGCACTTCCAGGCGATGCTCGATCTGGCGCAGGCGAAATTGCGAGCGCCGCACCAGCACCTCACGCCGGTGCGCGAGCCATTCGCCGAGCACCTCGGCGAGGCCGACGACTTTGGGGACGCGGCCCTTCACCAGCACGTTCATGTTGAGCGGGATGCGGCTCTCGAGCTCGGTGAGGCGGAACAGCGATTCCATCAGCAGCTCGGCGTCGACCGCGCGCGAGCGCGGCTCGATCACCAGCCTGATGTCCTCGGCCGACTCGTCGCGCACCTCGGCGACCAGCGGCAGCTTTCGCTCGTTGACGAGTTCGGCGAGCTTCTCCACCAGCCGCGCCTTCTGCACGAGCCAGGGAATCTCGGTGACGACGATCAGATAGGTGCCGCGTCCGGTCTCTTCCTTGTGCCAGCGCGCGCGCACGCGAAACGAGCCGCGCCCGGTGGTGTAGGCCTCGGCGATCACCTCGGACGGGTCGACGATTATGCCGCCGGTCGGGAAATCCGGCCCCGGCAGGTATTTCAAGAGCGTGCGGCTGCGCGCATTGGGCGTCTCGATCAGGTGCAGCGCCGCGTCGCACAGCTCCGCCGCGTTGTGCGGCGGAATCGACGTGGCCATGCCCACCGCGATCCCTTGCGAGCCGTTGGCCAGCAGGTTGGGGAACGCACCCGGTAAGACGATCGGTTCTTCGGATTGGCCGTCGTAATTGGGACGAAAACCGACTGCGTCCTCTTCGATGCCATCGAGCAGCAGACGCGCGACCTCGGTCAGGCGCGCCTCCGTGTATCGATAGGCAGCGGGATTATCGCCGTCGACGTTGCCGAAATTGCCCTGGCCGTCGATCAGCGGATAGCGCGAAGCGAAATCCTGCGCCAAGCGCACGAGCGCGTCGTAGATCGCCTGATCGCCGTGCGGGTGGAAGTTGCCCATCACGTCGCCGACGATCTTGGCCGATTTCTTGAAGGCTGCGTCGGGATCAAGTCTTAGCAGGCGCATTCCGTAAAGGATGCGCCGGTGCACCGGCTTCAATCCGTCGCGCGCGTCCGGCAGCGCGCGGCCGGTGATGGTGGACAGCGCGTATTGCAGATAGCGCTCTTCGAGCGCCTCGCGCAGCGCGATCTCTTCGACGCCGCCGGCGGGTGGAGGAATCAGTTGTTTGCCCATGACAAAGAGTTAATGCGCGCGCGCGGAATGAACAAGCGATGAATGCGCCAGCCAGCATCCGTTCGGGATCGATCCGCTAGAGTTGCGTGCAATGGCGTTGGTCGTCGCAACGCGGGGTGATCCGGAAACCCGGATCGGCGGATGCAACGCGGCGCGGCCGGCCAATCTCGGACCGCGATCGGCGGTCGCCAAGCGTCAGAACATCGGAGGCAGCGGGCCAGCGCCTCCGCAAACCGAGGAGTGGAACATGCGTTCGATCGTGATTGCTGCCGTGGTGGCAGCGGGAGTTGGTCTTGCCGCCGCGGCGCCGAGCTTCGCCGCACCCGTGAACGGGCCGGCGATCGGCAAGGCCGCCACCGCGAGCCATGTGGTGAAGAAGGTGCATTGGCGGCACTGGCGGCATCACCACCGCTATCACCGCTACTACCGCTAACGCGGGAGCGCGCGGTGCTTCCCCTCTCCCCGCGCAAGCGGGGAGAGGACAATCGTAGGAGCGGTGTAGTTAGCCGGTGTCGTCCCCGCGAAAGCGGGGACCCATGCTCCGTGTACTCTCGATATGACAAGGCGCATGGGTCCCGGCTCTCGCTCGCTTCACTCGCTCGGCCGGGACGACAGCAAAGCATTACTCCCGCAACACCGCGGCAATGAAGCTTGCGCGCGCCTCGGCGAAGCAAAGCCCGCGCGGCTCGAGCACGTGGCGCCGAAAGAAGAAGCCGGTGAGCGCAAACGCGTCGACGATGTCGTGCGGCATGGCGGGGTCGGCGCCGCTGTCGGCGAGAAACGCCGGCAGGCGCAACAATTTGTCCTTCCACGGCTCGCCGATTTGGCGCGACACCGCGCGGCCCGACTTCGGCGACACATAGACGAGATCGTTCGCGTCGCCGCCGCCGGCGCAGCTCGCAAGGTCGAGGCCGAAGCCGAGCTCGGCGAGCAGCTCGAGCTCAAAGCGCGCGACGTTTGTTGCCGCATGGCGCGGATCGAGCAGCCGCTCGAGCACGTCGCTGAGCCGCGCGTGCAGCTGTGGGTGCGGATCGCGCTCGGGCAACAGCCGGCACAGCGCCGCCAGATGGGTCATGCCGTAGAGCGCATGGGGAACCGGCAGGAACGAGGCGGCGCGCAGGTCGATGCCCTCCACGGTGTAATGGCCGAGATGCTCGTCGAGGCGCGCACGCCAGGTGGAGCTGAGCCGGTTGCCCGGCTGCAGCACCGGGCGGAGCCGCGCGCCGGCGCCGCCGCGCACCAGGCCGAGGTGACGGCCATGGGCCCGCGTCATCAGCTCGAGGATGGCGTTGGCCTCGCCATGGCGGCGCATCCCCAGCACGATGCCTTCGTCGGTCCATTGCATGGTGAGGGCGCAGGTAGCTGCTCCGAGCGGCGGGAGCAAGTCGTGGGGGCGGCTCGAATGCCGTAGGGTGGGTTGAGCGAAGCAAAACCCACCGTTTGAGGGTGCCGCAAGTCAGCCGGTGGGTTTCGGCGCCATAGCGCGTCCTTAAGGGCGTTCACGCCCGTCTTCGACGGGCTATGGACGCGCGTAACCGCGCTGATGGCGCGCCTCAACCCACCCTACGAATGGTCAAACTGCTTCGTCGGGAAGGTCGTCGGGAAGCGGGACGCCGTCCACCGCCTCGGTGAGCTCATAATAAAGTGTCTTGTACGTGAGAAAAATCGCGCCCACGTTCTTCATGCGTGCAAGCGCTGCATCCACGTTGGGCGAAGCGGAGAACAGCAGCTCCTCCACCACGTAAACCTCGTAGCCGAGATCGAGAAGGCCGAGGCAGGACTGCAGCACGCACACGTCGGTTTCGCAGCCGGCGACGATGACCTGCTTCTTCTTCAGGCGGCGCAGGTAATTCCTGATCGCCTTTTCCTTGGTCAGATCGAAAAAATCTTTTTCGAAAAATTCCGCGCGGCCGTCCAACTCGCTTTTGAGTGCCTTAGGCAAGCCGCCCTTCCGCTCGATAGGCCGCTCGAGCGTCGCGACGATGGGGATTTGGAAGCAGCCGAGCAGGCGGGCAAAGTTCGCCATGTTACCCTCGATGCCGGAACGGCGGTCGGCCACGGCGGACAGGAAGAACTCCTGCACGTCGATGAGCGCAGCCCAGCAGCGATCACGGACGATGCGTTTGCTCATGGCTGAGTGCCGTCGCCGCGCGAGCCACGAGCTCCGTCACCCTCTCCCCGCGCAAGTGGGGAGAGGGAAACAGCCTGCGGCTTCCACGCAGCCAAAATGAAGCACCTAATTTGCGCTTAGCGGTGCATCTCGGCGGTCACGGTCGTGCGCACCAGCGACGCGACATCCGAATACGTCGAGATGATCGGCGCGAAAATCCGGTGTCCCGGCGTCTTTCTCATAATGAGGTCGCGCAGGACAAGATAATCCATGCCGGTGCTCAGGAAACAGCGGATCGCGTCCTCGGGCGTTTCGACGATGGGCTCGCCCTTCACGTTAAACGACGTATTCAACAGGACCGGCACGCCCGTGATCGCATCGAATTCCTGCAGCAAACGGTAAAGGCGCTCGTTCTGCTCGCGGCGAACCGTCTGCACGCGGGCGGTGCCGTCCACGTGGACGATCGCCGGGATCCTGTCACGCCATTCCGGCCGCACCACCTCGGTCAGCAGCATGAACGGCGATTCGCGGTGCTCCTCGAAAATCTCGTGGGCCCGTTCGGCCAGCACCACCGGGGCAAAGGGCCGGAACGCCTGCCGGTGCTTGACCCGCTTGTTGACTATGTCCTTCATCTGCGCCTTGCGCGGATCGGCCAGGATGCTGCGATTGCCGAGGGCGCGCGGGCCGAACTCCGAGCCGCCCTGAAACCAGCCGAACACGTTGCCCTCCGCCAGCAGACGCGCCGTTTCCCGGCAGATATCGTCGCTGCGCCGCGACTTCGCCTGCAGGCGAACCTGATTTCTGTTCGCGGCAGCGCGGACCCGCTTATCGTCATAGGCCACGCCGGTATAGGCGTGGTTCATGACGAATGAGCGCTGGTTTTTCTGAACCGCCAGGTAGCCGTAATAGGCACAGCCGATCGCGACGCCGTCGTCGCCGGCCGCCGGCTGAATCCAAATATTCTCGAATCCCGCCTCGCGGGCGATACGCCCGTTGGCGACGCAGTTGAGCGCAACGCCCCCCGCCAGGCAAAGATTCTCGGCGCCGGTCGTCTCGCGCAGCCAAATCGCCCGTTCGAGCAGCACGCGCTCGATGTCCTCCTGCACCTGCCGCGACAAATCCTCCCAATGCCGCATGGATGGACTGGCTTCCCAGTTGCGCTCGCGATCGACCAGCCACGGCTTGCCGAATTCGACGCCCCACTCGGGGACGCTCAGCTCGCCGTTCTTCATCGCCAGCAGCGGCTTGATCGTGCCGGGTCGGCCATAAGGACCCAGACCCATCACCTCGCCGCACTTGTTCCAGTCGGCAAAGATGTAGCTCGAGACGCGGCTGTACAGCGCGCCGAGACCCGGCATGTAGTAGAACTCGTCGCTGAGAAATCCGCGTACCGGATCGAGCCAGACTTTTTTCAGGGTCTCGAGTCGCGAGCCAGCGAACCGGTAATAGCTCTCCGCCTCGCGCGCGAGCGGATTGACCCTCTCGGTCAGCTGAGCGGGCTCGGCGATATCGGCGGCGTAATTGCCCACGCCGTCCACCACCATCACCGCCCCTTCCTCGAAGGGGCAAACCGCAAACGCGCTGTATGCGTGCGCCAAGTGGTGCGAGACCGTCATCACCTTGTTCGAGCGCGACAGATAGAGCGGATGCTTCGCCGCCTGGCTGCGCTCGTCATCGTTCATGACCTCGGGCACGTCTGCAGAGACCATGCGCGTCTCGAGGTCCTCGACCGGCAGCACGTAGCAGTTGCGCACCACCAGATCGATATCGTTGAGCGTGATGCCCTCGGCCGCGAGGCAGTAATCGACCACGCTCTGGTAGAAGCCGGTGGCGTGTTTGTCGCGGCTGATCCTCTCTTTGTTGATGGCAAAGGCGACGGCGCCGTCGCGGATGAGGCACGCGCTCACGTCATGGTCGTAGGCGTTTATGCCGAGCACGTAGGCAGGTTTTTTGGGCATCGGAACCGCTAGGCAAGGAAGGCGTTGTCAACCGATCCGGTGTTGGCGCCACGTCCGTGGTGGATTGACCCCGGTCGCGGTGCAGACTAGCCTTACGCGTTTTTGCAAGACAAGGTGACACCATGTCGGGAAACGTACTAGGGAAGGCGAGAGCCTTCTTGATTCGTGGCCTTGCGGTCGCGGCGGTGCTCGGGACCTACACCCTGAGCACGGTCGGGACGCAGATTGCCAGCGTGGTCGGCGTATCGACTTTGGTGACCACCACGACGGCTACGCCTGCCCAAGCCTATTGGCGTCGCCGGTATTGGCCGCGCCGGTATTGGCGGCGCCGGTGGCGCCGGTGGTGGTGAGGCGCAGCGACTAACGCGGCGTCTCGGCTATCGGCTCTGTTCGATAGCGAACGTTACGGCCTGATTCATAGCCCGGCTCCATGACCACGCGCGTGGTTATGGAGTCCGGGCTCTCGCTTTTGCGGATTGACTTAGCACGACCTTTCCCGTCATGCCCGGCCTTGTGCCGGGCATCCACGTCTTTCTTTGTTATGCAGGCGCAAACAAGACGTGGATGGCCGGGACAAGCCCGGCCATGACGCCGTTAATTACGGCTCCGTCGCGCCGATCACCGCTTGTACAGCCCCATGATCGCGGCTTTCGCGAGCGTGTTGAAATTGAGCTGAAAGCCGACGACTGCCGCCGAGGTATCGGCGGCAACCGGCAATTTATCGACGCCGACCGCAAACACCGTGAACAGGTAGCGGTGGGGATGGTCGCCTTGCGGCGGACAGGGGCCGCCGTAACCGGGCGCACCGAAGTCGGTGCGGGTCTGCAGCGCGCCCGCCGGCAGCTTGGGCGACCTCGGATTACCGGCGTCGACGGGAAGTTCGCTGACGTTGGCCGGAATGTTGACGATGAGCCAGTGCCAGAAACCGCTGCCGGTCGGCGCGTCCGGATCGTAGCAGGTGATCGCGAAGCTTTTCGTGCCTGCCGGCGCCCCCGACCACGCCAGATGCGGCGATTTGTTTCCGCCGGCGCAACCGAAGCCGAAATCGGCGGAGAGGATGTGATCGGCGCCGAGATAGTCGCCGTCCTTGAAGCTGTTGCTGGTCACGGTGAAGGCCATGTCGGTCCTCCTGGCTGCGGCTTCGCATCGCCACGCGCGGCCATCTCATACACCACCTGATCGCTTCTGGAATCCAGTAACCACTGAATCGCGATTGTTGCTCAGCCGTGCAAGACTGCACTGCCGGCGTTTACTGGGTCCCCGCTTGCGCAGGGACGACGAACAAGTAATACGGATCAGCCTGATTGCATCTCATTCCTTCGGAAATTCCAATCCCATTCCCCGATAGCGGTCGGGATCCTCCGCCCAATGCTCGCGCACCTTGACGAACAGGAACAGGTGCACCGGCGCTTCGATCATCGCGGCAATCTCACGGCGCGCATCGGCGCCGATCGCCTTGATCGTCTGACCATCCTTGCCCAGCACGATTTTGCGTTGACTTTCGCGCTCCACATAGATCGTCTGCTCGATCCGGGTCGAGCCGTCCTTGAGCTCCTTCCATTGGTCGGTCTCGACCGTCGATTGATAGGGCAACTCCTGATGCAGGCGCAAATAGAGCTTCTCGCGCGTGATCTCCGCGGCGAGCTGGCGCAACGGCGCGTCGGTGATCTCCTCCTCGGCGTAATGCCACGGTCCTGGCGGGGCATGCGTTGCAAGCCAGCGCTTCACATCGGCGATACCGTCGCCGGTGAGCGCCGAGATCATGAAGGTCGCGGCAAA
>Ga0306918_10001064_pt1 | contig 13377 bp, 15 predicted proteins | sample tim00Cox0000000H_FD_203315 | JGI IMG/M metagenome (GOLD analysis project Ga0306918, IMG submission 203315) | Lab enrichment of tropical soil microbial communities from Luquillo Experimental Forest, Puerto Rico - timezero.00C.oxic.00.000.00H (v2)... | ecosystem: Environmental > Terrestrial >... | reverse complement strand
AGGCGAACGTACCCGCGTGCAAGCCTATGAAGGCGTCTGCATCGCGCGTAACGGCGGCGGCCTCAACGAGAGCTTCACCGTTCGCAAGATTTCCTATGGCGAGGGCGTCGAGCGCGTTTTCCCGATTTTCTCGCCCAATATCGATTCCATCAAGGTCGTGCGGCGCGGCAAGGTCCGCCGGGCGAAGCTCTATTATCTGCGCGACCGGCGCGGCAAGGCGGCTCGTATCGCCGAGAAGATGGAGACGCCCGCCGCCAAGGCTGCGCGCGAGGCCGCCAAGAAGGAAGCCAAGGCTGCCGCCAAGGCCAAGAAGGCGGCTCCGGCTGCGGAGTAGGATCAAGGCCGCGACCCGTGCAGTGCCCTTTTCTGCTTCGACCGGAACCTTGGCATTTGAGCTGGCCTGCCCTGAAAATGGTGCGCGATGACCGATCGGGACGATGACGACACGGACGCGCCCACTACGGAATGGGACGAGGCGCTCGCGGCCTCGCTCATCGGCAAATATGTGATCGCGGGCTTCATCTATCTGGAACCCGACGGGATTTCGGTTCGCGAAAGAGTGCAGGTGCATGGCATCGTTGTCGATGCGACACGGGGAGAGGGTTTCACACTCTCGCTGAAAGGCAAACGCCTCGGCGAGACGCTCACCTTGCCGCCCAATACCAATGCTTTCATAAAGGCAGATGCTGGGAAATATCGTCTCAAAGGGACCAATGAATTGGTCTATGACCCAGACTATACTAGCCTTTGGACGATCAATATGCCGGTCCTGCATTAAGGACTCTGAATCCTTGAGGACTCAAGGTATTGCATCTTCGGAGCGAACCGGCAGACGAAGCCTCTCAAATGAGAGGCGCGTTCAAGATCCAGCGATGGCCGAACGGATCGCGGAAGGTCGCGACCCGCGTTCCCCAAAAGGAATTGATCGGGGTCGTCTCACCCTTCGCGCCGAGGGCGGTGGCCCTGGCAAAAGTCTCGTCAACTTTTTGCGCCGCATCGAATTCCAGGCTGACCGATGAGGTGACAAGCTCGCCGGGGATCGGGATGCGCGTATTGCCGAATTCAGGAAAAGCATCGGCGAGCATGACCGATCCGCCATTGATCAGAAGCTCGCAATGCAGGATCCGCATCCCATCCAGGGAGGGCATGAGCGCTCTCTGCTGCGCGCCGAAAACGGTCGTGTAATAGGTGATCGCGGCGAGCGCAGGCGACACGGTCAGATAGGGAGCGACGGGGGGGCGCTGAAACATGCTTTTCCTTGGACGTAACGGCGGGAGCCCAAAGGTACTTTCCCGCGAGAAATCTTGCGAGTAAGAACTGCGACCTATATTGGATTTTTTGAAAAAAGCCTCACCGGGACAAAATATGGCCAAGCCACGCACGCTTTATGACAAGATCTGGGACGATCACGTCGTCGATGTTCAACCCGATGGCACCTCCCTTATTTATGTCGACCGTCATCTCGTGCATGAGGTCACGAGCCCCCAGGCTTTCGAAGGTTTGCGGTTGAGCGGGCGCAAGGTCCGCGCGCCGCAGAAAACCTTGGCAGTCGTCGATCATAATGTACCCACGACCGATCGCTCGCATGGAATCGACGATCCCGAGAGCCGCATTCAGGTCGCGCAACTCGCCGCCAATGCCGCTGAATTCGGCATTGAATATTTCAACGAGCTCGATCTGCGCCAGGGAATCGTTCATATCATCGGACCCGAGCAGGGCTTCACCTTGCCGGGCACGACCATCGTTTGCGGCGATAGCCATACTTCGACGCATGGCGCCTTCGGGGCGTTGGCGCATGGAATCGGCACCTCGGAAGTCGAGCATGTGCTCGCAACGCAGACGCTGATCCAGTCCAAGGCGAGGAATATGCGCGTCACCGTGGACGGCGTGTTGCCCGAAGGCGTCACCGCCAAGGACATCGTGCTTGCGATCATCGGCGAGATCGGCACGGCAGGCGGCACAGGTCACGTCATCGAATATGCGGGCGAAGCCATTCGTGCGCTCTCGATGGAAGGCCGCATGACCATCTGCAACATGACGATCGAAGGCGGTGCGCGGGCCGGCTTGATCGCGCCCGACGCCAAAACCTTCGCCTATCTCGAAGGCAAGCCCAAGGCGCCCAAAGGTGCGGCCTGGGACGCGGCCATGGCCTATTGGGCGGGGCTCAATTCGGACGAAGGTGCGCAGTTCGACCGGGAGGTCCGCCTCGATGCCGGGAAATTGCCGCCCATCCTCACCTGGGGCACGAGCCCCGAGGATGTCGCCACGATCGATGGCCTCGTGCCGCGCCCCGAAGACGCGCGGAACGACGCCAAAAAAGCCTCGATCATCCGCGCGCTGGAATATATGGGGCTGAAGGGCGGAGAGAAGATGACCGATATCGCGATCGATCGCGTCTTCATCGGCTCCTGCACCAATGGCCGGATCGAGGATCTGCGCGCGGCAGCGAAGGTCGTCGAGGGAAAGCATGTCGCGGCGACAGTCAATGCCATGGTCGTGCCGGGCTCCGGACTCGTGAAGCAACAGGCCGAGGCTGAGGGCCTCGACAAGATCTTCACGGCGGCGGGTTTTGAATGGCGCGAGCCCGGCTGCTCCATGTGCCTTGCGATGAATCCCGACAAGCTGCAACCCGGCGAACGTTGTGCCTCGACCTCGAACCGCAATTTCGAGGGCCGGCAAGGTTTCAAGGGCCGCACCCATCTCGTCTCGCCCGCCATGGCGGCGGCCGCGGCCATCGCCGGACATTTCGTCGATATTCGCAAGTGGCATTGAATCTGGGCCAAGGTCACGAGTGACCGGCCGCTAGCCAAGGATCGCCTTTTGCGATCCTTGGTATCATTCCCCCATCGGCGGCAAATCGTCGCGCCCGGCAATTTCAAGCAGGCGCGACAAATTTGCGGATCCGCTGACAGCATCGGCCAGCGTGTAGCGGTCGAGCACATCGAACCAGGCCTTCAGCGCCTCGCCGAATATGCTTTGCAGTCCGCAATGGCCTGTAATGACGCAGCGATCCGGCTCATTGCCGAGGCATTCGACCAGAGCAAAATCAGGCTCTGTCAGGCGCACCACCGCGCCGATCGAAATTTCCGAGGGCGGACGCCGCAGGCGTAAACCGCCGCTCCGTCCCCTTATCGATTCCACCAGCCCAATCCTGACAAGCTCATGCACCACCTTGCGCAGGTGGTTTTCCGAGATCGCATAAGCACCGGCAATCTTGGGGATTGTTCCGCCATTTTCTCCGGCCGCCGCCAGAAACAACAAGGTGCGGAAGGCGAGATCGCTGTGCAGCGTCAAACGCATCGTGGCCTCCTGTCTTGCCAAGCGTCAGCTTGGATGATAAAAACATGTATATTGAATACATGTTTTAAAGGAGAACCCATGTCCAGCCTCTATGACCGCCTTGGTGGAGCTTCGGCTCTCGACGCTGCCGTCGATCTTTTTTACCGCAAAGTGCTTGCCGATGAGCGGATAAGCCGCTTTTTCGATGATGTCGATATGGAACGCCAGGCCGCGAAGCAAAAGGCATTCCTCGCCATGGTGACCGGCGGCCCGGTTGCCTATACCGGCAAGGACATGCGGGAAGGTCATAAGCGTCTGGTCGCGATGGGCCTGAATGACGAGCATGTCACGGCCGTCATCGAACATCTGGCGGCAACCCTGCGAGAGCTCGGCGTGTCGGAGGCCGAAGTCGCTGAGGTTGGCGCGGTCGCCAATTCGGTTCGCGACGATATACTCAACCGGTAGAGGCAGGCATCCTCATGGCGATCCTGACCTTCGAGCAGAAACCCATCAACCTCGCGCCGGGTGAGACGCTGCTTGCGGCGCTGCTCGCGGCAGGCGTCATATTGCCCAATTCCTGCCGGGCAGGCCTGTGCCAGACTTGTCTGGTCCAGGCTGTCGAGGGCAAGGTGCCGGCAGCGGCGCAGCAGGGCCTGCCGGACACGCTGAAGGCGCAAGGCTATCTCATGGCCTGCGTCTGCGTCCCGGAAGGACCGATGACGATCGTTCGTGCGGGCGATATGCGTAAGCGCACCGGTGTCTCCATCCGTTCGATCGATAAATTGTCGCCGACCGTCATTCGTCTGCGCCTCGAGCCGGAAGAACCATTTTCCTACCGTGCCGGTCAATTCCTTGCCCTGGAAGCACCCGACGGCACTCTGCGCAATTATTCGATCGCGAGCGTGCCGGAAGAGGAGTCTTTCCTCGAATTGCATATCCGTCTGCTCCCCAACGGGCGGATGGGGCGTCTCATCGCCGAGGAGCTTTCCTGCGGGGACCGCCTCGCCATTTCCGGCCCCTTCGGGTCCTGCTTTTATGAGGGCCTCGACCCGGATCAGCCCCTCATCCTTGCAGGCACCGGAACGGGCTTGGCGCCACTCTGGGGCATCTTGCGCGATGCGCTGCGGCGTGGACATCGTGGACCGGTCCGGCTTTATCATGGGGCGCTCGATCGGGGCGGTCTGTATCTTGCCGAAGAATTGCAGCGTCTTTCCGCCTCTCGGGCAAATTTTTCCTACCATCCGTGCATTCCCGGCGAGACCGGGCCCGGTGCAGGCGATCTCTCCGCAGCGGTCATAAATGGCGAGCCTCGGCTGGCAACAGCGGCCTTCTTCCTGTGTGGCAATCCGGATCTTGTCAGTCATTTGAAGCGCACCCTGTTTCTCAAGGGAGCGAAACTTGACCGGCTTCGCACCGACGCCTTCCGGCCCGCTGCATAGAGCATTTTCAGGCGAAGTGGATGCCGGTTCGTAGAGCAGCGATCCGCGCGTCGTCGGGATGCGGATGACGAAAATCATCGGGAGAGGCAAGTTCACGGGTTGCGAGGCCTCAAACAATCCGATAGGTCAACGAGACCACGAAAGCCGGTGCGAATCTCTCGTAAACATCGGCGATGCGGGCGTGGCGGAACTGGTAGACGCGCCGGACTCAAAATCCGGTTCTGGTGACAGAGTGTCGGTTCGATTCCGACCGCCCGCACCATCTCTCCATCAATCATTCGAATCGATTCTCTTCACTGCCGATCCGGCTTCGCTCGGCGAGATGGCGCGCGAAGGCGCCGATGAGGCGGGCGAAAGATTCTTCCAAATCGAGCCCGAGTTGAAAACCGCCTGCAGCATCGAGCCCCACAAATCCGTGGATAATGGCGCGAAAGCCACGCGTGGCATGGAGCGCATCATCGCCTTCGACCCCAAAGCCCGCAAGCACCGCCAGCACGATTTCGATCAATGCGGTGGCGGCATCGGCAACGTCTGGCTCGTCGGGCCTCGCGGCGCGCAGTGAAGCGGCGTAGAGCCCGGGCCGCTCGCGGGCAAATCGCCAATAGGCATGGGCAAGGGCAAAAAGGGCCTCATCTTTTGCACGGCCGACAGCGGCGCGTTGGAGACGCCGATGGGCCTCCTGCAGGCCGCGCAGGGCAAGCGCCTTCTGAACATCTCCCAGCCCATCCACATGCTTATAGAGAGAGGGCGGCTTGACGCCAAGCTCTTCGCTGAGCCTCGCAAGCGTGACCGCGCTCAAGCCTTCCGTGTCTGCCAGGGAGGTAGCCGCATCAATGACCGCATCTTTGGTCAGGCCAGCGCGCGGCATTCAGCTTTTCGCGTGTTTATTGATGAACGCGAGGATGGCGGGCGCGGCAATGTCCGGCATTTCGGCGTGCGGATAATGTCCCGCGCCCTCGATCATCCGGACCTCCCCACGCAGTAGCTCGGCCACGGTCTTGGCCTCAGCGGCGGGATCGGGAAAGTCGGGGTCCTTGCTGCCCATCACCACCAGGACAGGCGCGCGCACCCGGCCCAAACGTATTTCGACATCGGTCTTCTTGGCGGCCAGCATACCGTGGAGGGCTTTCATACGGCCGGGGTCACGAAGATTGGCGACGAGACCCGCGCGATAGGTATCGAAATCAGCCGGTTTAGCAGCCGGATAAAGTGAGGCGTAAAAGGCGCCCCAGGCACTCGGACCCCAAGGGCCGGCGAAAGCGGTGGCGATGATAACCTGCTGCGATAGCTTCTTCGCCCAGGAAATCGAGAGGGATTCGCGCACGAATGGCCCGATCAGAACGAGCCCGGAGACATCTGTCGCAGCTTCCGCTGCCGCCCAAACCGCCGCCCCGGCGCCCATCGAGGTGCCGACGAGGATCGCGGGTCCGGCATTGAGCGTCTTGATCAGCGCAACCACATCGCCACCAAGCGCCGTGCAGGAATAATCGGGCCAGCCGGTGCTCGATGCGCCATGGCCACGAAGATCCATGGTCACGACCCGGTATCCGGCGGCAGCGATCTGGGGCGCGAGAAAGCGATATTCGGAGCGAAGATCGCCAAGCCCCGGGACCATGACGATGAGTGGGCCCGAGCCAATGTCGCTATAGGCGATCCGGCCTTCGGGCCTTTGGAGAAGGCAAACCCCGGTGTCGGAGTGGGTCGAGAGGTGCAGGGGCGCGGTTGCGCGACTCTGGTCTGGTGCTTCAGCGGCGATTGCGCCGGGGGTGATGGGGAAACTCGCGGCAAGTCCGATCGAAAAATTTTTCATGGCTCGGTTCCGTTCGCGTTCAATCCGCTATCTTCGCGCCGTGCCCAAAGGAAACAGCTAATCATGATAGCTGTAAAGCTAATATAGATAGCTAACGGATTTGGCAAGAGCTCGCCTTCGCAAGCGCTAACCAAAGCCCTCACCCTGAGGAGGCCTGCAAGGCCGTCTCGAAGGGCGAGGGCGTATCCAGTGAATGCTGGAAGCATCCTTCGAGACGCAGGCTACGCCTGCTCCTCAAGAGAAACGTGAAACAGGTCCGCGAGCTTTCTGACCGGAAGCCTATGCCTTCCATCGCTCGGCGGCGGCATCATCCGCTTGCTTCGCGCCGACCCAGCCGCCAGAGGAGGCCTCGCTAAGGTGCTGCTTTTTCCAGAAGGGAGCCTTGGTCTTGAGAAAATCCATGAGAAAGGAGGCTGCCTCGAAGGCCTCTGTCCGATGCAGGCTGGCGGTAACGACGAGGACTATGGGTTCGCCCGGTTTGATAAGCCCGAAGCGATGCACGACCGTAACACCGGCCAGCGGCCAGCGCTGCTTGGCTTCCTCGACCACACGGCCGATCTCTTCCTCCGCCATGCCGGGATAATGCTCGATTTCGAGGCTCGCCAGGACACCGCCTTCATCGCGGCAAAGGCCGGTGAAGGTTACGACGGCACCGAGATCGGTGCGCCCCTCTGTGAGCGCCAAAGTCTCCGCTGCAGTATCGAAGGTCTCCGCCTGGACGCGCACGACCGTCCTTGTCGCCAAAGTCTCGGCCAAGGCTCTATCCTCCCGTCATCGGCGGAAAGAAGGCGATTTCCCGTGCATTCTCGATAGCGGCATCGTGCTTGACATGGGCGCGGTCGAGCGCTGCGCGGATCGTCTTGTTATTCTCGAAGGCTAACGCATAGCCTTCGCCCTGGCCGCTCAGCCAGCCAATGAGGTCAGCCACGGTTTTCACACCCTGAGGCGGCGTAATCTCCTCCTCCGCCTTGCCGATCCGCTCGCGCACCCAGGCGAAATAAAGCGCTTTCATTGCGCATCACTCTCGATGATGTGCTTCACTCCGGCTTTCAGATAGTCCCAGCCCGTGTAAAGCGTAAGAAGCGCGGAAAACCAGAACAGGATCAAGCCGACATTGGTGATGCCCGGAATGATTCGATCGGCAGCCGAACCGGCGATCAGGAAGCCCAGGGCCACGAGTTGCAGCGTGGTTTTCCATTTGGCTACCTTGCTGACCGGAACCGAGACTTTCAGCTCGGCCAGAAATTCCCGCAAGCCGGAGACGAGAACTTCGCGGCAGAGAATGACGATCGCAGCGCCGAGCGAATAGCTCACGATCGTGTGATCCGCGACCAGCATCATGAGCACGGCGGAAACCAGAAGCTTGTCGGCGATCGGATCAAGCATGCGGCCAAGCGCCGATTGCTGCTCCAGGGCGCGGGCCAGATAGCCGTCGAGAAAATCGGTGATCGCGGCGATGATGAAAATGCCAAGCGCGGTCCAGCGCATGGCGTCCACTTCCGACCAGAAGAGACAGCCGACAACGGCCGGTACAGCCAGGAGCCGGCCGTAGGTCAGTATATTGGGCAAATTCCAGGCCCGGTTTGAACCGCGCCAAATCGTTGTGATCGCCATGGGTGGAGGGGACATTCTCTCTCGGGCTGCGTCAACAGGAAAATATGCGGCCAAGGTGACGTTTGCGCGATCTATCTGCCACGCTCATTGAAAAAATCATAGACAAGCTTTGCTGTTGCCGCATTGATTCCGGGCACTTTTTCGAGATCGGACAGAGCCGCCCTCGCAACCGCCTTGGCGGTGCCGAAGGCATGCAGCAAAGCACGTTTGCGTGAGGGGCCGATACCGGCAATTTCGTCGAGCGGGCTTTTGGTGAACTCCCTCTTGCGTTTGGCCCTGTGCGTGCCAATCGCGAAGCGATGCGCTTCGTCGCGCAGCCTTTGCACGAAATAGAGCGCCGGATCGCGCGGCGACAGTCTGAACGGCTCCTTGCCGGGAACGAAAAAAGTTTCGCGCCCGGCATTGCGGTCCACCCCCTTGGCGATCGAGGCAACAGCGACCTCGCTCACGCCCAGACCGTTGAGAATGTCGCGCGCTGCGTCGAATTGTCCCTTTCCGCCGTCGATCAGGATCAGATCCGGCCATTGCGGAAAAGCCTCGGCGTCCTCGCTGCCTTCCGGCGGGGCAGGCGCGGGTTCCTCCTTCATCAGACGCGTGAAGCGCCTCGTCAGAACTTCGCGCATCATGGCGTAATCATCGCCCGGCGTCAGAGCCTCGCCCTTGATGTTGAAGGTGCGGTAATGGGTTTTCATGAATCCGTTCACGCCCGCGACGATCATCGCGCCGACGGCATTCGTCCCCATGATATGGGAATTGTCATAGACTTCGACGCGGCGCAGCTTTTTCTCGATGCCGAAGGCGGAGGCGAGACTTGCGAGCAGCTTTTCCTGCGAGGCGCTTTCCGACAATTTGCGCCCCAGGGTCTCGCGCCCATTTTGCGCGGCGTGATCGACAAGCTCTTTTTTCTCGCCTCGCTGCGGCACGGCGATCTCGATGCGATGGCCGCACCTCTCGCTCAGAGCCTGTTCGAGGACGCTGAGATTCTCGATCTCGTGCGAGAGCAGAATGAGGCGCGGCGGCGGCTTGTCCGCATAAAATTGGGCAAGGAAGGAATCGAGCACTTCTGGCGGCGTCAGGCTCTTATCAGCGCGCGGAAAATAGGCGCGATTGCCCCAGTTCTGATAGGTGCGGAAGAAAAAGACCTCGATGCAGAATTGCCCCGCCTGTTCGACAATGGCGAAGACATCTGCCTCCTCGACGGTTCTGGGGTTGACCCCCTGTGCGCCCTGAATGGCGGAGAGCGCGGCAATGCGATCGCGCAGGCGCGCCGCGCGTTCGAACTCCAATTGTTCGGCGGCGTCCGACATTTCCTTTGCCAGCGAATCGCGCACGGCGCGGCTCTTGCCGGAGAGAAAATCGCGCGCCTCGCGCACCAGCTCGGCATAATCGGTGTGGCTGATTTCGCCGGTGCAGGGAGCCGAACAGCGTTTGATCTGATAGAGCAGGCAGGGCCTTGTGCGATTCTCGTAAAAACTGTCGGTACAGGAGCGCAGAAGAAATGCGCGCTGCAAGGCGTTTAGCGTGCGATTGACCGCCCAGACGCTGGCGAAAGGACCGAAATAATCGCCCTTTCTCTCTCTTGCGCCGCGATGCTTGGTAATCTGCGGCGCGGGATGGTCGCCGGTCAGCAGAATATACGGAAAGGACTTATCGTCGCGCATCAAGACGTTGAAGCGCGGCTTCATTTGCTTGATGTAATTTGTTTCGAGCAGAAGCGCTTCGGTCTCGGTCTCGGTCGAAACAAAAACCATCGACGCGGTGAGCGCGATCATGCGCGCGATGCGATTGGTGTGGCCGGTCGGCCGCATATAGCTTGCGATGCGTTTGCGGACGCTTTTCGCCTTGCCGACATAAAGCACCTCGCCATTTTCGGCGATCATCCGATAGACGCCGGGGCCCACTGGGGCATGTTTCCAGAACGAACGGATGACGGCTGCGCCGCGCTGGACGGAAGAGGGCGCGGCATTTTCATCGAGCGCGAAATCGATCTCCGCCAATTCTTCTTCGTTCGCGTCGAGAAGATCTTCGGCTGAAATTTGCGCTTCGAAGGGCGGCGGCGCATCGTCTTCCGCCACAGCTGGCGCGTCTGAGATTTTTTTAGGTGTGCCGGACATGTCTCTAAATTTAAGGCATTTTAATCGCGAGTGGAAACATCCTCGGAAACCGCAACCGTAACCATGTTCGATCTCGATCATCACGCCGCGACCTGAGCCGTCTGGATTTTGGTTAAAAATCGGTTTAGCTCTTGGCGGGTCAGTCTCAAAATGCACCAGCCTGGTTCAAGGTTGCAAAGCTGCGAGGGCACATGGATCGATCGGTTTCACTCGACAGGCTCCAAGCGGGCTGGCCCAGCACTTTCCTTATGTTGGCTCTGGCTGGCCTTTTGGCCGGATGTGTCGAGCCGACAGCCTCCGCCCCGCCGCCCGTCGCCGAGCATGTGGTTGCCCGCCGGGAGGGCGTGAGCCCGCGCGGCGCGAGTCTGGCGCTGGCGAGCGTCGGCGGAGTTCCCGATCCGGTCGCCGATCGATTCAAAGAAGCTTTCACCAAAGAGGCGGGCGACCGGGAGATCAAGCTCGCCGACGCGAAAAAGGCGGCCTATTTCATGCGGGGCTATTTGAATGCCAGTTCGAGCGAGACCGGGACGACCCTCTCAGTGGTCTTCGATGTGTTCGACGGAACAAAAAATCGGGCGCAGCGCATCGAGGATAAGGTCACGGTCAAAGGCGGGGCGGAAGATCCCTGGTCGCTCGTCGACGATGGCATGATGAACAAATTGGTGGCCAAAAGCGCCGAGGATGTTGCGGCCTTTCTCACCAATACGCCGGAAGCGATTGTCGCTGCCGAGGCCTCGGAGGAAAAGAAAACGCCAGAGCCCCGCGTAGCGCACGCGTCCGTGGACAGCGGCCAAACAATCGTGCCCCAGACGACCTCCAGCGCGCCGCCGCCTGTTGGGGAACAGAGCGCGGCGCTGCGGTGAACACCAATGTCCTGGTCGCAGCCGGTCCATCTTTATTGCGAGCGCACTGACCCCTCGTTCTGGGCGGAGCCTCTCAACACACTCACCAATATAGCCTTTTTGATTGCGGCTTTGGCTGCTTTCAGGCTTTGGCGGCAGAAAGGCGCGCGCGATCTTACCGCGCTTGCATTGATCTTCGTCACCGCTCTCGTCGGGCTGGGGTCCTTCACTTTTCATGCTCTTGCGACGCAAGGGGCCATGCTCGCGGATGTCATCCCGATCGCAATATTCGTTTATGGCTATTTGTTTCTTGCTCTGCGCAGGTTTTTACAAATTTCGTTTGCGCCGGCTTTTGCCATCCTCGCCGTTTTCATTGGCGTCTCGCAGGGCATGTCTTATTTCCTCCCCGATCATTTTCTCAACGGCTCGGGCGAGTATTTGCCGCCGCTTACCGCGATGATCGTGGTTGGCCTCCTCATTCAGGCGCAAGGGCCGCGCCGGGGCATGCTCTTCGCGGCGTTGATATTTGCCGTCTCGCTTGTCTTTCGCACGATCGATCTCGCGGTGTGCGACGTCTTTCCGCTCGGCACGCATTTCGTCTGGCATTTGTTGAATGCCTGCGTGCTCTATGTGCTGCTGCGCACCATGATTGGTGAAGAAGCCTTGGACCGCAAGGCTATACTTGTTTAGCTTTTTTTTGTTGCCGCTTGTTCAGGAATTCGAGGGACGATCAGCTTCGTTGAAGGGGACGGTTTCTCCATTTTATCCAAAGCTAAAGCTCGACATCCGGCAGGGTGCCGCTATGATCCAGGCTGCGTGAAAGGGTCCTTTTCAATCTCAGGAGCGAATATGAAACGTCTGCTGATTCCCGCTGCCATGGCTTTCACGATTGCCTTTGGGGGCGCAGCGAGTGCCGATCCGCTCGGCGAATGGCGCGTGGCCGACGGCACTGCGACGGTGCAAATCAAGAAATGCGGCGCCAATCTCTGCGGCTATGTTGCCTCGACGAGCACTCCGGCGGGAAAGGATGAGAAAAATCCTGATCCGAGCAAGCGCAGCCGCTCGGTGCTTGGTATTGAAGTTTTGATCAATCTCAAGCCCGAAGGGAATAACATCTGGAGCGGGATTACTTATAATGCCGAGGACGGGCAGCTTTACACCGCCAAGGTCTCGATGAAGAGCGAGGCGGCGCTGCAGATCCAGGGCTGTGTCCCCAATGGAGGCCTTTGCGGTTCGGAGACATGGTCCCGCGTGAAATAGATATGACGGGAATATGAAGCCGGATTCGCTCTTTAATATTGTTCCGGTCAAGGATCGCTGTTATGAGGCTGCGCAATGCAAGCGGCGGTTGAGTGGCGGGCGCGATGAAAATCCTGGCAGGCAATTCAAATCGGTCTCTCACTGAGGCGATCGCCGCTTATTTGGGCGTGCCATTGACCAAGTGTCAGGTGCGCCGCTTTGCGGATATGGAAATCTTCGTCGAGATCCAGGAGAATGTCAGGGGGCAAGATGCCTTCATCGTGCAATCGACGTCGTTTCCAGCAAATGATCATTTGATGGAAGTGCTGATCATGACGGATGCGCTGCGCCGCGCATCGGCCCGTCGAATCACGGCCGTCCTTCCCTATTTCGGTTATGCGCGGCAGGATCGCAAACCCGGTCCGCGCACGCCGATTTCGGCGAAGCTCGTTGCCAATCTGATCACGCGGGCGGGTGCGGACCGTGTGCTCACGGTCGATCTTCATGCCGGGCAGATCCAGGGCTTTTTCGATATTCCGACAGATAATCTGTTTTCGGCTCCGGTCATGGTGCGCGACATCAAGGAGCGGCTTGAGCTTAACAATGTGATGGTCGTGTCGCCAGACGTCGGCGGTGTGGTCCGCGCGCGCGCCTTGGCCAAGCGCATCGATGCGCCGCTTTCGATCGTTGACAAGCGCCGCGAGCGGGCAGGCGAATCGGAAGTGATGAACATCATCGGCGATGTATCAGGCCGAAGCTGCATCCTTGTGGACGATATTATCGATTCGGGCGGCACTTTGTGCAATGCCGCCGAGGCATTGCTGAAAAATGGCGCCAAGGAAGTTTATGCCTATATCACCCATGGGGTTTTGTCGGGCGGCGCGGTTGCACGAGTCTCCTCTTCCTGTTTGAAGGAGCTGGTGTTGACCGATACGATCCAGCCGACAGAGGCCGTGCGCGTCTCGAATAATATCCGCGTCATTTCGATCGCGCCCTTGATTGGCGAAGCGATTGGCCGGACCTCAAAGGAAGAGAGCGTT
>Ga0306918_10001048_pt1 | contig 13470 bp, 13 predicted proteins | sample tim00Cox0000000H_FD_203315 | JGI IMG/M metagenome (GOLD analysis project Ga0306918, IMG submission 203315) | Lab enrichment of tropical soil microbial communities from Luquillo Experimental Forest, Puerto Rico - timezero.00C.oxic.00.000.00H (v2)... | ecosystem: Environmental > Terrestrial >... | reverse complement strand
GCGCAGCTTCTACGGCGTGCCATTTTCTCAAGCGGTCTTACCGAACCATGTGTGGCGGCCGTTGGTCGAGAAGGCCGGCTACAAGGTCGAGGACATTCCGAAGACTTGGGACGCTTATTACGACTTCTTCAAGGAGGTACAGAAGAAATTGCGCGCCCAGGGGATGCGGAATGTCTACGGCCTCGGTTTCCAAGTAACGACCAATGGGGTCGATCCCGACGCCCTATTTAACTCTTTCCTGATCGCCTACGGCGGTCAGAAAATCGTGACAAAAGACGGCAAGTTGCATCTCGACGATCCAAAGGTGCGCGAGGCGGCGATCAAGGCGTTGACCTATCCGGCCACTGCCTACAAGGAAGGCTTTGTGCCGCCGGGGGCAATCAACTGGAACGATGCCGACGACAACAACGCCTTTCACGCCAAGCAGATCGTCATGGATCTCGACGGCACGATCTCGACCGAGGTCGCCGTTATCCACAAAGAGGAAGACTATAACGGCATCGTCACAATGGGGCTCCCGCTGAGCAACGACGGCAAGCCGGTGGCGAGCCTGGCTGGCATCCAATACGGCTGCATCCCGAAAGGGGCAAAAAACGTCGCAGTCACCAAAGACTTTCTCAAATATTTGATCCAGCCGAAGGTCGTCAACGAGCGTCTGAAAGCGGGGCTGGGACGATTTTTGCCGGCAATGCCCTCGGTCGTGAAGGATGACCCGTTCTGGCTCGACGCGAAAGACCCGCACGTCGTGTCTTATGTCCAGCAGGGCGTGCTGGGCCCGACCGTGCCGAATTTCTGGGTCTTCAACCCAGCCGTTGCGCAGGTCCAGAACGAGCATGTCTGGAGCGTCGGGTGGGTCGACATCATGAGGGACGGCATGGCGCCGGAGAAGGCGGCGGAGAAGGCGTTCAAGCGGATCGAGGAGATCTTCGCAAAATACCAAATAGCTCAGGGCTGAGACGGGGTGGGAGACAATAATCAGAACGCGTCCGCAACAGATTTGCGGCGCCCGCAGGAATGGAGAGGCAGATGATCAGTCTAACGCGACGTTCGGTGCTTCACAGTTCGCTTGGGCTTGTTGCCGCCGGAGCCGTAGCGCGGCCCCATGTCGCCAACACCGCGGCCACGACCGCGGAGGTGTGGTTCGCTCAAGGTTTTGCCAAAGAGGAGGATGTTGCCTTCAAGGCGATGGTCGAGGAATACCAGAAGGCGAGCGGCAACAAGATCGACTACAGCCTCGTTCCGTTCGCGCCACTGCGCCAGAAGGCAGTCTCGGCGATCACCACCGGCGTCGTCCCGGATGTGATGGAAGTGGCCGACCTCGAATTTGCCCCGTTGCAGTCCTGGGACGATAAGCTCGTCGATGTCAGCGACATCGTCGAAACGCAGAAAAAGGATTTTCTCAAGCTCGCGATCGACTCCTGCTTTCTCTATAACGGCGTGACGAATAAGCGCGGCTACACAATGGTGCCGATGAAGATCTCGGGCTGGCCGTTCCATATCTGGAATTCGCTGGTCGAGAAGGCGGGCTTCAAAATCGCCGATATCCCGAACACATGGGATGCTTTTCTCGACTTCTTCAAGCCCGTGCAGGACAGTCTGCGCAAGCAGGGAATGCGCAACATTTACGCGTATGGCTATCAGCTGACCGCCAACGGCGTCGACCCGATCGCCACCTACAACGCGTTCCTGATCGCCTATGGAGGCAAGGACCTCGTCCTGCCAAACGGCAAGCTCAACAGCAACGACCCGCAGGTGCGCGCCGCGGCGGCCAAGGCGCTCGAGCGGCTGACGACACCGTACAAGGAGGGCTATGTGCCCCCGGGGTCATCCACTGGAACGATGCCGACGACAACAACGCGTTCCATGCCAAGCTGATGGTGATGGATTTCGACGGCACGATCTCGACCGAGGTCGCGATCTACGACAAGAAAGAGGATTACAACGACATCGTGACCAAAGGCCTGCCTCTCGGCAATGACGGCAAAGAGCTGACCGCACAAATCATCGCCTTCGGCCCGGTGATCCCGAAGGGGGCGAAAAACATCACGCTGGCGAGGGAGTTCCTGAAATACGCGGTGCAGCCCAAGGTGCTGAACGAGTATCTGAAAGGCGGCCTCGGCCGCTGGATGCTGCCGATCCCCGAACTCGTCAAGAGCGACCCGTTCTGGATGCAGGAGGACCCGCACCGCGAGGCCTACGCGAAGCTGACGCTGCTCGCTCCGACGATGCCGATTTACGATGTGTACAACCCAGGGATCGCGCAGGTTAATTCCGAGCATCTGTTCAGTGTCGCGATGTTCGATGTCATGAACAACGGGATGACCCCGGAACAGGCCATCGACAAAGCGTTCAAGCGGGCAGAGGCAATCTTCGCGAAATACCCGATCGAGCAGGCTTGAGAAGAGGGAAAAGCGGACGACGAACCTGACGCGGCGTTCGCTCCTTCGGGGTTCGCTTAGTCTCGCCGCGGCGGGCGCTCCGGCACGCTCCTGTGTCGCCAACGCGGCGGCCACTACCGCGGAGGTGGGTGGGTGCAGGTCTTCACCTAAGAGTAAGATGTCGGTCCCGCGAGTTGGTCGCTGATTAGGAGAATGCCAGCGGTAACAAGATCGACGACAGCATTATTCCGCCGCACCGATGCGGCAGAAAGATGGTTTACTAAGCCGTCAGCAACCTCCGTACGGCGAATTCTTAGCTGAGCGATGCCTGCTGATCAGCCCAGCAGTCGCGGCCGATAAAGGAGACTTGCTCAGCGGGTGGGGGCATATCGATGGATGCCCTGACATGATGCGGCGCAACTTAACATTGGCATTCGCAGGCTGTGCGCTCGCCCTTGCAGGGTCTTGCGTATCACCGGAGGAGCTTCGGCGTGAAGACGAGGCGAGGTGTGCTGGCTACGGGTTTCAGACCGGCACCTTTGATTTTGCCAATTGTCTCCAGCGAGAAAACCTCGCGCGGCTTTATGCAGCGCCGCCGCCCGTACCGTATTGGGGATATTGGGGATATTGGACCGGCTTTTTGCGACCGCACTGTTGCCATCACCACCATCGCCATCGGATGGCTCATGGCGATCACCCACATAAGCACTAAGCCCCCGCCTTGGAGCACTAAGCCCCCGCCTTGGCGAGCGACCGCTCCTCCCCGGAAATGACAGCAGTAGATAGAGTTCCAGTTGGCCGCATCTCGCCAGAATGACTTGCGAATAGGCTCGCGAAGACGGGACGAAACGTCGCCAATGACCCGTTGTCACATAAGCGTCAAACACGGTCCATTCCAGGAGGTTTAAATTGCGCGCCTTCAAATTGGCTCTGGCAGCAGTGATCGCGCTAAGTGCCGTGATGCCCGCGCATGCGGATCCACTGGGACCAAAGATGAGATCATCTGGTTCGCCATCGGGCGTTGCGCGTGACGGCAACAGTGGTCCCCGGCCTACGCTGCCTGCGGGCGGAAGTGGCGACTGGCACCCGAACCCCGGTCATTCGAGCCAATGGGGCGAGGATTGGGGTCGCCCACGCTCGACACCGAACCATTTATATGGCTTTTGGGGTCCGCCAGAGGCATGGGGCGTCCCATACATTGGATGGGGTGTCCCATTCGTTCCCTACCGCTATTACGGCGACTGGGGCGCGCTCTGGTATCCCTACGCAGAATGGCGAGGCCCGCACGGGGGCTGGGGTAATCCTTAGCCGGCCAGTCTAGTCAAGCTGCCTCAGAGCGAAGCGCTGAACTGCCACGCTCGGAATGGGACGCTCTTCAGTAACCGCTGTAGTAAAACCCTGGCGCGTAATACGGCACCGGAGCATAATAAGCAGGAGGCGGCGGCGCGTAAGAATAGACCGGCGCCGGCACGGCGGAATAAACCGGTGACGCATAGGGTGGGTAATACGTCGGCGGCGCCGCGTAATACTCGGCGGACTTGAAGACGCAATGGCCGCTCGGCCAGCGCACCGCCGAGGATACCCAACGCAATAGCTGCGCCATTGGCATGTTTCGCATAAGCCGTGCCCGGCGAAGTCAATGCAGAGGGCTCCTCTTGCGCATCCGCAAAGACCCTCCCCATGCCGCCTTCGATGACCGCTGCGACACTGCCGTGCACGTACGGATAACGATCGAACAGCGTCCGTAAGGACGTTCGGTTGTCGCTGTTCAGTTCAATCAACATCGTCATTTCTGTCGATGTGCTCTCCCGGTGATTACTTCGACCTCCTAATACTCCAGTTAAAACGGGCTTCAAAGCAGGGCGCGTCCGGCTGTGCCGGTCGGGTTCTACTCGCCGGTCGTTGCTCTCGCAACGGCGCGGTTCTCCGAGCCGCCAAAGAGGCGTCTCGGCCATACGATGACGCCATTTTATTGACCAGCCTGCGGCTGAATTCGTTCTCGCCTGCTTGAAGGGAAGAGGGGCCTGCGGCCCTGCGGGCGTTGCCCGCCTCTTTAAGAAGTGGGGGCCTGCGGCCCCCGGGCCGTCAAGGCCAAGACCCTTCGGGCGCCGGCGGGACGTATCCCCGGTCTTCCTCCAGCTTTTTGTCCTTCGTTCATTGCCGCCTTCGCTGTCGCTCCGGCGGATGAGTTGCTTGGTGCAGACGGGTGATCCCCCTCACCCCGCCGCCGGCTTTGACAACCGCACCCCCGCTCATTGGCGCCGGGCCTAGACGGGTTGCAAGCGCAACCCGGTTTTAAAAGGAGAAAGCCAATGAAGACCGATCTTTACAACAAAGTCACCGGCCAGATTGTTTCGAGCCTTGAGCGTGGCGTCCGCCCGTGGATGCATCCGTGGAGCGCGGAGCACGCGGCGGGGCGCATCACAGGCCATTGACGCAGATGGCTGACACTGGTCCAGAAGCCCGTTCCTTTCACGCCATGGCTTATGACAGTGGCGGGGTGGCAATAGTTATTCGGCTACCAAAGATCACATGCGTTCTGGGCCGAGCAATTCCATGCTCAGCTGTGGCCCGACCACGCCACAAGATTATCGCGAATAGACTGGCTTTCCTCGGCGAAGAGAGCGTGAGTGTGGGTCACCGGCGGCACCGCCCCGGGTAAATCAGGAGCACCCACCCATGCGCGTCTACATTATCGCCAATGACGGAATCATGCTGTGCCGCAAGGCGCCCGCGACAGTCAATGACGGCGAGATTGCCGTCGGGTCGAATGAGGAGCTGCATGCTGCCCCACTCAGCGCCAAGCGGCTGCTGGCGCTGTGGAACGCTCTGCCCGGTGTCGAAAAGCGAAAGAAAGCTGGCGACCGCGACGCGCTGATCGATCAGCTATGGTCGGCGATTGAAATGTTGCCGGACCCGGAGCCGCGACCCGACCCGAAGCGCCCCTCGAAGCAGGACGTGGTGATTGCAATGCTGTGTCAGCCCGAGGGTGCAACGGTCGACGAGGTGGCGAGCGTGACCGGCTGGCAGCGTCACACCGTTCGCGGCGTCTTCTCGGGAACCTTGAAGAAAAAGCTCGGGCTCGCTCTTGCCTCGGCCAAAGAGGAGCGTGGCCGGGTCTACCGGATCGCCGATCCGGCGAACCTGTGAAACCTCCAGTCCACGTCGCTTCGGCTCGCCAGTACTCTGGCGAGCCGGCGTCCGTCCTCGGTCCAAACGGCGGCCGGAAGGACCGACTGCGAAACCCTGACCTGGCCGAGCTTGATCACGAAATCGCGGGATTGGGCGATCGGCCGACACAGGAGCTGCGGCATGTCTGGCGGACATTGCATCACACTGGACCGCCTTTGGGCCTCAGTCGTGATCTGATCATTAGGGGGCTCGCCGATAAGCTGCAACAGCGCGCCCATGGGGGTCCGAGCCGCGCATTGCAGCGCCACCTGCAGACCCTAGCGGGAGAGTTGGAGAAAGGCGCTCGTTGTTTCGATCCCGGCATGGTGCTGAAGACCGGCGCGAGCTTGGTGCGACAGTGGCGCGGACACACCCATACCGTCCTCGTAGGCGAGGACGGGTTCGAATATGATGGCCGGCGCTATCGGTCGCTGACCGTGATTGCCGAGCGGATTACCGGGGCCCATTGGTCGGGTCCCCGGTTCTTTGGCCTCAACAAGCGACGCGTGCATCCTAGGGCCGAGGCCGTATGAAAAAACCAGCAACCGCAATCCGGCGGAACGGAACTGTCCGCTGTGCGATCTACACCCGCAAATCCTCCGAGGAGGGGCTCGAGCAGGAGTTCAATTCACTGCGGGCGCAGCGTGAAGCCTGCGAGGCCTTCATCAACAGCCAACGGCACGAAGGCTGGGTCTGCCTGCGCGCGGGCTATGATGATGGCGGGTTCTCCGGCGCCACGATCGATCGGCCGGCTCTGCAACGTTTGCTTGCCGACATCACGGCGGGGTGGGTCGACACCGTGGTCGTCTACAAGATCGACCGGCTGACTCGCTCGCTCGCCGATTTTGCCAAGATTGTCGAGATCCTCGAGACGAGGGGTGCATCCTTTGTTTCGGTCACGCAGCAGTTCAACACGACGACCTCGATGGGGCGCTTGACCCTCAATGTTCTGTTGTCCTTCGCGCAGTTCGAGCGCGAGGTCATCGGCGAGCGCATTCGCGACAAGATCGCCGCCTCAAAAAAGAAGGGGATGTGGATGGGCGGGGTACCGCCGCTCGGGTATCGGGTGGAGAACCGCAAGCTCATCATCGTCGACAGCGAGGCGGCAATCGTGCGCTCGATCTTTCGCCGCTATGCCGAACTCGGTTCGGTCCGGTTGTTGAAGGACGAGCTGGCAGCCCGGAACATCCAGAGCAAGTTGCGAACCAGCGCCGCGGGGCGCATCTCGGGTGGGAAGTCATTCGCCCGCGGTGCGCTCTACCTGATGCTGAAGAACCGCATTTATCGCGGCGAGATCGTTCACAACAAACAATCCTATCTTGGTGAACACGAGCCGATCATCGATCAGCCGCTCTGGGATGCGGTTCAGGCACAACTTGCCAGCAACGCCGCCCAGCGCAACGATGGCGGAAAAACTCGCCGGCCGAGCCTCCTCGCTGGCATGCTGTTTGATGGCGACGGCAATCGGATGACGCCGAGCTATGCCGTCAAGAGGGGCACGCGCTACCGCTACTATGTCTCCCGCTCGCCAATCACGAAAGATCGGGCCGAGACCTCCGCCGGGCTGCGGGTTCCGGCCGCCGAGATTGAGCAGCTTGTAAGCGATCGAGTGCACCGGTGGCTTCTCGATCCCGGCAGCATCTACAAATCGACTTCGGCACGGCTCACGGACGCATCAATGCAGCAGCGGCTTGTCGCGCGGGCCGCAGATCTCGGCAAGCATTGGCCCGAGTTGCCGGTGGCGCGCCAGCATGCAGTCCTCACTGCCCTGATCGACCGGATCGAGGTGAGCGTCGACCGGATCGAGATCCGTCTCCATCCGCCTCGGCTGGACACGCTCCTCGATGTTGCTGCGACACCCTTGCAGAGCACGACCGACGACGAAATCCAGACCTTGTCGGTGCCAGTATGCCTGCGCCGCGCCGGGCGGGAGATCAGGATGGTGCTCGACGGGAGCGACCAGTTTGCCGCGGCGCAACCCGACATGCGCTTAATCAAGCTGCTCCTCAGGGCGCGCCGGTTCAACGCTACACTTGCCGAAGGCGTTCCCTTTGCGGCGCTCGCCCAGCGGGAAGGTGTCAGTCGGTCCTATTTCACTCGACTCGTCCGCCTTAGCTATCTCGCGCCGGATCTCACACAAGCCATCCTCGATGGGCGGCAGCCGCGCAATTTGACGCCAGAGAAGCTCCTCGAGCACTCACGTCTGCCGCTTGCCTGGCACGATCAGAGGACCGTGCTCGGCTTTGCTTGAGGCCGATCTGAATTCAAAGATCTAACGCACGATCAAGCTCGGGAGAAGGCTCCGATTTCGTTGGGACCATCGGGGCATTCCCACCGACCCCGTCAGCCGCACTGCGGTACTGGAATATAGCCCGACAGAGATATTGCCGCCGGTTGGCGCGATATCAAAACACCTAGCGCGTCTCTGCCGACCCAGTCGCTAAGCCAGCCGCGCACACCCGCGCGGAAAGCCGGGGTTCTCCACGTACGAGAGCGGCTTGGGGCGAGAGACGGACTCTCTGCTGGAGGGAGATGGATTCGAACCTTCAGTACCGCGGCGTAAAAGGAAAGTTTGTTCCGAGCGCAAGCGGTTCCAGCCGGTTAGAGTCGAGAATGTGAGACCGCGAAAATCGCTGTTCTCAGGTTCGGGAGGCCGTGATCAACTTTCCGAGCCATAGCGCTCTGCGGCGTTACTGCCGAGATCCCCGCCCTCAACAATCGCATGATAAGTCTTGGTTATTAGTTCATCGACCAGCGGCGGCGGCGGCTTGCGTTGCTGGAGGTGAGTCTTAACAGCAGCAATTGGAACTTCTGCGAGCACGAAGGTGGCGCACCGGATTTGCGTGAGACCGACCCGACCGAAGGCATGTCGCGCAAAGCTCTTCAGGCATGCCTCGAAGCGGCGCGCTTGATCGCGCACCCCGCGTTTGAGTGGTGCGGGCCAATCCCCCTGCACGAAATCGTGGCGGCTGTAAAGCATTAGCAGGCATGCATCATCCAAATGTTGGCGTGCCCAGGCAGGCGTATGAAGCGCTGCAGCGAGCCCGTCGCCAGCTTCGATGGCCGCGACAAACCCCTCTTGATAGGCGAGGACGGTCGCTAACCATAACTCGCCAAGCAACGCGTCGCGCGAAGCGAAACGGTAGTAAAACGAGCCCTTTGGAGCTTTCAGGCGTTGCGTGACGGAATCAATCGTCACGGCGGCGGGACCCCGTTCGCAAGCAAGCGTGCGGGCCGCAGCGAGAAAGCCTGCATTGTCGAAGCGCGGTCGCCCCATTTTTTTAGACTATACGATCTAGACTTTAAAGTCAAGATCTGCCATGAACCGCGACCGTGGTGTTGTTGATGGAGGCTCTCCTATGTCCCGAGTAGAAGACGAGTGCGATGAGGTCGAAGTGAGCCGGCTGCTCTCCGGCGCGGCCAAGGCCGTCGCGAGCGCGCGCTACTGCTGGCTGGCGACCACGGCCGAGAACGGCGGCGCCCGCGCGCGGCCAATGGGACGTCCCAACGAGAACGACTGGACGATCCGATTCCTCACATTCCTCACCGATGGCCGATCGCGAAAGGCGTCCGACATCCGGCGCGCTGGCAAGGTGACGGTCATCTTTCAGCACGACGCTGACGACGCCTACGTTACATTGATCGGGGCGGCTACGCTGCGCGAAAGCGCGTCGGAGGTACGCCGGCGCTGGAAGGCCGCCTATAATGTGTATTTTCCTAGCGAGCAGGACCGAGCGAATGCCACCTTCGTTGAGATCGAGACCGAGCGCATGGAGCTTTGGATTCGCGGCGTCACGCCGGAGCCGTTCGGATTGGATACGACAACTCTCGAGCGAGACGCATCGGGCAACTGGCGATTGATTCCCGGTGCCCGATGAAGTGCGATCGAGCGAGCCGCCTGTTGACCACAGATGCCTGGCCAAATGCCACGGAGCGCTGCCCTCACTCGACAGGATGCGGCCTGGGTGTAACCGTTCCGGGCAGCCGTATAGAGCTGTGGCTTATTGAGCGGAGCGACCGGACCGGCGCTGACGTATCGCGAGGGCTGACTGTCGTCACTGACGGAATGGTCGTCGAGCCCTGAGTTTGTCAGCTCGCACACGCTCAAATCGGCTTAGAGGGAACCGACACAGAGCTGTCGCGGGTCTATTCCGCACATCGGCGCTGACCACCCGGTCGGCGTGGAAATGGCGGACATCGTTGCGCAGCTCGCACCAAGCGCAGATCGACGTCGCTCCGAACGTAATTGGCGACGGCAAAGGACTGGATTACCGCTCCGTGCTGCGCCTGTCGCCGTCTGATAGGCGATCCGCATCTTGCGCGCAGCGCGGATCGCGTGGCGGATCGTCGACGGCAGGTCGCACTGTGCAGGAACCGGCGTTCTTCGAGACATAGACTGGCGCGTTAGTCAGTAGTCGCACAGCGGATCAGGAACCACGAGGGTCATCTTTGAAAGGACGCTTTCGGCTGCCTTCTGCAGGCCGGGGTCACCGGTGCGGGCGAGCAGGCGCACCCCGACCGCGATGCCCTCGGCCTCGTCCTCTGTAAACATCAGCGGCGGCAGCTCGTCCGGCGCCGCAGCACATACCCGACGCCGGCTGCGCCCTCGATCGGGATGCGACGCGCCTGCAATGTCGCGACATCCACGTAGACGGTACGCACCGTGACCTCCGGCTCGTCGGCGATCGCGGCTGCGGTCACCGGCTGCGAAGCGGCGCGCAGGATGCGGATTGTGTCGAACAAGCGATCGGCGGGGCGTAGCGCGCACCTGATTATTACTGACAAAAGGCTGTCAGCAGGCGGAGCCTATAGTCCCCGCGACGGATCGCAACGGAGAGCGCGATGACGAGCGCGACCCGGTCCGACACGATGCCTCAGTCCATTGGATCGGGATCGTTGACCCAGACGGCCAGCTCGAACTATTCGGCCGATCTTTCGTCCGGAACCGAAGCAATTGTTGCCTCTATCCAGTATTATCCGAGAGATGAGGCGTCAAACCTATCGAGCGACATTGAATGAGATCGCAACAAACGGGTAGAACAGTAACACATGATCTGCAGATCATTGAGACTGCACCTAACGGAGTAAACTGATATGTTTGCGAGCTTCAAAGAAGATCGGGTTACGCAACCGCTTTATCGATCTACCAGAATTGGTCGCACCCGGAGACTGAGCGCGAAAGCCGAGTTGTCGCGGGCAACGTCCTCCTGTGGGGATCGGATCCCACGGGAGACAGAGTGGCAAGCATCTCCGCGCCAGCTGAGCGGCTTTCTGATTGGGGTGCGTGCGACGTTGCGTGAATGGCGCCAGCGCAGAAACGGTCGGCTCGAGCTCGCTCGGTTAGATGAACGAATGCTCCGCGATATCGGACTTACCCGCGTCGACGCCGACCATGAAATCAACAAGCCATTTTGGAGAGAATGATGGCGACGAACCCGGCTTTGGTGGCAAGGACGACGCTTGTCACTGAGGAGCCCTGGAAAGCGGTATTCCGCCGCACGTTGCGGGCGGTAGCAGGCGCGCTCGACGGGCTGCTCCCACCGCACCAGCTCAATCGGGAGGTCGAACTCCCCCCCGAGTGGTTCAAATATCCCCCAATCTGAGCGACCGCATGTTCCTTGGCACCTCTGGCCGACTGATGGCGGTGTCGCTGCGGATGGCGAAGCAGACACCTGCACCGCAGCGTCTTGGACTGGTTTGAGCCGGAGAGCCGAGCCGACTGGATGACTACCGATGTGCCTCAAAACGAGACGCATGAAATGCTGGACGGGTCGTCCAAGAAGCGCCGGAAGCAGCCCCTGGCCGGTGAAGCGGGCCTTGGGATATAAGCCGCCGCTCGACCCCGATGCGGACGCCCTGATGAACCCGTTCTGGAGCCAGATCGCGCGTGAGCTTTCGCCCTACGTGCCCGGTGAGCAGCCGCGCATCGCTAATCTGGTAAAGCTCAACACCAACGAAAGCCCGTTCGGTCCGTCGCCGCTCGCGCTGGAAGCGATGCGAGCCGCCGCGGCGGACACATTGCGGCTCTACCCCGATCCCGAGGCGACAGAGCTGCGCGATGTGCTTGCGGCCCATCACGGCGTGAAGCCCGAACAGGTGTTTGTTGGCAATGGTTCGGACGAGGTGCTCGCGCACGCTTTCGTCGCGCTCTTGAAACAGCCGAAGCCGCTGCTGTTTCCAGACGTTACTTACAGCTTCTATCCCGTGTGGGCGCAATTGTTCGGCCTTATCTGCGAGACCGTGCCGCTGGACGGCGGAATGCGCGTCAGGGTCGAGGATTATCGGCGAGAGGCGGGGTCGATCGTCATCGCCAATCCTAACGCGCCGACCGGTGTCGCGCTGCCGCGCGCGGAGATCGCCCAACTGCTCGAAGATCACCCCAACATCCCGGTGCTGATCGACGAGGCCTATGTCGATTTCGGCGGCGAGAGCGCGGTTCCGCTGATCGCCGATCATCGGAACCTGTTGGTTGTGCAGACGATGTCGAAGTCGCGCGCCCTGGCCGGCTTGCGCGTCGGCTATGCACTCGGCGACGCAGGGCTGATCGATGCGCTGCGCCGCGTGAAGGACAGCTTCAATTCCTACCCGCTCGGCCGCGTCGCCCAAGCGGGCGCGACGGCTTCGGTTCGCGACGAAGCCTATTTCCGCGAGAGCTGCGCCACGGTGGCTGCAGGACGCGACGCAATGACGCGGGAGCTGATCAGGCTCGGCTTCGTCGTTCTGCCTTCGAGCGCAAATTTCGTCTTCGCCAGCCATCCGGCGAGAGGCGGGTCGGAATTCGCGGCGGCGCTGCGCGAACACGCGGTGCTGGTGCGGCATTTCAACAAGCCGCGCACGGCGCCCTATCTGCGCATCACTGTTGGGACGGAAGACGACGCCCGACGGCTAATCGCAGCGGCGGCGGATATCCTGGGGAATGAATAGGGCCTGCTAGACTTGCGTCGGGAAGCTATCGATCTTTCATGCCCGATAGCACATGAAGAGCGGTTCCCGCCGACAAGCCTGAGTGCCGGCTGTTGGTTCAGAAAGAAGACGATCGCCGGAATCAGCCGCAACGGGCGAGACGCGCCGATTCCGGTCATTCCACGAGATCAGGAGGCATCAGGCGGGTTGGCCGTGAAGTAATACCGGCTTCCTGTAATTCCCAGATATGGTAGAGTTCCTACGGCGCCAACTTGCCGAGCGCACAGCAGAGCGTGATGAGGCGCTCGCCCTAGAGTTCGCGACAGCGGAAGTCCTCCAGCTCATCAACTCCTCGCCCGGCCCTGGCCCAGGTTGGGGGAGGACTAGGAGGGAAGGTGGCCACAAACAAAGCTATCGCCGGGCCGGCGTTTGATGCCATCAAGCAAACCGTCGTGTCACGTTCATCCTTTTGAGGAGGCCCCGCCCGTGATATGAGCCAGCGCCATAGCAACTTCGTCCCCCTAGGCGCCGACCCGTGCAATGCTCCACAAATAACCCAGGGTGTAGGGGTGTTTTAGCGATGTCGCTTGCCGATACCTTGCGTAAGCCATCCGGCTTTTTGTCACCGAGAAGTTTCTGTGGACTTGTGTTGGTCATCATTGCGTTGCAAGCCTTGGCCAAGGCTGCTGCTGGTATGGGTCTTTTCGCTGATGGAAGCTATTTCTTGCTTCGAGTCCTTGCATACCCTCAAATACCCGACGCTGATCCTTGGCGCAGGTGGCTCGCGCATGTTGTGTGGGAAACGCCGCTCCTCCTGGCACTCGGGGCCGGGCTTCAACGGATCAACCTTATTATCTATTTTTATTCGTTTTGCCTGGTTGCTGTACCGGCTGCTCTGTGGATTCTTTCGTTGTGGAAGCTGCGATTATCGCCTTTCTTTTGGCCTTTCTTGATGATGTTCTCTATTGTTCATCTTAATTGCGATCTATTTGCGATTGGTGAGTATAATCTCGCATCT
>Ga0306918_10001034_pt1 | contig 13552 bp, 10 predicted proteins | sample tim00Cox0000000H_FD_203315 | JGI IMG/M metagenome (GOLD analysis project Ga0306918, IMG submission 203315) | Lab enrichment of tropical soil microbial communities from Luquillo Experimental Forest, Puerto Rico - timezero.00C.oxic.00.000.00H (v2)... | ecosystem: Environmental > Terrestrial >... | reverse complement strand
TACCACTCCTCGGGTTTCAGGCCATGCTTGGCGATCGCGTGCGGGATCAGGTGCTTGCGCGCGATCTCGACCTTCTCGTCCTCGGTGTAGCCGGCGATGCGGATGATCTCCATGCGGTCCATTAAGGGCGGCGGGATGTTGAGCGTGTTCGCCGTCGTGATGAACATCACGTGCGAGAGATCGTAGTCGACCTCGAGATAATGGTCGTTGAAGGTGTGGTTCTGCTCGGGATCGAGCACTTCGAGCAAGGCAGAAGACGGATCGCCGCGGAAGTCGGCACCCATCTTGTCCACCTCGTCGAGCAGGAACAGCGGATTCGACGACTTCGCCTTGCGCATCGACTGGATGACCTTACCCGGCATCGAGCCGATATAGGTGCGCCGGTGACCGCGAATCTCCGCCTCGTCGCGCACGCCGCCGAGTGACACGCGCACGAAGTCGCGTCCTGTGGCCCGCGCGATCGATTTGCCGAGCGAGGTCTTGCCCACGCCGGGCGGGCCGACTAGGCAGAGGATCGGCCCGGTCAGCTTGTTGGCGCGCTGCTGGACCGCAAGGTACTCGACGATGCGCTCCTTTACCTTCTCCAGGCCGTAATGGTCGTTGTCGAGAATCTCCTGCGCGAGCGCCAGATCCTTCTTGACCTTGCTCTTCTTGTTCCAGGGAATCGAGAGCAGCCAGTCGAGATAATTGCGCACGACCGTTGCCTCGGCCGACATCGGCGACATCTGGCGCAGCTTCTTGAGCTCGTGCTGCGCCTTCTCGCGTGCCTCCTTCGAGAGCTTGGTGCGCTTGATCTTGTCCTCGATCTCGGCGAGCTCGTCCTTGCCCTCCTCGTCGCCCAGCTCCTTCTGGATCGCCTTCATCTGCTCGTTGAGGTAATACTCCCGCTGGGTCTTCTCCATCTGCCGCTTGACCCGCGTGCGGATGCGTTTCTCGACCTGCAGCACGGAGATTTCGCTCTCCATCAGGCCGAGCACCTTTTCCAGCCGCTCGGTGACCGATGGCGTCTCCAGGATCACCTGCTTGTCGGGAATTTTCACCGCGAGATGCGAAGCCACGGTGTCGGCGAGCTTGGCGTAGTCCTCGATCTGTTGGACCACGCCGACAACCTCGGGCGACACCTTCTTGTTGAGCTTCACATAGTTCTCGAACTCGTTGATGACCGAGCGCGCCAGCGCCTCGGCCTCGACCTGCTCGCCGCTGGAATCCGCTAGCACGACCGCGGCGGCTTCGTAATACTCGGCGCGGTCGCTGTAGCCCTGCACCTTGGCGCGGGCGGCGCCTTCCACCAGCACCTTGACGGTGCCGTCGGGCAGCTTGAGCAGTTGCAGGACGCTGGCCAGCGTGCCGACCTCATAGATCGCCCCGGTTGCCGGATCATCGTCCGAGGCGTTCTTCTGGGTGGCCAGCAGAATGAACGTGTCCGAACGCATTACTTCTTCCAGCGCGCGGATCGACTTTTCGCGCCCCACGAACAGCGGAACGATCATGTGCGGAAAGACCACGATGTCGCGCAGCGGCAGGACCGGATAGGCCCGGGCTTCGCCTGGGACGAGCGGTGGTTTTGGTTTTGCGCTGGTCATGACCGGAAGTCCTTTCGTTGTGCCCCTCGTCCGTTGACCCGCAGTTGCGGCATCAAGGAGGAGTGCAGGGTTCGGCTGGAAAGGCCATCACGGTTCGCCGTGAACCGCGCACCGGAGGGTGACCCTTCCCGAAGAGTCTCAATGCGCCCCCACCCGTGCTTGTTCCGCAACAATAGGTGGCGACGGGTGTCGGCGAAGTCAAGCAAGCCCGAAAATTCAAGCAATTAGAAGGCAGCGGGCTGCGCCAGCCGCGGAGCTGTAGAGGACGAATCGGTGGCTGGGCTGTGGGAGCTGCGTTTACGCGCTGGCGTCGCTCGCCCGGTCGCTGCGGTCGGCGTAGATGTAAAGGGGCCGTGCCGTACCTTCGACGACCTCTTTCGAAATCACGACCTCCTCGACCCCTTCCAGGCTCGGCAAGTCAAACATGGTGTCGAGCAGGATGCCTTCCATGATCGAGCGCAACCCGCGCGCGCCGGTCTTGCGGTCGATCGCCTTGCGGGCGATCGCGCCCAGCGCCTCTTCCGCCAGGCTCAGGTCGATCGATTCCATCTCGAACAACCGCTGGTATTGCTTGACCAGCGCGTTCTTCGGCTGGGTGAGGATCAGCTTCAATGACGCCTCGTCGAGATCCTCGAGCGTGGCGACCACCGGAAGGCGTCCCACAAATTCCGGAATGAGGCCGTACTTGAGCAGGTCCTCGGGCTCCACCTCGCGGAAAATCTCGCCGGCCTTGCGATCCTCGGGCGCGATAACCTTTGCGCTGAAGCCTATACCGGTCGAGCGGCCGCGCGCGGAAATGATCTTTTCCAGGCCCGCAAAAGCGCCACCGCAGACGAACAGGATGTTCGTGGTGTCGACCTGCAGAAACTCCTGCTGCGGATGCTTGCGTCCCCCCTGGGGGGGCACCGAGGCGATGGTGCCTTCCATGATCTTGAGCAGCGCCTGCTGTACGCCTTCACCGGATACGTCGCGGGTGATCGACGGGTTGTCGGACTTGCGGCTGATCTTGTCGATCTCGTCGATATAGACGATGCCACGCTGGGCGCGCTCGACGTTGTAGTCAGCCGACTGCAAGAGCTTGAGGATGATGTTCTCGACGTCCTCACCGACGTAGCCGGCCTCGGTGAGCGTCGTCGCATCCGCCATCGTGAACGGCACGTCGAGGATGCGCGCGAGCGTCTGCGCCAGCAATGTCTTTCCGGAGCCGGTCGGGCCGATCAGCAGGATGTTCGATTTCGCAAGCTCGACGTCATTGTGCTTGGTCTGGTGGTTGAGCCGCTTGTAATGATTGTGGACCGCCACCGAGAGCACTTTCTTGGCGTGATCCTGGCCGATGACGTAATCGTCGAGAACCTTGCGGATCTCCTTCGGCGTCGGAATTCCGTCGCGTGACTTCACCAGCGAGGACTTGTTCTCCTCGCGAATGATATCCATGCAAAGTTCGACGCACTCGTCGCAGATGAATACGGTCGGACCGGCAATGAGCTTGCGCACCTCGTGCTGGCTCTTGCCGCAGAACGAGCAGTAGAGCGTGTTCTTGGAGTCGCTACTGCCGACCTTGCTCATTCCATTTCTCCGCCGCGCTACCGCAGCCCAGGCGGTCCCTCCGCATCCCGCAAAGCATAACAGGGGGTGTTTCCGGAGTCCGTAGCGCCAATGTCACACATCTCCCAGGGTTTTGCGCCATGCTCCCCAAATCGTTACCGCACCGGACAGGTTAGACTAGCCCAGATCAAGAATCCATTAATCGTCGAAAATCAAGACCCTGGGTGGATTCGGAGGTTCGCCGACGACAGCCTCCCGGCGGTCAAACCGCCTTGAGCGCGGCGGCGGCCGCTGCCGCGGCATCTTCGGGCCGCTTGTCGATGACCTTGTCGACGATGCCCCACTCGAGCGCCATCTCGCCGGTGAGGAAATAGTCGCGCTCGAGCGCATCCTCGATCTTCTTGAGCGGCTGACCCGTGTGCTTGACGTAGATCTCGTTGAGCCGCTTCTTCAGATTCAGGATTTCCTGGGCGTGCAGCATGATGTCGGTGGCCTGGCCCTGAAAGCCGCCGGACGGCTGGTGCAGCATGATGCGCGAATTGGGCAGGGCAAAGCGCATGCCCTTTTCGCCCGCAGCGAGCAGCAGCGACGCCATCGAGGCGGCCTGCCCTACGCACAAGGTCGACACCGCCGGGCGCACGAATTGCATCGTGTCGTAGATCGCAAGCCCCGACGTCACCACGCCCCCCGGCGAATTGATGTACATCGCGATTTCTTTTTTCGGGTTGTCCGCTTCCAGGAACAGGAGCTGCGCCACGACCAGGGTCGACATCACATCCTCGACCGCGCCGCTGATGAAGATGATGCGTTCCTTCAGCAATCGGGAAAAGATGTCGTAGGCGCGCTCGCCGCGGTTGGTTTGCTCGACCACCATGGGGACGAGCGTGTTCATGTAGGTGTCGTAGGGGTCACGCATGGGGCTCAACCTGTTCTCACCGGCAAAGCGGGAAGCCGCCGTGTTGCTGCAAGACTGCGACGCATGCTTCGATACACTCGCCACAGATATACCCGGATCGCCCGGCCACAAGCCGCTCGACCTCGCTGGCGCGCTTGCCACAGAACGAGCAGCGGAGCGTCCTTCGCGGCCGCAGTACCCGCGCGGCGGCCACGAGCTTCACCAGCCTATTCATCCTCATATATCCGCGATTCGTCCGCGCAACCAGACCGCGCAGCCATGGCGTTGCGCGCTCGACATGGCACAGGTGAGAAGCGCGCCGGTCAGGTCTGGCCGGCCGCGCCCTTTTCCTCCTCGTCCTCCTTGCCGAGCTCCTCGCGCGTGACTTTCTTCTCCGTCACCGTGGCGAGCTCGACCAGGAAGTCGACCACCTTCTCCTCAAAAATCGGCGCGCGGATCCCGGCAACCGCCGCGGGATTCTTGCGGTAATACTCCCAGATCTCCTGTTCGCGGCCGGGAACCTGCCGCGTTCGCTCGACGATCGCGCGGGTAATCTCGTCCTCGGTCACTGTGATGTTGTTTTTCTCGCCGATTTCCGCGAGCACGAGGCCGAGCCGCACGCGCCGCTCGGCGATGGCGCGATATTCCTCGCGCGCCTTCTCCTCAGTGGTGTCCTCGTCGGCAAAGGTGCGGCCCTGCGCTTTCAGATCGCTTTCCACCGCATTCCATACGTTCTTGAACTCTTCGTCGGCGAGCGTGGGGGGCAGCGCGAATTTGTGCATCTCGTCGAGGCGGTCAAGCAGTTGGCGCTTGAGCTTCTGGCGGCTGAGCCTAGCGTTCTCCTGCTGCAGGCGCCCGCGCACCGCCTCCCTGAGCTTGTCGAGCGATTCCATGCCGAGCGATTTCGCGAACGCGTCGTCGATTGTGATGCTGCCCGGCGCCTCGATCGATTTTGCGGTGACGACGAACTCGGCCTCTTTCCCGGCTAACGCGGTGTTGGGGTAGTTCGCGGGGAAGGTGACCTTCACCAGCCGCGTCTCGCCGCCGTGCATTCCGATCAGCTGATCCTCGAACCCGGGCAGGAACGTTCCCGAACCGATATTGACGCCCACGTCGCCGCCGGTGCCGCCCTCGAACGCCTTGCCGCCGATGCGGCCGGTAAAATCGATCACGACGCGGTCGCCTTTCTCAACAGCGGCGCCGTCGCCTTTCCCCGTGTACGGCCGGTTCTGCTCGGCGATCTGATCGAGCGCTTCCTGGATCTGCTTGTCGATGACGTCCGCCACCTGGCGCTCGAGCTTGATGCCTTTGAAATCGCCGAGCTCGATCTTCGGAAGAATCTCGAACGCGAGCGTGTAGGCGAGGTCGGATTTCCCACCAATGACGTTCTCGACTTCCGTCTGCTCGGTCGGTAGCGTGACTTTCGGCTCCATGGCCAGCTTGAGCCCGCGATCGCTCACGATCTTGGCATTGAGCTCGCGGATCACCGCGTCGATGGTCTCGGCCATCACCGCCTTGCCATAAATCTTTTTCAGATGCGCGACCGGCACCTTGCCGGGACGAAAGCCGCGCAGCTGGACACGGTCCTTGAGCTCGCTGAGACGCTCGGTGACGCGCGCCTCAAGATCGGCTGCCGGCACTTGCACCTGGAATTCGCGCTTGAGGCCGTCGGAAAGGGTTTCAGTGACTTCCATGATCGACAATCACATTTGCTGGTGACCGCCCGCATTGGCGCGCCGAGAGCCGGTGCCTCTGCAAACGTGGTGCGGGCGGAGGGATTTGAACCCCCACGACTTTCGTCACGGGAACCTAAATCCCGCGCGTCTACCAGTTCCGCCACGCCCGCAACGGGCACCGTCGACGCCCGACCGATCTCCGCGGGCGCGCCGATTTCTGCAGATCGAATGCGAAAACCGGCCCCTTGCCCACCGGCGCGGCGGCCGGGCGGCGCGGCTTATATCATGGCGAAACCAGGCCGCACACGATAAAAATAGCCGTTCGCGCGACGTTGTATAGGGCACCAGGGGGCAAGATCGAGATGCAGCGAGATGTCGCCGTATTGGTGATCGCGGCATTCATGACAGCCGCGGGGTCCTGGGCGAGCGCCTGCGCGCAGGAACAGCGGACCAGCGAGGTTGCGTTCAAACAGGTCGCGCCCGATCTCTACTTTCTCTTTGAGTTCAGCTCCTCAAATGCGGTCGCCCTCACCACCGCTGAAGGCGTGCTGGTGATCGACACGCGCCAGCACCCGCGCGACGGCGAGGACCTCATCCGGCGCATCCGCGCTGTTACGGACAAGCCGATCAGATGGGTGATCAACAGCCATTTCCACGGAGATCATCATTTCGGCAATGGCCCGTTCAAGGCCGCAGGCGCCACCTTCGTCGCACAGGACGAAACCGCGCGGCTGATGGAAAAGGTCCAGCCCAAGGAAATGGCGCGGCGGCAAAGCTTCTTCAAAGGCCGCGGCTACGATCCTGCCGAGGTGAGGCTCGTTCTGCCCGACGTGACCTTCAACAGCGAAATGACGATCCACTTCGGCGGCCGCGAAATCCGCCTCGCCTATCTCGGTCCCGGCCAGCAGGTCGGCGATACCTTCGTGTTCTTCCCGCATGCGCGCACCGTGTTCACGACCGGCATGTTTGGGCCGCACAGCATGCCCAACATGGCGTTCACGCCATCGGTCGAGAACTGGCTCGCGCTGCTCGACAAGGTTGCCGCCATGGACGTCGACCAAATTCTGCCGGCGCACGGCGACGTGTCGACCAGCAAGGACGTCAAGGAACTCTCGGCGATGATCGCGGATGAATACGCGACCGTGAAAGACGCAATCGCCAAAGGCGTGAGTCTCGACGACGCGCTCAAGACGCTACGCTTGCCGCAATACAAGGACTGGCGCAACTACGGCCGGCTCGATAACGAGATCCGCGCGCTCTACGAGCTGATCACCACCGGCAAGCGCAGCTATTTCGATTAGCTGTGACTGTTCGACGAGACGCCGCCGAGAGTGCCGAATAGGCGCCGATAGACCTTTGGCATCGCCTCGGGCAGGTCCTCGGCAATGAGCCCGGGGCCGAACTCGGCGGCGGCTTCTCCGTGCAGCCACACCGCGGCCGCAGCGGCTTCGAAGCCCGGCATCCCTTGGGCGAGACACCCCGCCACCATGCCCGCGAGCACATCGCCCGATCCGGCGGTCGCGAGCCATGGCGGCGCGTTGTCGGCAATCGCGGCGCGCCCGTCGGGCGCGGCGACCACGGTGTCCGCGCCTTTCAGCAGCACGATGGCGCCCGAAGCAGCCGCGGCTTTGCGTGCCCGCTCAAGTTTCGAGAGAGCGTCCTCGTCCACTCCTTTGAACAGGCGGGCAAACTCGCCTTCGTGGGGCGTGAGGACCGTGGTCGGGGACCGCTCCCCGATCGCCGCAGTCAGCACTTCGGGTTCGTCGGCAAAACTGGTCAGCGCATCGGCGTCGAGCACCACCGCGCCATGCGCGGCGAGCGCTGCAAGCACGAGGTCGCGCGTGTCCTTTCCCACGCCCGCTCCCGGACCCAGAATGACAGCGTTGCGGCGCGGGTCGGCGAGAAACGCTGCGAGTTCGTGCGCGCCGTCGACCGGCCGCACCATCACCGCGAGACTTGCCGTTGCGTTGACGGCGAGCGCCTCGCACGGGCTGGCAATGGTGACGAGGCCGGCGCCAGCGCGCAAGGCGCCGCGTGCGGCAAGCCGCGCCGCGCCCGTGGAGAAGGCAGGTCCTGACACCACCACCGCATGACCGCGCGCATATTTGTGCCCGCCGGCCCGCGGCAGCGGAAAGCGCTCACCCCAGAGCCGCGGATCGTTGATCCACGTTCGCGCCGCGATCCGCTCAAGCACGCTCGATGGGATACCGATGCCGGCGACCGTGACGTTTCCACTGTGCAGGCGGCCGGGAAGCAGCACATGGCCGGTCTTGCGGCGGAAGAAGGTAACCGTGTGCGCGGCTTCGACCGCGAGACCCATCACAGCGCCGCTCGTGCCATTTATTCCGCTCGGCAGATCGACTGCATAGACGCAAGGGGCGGCGTTCATCGCCGCGATCATCGCGCGGGCGAGACCTTGCACGGGTCGATCGAGGCCCGCGCCAAACAGCGCATCGATCACCACGTCGGCCGCCGCGAGCGCCGCCGGCGTCGCTGGTTCAGTTTGGCCCGTCCACCGACTTGCAGCTTGCCCCGCATCGCCCTTGAGCCGGCCGGTTTCGCCGACCAAAAGCACGCGCAGGCGGTATCCGCGCTCGGCAAGAACGCGCGCGGCGACGAAGCCGTCTCCGCCGTTGTTGCCCGGACCGGCCACCGCCACGACACGCGCACCTGCCGGATTGCGCGCGGCGACCGCATCGGCAACGGCGCGGCCGGCATTCTCCATGAGGTCAATGCCGGCGATCCCACCGGCGATTGCCAGCCGGTCGGCCTCCCCCATTTCCGCGGTGGTGAGCAGTTCGATCATGGCGCAGGCACAGTAATGCGACACCGCACCGCGCGCGAGGCCGCGCCAATTCTCTTGCCAGCAGCGAGGGATAGCGTGTCATGATGACAAAATAAGCAAATTGCTGAATATTTAATCGAGGGCATTGCAAGGGCGCTGCACGTCTGCCTGTCGGTGCCTCTCAAAGCGATGATTTGCCCCCGTTTTTTGCGCGCGCCGAGGCTTGGCATGGAGCCTGCTAACCGCTAGCGCGGTCGGCGCCGTGCCGGTTCCTGCGGGCGACCAAGGGAGGGAAGGCCCAGTGAAAAAGATCGAGGCCGTCATCAAGCCGTTCAAGCTCGATGAGGTCAAAGAGGCGCTGCAGGAGGTCGGGCTGCAAGGCATCACGGTGACCGAAGCCAAGGGCTTTGGGCGGCAAAAGGGCCACACGGAACTTTATCGCGGCGCCGAATACGTCGTGGATTTTCTCCCCAAGGTGAAGATCGAGATTGTGCTCGGCGACGACATGGTCGAAAAAGCCATCGAGGCGATCCGTCGCGCCGCCCAGACCGGGCGGATTGGCGACGGAAAGATCTTCGTCTCCAGCATCGAAGAAGCCATCCGGATCAGGACGGGCGAGTCCGGATTGGACGCCATCTGAGGCGCTGGCTCCCTGCGACAATCCTGCGGCCACACGAGAAGGGGTACTTGTTCAATGACGACCGCTAAAGACGCTCTCAAGATGATCAAGGACAACGACGTGAAATACGTCGATTTCCGTTTCACCGATCCGCGCGGCAAGTGGCAGCACGTCACCGTCGATGTCTCGACCATCGATGAGGACACATTCAGCGAAGGAATCATGTTCGACGGCTCCTCGATCGCCGGCTGGAAGGCGATCCACGAGTCCGACATGCAGCTGATGCCCGATCCGGAGAGCGCCTGCATCGACCCGTTCTACGCGGAGACGACGCTGGTTCTGGTCTGCGACACGCTCGAGCCGCTGACCGGCGAGCCCTACAACCGCGATCCGCGCTCGATCGCGAAAAAGGCGGAAGGACTGGTGAAGTCGATGGGGATCGGCGACACCGTATTCTTCGGGCCGGAAGCCGAGTTCTTCATCTTCGACGACGTGAAATACGCGGCGCAACCCTACAACACCGGCTTCAAGCTCGACTCCACCGAATTTCCCACCAACTCGGACACTGACTACGAGGGCGGCAATCTCGGCCACCACATCGGATTCAAGAAAGGCTACTTCCCGGTGCCACCGCTCGACACTGCGCAGGACATGCGCTCGGAGATGCTGGGCGCCATGGCGCGCATGGGCTGCAAGGTCGAGAAGCACCACCACGAAGTGGGCTCCGCCCAGCACGAGCTCGGCTTCCAGTTCGCCTCGATGGTGCGCATGGCCGATCAGATGCAGATCTACAAATATTGCGTGCAGCAGGTCGCGCAGATCTACGGCAAGACTGCGACCTTCATGCCCAAGCCGGTCTATGGCGACAACGGCTCAGGCATGCACTGCCATCAGTCGATCTGGAAGGACGGCAAGCCCACATTCGCGGGCAACAAGTACGCCGACTTGTCGGATCTCGCGCTGCAATATATCGGCGGCATCCTCAGGCACGCGCGCACCATCAACGCCTTCACCAACCCGACCACCAATTCCTACAAGCGGCTGGTGCCTGGCTTCGAGGCGCCGGTGCTGCTCGCCTATTCGGTGCGCAATCGCTCGGCGGGCTGCCGCATCCCGCTCGCGTCTTCGCCCCAGGGCAAGCGCGTGGAGGTGCGCTACCCGGACCCGCTCGCGAATCCGTACCTCGCGTTTGCCGCCATGCTGATGGCCGGCCTCGACGGCATCAAGAACAAGCTCGATCCCGGGCCCGCGATCGACAAGGATCTCTACGATCTGCCGCCACAGGAGCTCAAGCAGATCCCGACCGTGTGCGGCTCGCTGCGCGAAGCGCTCGGCTATCTCGACAAGGATCGCGCGTTCCTCAAGGCCGGCGGCGTGTTCGATGACGATTTCATCGACACCTATATGGAGCTCAAGATGCAGGAAATCATCCGCTTCGAGCACACTCCGCATCCGGTCGAATTCGAAATGTATTACTCGGCGTAGCGTCCGCCCTTCATCGCCGTTGCGATGCAACTTAAGGGCGCCCGCGGGCGCCCTTTCCGTTTTGCAGCGTGCCACCAGCCGTACGCCGTCAGTAACTAACGCGGTGCTCCGCCGAGTTTCGTGCTTTTGTTTGAGACCCCACTGCCATGGCGACGATTACGATCCAACGGCGCCAGGCAGCGGCACGAACAAATCCTCGATCGCGATCGCGCGCGGGATGAAATGTTGTTCCACCATGTATTGGACGAGCGCCTGCAAGGTTGGCCGATTGGGCTCAATGCCGTAGGCAAACGGATCGCCGCCGAACACCGCGTCGATCTCCTCCACGTCGTCGACGAGCCAGGGCAGCATGGCGGCAAGCGAGCCGGCGTAGTGCAGACGCATGCGCGCGCGGCGCTTGGCCTCGACGAATGCATTGTAGAGACTGGTCGCGATCCAGCGCTGGCGCTGGTAGAGATCGCGGCGCATGGCGATCAAATGCATGATCGGAAAGATTTTGCGGCGACGATAGAAGTCGCGCTCGAGCGCGCGATGATCGGGAAAGAGCCGGACCACGTTGGCATCGCGACCGAGTTCATCCGGCTTGCGTGAACCGATCAGGGCATCGATGTCGCCACGCGCGAGCAGCGCGCCGAGCGAACACCCGCTCGCATTTTGCTCGATGCGGACCGGCCCCGGGAGCGGCGGCGCGTGCGGCCGCCCGTGGGAGCCGGTTTTTTCCACCGCCCCCTGCACCCAGCGGATCGAATCGAGATCGACCCCAAACTCGTCCGCCAGATGGCCGCGCGCCCAGATCGCCGCGGTCTGCGTGTAAAGCGGCACGCCCACCCGCTTGCCTTCGAGATCCTTCGGGGCGCGGATGTCGGCCTGCGCGTTGATGAAGATGTAGCCATGACGAAAGACGCGCGAGGGAAATACTGGCAGGGCGACGAACGGACAGTCGCCACGTCCCATCAAGCTGATGAATTCCGAGGCGGAAAGCTCCGCCACGTCGAATTCCCGTCCGCCCACCATGCGATCAAAGATCTCGCGGCCGGACGCAAACGCGATGGTGTTGAGATCGATGCCTTCCGGGACCACCTCGCCTGCGCGAATGGCCTCCATCCGGTCGTAGCGGCAGCTGGCGAAGGTCAGGCAGAGGCGCGACATAGATTTTCCCATTCTGGTTGCGGCGGAGCGCCGACGGATTGACCCTGCGGCGCATACTGCGCTCGTCTTTTGGGCAGCTGCCGGCAGCGCACGGCCTCTGATTACTGCGGGCCGCTTAGCAGCCGCGACACCATCTCCGCCGCCTTATCCCATGCAGTCGCTATGCATTGACAACTGCCGCCCGGCAGTGTACTTTATATCTTAAAGTCCATTATGATTCGGAGGGGACATGAGCCTCGAAGACAGCGTGCGCGAGGACATTGCCTTCATCCGCCGCGCCGTCGAACAGGGTCGCGACTTCGCCGCCGGGCGCAGCCTCGACATGCTGGTGTGGGGCACCGCAGTGGCGATCGGCTATCTCGGGACCTATGCCACCGCGATCCGATGGTGGCGCGTCGATCCCAATTGGGTTTGGGCGGTCTGCATCGTGCTGCCCTGGCTCTATTCGTTGCGCCGCCTGTTCGCGGCGCTGCTGTTTCCGTCGAAGCCGCGTCCAACGCCCCCGCCGATGGTGCAAGCGCTGCGCATGCTGTGGTTCGGCTGCGGCATCTTTCTTTCCAGCTTCGCGGTGGCCGTGATCATCGGTGGCGACATGCGTCAGGGCTGGTTCAATGCGGTGAGCGCGGGTGTCCTCGGCATCGGTTTTTTCGCGAGTGCGGGGTCGGGATCGGCTGGTGGGTGGCAGCCTTGCTGCTCTACGCGCTGCGCCATCGTGTCGAGGTGCTGTCGCTCTCCGCTGTGCTGATGTTGCAGCTGTTGGCATTGCCGGGGCTGTTGCTGTGGCGCGGACGGCCGACCTCCGCCGCCCCCACTGCGCCCGCCGCCGCATGATCGACTTCGACCACAATGCGATCGACGAGGTGCTGCAGAGCCGGGTTCGCATCGCGATCGTCGCGTTTCTCGCGAGCGCCGGCGCGGTCGACTTCTCGGTGGTACGCGACGCTATCAAGACCACCGACGGCAATGCCAGCGTGCATCTGCGCAAGCTCGAGGACGCCGGCTACGTCTCGGTGGAAAAGCGTTTCGTCAATCGCAAGCCGCAGACGCGTTACGCGCTGACCGAGCGCGGCCGCAAGGCGCTGCTCGATCATGTCGCGCATCTCGAGCTGCTGCTGCGGCGGGCAAAATCGGCAAGGGAGAAAGGCAAATGAGCAAATTTGCATTGCTGCTGACCGTCATCGGTTTCGTCATCGCCGCGACCCATTCGGCGCACGCGCAGGCCGCGGCTCAGCGGTTCGATTATCTGGTGCGCGAGGACATGTTCCGCGGTTTTGCCGGCGACAAAGCAGCCTTCGATCGCGCGATGGCTTTGTGCGAGGCTCGTCTCGCCGAGAATCCCGATCACGCCGAAGCGCTGGTCTGGCATGGAACCGGTCTTTTGTTTCGATCCGGAGAAGCCTTCCGCAGCGGTGATACCGAAAAGGCCGGCCTGCTCAATCGCAACGGCCTTGCTGAGATGGCCAAGGCGGTTGCGCTCGCGCCGAACAATCTCGGCGTTCGCATTCCACGTGGCGCCGTCCTGCTCGCGGCCGGGATGCAAATTGCCGACGCGCAACGCGCGCGGGTGTATTTTGAGACGGCGGTAGAGGACTTCGAGAAGGCTTTGGCGTTGGAGCAGCCGCGTCTGGCAACGCTCGCGCAGCATCCCAAAGGAGAGCTGTTCGCGGCGCTGGCCGAAGGCTGGTCACGCCTCAACGATGCGGAGAAGTCGCGCCGTTATCTCGACCGCATCGTCGCCGAACTGCCGGATACGATTTATGCCGCGGCGGCCGGCGCGCGCCTCGCCAACCCCACCGCGATCGCCCGCATCACCAG
>Ga0306918_10001032_pt1 | contig 13558 bp, 11 predicted proteins | sample tim00Cox0000000H_FD_203315 | JGI IMG/M metagenome (GOLD analysis project Ga0306918, IMG submission 203315) | Lab enrichment of tropical soil microbial communities from Luquillo Experimental Forest, Puerto Rico - timezero.00C.oxic.00.000.00H (v2)... | ecosystem: Environmental > Terrestrial >... | reverse complement strand
CGGGCAGTACCACCATGTGAGTATACGCCGAATTAGCTCCGCTTTCCGATCTCGCTGTATTGCTATGATTGTATTGATGACCATTCGACTGCTGGGTGCGCGCTGCGGTGTAGCCTATGGGTACGTGCTGATGATGCTGGACGTTCTGTTCGCGCTTGGGCTGCTGCTGTCACCCGCCTCGCAGCTGCGGCTGGCGGGCTTTCCGGTCGGACCTGGCGAAATTTTTCTGCTCATCTGGGTCGTCCTCACACTCGGCCGCGAGGCAGTTCGCCTTGGCCCGCCTCTGACGTCGGCTCTTTCGCGACTGCTTATCTTTTGGTCGCTCTTTGCCCTCGCCCAAAGCCTCGGCACGCTGACAGCAAATCTCATCGGTGACGAGCATGATCCCCACTGGTTTTTACACGATGTCTTGGCCTACCCTCTTTTGGCCGCCACAAGCTGCCTTAGCGTGATTGAACCGCACGCTGGGCCTCGCTTGCATCGGGTCGCCTGGCTTCTGTGCGCGCTCGGCACCCCGTTTGTGGCTCTGCAGCTCGCTAGCGCTTGGGGATTGATAGACATCTCGTCGGTCGATCCTTGGTGGTGGGACCAGTTCCGCGGCTGGTCATCAAACCCCCACCAGCTTGCCGTGCTGTGCACTGTGCTAGCACTTCTGTCGCTGCATCTTGCCGAAACTTCTACTCGGCTCGGCACGAGGATCGCCGCCATCGCCTGCGCTATCGTCCCGATCTGGGCGGCTAAGCTCACGAAGAGCGATTCGTTCAGCCTCATTCTTGTGACCGCCGGCCCGATCTTTCTTGCGTTCAAATTCCGAGTTTGGCTGGTCTCGTGTGCACCGCGGATCACCTTCCGCTCCGCGTTCGCTTGGATCGTCGTCTTTGGTTTGCCGGCGGCCCTGGTTTCGGCCGCCCCAGCGGCTTACTCGATTGCGAGCGAAGTTGGGGACTTTGCCAAGGCGATGGCGCGGGAAAACCCCCAGCAAACAGAGGACAAAGCAGAGCTGCGGCTTGAGCTATGGGGGCAGGCCGCAAGGAGGGGTATCGAGTCCGGGATGTTGGGGCTGGGACCGGGCCCGCATCTTGAGATACCGGCGTCTATTGTATTTCAGAGGCAGTTAGACGAGGCGCAACCCAAATATGTCGAGCACCCCCAACTCACCTTTGCGCCGAACTTCGAGGCCCACAACACACTCCTCGATCTTTTCACCCAGGGCGGGTTGATCGTCGTTTTGAGCTTCGTCTGGATCGTGGCAGCGGCTTTCTGGGCGGCCTACCAGACTGGGCAGGCGGGGCTGCCGACCTTGCTGTATGGCCTCTGCACATACGCCATTGCCACCTTAATCATCCGGCATCCGATCTTTTGGTTTGCGATCTCCCTCTGCTTGGTGGCGGGAACGGAAGCCGGCAGACCGTCCGGACTCCGCCACAGGAGCTAATCGCATGCATGGCATCGTCGGCATACCAGTCGCACCACGCGCGGCGCATTTTTCGCTCTCGTTGCCTCGTACACCCGCAAGCGCATATCAGGCGCTCGCAACTGGGGGGCTGGCCTGGATGTTGAGGCCTGGTGGTGCCGATGCAGCCGATAGATAGAACTACTCGTACCACTGACCCCATGCCACCCGGGTCTGTCAGGAACGGGCAGCAAGATGGTAAGCAAGCGATGGCTCCCGAATGGAATTTCCAGCAGCTAGTCGGGATGCTGCGTCGGCGCAGCAGACTTATCCTCACGATCGGAGCGCTGGGAACGATGCTGGCTGGTGTCATCGGTCTGCTGATCTCGCCCAAGTATGATGCATTGGCGCAGATCGTCGTCGAGCCTCCAACCGCGGCTCTCGTCAGCGCGGAACTAGTCCAGCAGGCCATCGACACTCACGTAACGATGCTGGCCTCTGCCAATCACCTGCAACACGTCGTTGACAGTCTGCTGAACGAGCCGGGGTTTCGTGGAGCAGCATCCGAAACCAGAGCGGAGATTGGAGTAAGCCCGAGCGGTCGTGACGGCGACGCAAGCTCGCGATCGGCCGCCACCTCGCTGGCGCCCGCCAAGCCGATCACGACCGAAGCCGGACCGCTTAGCTTCAAGGAGCTCATGCGCCGCCTAAATGTCTGGATTCAGGCGCTTACCACGCACAGAGGAACCGGAACACAGCTGACATATGAAGAGCTCCAGCGCCGCCTGAGGGTCGTGCAAGAGCGTCGTTCTCGCATCATTACAATCAGCTTCGAGTGGACGGGTCCCGAGAAAGCGGCGGCCATCGCGAACCGGATCGCCGCGCTTTACGTCTCGGAACAGCGGGCCTACAGCACCCGCGAAATGGCTCGGCTTGGCGAACGAATTGCGGCTATTAAGAGCGACGTTGAGCGCAACAGCGCGGCCCTGCAGAACGCGATACAACGGCGGTTCGACACGAGGCAGAGTGTCAACAGCGACAAACGAGAGGCGGAAGTGGATCAACGCGAACTCGAACGTCGGATGGACACCAGCGCGCAGCTCTACGAAAACCTCTTGCGACGACAGAAGGAGATCCGCGAACAGCAAGAGCTGATCAAGCCTGACGTAAGTATTCTCTCGCTTGCGTCGCCGCCGGCCCGGCCGAGCTCGGCAAATCCAATCCTATTCATGCTTCCTGCGCTGATTGTCTTCTCGATCTGCGGAAGCTTGCTGGCTGTCGTGCTGGAACGGCTTGATAGAGGCCTGCGCTGTGAGCGCGAAATTAACGATGCGCTCGGCATCCCCTGCATCGGCCTGATACCGCAGATCCCTCGAATGGGCTCAACTCGTTCGGGCGAATATCTTCTGGCGGAGCCATTTTCTCCTTACGCAGAGGCAATACGGTCGGCCGTTGCGATGCTGCGTCTGGCGGAGCCGGGTCACGCGGCGAAGGTGGTTTTGATCACCTCCAGCATTCCTGGGGAAGGGAAAACGACGCTCGCACAGAGCCTCGCGACCTACGTCGGGTCCCACGGGCGACGCGCGCTCTTAGTCGATCTCGATTTTCGGCAAGGCTCGCGACTTGGCGAGTTCGACGATACGGGTGAAACAGCAATCATCGATTTTTCGCCGCAGAACCGCCCCCCGGCGGAGTCCATCCGGCATATCGCGAAGGCTGGGTTCGACTACCTCCCGATGCCGGGTCATCGCCTCGATCCGTTGACGCTCTTTGCGTCTGAACAGATACTGGCCCTCTTCCGTCAGCTGCGCGAGCGTTACGAATGTGTGATTGTTGACGGTCCGCCTGTGCTCGGTGGAGTCGAAGCGCGGTTGCTTCCTTCGATTGCGGACAGACTGCTCTTGGTCGTGAAATGGGGGAGCACGAGGCGCGAGGTGGCTCAGAACGCGTTGAGCCTGCTTCGTGATTCCGGCGGTCTCAACAAGGATCGAAGTGATCTTGCAATGGCCGTCGTTACACAGGTCGACCTTAAAACACATGCTCGATATCGCTACGGTGATGTGGGCGAGTTTCTCGCCCAGAGCAAAAAACACTCCTCCATTGAACCCCGACCGAAGACAGCCGAAACGGAGCCGATAGCAAGAGCCCATGAAACCCAACCCGCAATACCTTCATCCTTACCCCAGGGGATCGTCCCGATGCGGGATATGAAACTTCAAGACATCAAAATCGAGCAGCCGTCCAGGCAGAAGGCGTCCGAGAGATGAAACACGATGCTCCGCTTGAGACAGATGTGATCGGCCGCTCGGGCGCAGAGAACGCAATCCTGCCTCTATGGCTGATGGTTTTGAACGACTTTCATCGACAAAACATTTCCTACTGTTACTGGAAGAGCAGCAGGCGCGTTCATCGAGGCTTAAGGGGCGAGGGTGATCTCGATTTGCTTTTCGCGAAAGATGATCAGCACCGCGCTCAAGCAATCCTCCTTGAGCGGGGCCTCAAGCTTTTTCCTTGCGTCGCCTGCCGTGACCATCCATCGATCTTGAGCTTCCTAGGTTATGACGAACCGAGTGGCCGGATCGTTCATCTTCATTTGCACTTCCGATTGGTTGCGGGCAACAGCCTCCTCAAGAACTACCATTTGCCATGGGAACAAACAATTTTGGCGCGGACTATTACGCATCGGATGCTGCCAATCCGAATGTTGGATCCCGTGGACGAGGCATTGCTGTTGATAGTACGCAGATGCCTCGAATTGACGTGGTCAGATCCCGTTACTCTCCGCGACTGGCGAGCACTAAGCCACAAGTTCGCGCTCGATCACAGGGAAGTTTCCGGCCGCATTGACCGCGTGACGTTCAGCAGCCGAGCCGCTGAACTGTTGGGTCATGATCTTGCGAACATGATTGCCGACGCCATTTACGGTGAACCGACGCTGGAAGATCAGCGCCGCCTCCGGCGGTCCATCCGAAGGCATTTCGCTGCTCACCGCACCTACAACGAATTTGAGGTGGGACTGCGGTGCCTGGGACGTGCTGTTCTCTGGGTCGCTGGCAGTTTGAACAAGCGTTACCTCTGGGCACCTCGGCCATGGAGCCGTCGCGCGCCGGGAGGCGGGTGCGTGGTGGCTGTGATCGGCGTTGATGGCAGCGGGAAGTCCACCGTCGTCGCGACAATTCGGGCGTGGCTTGGCCAAGAGATCGATGTGGTACCGATCTACTTCGGCACCGGTGGTGGAAGGCCGTCGCTCATACTATGGCCGTTCAAGCTGATGGTACCCTTGATCACGCTCTTCCTTAAGACCAAGCCAAAGGGCGCATCACATGGGAGGATCTCAGATCGCAATCCAGGCATGCTCTACAGTGTACTCCTGATGGTCTGGGCCACAATTGTTGCTGTCGAGAAGCGCATCAAGCTGTCGACAGCGCATCGCGGAGCCAATCGGGGGCTGCTCGTCCTTACCGATCGATATCCACAGAACGAAATCCTTGGTTTCAACGAAGGTCCCCTGATGTCACGTCTGACCAGGGTGCCAATTTGGCTTCGTCGGTTCGAGGCAACGGCCTATTCTCTTGCACATCGCCTTCCTCCGGATCTCGTCATCAAGCTCGTTGTGACGCCGGAAACCGCGGCGCGGCGGGAGCCGGATATGGATCCGGTGGTCATGCGCACGCGGATCGCAGACTTGCCGAGGCTTACGTTCCCAGGTGCTCGCGTGATGTCGATCGATGCAGAGCAGCCGTTCATCGATGTGATCCGCATGGTGAAGCGTGAAATCTGGCGCCTGCTCTAGCCGCTTGTGAGGCCTCGCGCATGATCATCGAGATTTTTGGTCCCCCAGGAGCTGGTAAGACCACTTTCGCTCAGGCTTTAAAGGCGAGGATGCGAGAACGCGGGCACCTGATGGAACTGAGACTCAGCCAACGACCGACCGAGAATGTGTATGGCCGAGCACCTATCGGGTCATATCAGAATGTGATGATACAGCGGTTGACCCGACCGCTGCTCGAGACGCTGACAATTGCGCGGCAGCCGTTTGCCAATTCTCGCGACCTGAAAACAGCCATTCATCTGGTGCGGCTGCTGGCCCCAACAAGCACCTTAAGCTCGATCAAGGAAATGCAATATTTATTCCGGTTGTCTCACTGGTGGCATGACAAGTCCCGGACCGCGCGTGTCACTTTGTTCGATCAGGGGTTCGTTCAGGCGGTGTGCACATTGGCATTACGGGCTGGAGTAACGAATGACAAGCTGATCGGTGATGCACTGGATTATGCACCGAAATCCGACTTGTTGATCCGCCTAGATGCTCCTTTGGAACTCCTGGAGGCGCGCCTTCACGACCGAGAGCGCCTTCAAAGTGCAATCGAGCGGCGGTTAGAGCCTGACCTCAGGTTGGGCCTGGCATTCATCCCCATGATCGACCGCGTGCAATCTCTCTTGCTGCAGCGAGGTCGATACATGTTAAGCGGCTCGTCCGTCGATCGGCGGGCCCTCGACAAGAGTGTGAAGGTGATCGAGAAGGAAGTCACAAAGATGCTTCAAAACCGAACACAAGTGAGCTTCGTGAAGACGCTGGCTACGACCGCTGTGTCATCTTACGGAAAACAGTGACATGTATCGCGGAACATCTGCAAGCGCGCCGGTGAGCCGGGTGGCCCGCGGCGGCATTATGGCGTTCTTTCTTTATGGTGCCGGGTACCTGCTAAACTATTGCTCGCAGCTCGTCATCGCTCGCATCGTCGGCGCCGATACCTATGGCGTGTATGCGTATGTCTTCGCCTGGATAGTCGTATTGGCATACTTCTCAACGCTCGGCTTCGATGTCGGACTTCTGCGCTTCCTGCCCACTTACAAGGCACAGCGAGCGTGGGCCTTGCTCAAGGGCGTGATTCAGTACGCGCAACGACGGGCAGCATTGGCCGGTCTGTCCGTCATTTTTATCGGCCTTTGTGTCGTCAAGGGCTCGGTGTCCTCACCTGAACTCCAGAGCACCTTCCTCGCCGGGTTCGCATTGGTGCCAGTTCTTGCACTGGTGCGGATCCGCTGCTCCGCAGTACGTGCATTTGGCGGCGTCATTTCGGGGCTTGTGCCGGATAATGTGATGCGGGACGGGACGCTGATCGGCCTCGTTGTTTTCGCAGGTGTGGGGCTTGGATGGACCTTCAATGCGCCGTCGGTCATGCTGGCCACGCTGATCAGTTCGGCACTGGGGCTGGTCTGTGTGGGTTGGGCCTTGCGGCGCTACCGCCCCCGCGCCATTGATGAGATCTTGCCGGAGTACGACGTGGTGGCTTGGCGGCGGACTGCAATTCCGTTGGTCATTCTTGGCGCGACTGAGTGCCTATTGAACCGTACCGGGGTGATTCTACTGGGCTGGATCGGCGATACCAAAAGTGCGGGAATTTATGGTCTTGCCTTCAACATCGCCCTTATTGTGACACTGCCGCGAATCGCAGTGAATACCTTGTTTGCTCCAGCTATATCTGATCTTCATGCACGGAAGGACAGGGGGACCATGCAGATCCTCATCACTAGGTCCTCGTCATGGACGTTCTGTGCCGGATGTTGCATCGCAGCCGCGCTCTACGCACTCGCTGATCCCTTTCTGGCTTGGTTCGGCACCGGTTTTGAGGCTGGCGTGCCCGCACTACGTATTCTTCTCATCGCCCAAGTGGTGGCTGCCAGCGCCGGCTCCCAATTATACGTCATGACCATGACCGGACATGAGCGAGGTGCCGCCGTGCTGCTCGTGGTCTGTGCGACGGTCAATGCGGTCGCAAGCGCTGTGCTGATTGGGCTGTTCGGATTGACTGGCGCGGCGATCGGAACTGCGGTGGCTCTGGTCGTCTGGAATATTGCGATGACGCGCTTTCTATGGCGTCACCTGGACCTGTTGCCGGGAATATTTTCCATGTTCCGAATTTCTTTGGGCAAGGAGCCGCATGTGGTCGGCGTTGGCGGCCGGGGGCGGCCGGTGTCCCTGATAGATCGATATCCAAAGCAATAGTGGAGAGTGCGCCATGCTTAACGTCCGATCGACCTCGGGAGGACCGACGCGGTTCGCACCTGGCACACTCGACAGACCGCATATCGGGAAATCACTCCTGCTCGGGGCGGCTCTCCTGTTCTCAATGACGCCGGCGCAGGCCGAATATCTCCTGCACGCCGGAGATACGATCGAGATATCGGTAGCGAGGCTTCCGGAGCTGAAGCAGCGCGTTCCGGTGCAGCTGGATGGAACGATTTCCTTTCCGCTTCTCGGCAGCGTTACAGTTGCCAAACTCAGCCCCGCAGAAGTGCAAGCCAAGGTGCAGGCCATGCTCGCGACGAAGGTATTCCGGCAGCGGACTTCGGACGGACGAGAGAACTCCGTGACGATCGAGCCGGATGAGGTGACCGCCAATGTCGTTGAATACCGGCCCATTTACGTCAATGGCGACGTGTCCAAACCGGGGGAGGAGACCTATCGGCCGTCGATGACGGTACGGCAGGCCGTCGCCTTGGCAGGCGGCTACGACGTCGTGCGGCTGAGGATGAACAATCCGATTTTGGAGAGCGCGGATCTGAAGGGCGAGTACGAGTCGCTGTGGACCGAATATGCCAAGGAACAGGCGCATGTTTGGCGTCTGAAGAAGGAACTCGGGCAGCAGACCGCGCTGGACGAAAGGTCCTTGCTCGACGTGCCGATATCGCGATCAATGGCGCAGGAGATCGTCAAGGTGGAAACCGAGAACCTCAAGGCCCGCCAAACGGATCAACAGGCCGAACGAACGTTCCTGCAGCGAGGGATCGCGGAAGCCGATGAACAGATCAATGTCCTTGCGCAACAGCAGAAAACGGAAGAAGACGGAAACCAGGCCGACATCGAAGAGCTCGAACGTGCCAAGGAGCTCTTCAGCCGGGGTAACCTCACAACTCTGCGCGTCACCGATGCGCGCCGCGCCATGCTGCTTTCATCGATCCAGAAGCTGCAGACCACGGCCCAGTTACTGCAGACCAAACGCCAGAAAGACGATCTTGCGAGGCAGATCGATCGACTGGACGGTCAACGCAGGAGCGATATGCTGAGGGAATTGCAGGAGTCCACGGTCGCGCTCAGCAAGACCCGGTTCAAGCTGCAGAGCACCGGCGAAAAACTTCAATATACCTCCCTTGCCAAGTCGCAGCTCGCACGCGGATTCGGAAACAAGCCCGCGATTACGGTGGTCAGAAACGGTGCCAAAGGGGTCGAGAACCTTGTCGCGAACGAGGACTTCGAGCTTCAGCCTGGTGATGTGGTGGAGATCTCGTTGCGAGATGATGCTGCAGTTGAGCTTAGCAGCCAGTGACGGACCCATACGCTCGGTCGCCGCCCTGATGACGCACTGTCGGTTTTCAGCTGCGTTTGCGCGGACGCATCAGGACAGCCTACGCTTGCCTCCGGAAGACAGCTTCGCCGAGCGCGTTCCTCTTTCCGGGGATCGGGGCCTGCACCCGCCCCGACGGCAAGAACCGCCGCTACAGCCGCTTGTACCTGCCGCAATTCGGTCGGTCGCACCGGTTTCGGCCGAAGCAACTTCGCGAAAGCTGGCTTATTTGCGAAGCCGGGCGTCCCCGTTTATGAGGCCGTTGAGCCGAGGCACCTCGGAGTGGCTTGCCCCGTCCTCAATCACGTTTGGCAACAGAGTTACGTCGGTTCGCTTCGTCTCGGCCATTACTTCGAGCGAGTGTGGGATCCGCTTGGTCAAGTTGGGCGCGAGGGGCAGGGAGTTGATGTCTTCGCTACGGTCGAGCCAACCATTGTTCATGCCCCAAATGGCGGCTTGCGTCCGATTGTGCACCCCGATCTTGCGAAGGATCGCCTTGATATGGACCTTAACGGTCGCCTCGGCGATATCGATCTTGCGCGCAATGCGTTTATTCGAATCCCCTTCCTTCAAGCAGCGCAAAATCGACCTTTCGCGCGGAGAAAGCTGTTGGGGCATCCGTTCGTCTGGAACGACTGTCACGCGGTTGTGGCGGTCGCGCGTGCTTGCGTGATCATTGTGTCCACCTTTGGGATCGAGAGCGAACGTCAGGAGCGCCGGCGGAAAGACTGTTTCGCCCATCATCACGAGTTCGACCGATTTGATGAATACGTCGCGGCTCGTGACGTCAACGAAATAGCCGTTGGCGCCGGCAAGAAATGCTGCGGCCAATTCGTTCGGCCGATATCGATCGGCTACGACAGCAACGCGCCCGTGCGGGTAACGACTTCTGATAAGCTCGATTTGTTCAGCTGCGGCGCCGAAATCGTCGCCAGTATGGATGATCAGAAACAGCAGCTGGCGCCTCTCGAATCTGCCGGCGCGCAAATCATCGGCACGTGTTACTGAACTCGCAATGCCAAAATCTGCGGAGCGTAGGATTTCAGCAATGCCGTCTTTGCGCAAGCTATTTCGTCCAATGACTATGGTTGCAAAAGAGCTTCTTCGCATCATGATTGCTCTCCCTCCTGCTTACAACTTAAGATAGAATGCCTGCAACAGGAGATAAAGATTAGGCGGCGGTTGGACGCCCGTTTCTCTCAAAAGACTTTCGCGGAGCATCGCCTTTTGCGGCGGCGGGCTTTGTAGGCTTTTCTGTGACAATAAAATGAAATTGCCATTCGGCAAATATACTGTTGGTTATAACCAAATTTAGCTAGTCCGGTGTCCAGTGCGGCGCAGCGATTGGAATTTCCCCCGCAAACAATGGTGCGGCGGCCCGCTCCGCGTCCAAATGGGTAAATGCCAACAGCCTAACACCTGCCGTCCGCGCAATAGGATGGCTGTAGAGCCGCCCGCTGTAGAGCCGCGGTCGCATAACACCAGCAGAAGGGGCTGCCGACCGAGGCGGCCTTTTGATCCAAATTAAGCAAAAAGGGGAGGTCAGTTGGCAAGTTTGGTGTAAGGTCGGCGGTGGCTCGTTGGCGCATACAGTTTACTCAGGAGGCGTAGCCTGAGGTGTCCCCGGCATGTGTTGCTTTAGTGTATTAATCGCAGATCAGTATCCTGTAGTCTTGCAAGGTTTGAGTAGCGTGCTCGGTACACTACCTGACTTCACGGTCGTGGCGCGTTGCACCGACAAAGAGACTTTGATCGAAGCAATTCGGATCTTCATGCCCGACATCGCTATTCTGGATATCTCTATGCCCGGCATTGGCTGGCGAGAGATCCATTCAATCGCAAATTCCAAGAGTCTCGGCATGCGATCCACGCGAGTTGTCCTTTTCACCGCATCTGCCGAAGAGGACAAACTGGTTACATTGGCCACAGCCGGCGCGTACGGCTTCATCGCGAAAGACGCCGAGCCCGAACTTCTGGTCCAAGCGTTGCGGCAAGTTGCGAATGGTCAGCGACTGTTGCCACTGTCCAGATCCGGGCGGGCATCCACGGAAAGGAATGCGAGACTGCTGACCGAACGCGAGCGCCAAATCATGCGTTGGGTGTCCGAAGGATTATCGAACAAGGAAATTGCGCGCCAACTGAATATTTCTGAGGGCACGATCAAGGTGCATCTTCATCACATCTTCGAGAAACTCGCAATCAAACATCGGACGGCCCTCGCGGCGCTTGCCAAATCCTAAAATGACGGGTGGAGCTTGGCGCGCCTCAACAGCCTGCCCGTATGCCCGCGATCGCGACGTCGGCGTGTGCGTTAGCCGGCGCGAAATAGGGACCAGGAAGGCGAAAAGGCATGGGTCGAACAAATCAGACGTCCGAGATCGGCGAGAAAACCGAAGTTGTCACCAGTCCCTCACGACAAGGACGTCGCTGGAGGCGACTGCCGCATCGTCAGGCAGCAGATCGCGAGAGAATCAAACTGGCCACTCCGCTGCACTCACGGCGCGCCGTCTCTTGGGTACTCGTCTCTCAATCATGCCACCTTTTCAGCGCTCGCACCTGACCCGAAGTGGGTATGTGAGGGTCCTCCATGAGAGGGACAGAAAAAGGGGTAGTGAGGGTTCCCCATGCGAGGAATAGTATTCACGCGGCCGCGAAGAATATTCTCGCGCATCACAACGAGGTCATCTCGCCATGCGGCAGGTGATTGTTGATGCGCCGGGAGTTAAAAAGATCGGCATTTTAAACATTTTAAGCGATGACGTAAACGCTTGCGCGATCGCACGCCGCTCGGCCCAGGCGTCGTTTGCCCATCAACAACCCGCCGTGCGCCGCTTGCCCCCGCGTGGGCGAACAGCGCTCTTGATCACCGTAAGCTTCCTCGCGGCGGCATGGGCGTCGGAAATCCGGGCTTCTCCGGAAGCGCAGCATGCGCAATCGGAGGTGTTCGCCAGTTCACTCACCGCGAGTGTGCCGTCGGGCAATGGTGGCAATACAGGGATCCGGCTTGCGCAAACGACGGGCAGCGATACAGAAGCGTTGCGACGGGCCCTCGACCAAGAACACCACAGGGCGGAGATGCTTGCGCGTTGGCGGAACGAAGCGGCTGAGGAGAAGCCTGCCGCGGAGCGCAGCGCAGCGGAGTTGCGCAAGTCATTGCTGCGCGAGGGTGCCGAGCGGCTCGACCGGGATCTTTCGGGAGTGCGCGACGATGGAGAGCCGCGGATGTTGCCCTCAGCTAAAGCAGTTGAGGAAGCAAAGGAGCCAAAGCAGGCCGCGGACATTGGCGCGGCCGAGCTGCGAAAGTCCCTGCAACAGGAACGCGAGCGAGCCACCCGGTTGGAGCAGGGTCTCGCGGCGGCTCGGCGCGAGGTCGAGACGCAAACGGCGCTGCTACTGAAGCAGGTCGTGGGCAGTGGCGCGGTCGAGCTGCGAAAGTCCCTGCAACAGGAACGCGAACGGGCTGAACAGCTGGCGCAGAGCCTGGCATCGGCAAAGCGCGACGTCGAGACGCAAACGGCACTGGCGGTCAAGGCGAAGGACGAAGCGGGCCGACTGAAGCAGGTCGCGGACAGTGGCGCGGCCGAGTTGAAGCAATCGCTGCGGCAGGAGCATGAGAGGGCGGATGCGCTGGCGAACGAACTCTCGACGGCGCGCGCCAAAGTAGACGTGTACGAGGCCCAGTCGCGTAAGGTCGGCAAGCAAGCGGAAGAGCTCAAGAAGGCGGCGGCGGAAAACGGCGCGGTCGAGCTGCGAAAGTCGCTGCAACAGGAGCGCGAACGGGCTGAACTGCTGGTGCAGAGCCTGGCATTGGCAAAGCGCGATGTCGAGACGCAAACGGCACTAGCCGAGCTCAAGAAGGCGGCGGCGGAAAACGGTGCGGTCGAGCTGCGAAAGTCCTTGCAACAGGAACGCGAACGGGCTGAACAGCTGGCGCAGAGCCTGGCATCGGCAAAGCGCGACGTCGAGACGCAAACGGCACTGGCCGCCAAGGCGAAGGACGAAGCGAGCCGACTGAACCAGGTCGCGGACAGTGGCGCGGCCGAGTTGAAACAATCGCTGCGGCTGGAGCATGAGAGGGCCGAGGCGCTGGCGCAGGAGCTCTCAACAGCGCGCGCGACAATATCCGCATACGAGGCCCAGGCGCGTAGAACAAGTGAGTAAGAGGAAGGCTTGCAGGTTCTCGCGCCCGAGCGGAGCAAGAAAGATGCGCAGCCCGTGGTCGCGAACGCGCGCCTGATCACGCACGGCAAGGCATCCAACTTGGGTACGACAAAGCCCGTCGGAGCGGACCAGACAAGGGTCGCAGAAGCCAAAAGCGAAACGCGGCCCCATGCCGGGGATGCTGCGGAGGCAGCAAGACTAGCGGCGCGTGCGAGCGTGTTGCTTGGGCAAGGAGATATCGGCTCGGCTCGGATTGTGCTCGAGCGCGCGGCCGAGACAGGCAGCGCACAGGCAAATTTCGCACTCACTCATTGCTTTATCTGCGCGGCCACCGGCTTGCCTACGTGCTGAATCTGTTTCCTTCGGAACTGCACATCTTCGTCCGGCCGGAAATTCAGAGCCTGAACGACCTCGTCGGCAAGAAGGTGAATTTCAACAACCAAGGCACGGCCGCAGGCTACTCGGGGCCGCTGATCTTTAGTCGTCTCGGTCTCGATGTGCAGCAGACGTTTATTCCACATCAGGTCGCGCTGGAACAGATGCGCAAAGGCGATATGGCAGCAGTCGTGTTCATCACGTCTAAGCCCGGTGGAGGCTTTCGTGCGCGGCCGCTAGGAGCCGGGCTTCAAGCTCCTTCCGGTCCCGTACGAGAGCA
>Ga0306918_10001028_pt1 | contig 13572 bp, 10 predicted proteins | sample tim00Cox0000000H_FD_203315 | JGI IMG/M metagenome (GOLD analysis project Ga0306918, IMG submission 203315) | Lab enrichment of tropical soil microbial communities from Luquillo Experimental Forest, Puerto Rico - timezero.00C.oxic.00.000.00H (v2)... | ecosystem: Environmental > Terrestrial >... | reverse complement strand
CCCGCGCCGAGCCTGGCGAGCTGGCTCAGCTCTCCGAACGTGTACTCGTCAACGGTAAACCAGCCCTCATAGCCTTTGAGCGTCGAGTCGCCCGTCACCCCGTCAACCCTGAGAAGATAGGTCAGCGAAACGCCCTCCTGGGAGTGCGCGAACGCGGCGAGGGTGTCGTGACTGACAGAAGCGAGTGAGGCGCCGAAACTGACGGTCTGACCCGCATCGGTCGTGCCGTCCGGCTTCTGCTCGCGGATGGTCTCGGTGCCGCTCCTGTAGTTGAACGCAACTGCCGTGTCGTGGCCGCCGTCTTCGGCATAGCCGGCGACCATCACGTTGCGAAGCGTCAGGTCGTAAACCTTGATCGCAGGACCTTCGCCTGCGGCCTTCACCCCGGCAAGCTCGATGCTGTGGATGTTCTTGCCGGTGACGGCGTCACGCAGCAGCCCCACCAGGCCCTCCGGAAGGCCAGACAGATCGACCATCAGCGGATCGAGCTGCACCTTGCCGGCAACGGCGCTGCCCCCCGCGCCGAGCCTGGCGAGCTGGCTCAGCTCTCCGAACGTGTACTCGTCAACGGTAAACCAGCCCTCATAGCCTTTGAGCGTCGAGTCGCCCGTCACCCCGTCAACCCTGAGAAGATAGGTCAGCGGTTGAGAGGTGGGTGTCGCCGGGACGACACTGGAGGCCGCCGCGGTAGTCGGAGACTGCACATTCAAAGCATTCGGCAGTTGGCCCGGGATGACCGCGTTCTCGGTCCCGACTGCAGTCCCATCAGATGAAGAGGTCGGCGGGTCCTCGACCGGAGCTACCGGCAGGCTCCCGGTAGCGATGTTGCTGTCGGTCGTGCCGCCAGTGCCGTCGAAGATGAAACTGTCCGCACCGTTGGAGTTGGCGCTTGATGTGTCACTGAACGAGCCATCTGCGTCGGGTGCCCAACTAAACTGCCGCTCTCGGCGCTGTTTGGCATAATCGACGGCAAGATCCAGGCTACCACAGCGTGTGGCCGCTGCTAACTTTCGTCACGATACCCTCCCGCGGTTACCGGTGGCATGTCTCATCGATTGCACTGAGCTTTCAGTTGCGCCCTGCGCCGGGCGCTCGTCTCGCAAAGTGCGCGAGTTCATTTGGGTTCTCCTGTCTCGACCCGGCGTGTGTGAGATGCATTACGCTCGGCGTCGAGGGCAGATGGGGCGAGGGCTCCCCTTCGGCCAGACTTTCAAACTCACCGCATCCCAAGCTTGCGTCCCAGGCCATGGCCGGTCGATTCACGCTGGAATTGAGCGGGAGCAGATGTCATGAGCGTCGGCTTGCAGATTAGCCATTCGACCGACGTCATCTCATTCTGCGTCTTCGCTGACATAGAGTCGAGAAAATTTCCGCATAGACGTTGGCTATGATGGCTGCGCTGACACGCGAGAAGCGCGGCGGCGTGCTCCAAGGCGGTCGGTGCGGTGTTTGGACTGACACCCGCTTCGCTCAAACCGACCCATTAGCCAAGTCAACTATGCCGCTCGGCTGATCGCTCGGCATCTGTGAAAATGGTATTGCTAAGCTGCCGCTGGGCAGATCGAAAACAAACCCGGACAAAGGGGCATGGCGACTGGCCCCCTACTGCCCGTGCGGCCAAAAGGTGGAAACGATGGAGGTCGGATTTCTCGGCACAGGCCGGATGGGCAAGGTCATGGCGGCGAACCTGCTGAAGGCAGGACACCGGGTGCGTGCATGGGACAAGTCATCCGAACCATTGCACGCCATCGTTGCGGCGAACTAGGGTGCGGACTTCATTTGCCGCACAGATCGGAGGTCTACTTTCGGGGAAACAAGGCGGAAAGCGACGGAGGTACCCATGAAAGGTCTTCGACTGACAGCGATCTCAACGGTCGCGATCACGAGCGTGTTGCTGATCTTGGCGTCGGGCTACACGGGACTTGCCCAGACCTCAGCGCCGCCACCGACCTTAGCGCCGCCGCTGATCTCGCTCGCCGAAGCACGCGTCATCATCGACGGCGCGGTCGCGTTCACCCGCGAGCAGAATTTGAACATGGCGGTCGTTGTAGTGGACGCAGCGGGAAATCTGGTGTCGGCCGATAAGATGGACGGTACCACGATCAACAACACTCGCTTTGCCGAAGGCAAGGCGTTCGCTTCAGCGATTCTTCGGCAAACCACGGAAGTCTTGGCCAACCTCGCAAAGGACCGCCCGGACCGGTACTTCGGAATCATGAACATGTATCCGGGCAAGGTATATCTCGTTGGGGGCGGAGTGCCGCTCACCGTTGACGGCCGACTCGTCGGTGCGGTGGGCGTTGCCGGACTACCGCAAGGCGTTGACGAGAAAGCAGCGCGGGCCGGGATCGCCGCTTGGGACAAGTTCCGGCAAAGCATGAAGAAGTAATTGTGCCGGTCGCCTCGGCCTCAAAGGGAGAATTCATCGGTCCCGGCTGCAAATGTCCAATGCCATTAGCGCGTAGAGCTGTGCTTTGACACTCGCTCATCCATCCTCAGCCTCCCGGCGCTCCTCGGGTGCGCAGGAACAGGGCATAGACGCAGTGGCTCGCCGCCATGAACAGGCGGCTGCGCCGAAAACCGCCGAAGCAGACGTTTGCGCAGCGCTCGGGCAGATCAATCCGACCAATGAGCTTGCCGGCAGCGTTGAAGATCATCACGCCGACGTTGCCGGCGCCCCCGCCCCAGCCGCACCACAAGTTGCCGTCGACGTCGACGCGCAAGCCGTCGGCGATGCCGCCGCGCTCGACGGTCATGAACGTTCGCCCGTTGGCGAGCTTCGTGCCGTCATCGACGACGTCGTAAACGCGGAAAATCTGCGGCGTCACGCCATCTTCTATGATGTATAGCTTCGTCTCGTCGGGCGAGAAGGCAAGCCCATCCGGACGGTTGACGTCGCCCGCAACGATCGTTGCCCGCCCGCTTTTATCGAGCCGGTAGACGTTGGTCGGCAATTCCTGCGTGTCGATGATGCCGGAATAGTTGCTGGTGATGCCGTAGACCGGATCGGTGAACCAGATCGAGTCGTCGGATTTCACCACGATATCGTTCGGCGAGTTGAGCCGCTTGCCCTCGAACCTGTCGATCAACACCGTGATCGTTCCGTCGTACTCGGTGCGCGTGACCTGTCGCCCGGCGTGCTCGCAGGTGAGGAGCCGGCCCTGGCGGTCGCGCGTAAGACCGTTGGGCTTGTTCGCCGGTTTGCGAAAGATGCTGACCTGCCCCGTCTCCTCATCCCAACGGGTGATGCGATCGAGCGCGGCATCGGACCATAAGAGATAGCGGCCATCGCCGAACCACACCGGTCCCTCGGCCCAGCGCATACCGACGGCGAGGCGTTCGATGCCGGCATTGTTGAGGCGATACTTTGCGAAGCTCGGATCGAGAATCTGTATGGCCGGGTCTGGGTAGCGGTCGCTCGGCTCCCACGCGGCCAAGGCGCGGGGCGCGGCCGCGGCTGTCAGGGCGCCGACGCCGGCGGTGAGCATGTCACGTCGTGAGATGCGCATGGCATTTCTCCCTCGTCGCTGCGACCGTGATTGGTCGAGCGCTTGGGCATCTTACTCAACGTGACATCGAGAACGAATGGACCGGCGCGGCGGCTGAATGGGGCGAGAAAGGCGGGGCATTTGGCCAATCAATGCTCCGCGGACTTCGAACCATTATCGCCGGCTGTTCTGGATTGCATTGCATGATCGCTGCGCGCGAATATGATTTTCGATCGAAAACCTCGTATGCTTCCGCAACGGCACGCATCCTACCGGGGCGGATCTTCGGGAACGACGCAAGCATGAATTCGATCAAGGCGACGGCGATACTGGCGATGCCGGTGCTGGCCGCGGCGGCAGCGATCGGCGCAAACGTTTTCGCGCAGGAGGCAAAGGCGCCGGCGAAGGATTACAATCAACGCGCGCTGGAGATCTACGAGTTCAGGAAGGCGGCGGCGAGCGGGTCGGAACGAGGTCAGGAAATTTTTTATTACAAATGCTGGTTTTGCCACAACGAATTCGTGCAGGGCATCCCGCAGCTTAAGGGCCTCTACCAGAAGCCCAACCTACTGTCCGGCGAGGGCGTGAACGACGACACGGTGAAGGAGAAAATCCGTAACGGCGGCGCCAGTATGGCGGCCTACAAGTACACGTTGAGCAATGCGGATTTGAACGACCTGGTAAGCTACCTGCGGGAAAAGTGCTGCTGGGATTCCGATACACCCCCACTCAATCCGCGCTACCGGATGCGTTGACACGGAGGAAACTATGGTCGCTTGCATCGGGCGTGGTCGCGGGCTGCTTTCGCCGGCCGCAGTGCTCGCGTCTTTCCTCCTGCTCTCGCACGCCGCACAGGCGCAGACCGCATCGCAGCTCTTGGGCGGCCCGCATGGCGTCGTCAAATCCGCAAATGGCGAGCTGCTCGAAGGGATCATGGTGCAGCTGATCGCGCAGAAGAATGCGATCCGAACCACGGTCTACAGCAATGCGGACGGACGCTACGAATTCCCCAAGCTCGAGCCTGGAACCTTTACCCTTCGAATTGCGCGGCCGCGCGAATTTCATCCCTTCGTCAGGGAGAAACTCGAACTCAACGGCCCGGCCGAGCTCGCTGATATTACGCTCGCGCGAGTGACGAACGCGGCATTGTTGCCGGCGCTTCCCGAGATCGCGGCGCAGATGACCGGATCGGAATGGCTGCTGAGCTTATCGGGAACCGGCGAGGAAAAACGGCTTCTGACGGTCAACTGCAACTGGTGCCATTCGTATCAGCAGATTTTCCGTAATCGCTACGACGAGCACGGCTGGGCCCAGATCGTCAATCGCATGACGAAAGGCGCGGGCTCGCCGCTAATCAACATGAACCCGCGCGGACGCTTCAACGACGAGGATACGGCAAAATTGGTGAAATGGCTGGCGACCGTGCGCGGTCCGGATTCCAAGGATCCGCCCTTCGTCACATTGCCGCGGCCGCAGGGCCGCCAGACTAGGGTCGTCATCACCGAATACGAATTGCCGCGCCTCGAGCTTGCCACACATGACGTGTGGGGGGATTCGAAAGGAAACATCTGGTATAGCCCGCACCGCAGCTCCTACATCGGCCGGCTCGATCCGCGCACCGGCGCGGTCAAGGAGTATCGCGTGCCTGCGGTCGATGCCGGCGTGCTTCCGGGCACGCACTGGATTTACGTGGACAAGAACGACATCGTGTGGGGCTCGGAAAACTGGGCGCACAGCATCTGGCGCTTCGACCCCAAGACGGAAAAGTTCACGCGGGTGCGCTGGAAAGTTCCGGAGCCCGTGAATTCGCCGATGGGCGGCAACTACGCGCTCGATCCGGACGGGTTCATCTGGCGCGCACGCGGCAAAGCCGTCGCCAAGATCGGCGCGCTCACCGGCGACACGATCCTGCGATTTCCGCTCAAGAAGTTCACGGGCACCTACGGCAGCGCGGTGAGCAGGGACGGCAGGTATTTCGGCGGCGGCGCTTGGCCGCGCGACGGCGTCGTCGTGGCCGACACCCAGAACTGCAGCGCTAATTGCGGCCCGGCGCGAGGCGAGTTCGATCCGCAGGGAAATTATTGGTCGGGCGGCCGCGGCGGCATGCTGGTGAAGTTCGACATCGCCAAGAAGCGGCTGTTCGAGTACCCGCTGCCGACCCCCTACGCCTCCATGTACAGCGCCCAAGCCGACAAGAACGGGGAGATCTGGGCCGGCGAAATGCACGCGGGCCGCTATCTTCGCTTCAATCCGAAGACCGAGCAATTTACCGAATACGTGCTGCCGGAGCCTTACGGCATCGACCGCGAAACCTGGATCGACAATTCAACCGACCCCGTGACCGTCTGGTACGTGGACCACGACGGCTGGATCGTGCGCATCCAGCCGTTGGACTAGCGATTGGACCAGACGAGCGTCCGGAGCGAGCGACATGCGCGATCGCAGCCTCGAATTGCGCGCGTTCGACCGTTGGAGGAATGACGATGTGCGAGCGGTGCGACTGGACGATGCCTGCAACGGCGGATTTAAGCGGCCACGGTCAAGGCCCTGCCGGCGGAACGTCGCGACGCGGTTTTCTCAAATCGAGCGCCGCGCTCGCGACCGGCAGCGCGGCGGCGCAAGTGTTGTCGCGCGACGGCTTCGCGCAAACTCCCGGCGCCGCCGCCGGCGAGCTTGCCCGCGTCCAAGCTGAACGCCGCATTCTGCTCAAGGGCGGCGTCGTGCTCACCCTCGATCGGCAGGTCGGCGACTTCGCGCAGGCGGACGTGCTGATCGAGGGCGGCAAGATCCGCGAGATTCGGCCGAACATCGAGGTGTCGCGCGATGCGGTCGTGGTCATCGATGCCGCGAACCGAATCATCATTCCCGGCTTCATCGATACTCACAGCCATTCCTATCAGGGGCTCCTGCGCAACATCCTGGTGAACGGCCTGCTCAATCCCGACTACAACCGCGACATTCAAAACATCCTCACGCCCGCCTATCAGGCGGCGGATGCCTATGCCGGGATGCTGGTGACGGCGCTCGGCTTCATCGACATGGGCACGACCGCGATCGTGGATATCTCGCAGGTTTCGCACACCCCTGAGCACAGCGACGCCTGCATTCGCGCGCTGCAGGACTCCGGCATCCGCGCGGTCTTCGCCTATCACCGCGGCGCGGGCCCGGCCGCGCAATACCCGCAAGACATCAAGCGGCTGCAGCGGACTTATTTCAGCTCCAAGGATCAGCTGCTGACGCTTGCCTTGACGGCCAACCTCAATGCCAACGTGTTCGCGCTCGCGCGCGAGGTCGGCGTGCCGATCGTGCAGCACCTCGTCGGTAACGACCTCAGCAGGCCCCTCATCGAGCTTGGACGCGCCGGATTGCTACGGCCGGGCGACGAATACATCCATTGCCTCGGCATCGACGACGCGGCGTGGCGGTTGATCAAGGACGGCGGCGGCCATGTGTCGATCTGCGCGCCGATCGACATGGCGATGGGCCATGGCATGCCGGCGATCCAGGAGGCGCTCGACCATGGCTTGCGGCCGTCGCTGAGCTCCGATCACGGCGTGACCATCGCGCAGGATTTCTTCACGGTCATGCGTTCGACGTTCACGTTACAGCGGCTGCTGATCCTGCAACGCGCCCGCAAGGGCGAGCAAAACCTGCCGCCGCTGCTCAGCTGCCGCGACGTGCTCGAATTCGCCACCATCGAGGGCGCGCGCTGCGCCAACCTTGCAGATCGAATCGGCACGCTCACGCCCGGCAAGGAGGCCGATATCGTCGTCTTGCGCGCCGATCGGCTCGACGTGTGGCCGCTCAACAACGCGGCGATGACGGTCGTGAACATGATGAATCCCAGCCACGTCGAAACGGTCTTCATCGGCGGAAAGGTGAAGAAGTGGCGCGGCAGTCTGGTGGGCGTCGACGTGCCGAGCGTGTTGCGGCTGGTGGAGGAGGCGCGCGACGGCGTCCTGCGTCGAGCCAACTATGCAAAAAACCTGCTTGGCTGACGCGAGCGTCGATAGCCAGAACCGACGTTCACATCACTTTTCAGCCGAGTGAAATCGACGGAGCGGTCAGCTCGGCCTGCTTCCCAATCGTGCTGAACCATGTCTGCTTGCCGAGGCGAAGCGGAGCTAACGCGGACGGCGTCCCCCGATCAGAGCGGCGTCAATCCCGCGAGCACGCAAGATCGTTTCGAGCTCCGTATGCGGCTTCGCCAAAATGATATCGCCGGCTTGGACGAGACTTTGGGGTGAAGTGCGGCCGATGGTGCCCCGTCGTCGATCACTCCCTGTGCCACTGGAGGCACCGTCTCTCCCAGGAGGCCCACATCTGAATGGTCTGAGCGCACTGCATGCCGTGTCCAGATGATAGTGCTTCCGGCCGCCCGATAGTGCGCCGCCAGAAGATTCAGCTTATCGACGACCTGCAAACCTAGTGGAGCGGCGATCGGCGACTTCTCGACATTGCAATTTTGCAGGTCGACGGCCACGAGGGCACTTTTCCTTGGGTCAATCGCAAAAGTGACCATTTTGGATCCTCATTTGCTTGGGGCGCTCACGCTAACCTTAGCGCTTGTAGGGCGGCGAAGGTGTTTCTACCGGGCTCCCGCGCGAAATCTGGCGCCATCGCGGTCACGAGCGATACGACGGAGGTCGTCACGCCTCCCGCTGCCTCGATCTGGCGCAGGGCCGCGTCCTCCGTGCGCGCAGACATTCCGCCGCAGGCGTCGACGGGCACCTGCACTCGGTAATCATTCTCTAGCGCCGAAAGCGCAGCGTCGAGCACGACGGCCTCCGTGGCGAAGCCCGCGATCACCAGAACCGGCCGCTTGACGGCGTTGATCGCCTCCCGCGTCTGCGGATCAAGGAACGGATCGGCCGTCATGCGAGCGAATTGCGGCGCACCCTCGGTTTCCTTTGCGAGGTCCGGCAACACCTCCGGCGCCTCGCCGCCCTCTGGCACGACGCTGCGGTGCACGGGCAGGCCGAGCGGCGGGCGCATCGGGCCAGGACGGAGGCGGCGCAGCTCAGGCTTTGCGGCGGGTTCTTGGGGGTTGAAGGCCGATACGTCTCTGCTTTCAAAAACCGTTTTCGGACGGGCCACCGGTAAACGCATCATTGGGCACGACGCGCTCCGTGGTTTGCCGGCTGCGCTATCAGTCTGAGTTTTAGTCGACGTCCCAATAGCTCGGGCGTCACATCGGCCGGAGCCGGAACCGCCTGCACCCTTGCGCGTTACTTCTCTGGATGATGAACGGAACCGGATTACCGGCAGTTCATCCCACAGGCCGCTCGGCTCAAGCTCCCGGGCGGCCTTTGGTTGTTGGTTGCACCGCCGAGAGGCAGTGTGCAGTGCGGTTGCGATTTACAGGTCAGTACCAGTACGAACTCCCGCTCTGTTACCACTCTGGGGCAGCAGCTCGGCCACCGGCGCAAGCGCTTTGAAGGAAAACTAACGCCGTTGTCCAACGTTCCGTAGTGGGTGGTGAGCCTCGCCCCGGTTGCGGGCGAGCCGGGATTGATAGCGTATGAGTGCCCCAACTGCGCGTATGTGACGAGCGTGCTCCAGCAGCCGAAGGACATGCATTAGTCGTGTGCAATGTCACTAGGTGCTGGCGAGCGGGGTCATCGCGGCACAGAGCATTCATAAGTTCCATCGCCGAGGTTTAACTGTTGCGGCCGGAAAACAGCAAATTTTGACAGTCGATCAATGGGTAAGAAGGGGTGCAACCTTTGCCCCCCGGGGCGAGTTTGTAGGGCGGGACGTGATTACCAGGGGATTATCCAATGACCGTGACCTGTACCCGTATGGGATGGGTCGCCGCATTGCGCGCACAGGCTGCGGCGCCCGAGACTGCTTCCGATGACATGCTGATCCGGCGGATTGCGCAGGGCGATCAACTCGCCATGCGTATGCTGTTTGGCCGGCATCGAGTTCCTTTGTATCGCTGGTTTCTGCGGCTCGCCGGCGACGAGGCGTTAGCCGAAGACCTCTTGAGCGATGTGTTTCTCGACGTTTGGCGCCAGGCCGCCACGTTTGAATCACGCTCGTCGGTTTCGACTTGGTTGCTGGCGATTGCCCGCCACAAGGCGCTCTCGGCGCGGCGCCGCCGGCCGGATGCGGAATTGGACGAGAAGATCGTGTCGACCGTTGCGGATCCAGCGGACGATCCAGAGGTCGTGCTGCAAAAGAAAACCCGTGCAGACCTGTTGCGCCGCTGCTTAGCCCGACTGTCACCGGAGCACGGCGAGGTCATCGACCTCGTCTACTTCCACGGCAAATCGGTCAAAGAGGTCGCGGAGATCGTCGGGATCGCCGAGGCCACTGTCAAGACGCGCATGTTCTATGCGCGCAAGAACCTGGCCGAGCTGGTCGAGACGTAGCGGCTAAGCACGGGATGGTCGGGCATTCAGTGGCGACGACCCGTAAGCTCCTTCAGAAGCGCGGCGAGACGTTCCGGGACAGGTTGGTCGGCGGCACTGTACTCGGCCCGCAGCCATTGCCCGAGTTCCCGCAGCCATGGCGTTCGGGCCAGGATGTCCCGACGTTCGGACTCGCCCGACCTACGCTGCTCGCGCTGGCTCCTACGGACACGCGCGGCTGGCGGTAGGCTCTCACATGCGCTCGACCCCTGGGCACGACGTACCCACTTCTGCTCAGAACGTCTATGAAATTCTAAGGGATAAGTCGTCATGTCGGGCTCGTTTTCACGATCATTTTTGAAGGTTGAACGCTCTCTGATCTTTCGCCCAGCGCGAGTGCCCAATACATTTCCGCGAGTTTCCGGTATCGACGGCTCTCCCGCAGCGATTTTGTATGAATGGTCAGACGAGCGTACTCTTTCGCCTTGGCACGATAAACTTCCATTTGCGACTTCACGGCAGACACTCCGGCGTGCGCCCGCTGCGTCAACGCGCAGTTGTACGCCACTGTTCCGAGCTCTGCCGTGTCAATTTTAGTGACGGCAACTGCCAATTGTTCTTGCGGCTCTTACAATGATCTCGCCCGCCTCCCGTCGAAAGCTCGCGATACCAAATGGCTCGAATGCCTGCTGAATGGCGCAACCAAGTGGCGGTGGTGACGGGCGGCGCCCGCGGCATCGGCCGAGCAACAGCGCGGCTCCTGGCGCAGCACGGCGCTGCAGTGTGCGTGAACTATGCCGTGCAGTCCGACGCGGCTGAGGGGCTAGTTGCTGAGATTTCGACCGCGGGCGGACGCGCTATAGCGGTAGCGGCAGACGTAGCCGACTCGGCCGCGGTCGAGGCGATGGTCGCACGCACCGAAGCAGAGCTGGGGCCGGTGACAATCCTGGTGAACAACGCAGGCGTGAGTTGGCAGGGCACGGTGGACACCTACGACCCGGACCAGGTCGCGCGCATGCGCCGAGTAAACGTGGACGGCTTGATCCATGCGACGCGCGCAGTCAGGGGGCCCATGCGGGCGCGACGCTACGGTCGGATCGTCAATATGGCTTCGATCGCGGGGATCGGCACCGCGCTATCCGGCAATGCATTCTACGCGGCAACGAAGGGCGAGGTGATGATTCTCACGCGGCGCTTTGCCCTGGAGCTGGGCCAGCACGGCATCACCGTGAACGCCGTGGCGCCGGGCTTTGTCCGCACCGACCTGACGCAGCGCGGTCGCGGCGCGGCGGACTGGCCGGGCACGGAGGAACGCTTCGCCGCACGAGCGATGATGGGCCGCATCGGTGAACCTGAGGACATCGCCAATGCGGTGGTGTTCCTGGCTTCACCGGAGTCAGGTTGGATTACGGCGCAGGTGCTGACGGTGGACGGTGGGCGGATCGACTACATTGGACACGGTTAGATCGAGCGCCAAGCAGATGGCGTCGAGATGAGACAAGCCGTGCGTCCGCTCATTTCCGGTTCGCCTCCGAAGCGGACGTAACTTGATCGCAGCGCTGTGTGTCGCGAAGTGTCCTCCAGCTTCCGGCGCATCGATCAGCCGGGACTTAGTGCTCTGTCCGAAAGGACAAGACTATGAAACGCTTCCCCGATTGCAGATTTACGACACGAGATGATGCTAGCGAAAATCCTGCGGCAATGGCTTGATTTTGCACATCCGCTTGGTCCAGGAGGCGCATCGCCGGAGCAAGCAAACGGATACTCTTGTAAGGCGACGGGGATACCGCTTCCAAACTCGAACTCGCAGCTTGCAAGATGATGACCAAAGCACCGCCCGGCGTGCAGACCGTCTGCAAGCTGCTCATAGTCATGGCTACGTCGACGTATTCGAATATCAACGCTGCGAAAAGCAAATCTACTGGTGAGAGTTGCGGCAATGCACACTGGATGTCGGCAACATAAAGCTCGAGCCCGGGGATTCTCGAGCGGAAACGACTGCGGACCGCTTCTACATAGGCGGGGTTAATATCGATTCCAACAACCCGCTCGACCCCCGTCCCAACTAATCGATCTAAACCGTTGCCGCCTGCGCACCCGAGTAGGGCGATCGATTTCGGGGAATGCTGTCGTACAGCGAATTCAAGCTCGTCCGCGAGCATCTCGGCCTGCCTGACTGCCGGCAGCGCCATGTGCCCTTCATATTCCGCCAAAGGGATGTCCAGCCACGGGTTTCTCATAATTTTCCGAAACAGGTTAAAGTTGATCGAAGCCGCTGCTTCGTTTCGTGATGTCGAACCGGTCTCATGCGAGTTCGAACCGAGTCTCTTGGATCAGAACATGGATATTGAAAATTCGCGACCAGAGACTGACGCACGAAATCAACCTGATGGCGCTCGAAATCGAGACAAAATCGCCCTCGGAGACTAGCCAGCGATAGCTAACCCGCGAGAATGTCGCACAAATTTTTGTGAGCTAGACCTAACCCACAGAGACTGGACTGGCTGGCTGGGCATGTAAGACTCGAACTCAGAAATGTCGTGGCAAAATATCCCTTTGAAAGGTCGCACAGATTTCCGGTGATCCAGCCAAATTCTGGCCGCAGAGACTATTCGCGTTCGAGCTGCGGCGTTGAGGACATGCAGCTCGGGCTTAGGGCGCCGGGGCAAGAGCAGGCGCGGATGCAGTCCTGCTTGCGGTGAAAGTCACGCCACTCTTCTAAGCCTCGAGACGAAGTCGTCAGGGTCATTGCGCGACTCCTTCGGGCAGGCGTGGTACCCGCCACTGGCCAGATGGCGGACCCGCTGCCGGAAGCGGCCCGTGCGCCCTCACCCCCAGACCGAGGGCGAGGGCCGTGCTAGGCAGAAGCGGCCAGTATATCTATCAGTTGCGTGCGAATCGAGGTCCGCCGTACAAAGAACGGCCCGCCGGGCAGCGGGCCGAGTCTCTGACGAATCGCACTGTGTGAAGACGGCCAATTTATTCCACGCGGGGCCGTCTATGTCCACAATCAACGATCTCGACCCGGATGCGCTGATCTCACGTCTTGCCGGTCCATTATCACCGGCTGATCGCGCCGCTTTTCGCGCCGCCGCCGAGGATGCTCTCGCACGTGTCCCTTGCTGGGGTGAGGGCGCCATTTATCGAGCGGTGGCATCGTTGCAGCGTGCCTTCCGCAATCCGCCCAGTGACCGGAATGCGCATTGGGACATCGAACATGAACTGCGGGACACCAAGCTCAAGAGCGCTGCGCCAATCGAGTACGGCGGCGATGGCCGCCATACCCGCTACCGCAAGCACGCGCGTTGAGAGCGCGCTGTGTATTGGTGCTGCGCCCAAATCGAGCAGTGTCATGATCGTCTGGCGTGGCATTGCCTCACGCTGGCCGGGTACAAGGTCTATCAGCCGTTGTTGCGCGAGCAGCGTCGTAGTCACGGCCGCAAGATCATTGCCACGCCGCCGCTGTTCCCGGGTTATCTGTTCGTTTGGGTGGTCAAAGGCTGGTGGGATGCGCGATGGGCGGCGGGGGTGCGCCATCTCGTCATGGACGGTGAGGCACCGGCGCGCGTCCCCGATGCTGTCATTGCTGAGATCAAATCGAGAGAACGTAATGGCTTCGTCGAGTTGCCGCGGCCGCGCGGATTCGTACCAGGTATGCGGGTGAAGGTGGTTAGCGGTCCGCTGCAAAATCAGATTGGGATGCTCGCGATTCTGCGCCCCCATGAACG
>Ga0306918_10001025_pt1 | contig 13581 bp, 15 predicted proteins | sample tim00Cox0000000H_FD_203315 | JGI IMG/M metagenome (GOLD analysis project Ga0306918, IMG submission 203315) | Lab enrichment of tropical soil microbial communities from Luquillo Experimental Forest, Puerto Rico - timezero.00C.oxic.00.000.00H (v2)... | ecosystem: Environmental > Terrestrial >... | reverse complement strand
AACTCGTCGAGTGTCACTGAGAGGCAACGCGGGGTCGGTCTCCAGTGTCGCCCGATAGGCCAACAAAGATCGTGTTGTGACGATCAGTTGAATCCGCCCATTACCCCTCCTCGGCGCGATGTTGCTGGGCTTTGCGCGTCTCTGCCGACGCTGCCGCCCCGGATTGCCGCCAAAACGGCGGAAAACCCGCGTCTTTCCTGGGACGGAGGCGAAATCCGGAGAGAGACGGACTGTCTGCTGGAGGAGAATGGATTCGAAAATTCAGTTCCGCGATGCCTCGCCACCGCCATCAGCGCGGGCCTTCATTCGACGACCGAGGCCGACGACTGCTCAGATGATACCGCCACGCCGACGGTCGATCGGCCTCAACTCGGCCGAAGCCTCGAAACCGCTGCTTATCTCGTACGTCACGACGCCGATATCGTGCTTCTTTCCGACTATCGCGGGGGCCCGTCGGCACCGCGGCTTGTCGCGGCCTTTGGCTATCGAAATAGATGACACGGCATCTCCCTTGGCGTACGCGTAGAAACGATCAACAAAGGAGCTACGCAATGAGCCGCGGATTCCCATCCATGACGGCCCTTCTGGGCCTGCTCGCGGTCGCGGGCTATCAGCACAGGGACAAGATCGCCGAAATGCTTAGCGGCATCGGACAAGGTACGCGAACAGGTGCCGGGCAAAGTGGCATCGGCGGCTTTCTCGGCCAGCTGAGCGAGAGCCTCGGCGGCGCCAGTGCCGGCGGGCTCTTGAGCGGCGGACTCGGCGAACTCGTGGACCGCTTTAAGCAGGCCGGCCATGGCGAGACCGCGGAGTCATGGGTCGGAACCGGCCCCAACAAACCAGTCACCCCGCCCCAGCTCGAACAGGCGATCGGCCCCGAGGTGTTGGAAACCTTGTCGAAACAAACAGGATTGTCGCGGGAAGAGGTGCTCGCGAGGCTGTCCCGCGAACTCCCCGACGCTGTCGATAAATACACGCCGCACGGCCGACTCCCGACGGAAGCCGACCCTCCCCGTTCCTAAGGCCGCGACTATCGAGATCTTGCCACGGAGGTCAAAACGCAATCTCCACCGCGGAAACGGGTTTCGCTAAGGAGACCGGCGGCGGCGCCCAGCAATGAATCCCGAAATCGATAAGATAATTATCGCCCCGACTACTGCTCCAATCAGGCCAGCGCCTTCGTCCGCGCGATACCAGCCTATCGCTTGGCCCAGATAAGTGGCTAAAAAAGATCCTACTATCCCGAGAATTGTTGTGAGAACGAATCCGGACGGTTCGTTGTCGCCGGGCGTGACGAACTTCGCGATCACACCTGCGACGAACCCAATGATGATCGTCCAAATGATGTGCATGGCAAATTTCCTTAAGATGTAGCCTGAGCCGACTGCGGTGAGGACGATCGTCGCCACAGCAGCCTCACTAGCTCAGCCTGTATGAGGCTGTCTAGCCCCTTGGGCCTGCGGCCTGGCTAGGCTAAGGTTGTCCGGCATCAGCGCCTATGAGACAGAAATCGCGGGTTGAGGAAGGGAGGAGCTTCCTCGAGGATCGACATGCTCGCCGGACCGTCGAGGCTGTATATCTTCGGGATGCCGCCGGTTTTTTGGCCGATGCTGGTCCGGCCGGCACGGCGGACGATCAATGGGGGCAACGGGGCGGGTCGTCGGCGTTGGGGGACGCGGTGGCGAGACCACGGGGCGATCGTCAAAAAGATCTGTTACGGCCGGCGCTGGAAGAGATCATCGATCTGGGCCATCCGCTGGTGCGGCTGGCTCGCGAGATCGATTGGGGGTTTCTGGATCGACGCTTTGCCATGGGTCGCCCCCCTTCCCTCACACCGGCACTGCAGAAAGAGGACACCAGACGCCGCGCGCAGTGCCCTACGTTGCAGGAATTGGCGGGCGGCTATGACCTCAGCATATCCACCATGCGCCGCGCGACCCGCGCCGCGTGAGCGCATATCAGGTTTGGCCGCTCACTTCTGGCAAACGCCGCGCCGCCAGAGACGAGCGTAGTGAGAGCAGTTTGCGCACCCGCGATGATCGCGCGCGCCCGCTTGCGGGGGCGAATCCTGGGCTGGCTCCTGAAACAACACGGTTTTAACAATCCGTCGGGAGAACGGCAGTGAACCGGATAGAAGTGATCCTCGCGCTAGGTCTCATAGCGATCGGGCTTGTACTGGTGTTCGACGCACTTTCGTCCCACGCTTTGGAATGGCCTTTGGGCTTGTTTGTCCTGGTCGTCGGCGTCATCTGGATTGTCGGTCGCATCGGCTGGTGGATCGTGTGGAAAGACTCGGACTAAGCGAACACTGGTCCGTTGGGCGATCACCAAACTAACAGACAGTAAGTGGGGTGACGGTATGACCCTGATGACTGCGGCGGCCATCACCGCATTGCTCAGCATGAGTGCTGCACAAGCTCAAGACGGACCATACCTAAGTGAACAAGCGGCACGAACTTGTATTCAAAAGCGACTCGCAGAGTTGCTGGCGGAAAGGAACCCGAATATTGCCGCCGACGCACCGCTCACCACTTGCACCGACGATTTGAAGGCTGAGTTTAAGGCAAAGGGGAAGAGCTATTGCGAGGCGATCGGCTATATCGCATGGCTCGTTGCAGATGAGAACAGTAAGCGGAATGGCGTAACTGGGCAGCCTTATAGGGCCGACAAATCGTTTCTTCTGCATTGTGCAAGATCGGAAACCTGGAACTGGCATCGATGAGCGCGAAGCCCGGCGAGGGTCTGAGCCGGTTCCTTTCCGGGCCTGGCCGTGGCCCGCCTGCGCGGGGGGCTTGCCAGCCAGCTCGGCGCACTGAGATTTCGTCCCTACGCCAACGATTCCCTTGAGGCCCTTGTGAGCGAACCGGCGCAGTGCCGTGCCGACGGCGGCGGCTCCGACGCGAGAGGGACCGAAATCTCGCAGACTCGCCGCTGGAGGGGACTTGTGTGGACGCGCGGCCAATGGCCGCTGGCCTTGATGGATTGTCCGCCTCCCGAGGCTCCCATTTGGATTTCGCGCTTGATGCGCATCCCCTCGCAGCGGGTTTGCTTCGGTAGTCGGTCCGACTGACGGTCCATCACCTCCTTCGCCCTGCCTTTCGGAGTGGCACCTGGCGCTAATGCTCGATCAGGCGACCTGCGGCTGCGGCGCTTGATAAACCTCTCCTCGAGTGAGAAGCGCCCAAATGACGCGGGCCGCCTTGTTGGCAAGTGCAACGGTCACAATTCGTGTCGGGCGCCGGGCCAATAGCTGCTCTGCCCAGACTGATCCCCCGGCCCCTCGCGCATAGCGGACCAGGGAGGTTCCGCCGAGAACCAGAAGGCGGCGGATGTAGACATCTCCTTGCTTCGAGATGCGGCCGAGGCGCTGCCGGCCTCCTGTCGAGCATTGCCTTGGTGTCAGACCGAGAAAGGCAGCGAAATGGCGCGCTGATTTGAACTCGGTCGCATTGGCTACCGTGGCGACAATGGCCGAGGCGGTAATACTGCCGACTCCAGGGATGGTGGCGAGACGCCGGCTGGCTTCATTGCTGCGGTGCCAGGCTCGGATCGCCTGTTCGATCTCCTTGATCCGTTTCTGCAGATCGCAGAGCTGATCGGCCACCGCCCGCATGGCGATCCGTGCTTCAGGCAGGATGCGCGTGTCGGCATCATCATTGATGACGGCGATCAGCTCGAAACTCGCCTGATACCCAGAGGCGCCACGATCCCGAATTCGCCGAGGCAGCCTCGGATCAGATTCGCCAACATGGTCTGCTGCTTCACGAGGAGCTCGCGAGCGCGGTGCAGCGTCAGCACGGCCTGCTGCTCGGCTGTCTTGATTGTCGCGAACCGCATCGTCGGGCGACTCACTGCTTCGCAAATTGCTTCCGCATCGAGAGCATCGCTCTTGCCCACGTTGCACATACGGCTTGACGTACCGGGCCGGCATTACCCGTACCTCGTGCCCGAGCCGGATCAGTTCTCTGGCCCAGTGATGCGATGCCGAACATGCCTCAATGCCAATCAGGCAAGGTGGCAGAGAAGCAAAGAACCGTAGCATGTCGGGTCGTGTAGCCGCTTGCGAAGGACAACCGTGCCGTTGTCGTCGACACCGTGAGCCTGAAAGACATTCTTTGCGATATCGAGGCCGATCCTGATCCGGGTCATGGCGATCTCCCTTGAACAACAATGCTGTCCCGCCGATCCTACTCCGAACCGGGCTCGGCAGTAGCGGAAGGCGTCCATCCCATTTGGATTCGAACCCCTAGTGCCGCGCGGGGGTGGGCTTCGGTCTCAGTCTCCCCGCCTCCGGCTTGAACTCGACGAATTTGAAAGAGACCCAGCAAACCATCAGTCCTCACCGGCGCTTTTGTCGACCGTGCCGAACGCGATGCCCGCCGGGCTCGATGGCTGCCGAGACACACAGGTTCAGGGACTGTAAGTCTGCAATTTCGTGGTGGCGAGTGTAGCCCGTCAGATCACGAATTCGTGGGCAAAACCGCGTACATCCATCTCAAAATCGAGGCCCTGCACCGGCGGGCGAGCGAAATGCCAGGTCAAGCCGCCCGGGCTCGCCCCGCGGCGGACTATCTCGTTGGGCAGGAGCGGATGGATGTCGAAGATCGTATAGACCTGGGTCGCGGTCACGTCCACCCAGCCGAAGCCGAGCGCCGTCATCCGCTGCTCCATCCCCCGAGCACGAAACGTGCTTTCTCGCGCATCGCCTCAGGCGACTGGTCACCGGGCCGAATGATGCGCCCTTCATAGCTGGGGCCGCCATCGCGCGCTTCGCCGCTTCCGGCGGCGACGAAGCTGCGCGCCGTGCTGTTTCCGTCCGGCACTGTGTAGCTGACAACGTAAAAAGACGGGGTGGCGGGCGGGTCGATTTCCGGGCAGACATTCGAGCGGGCAACGGGGTTGACCTCGTCGCGGAAGATCTCCCAGGCCGCCAGCCGCTCGACATACTGCCGATTGAACGCGACGAACCTGGCGTCGCTAAATTGTGCCGGGGAGCGCAGCTCGCAGGCGCACAACGCGGCCGGCGGGCGTCCGATGCCGCCGAGGTAGCCTTCGATCGCATCGAAACCTTCGGTCAGCGGGACGGGTCTCATGAAGCGCGCGCGCTCGATGCGGGAGCCGGGCTCGGCAGCAACCCCGCCAGAATATTGGAACTGGTGGCTGATAAAGCGGTATCCACCGGCTGGGAAAGGCTGAACGATCGACATGACGCGGTCTCTTCTAGGCGAGGGAAGCGGCCTGGCATTGCACGGCGTTTTGCTTTTGTCATCCGGCGCTGGCCGAGTTGCTGCCCCGACCCGGTGGCCGAATGGACTTAAACGTCGCGGCCACGCTTTAATTGAGCAGGGCGATAAGTACAACGTGCCTCAAAAGTCTCTGTCGTGAATGTGGGCAGCAACTGACCGCTTTCGAATCCGACAACGGGCGTTCTGCCTTGGTCGCGCGAACTGGTGTTCATGCCCCAAACCGGTCATCTGGTGGGGCGATGGCAGGCTTTTCCCGGTTGTTCTTGTTCGCGGTGGGGCGCCCGCCCGTCGCGACCAAGTAGAGGATAGCACCTTGGCCCTCAGCGTTGAGCAGGAAATGCCCAGCGGGTTGTCCTTGATCGCCGCTCCGCCGAGAAACGTCTCCGTCGTCCTGCAATACGCCTAGATTGGTCAGAACGTCCTACCGCCCTGTAGACTAGGCGACCGCACGGCGCCCGCTTTTATGTCCCACCCGTAGAAGAACGGCATTGTCGCCGGGGATTTCGAATAGGCTCGTCACTGAACATCGCGACGACGGCGTCGGGATGGCGGCCTTAGCGCAGAGCTGCGATGAGCTCCCGCACAAGATTGATCTGCCCCATAGCACATCTTCCGATTACAGGTGCGGTCACAGGACGGCATCAGCGTGAAGCGAGGTGGCGATCGAGAAAGCGGCGAATTAGCGGCGCCATCTCGTCGAGCTTGTCCTCCAGCGCAAAGTGGCCAGTATTGAGCAAGTGCAACTCAGCGTCGGGCAGATCACGCAGATAGGGGGTCGCACCGTCGGGCGGGAAAATCATGTCATTCTTGCCCCACGCGATCAGCATCGGGGGTTTGTACTGGCGGAAGAATGCCTGGAATTTGGGATAGAGCGGGATGTTCGTTCTATAATCGTAGAATAGGTCCAGCTGGATATCACGATTGCCCGGGCGATCGAGCAGCGCTTGATCGTGCGACCAGTTATCGGGATCGATCCGGGAGACGTCGCGCACACCGTCGGTGTATTGGAATTTGGTGGTGGCCGGCGCGACCAACGAGTTGAGCGCCTCGCGGTGCGCCGCCGAGCCGTCGGCCCAATAAGCCTTGATCGGATCCCAGAAGGCCTTCAGTCCTTCTTCGTAGGCGTTGCCGTTCTGAACGATGATCCCCGTGACGCGGTCAGGGTGCTTGAGCGCAAGGCGATATCCGACGGGCGCGCCATAATCCATGACGTACATCGCATAGCGCTGTACCCCCAGCTTCTCGAGCAGGTTATCCATGAGGTGAGCGTAACGGCCGAAGCCGTAGTCAAACACCGCGCGGTCAGGCGCCGCGCTCAAGCCGAAGCCCGGATAATCGGGGGCGATGACATGGTATCTGTCGGCCAAGAGTGGTATAAGATTACGGAACATGTGCGACGACGTGGGAAAGCCGTGTAATAGCACTATTGCCGGTCCGTCCGCGGGACCTGCTTCGCGATAAAAGATGTCGACGCCGTCCACGGCTGCCGTCCGGTAATGCGTAACCAGTGGCGAGCTGATAGCGTCAGTTGTGTGCTGGAGGGCGGCAAGAGATGGGGTCATTCGCGATCCCCTTTGGCGCAGCAGGTGTCGTTAAGGGAAGAGTCTACGCCGTCGGCGACGGGGTCAGAATTCCTGATGTGCGACAGCTATCCTTTCGCGGGGCGGAACGATGATTGACCGGCTGGACGCCATGCGTGTCTTCGTGACGGCCCTGAATGAGGGGAGCCTGGCGCGTGCCGGCCAAAGGCTGCACCGATCGCCGGCGGCGATCACGCGGGCGCTGGCGGCGCTCGAAAGCCATGTCGGCACCCAACTGCTGCACCGAACGGCTCGCCAGCTCAAACTGACCGAGGCTGGCGAGCGCTACGCGACCGTATCCCGCCATGTGCTGGCCGAACTCGACGAAGCTGATCTGTTCGCCGCCGGCGAACGCGCGACGCCACATGGGGTGCTGACGGTCACGGCGCCGGTGATGTTCGGAACGCGGATCTTGCGGCCAATCGTCGGCGAATTCCTGAAGAGATATCCGTTGGTGCAGATCCGCTATTTGCTTCTCAACCGCGTGACCAACTTGGTCGACGAGGGAATAGACGTCGCGCTACGGATCGCGGCGCTGCCGGATTCGGCGCTGATTGCCCAGCGGGTCGGCGAGGTGCGGCGGGTGCTGTGTGCAGCGCCGCGTTATCTCGCTGATCGGCCGGCACCCAGCACGATCGCGGACCTCGCCTATCACGACTGTATCGCCATCGAGCCGACGAGCGCGGAGGATATCTGGAGCTTTCCGGCGCTCCCGGGGCGGAAGATGGCCCGTACCGTGAGAATTCGGCCACGGCTCATGGTGAATGACGATCAGGCGGCGGTTAGCGCGGCGATGGACGGAGGGGGCATCGTCCGGATCCTGAGCTACAAAATACAAAAGGAAGTTCAGGATGGCAGCCTTGTCGTCCTACTCCCCGACGACGAGCCCCCTCCCGTCCCCGTCCACCTGGTGGCCTCGGAACATCGCCTCACATTGAGCAAGGTCCGCGCTTTCATGGACTTTGCCGGGAAGCGGCTGCGCGCCAATTTCAACGAAACGATGCCCCCGGCAATTTCGAGCAGTCCAACGGAAAGACGCCGCGCCGGCCAAGCCGCCTTCCCAACTATCCCAGCGTCGGCGTGACGGCGATTCTCGGAGGACTGTAGGAACGATCGCTGTCGGCGCACAAGCGACAGCCATCGCCACGAACTCGATCCGCCGCTGTGCGGTATCAGCGGACCTTCGGACCCGGCACCAAGCGTTATGTGTGGACGACCCCGTAGAAGCAAGGGCGATTTGGTAGGTGCGTACCTCATGCCCCAGCTCCCTGATCTCACGCGCCCAATAATGCGCCGTGCCGCAAGCCTCAATGCCGACCAAACAAGGCGGTAGAGCCTTGAAGAACGCCACCACCTCCGACCGTTGTAGCTTCCGCCGCAATACTGCCTTGCCAGCTGCATCGGACGCCGTGCAGCTGGAAGACACGCTTGGCGATGTCCAAACCGACAGTGGTAATCTCCATAGTGGACGGCTCCTTCAGCTTGTTGCACTCAACGGCTCGAGCTTGGCACATCGATGCCGTCAGGGGTCGTCCACCGCATCAGATTTTGACCACTATTCTTAGGGATCTGTCGCCTTCCACCGAACGCGACGACATCTTCGTACTGCTGAGGCGGGTTCGGCCTTTGATCCGCGTAACTGTCTTATTACGATTAAAACAATAATACCGCCGCTAAAATTGCCACATTTCCATCTTATCGTCCGTCTGAAACGGCGCTCGAGACGAGCCGCCAGGACCACGATGGAGAAGTTAATGCCTGTAGATTCCCTGCAAAAGCAGGAGGACCGGGATGTCGAGGGCCGGTTCGCGAAGGGCCATTCGGGCGATCCCTTTGGCCGGGCACTCGGGTCGCGCAACAAGGCGACGGAGGCCGCGGAGCTGCTGCTCGACGGTGAGGTCGAGGCGCTGACCCGGAGAGCAGTGGAGCTCGCGCTCGACGGCAAGCTCGGGGCGCTGCGGCTGTGCCTGGACCGCATTATCCCGCCGCGCCGGCAACGGGCGCAGCGCTTGGATCTGGCGCCGCCGCGCACCATCGCCGACCTTGGCAGCACGATGGCGGCGATCACCACGGCGGCGATGGAAGGCACGATCACGACCGGCGAAGCGGCCGAGCTCGCCCGCGTCGTCGAGATCTTCGTGCGCGCCGTCGAGACCAGCGATTTCGAACGGCGTCTGCAACAGCTGGAAGAGCGCCTTGGCGCGGGCGCGTAAGGACCGGCTGTTCGCGCAGATAACGGCAAAAGCGGCCAGTCGCGATTCGGCAACCGGCCGCGATCGCGGCGCGCTCGGGGCATTGGCCGCGGTATGTGCTTTTGTGCGTGACGGTCTCGTGCGGGCGGGCATTGATCCGGCGCGCGCCCGCGCTCTGCGCCAGGCCCCCTTCCCTCCCCGGGCCGCCGCGGACGCTTCCGCGATTCCCGCGGGCGGACAGTCCCCGGTTTCATCCGCGGACGACCAAACCGAGGAGGGTGGGGACTTCGTCGTCGAAGATGCCGATGGGTTGGCGGCGATATTCACCGACAGGCTCGGAGCGCTGGTACGACGGTTCGAGGATGGGCACGAGCCCGATTTTGCCAATGCGTCTTTTGCCGAATTGCTCGCTTGGTGTCTGGCACGGGCTGAAGACAGGGTATAACCGGCGATGACGTGAAAACGGCGAGGGCTGGAATGACCGATTGGATCTTGCGCGGGGGTGAGGTCATCGACGGCAGCGGGCAGCCGCGGCGCCGTGCCGATGTCGCGGTCGCCGGCGACCGCATCGCCGCCATCGGCGTCGTCGACAAAGTCGCGGGCGCGCGCGAGCTGGACGTGTCGGGAAAGATCGTCGCGCCTGGCTTTATCGATGTTCACACCCACGACGACCGCGCCCTGTTCGCAACCCCGGCAATGGCGGCCAAGGCGAGCCAGGGGGTCACGACGGTCATCATCGGAAATTGCGGCATCAGTCTAGCCCCGCTCACCCTCGAAGAGCCCCCTCCGCCGCCGCTCGATCTGCTCGGCGATGCCGCCGATTATCGCTACGAGCGCTTTGCCGAATATCTCGCGGCGCTCGACCAGACGCCGGCGGCGCTCAACGCGGCTTGTCTCGTTGGTCATTCGACGTTGCGCGTCGGAGCGATGAGCGCACTCGACCGTCCGGCCGACCAAGCCGAGCTTGCCTGTATGGGTGGACGGCTCAACGAGGCGCTGGATGCCGGGGCCATCGGCATGTCGACCGGGCTGGCTTATGCGCCGGCAGCGGGCGCCCCGCCCGTCGAGATCGAGACCTTGGCCGCGCTGCTGCGGCCTGCCGGCGCGCTCTACACGACCCACATGCGCAACGAGGGATTAGCCGTCATCGATAGCCTCGAGGAGAGCTTTGCCGCCGGGCGCGCGGCCGGAGTGCCGGTCGTGATCTCCCACCACAAGACGGTCGGCCGCGAGAATTTCGGTCGCACCGCCGAGACGCTACCGGTGATCGCCGCGGCGATCACGCGTCAGAAGGTCGGGCTCGACGCCTACCCCTATATCGCGTCCTCGACCGTGCTGAGCGCAGCGCAGGCCGAGCGGGCGCTCAAGGTCCTCGTCACCTGGTCGAAGAGCGCGCCCGAGCAGGCCGGCCGTGAGCTCGCTGCGATCGCCGCCGATTGGGGCGTCAGCATGCAGGAGGCGGTTGAGCGGCTACAGCCGGCGGGCGCAGTCTATTGGATGATGGACGAGGCCGATGTCCAGCGCGTGCTGCGCTTCGAGCACACGATGATCGGCTCCGACGGGCTGCCGCACGACGCGCACCCACATCCGCGGCTGTGGGGAGCTTTCCCGCGCGTCCTCGGCCATTACAGCCGCGAGCTCGGCCTCTTCGGGCTCGAAGAAGCGGTGCGGCGGATGACCGGCCTGTCGGCCTCGCGATTCGGCCTCACCGGCCGCGGCATCCTTGCCGCCGGCGTCTATGCCGACATTACCGTATTCGATCCCGAAACCGTGATCGACCGCGCCACATTCGAAGCGCCGGCGGTCGCCGCCGCCGGCATCGAGCACGTTTTCGTCAACGGCCGCCCGGTATGGGACCAGGGCAAGCCCACCGGCGAGCGCCCGGGACGTGCGCTGCGCCGCCAGCAGATGCAAGCGGAGGCCCGGTGACCGGGACCACATGACCGAGAAACTGCTTGATCGAGGTCTGCCAGTTGAAGCGCATGGCATGCGCGCGGCGCCATTGACTTGCGGCGCCCACGCATCGCTGACGAGGGCAATTTTGACGAATCCCAGCCGGGTGTCGGCGGGATGCCATGCACAGTTCTTGGGCAACCCCTATCCGGGCTCGTCGATGGCTTCGGCCGCCTTTGTTTCGACGCGCGGCGGCAATCTCGACGGGATGAGCGGAGCGCTTTCATTCGCACCGGCCGGATAGCGGACGTCGAACCAAGTCAATGTGAAGGGATGCTTGAAGAAGATTGTCCAGATGTAGTTGACGGCATAGCGCACCCCTGCCCGGACCAGCCCTTCGGCGACGAACCGCCGTCCCGAGGAGAAGGCGGGTAATGCCAGTGAAAACTTGACCCCGCCAACCTTGCTCAGCCGGCGCGCGAGATCGGTATCCTCGCCATAGAAGCAGAAATCGGAGTTGAAGCCGCCGGCAGCCTCGAGCGCGCTCTTGGCGAGGATGAAGTTGCCGCCCTGCATCATCGAGCCCATTCTCAGCACGAACCTGACCAAGAGGTAGGTAACGAATGCGATGCGAAAGTACACCGCCGCGGCGAACTGGGCGGAACGCGGCAAATCGTAGTGAATGAATGGGCCGCTCAAGGCGACCAAATTGGGAGAACGCGCGAACTCATCCAGCGCGGTGCGCAACCAGCCCTCGGTCAGCATCGTATCGGCGTCGATGTTGGCGATCAATCTGCCGCGCGCCGCGAGGCATCCGGCTCTACGGGCCGCCGCCAGCCCTCGCTGTGGCTCGTCGATCACGATCACCCCTGGGGTCGACAAGGCGATGCGCCGTGTGTCATCGCTGCTGTTGTTGTTGACGACAATGATTTCAGCGTTGCAGTCCGATCGCGAAATCTCCGCCTGGATGGCGGCAAGGCACGAGGCGATCAGAACCTCTTCGTTGTATGCCGGCACCACGAAGCTAATCAGGACCTCCGACATCTCTGATCCCCATTGCTAGCCTTGGAAACCGGCGTGCACCGGCTCGGGCAACTCGATGTCCGCATCGACTGGGACGACCTCCTGGCCAGTCAGCGGGTCGAGCGCCCAGCGCTCGATCCAGTTGATCAGCTCGAGGGTTCCGTCGAAATGCTCGACGAGCGCAGTGCAGCTCTCGACCCAATCACCGTCATTGCAATAAAGCACGCCGCCTATTTCGCGGATCTCGGCATGATGGATGTGGCCGCACACGACACCGTCGACTTCGCGGCGGACCGCCTCGTCCGCCACGGCGTCGGCGAAGGCGGTCATATATTGCACAGCATTCTTGACCCGGTGTTTGAGATATGCCGACAGCGACCAGTACTGGTAGCCGAGTCGCCGCCGAACGATGTTGAAATGGCGGTTGAGCCACAACGCGGCGGTATAGGCGCCGTCGCCGAGCACCGCCAGCCATCGGGCGTGCTTGACGACCGCATCAAACACATCGCCATGGATCACCAGCAGGCGGCGTCCGTCAGCGGTGACGTGGATTGCCTCGTCGGCGACCTCTACACCGCCGAACTGCAGCAGCGCGTAATCACGCAGCCATTCGTCGTGATTGCCGGGGATGTAAATGACACGCGCACCCTTACGAACTTTGCGCAGAACCTTTTGGACGACATCGTTGTGGGTCTGAGGCCAGTACCAGGATTTCTTCAGGCGCCAGCCGTCGATGATATCGCCGACCAGATAAATCGTGTCTGCATCGTTACAACGCAGGAAATCGACAAGGAACCCGGCTTTGCATCCGCGGGTGCCGAGGTGCAGATCGGAAATCCAGATCGTTCGATAGCGGTGCATCGGCGCGATGTGACTCATGTGCATGGGCGATGCGAATAGGACCAGATCTGCGCCGGGAGCAGGTTGCGCCAGACACGGCTTACCTCTCGACCGCAGATCCCCAGAGGGTCCGTCGGCAACGGCGACGAGAATGCGTTGGTCACTTGGAGAAACCGGCCGCCCGGCCCCAACAACTCGAGACAGGGCTCGACGATGGCTCGCTGAGCCTCCAGGGAAAGCCATTTGATCGGCAGGCTCGAGACGACAGTGGACAGCCGCTCGACATGGCCGGCGAGATATTGGCCGATTCGTGTCGCATCGCCCTCGATCACAGTTGCGCCCGGAAAGTCTCGGCGCAGCACTGCGGCGAAACGGGGCTCCTGCTCGACCGCGATGATGCGCTCGAGCGGACAGCGAGCCCGTACGAGGCCACGCGTCAAACTCCCGGTACCCGATCCCAGTTCGAGTACCGGTCCCGGTCTCTCCAGTTCAACAAAACGTGCCAGAGCGTCGGCGAGATGGGGGCCGCTCGGGTTCGCCGCTGCTATCCGCAGCGGCTTTTGCAGCCAAAGGCCAAAGAACACTGCCGCATCCGCCGCCATACCGTCACCCACCCTTAATCCGGTCGCGCGGACTATTCTAGCGGTGGTATGTTACAGTTTTTCGAACCCCACATGTGGGCTCCCGTCGCAAAATCGTCATCGGCGCATGGTACTGATGCGCGATCGGGCGAGAGGAGCGCGCTGTGATGGCCAAGAGAACGACGCAGTCTGATGCTCGGCGGAACGTCTTTCGGGCAACTCTGGC
>Ga0306918_10001000_pt1 | contig 13740 bp, 7 predicted proteins | sample tim00Cox0000000H_FD_203315 | JGI IMG/M metagenome (GOLD analysis project Ga0306918, IMG submission 203315) | Lab enrichment of tropical soil microbial communities from Luquillo Experimental Forest, Puerto Rico - timezero.00C.oxic.00.000.00H (v2)... | ecosystem: Environmental > Terrestrial > Soil... | reverse complement strand
AAGGGAACCAAGCTCCTCCTTTGTGGCCCTGCCTGAACCGGGGCTTGGCAGATCAGGGCAGGCCTCTTGAAGTCTCTGTTTGCCATCGCGATTTTCATCGGCTTAATAATATCTCCAAGTTGCCAGGAATGACCGTCCAGATGGTTGCAAATGTCTCGACCCGTAGCGAACCCCGCGTCGCGGAACATTCGCTCATGCAGGGCCTTGCGAGCCTGCCGGTCTTTTTCGACCTCGCCGGCCGGCGGGTCGTGCTCGCCGGCTCATCGGAGGCTGCCGCCTGGAAGGCCGAGCTTTTGCAGGCGGCGGGAGCGAGCGTCGCGCTTTATTCGGCCAATCCTTGCTCCAAACTCGCCTCAATCATCGAGCGTTCTCCGGCGATCGACCACATCGGCCGAAAGGTCGGCGAGGAGGATTTGCGCGGAGCGGCACTCGCCGTTGCCGACATGGAAGGCGCAGAGGAAGCTGCGGCATTCCAGACGCTGGCGCGGCGGGCGGGCGTGCCGGTCAATATTATTGACAGGCCGGATTATTCAGACTTTCACTTTGGCGCGATCGTCGATCGCTCGCCCCTCATCATTGGCATTTCGACCCATGGCGCCTCGCCGATCCTGGCGCAGGCTCTGCGCGGCAGGCTTGAAGCCCTGTTGCCCCAGGCTGTCCGGCTTTGGGCCGCCGCGGCTGAAGCCTGGCGCGCAAAACTGCGGCCCCTCAATCTGGCGCCGCGCGCGCGCCGGCGCTTCTGGGAGCTGTTCAGCCGGAAGACGCTCGCCGCAGGGGACAGAGGCCCGGGCGAAGGCGATTTCGCCACGCTTCTGGCGCAAGCCGAGGCGGGGGCGCGGGCCGGGATCGCGCAGGCCGGGTCCGTCGCCCTTGTCGGGGCCGGGCCCGGCGATCCGGAGCTTTTGACGCTTAAGGCCTTGCGGGTTCTGCACGCGGCCGATGTTGTCCTGTTCGACGATCTCGTTTCGCCGGACATTCTCGACATGGCACGGCGCGAGGCCACGAAAATCGCCGTCGGCAAGCGTGGCTATAAACCCTCCTGCCGCCAGGATCATATCACGGCCTTGCTCGTTTCCCTGGCGCGGGAAGGCAAGCGCGTGGTGCGTTTGAAGGGCGGCGATCCGATGATTTTCGGCCGCGCGAATGAAGAAATCTCTGCCTTGCAGGCCGCTGGAATCGCAGTCGAGATCGTCCCCGGCATCACCGCCGCCTTGGGCGCAGCGGCTTCGCTGCAGGTCTCGCTCACAGAGCGCGACAAGGCGCGGCGGCTGCAATTCATTACCGCCCACGCGCATGATGGGAAGCTGCCCGAGGACATAGACTGGCGCGCGCTCTGCGACCCGCGCGCTTCGAGCGTTGTCTATATGGGCGTCAAGACGCTGAGTGCGCTCTGTGAGCGCCTGCGGGCGCATGGGATCGCGCCTTCCACACCTGCCATTCTTGTCGAGCACGCGACAGCGCCTAGCGAGCGCCGCATCCTTGGAACAATCGAGACCTTGCCTGCCAAGGTCGCGCTCGCCGAGCCGGCAGGACCTTGCGTTGTGCTTATCGGCGAGGCCTTCATGCTTCCGCTCCAGCTTGTCGATGAGGCTCGCGCCGAAGTTCCTTTCGCTTAAAGATCTTTTGCTTCAGCCAGATCGTAAGGCTTTCAAAATGGTAATGTTTAATTTTTGCCGGCGAGACGAGGAATTCATGATTCGGCCTTAAACTTCCCGCGTAAAGAGGAAGCCTGCAACCAGACGGTTGCAAGGATAGCGCGTTCCAGGTTCGATCGGCCCGGGTGGACCAATGCGACGTCTCACACTCCTCGTAATGACATGCGGTTTTGCCGCGATCGCCATCGTATCGGCGTCTATCTATTTTTATGAGCGGCCGACTGTCTTGCATGTCGCCGTTGCGCGCGACAGCGACGATCAGGCCATCATGGCTGCGGCGGCACGAGAATTCGCAGAGGATCAGGAGTGGATCCGGCTGAAGGTCGTGCCGGTTGACGATGTTGCAGAGTCGTCGAGAGCGCTCGATGATGGGCGCGCCGACCTTGCCATCGTCCGTACCGATGTCGCCATGCCGCCAAGTGGCCAGACGGTTTTGATCATGCGCCACAATGCCGTCATCCTGGTCGCACCGGCGGAGGGCGGGCTCCACGAGATTGCCGATCTGCCCGGCCATAGGATTGGGGTCTTGCAATCATCGGCTGAAGCCGGTGCCGGCGATCAGGCGCTTTGGACGCTGCTTCTTGGCCAATATGACATAGCGCCAAACTCCGTCCAAACAGTGCCGCTGAGCTTGGCCGAATTGCCGGATGCGATCGAACGAAAGGAGATCGACGCGGTTTTCGCCGTTGGCGTGCAAGGGGATGGACATTTGGCGGATGCGATCGCTGCCGTCGCACAGGCGGGGCAGGGCGCGCCGGAGTTCATTCCGATTGGCGAAGCCGAGGCGATCGCGCAAAGATCGCCCAGTCTCAATTCGATCCAGATCGTTCGAGGGGTTTTTGGCGGAGCCTCGCCACGGCCCGCCGCGAATTTCGAATCGCTCGCCGTCAGCACACGCCTCGTCGCACGAAAAAGCCTCAGTGTAGATCTTGTCAGTGATTTGACGCGGCTCCTCCTCACCGCGCGTCCAACTCTCGCCGCCAACGTCCCGGTCGCAAACCGCATTGAAGCGCCCGACACAGAGAAGGGCGCCACCTGGCCCGTCCATCCCGGGACACTCGCCTATCTCGACGATGATGAGAAAAGCTTTTTCGAAAAATATGGCGACTTCATCTACATAGGCGCGATGTTCTTCAGCCTCATCGGCACTGGCGCCGCGGCCGTTTTCAGCCAGCTTAAACGTCGCATGAACGAGCATCTCGACGCCGATTTGCAGCGTATCGTCGATCTCGTCAAAGCCGCCCGTGAAGCGCAAGGGCCGGAAGCCCTCGACGCCGTGGCGATGGAAGCGGATGAACTTCTTGCCCGGATGCTCGCGCCTGCTTCGGTTCATGCCATGGGCGCAAGCCGCATCGGGGCCTTCGGCCTTGCCTTCGATCAGGTCCGCTATGTCATTGCCGAGCGCCAGCAATATTGGCAAATGGTGCCGCGCCCGGCTGCCTATCCGCCGCGTCTTGTCGGCGAATAGGAGGATTTATATCAAACGTCGCAAAGGGCGACGTTCATGACCTTTGGTTCTTATTCAGGCCGCCGCAGAGACACTCGCCGTGGCCGCCTTGGCCTCACGTCGGCGCGCATGCAGGATCCATTCGGTATAGCCGTTTGGCTGTTCGCGTCCCTTGAAGACAAGATCGCAAGCCGCGTTGAAGGCCGGTCCATCGAAGCCTGGCGCCATCGCGCGATGAAGCGGATCGCCGGCGTTCTGTTGATCGACGACAGCCGCCATGCGTTTCAGGGTTTCGAGAACCTGGGCTTCGCTGATCACCTCATGGCGCAGCCAGTTGGCGATATGCTGGCTCGAAATGCGGAGCGTCGCGCGATCTTCCATGAGACCTATATTGTGCAGGTCGGGCACTTTCGAACAGCCAATGCCCTGGTCGATCCAGCGCACGACATAGCCGAGAATGCCTTGTGCATTATTGTCGAGTTCCTGTTGCACGTCTTCGGCCGAGAAATTCGACTTGGCGAGCGGGATCGTCAGAATATCGCGCAAGGAGGCGCGCGGTCGATCTGCGATTTCACGTTGGCGCGCCGCGACATCCACCTGATGATAGTGCAAGGCATGCAAGGTTGCGGCGGTGGGTGAAGGAACCCAGGCCGTATTGGCGCCTGCATTGGGATGCGCGATCTTTTGCGCGAGCATGTCGGCCATCATGTCTGGCGCAGCCCACATGCCCTTGCCGATCTGGGCGCGGCCGGGAAGCCCGCTCAGGAGACCGATATCGACGTTTGAATCCTCATAGGCCTTGATCCAGCTCGTCCCCTTGATGTCGTTCTTGCGCACCATTGGCCCGGCTTCCATCGAAGTATGGATTTCATCGCCGGTGCGGTCGAGAAAGCCGGTATTGATGAAGACAACGCGCTGCGCGGCAGCCTGAATCGCCGCCATGAGATTGACGGTGGTGCGCCGTTCCTCGTCCATGATGCCGATCTTGGCCGTATAAGGCGGCAAGCCAAGCACGGTTTCGATACGGCCGAAAAGTTCATTTGCGAAGGCGACTTCTTCAGGCCCGTGCATTTTCGGCTTGACGACATAGACCGAGCCGGTGCGGCTGTTATTCAGTTCGTACCCGCCGTAAAGATCGTGACGCGCGATGAGGAGCGTCACGAGGCCATCGAGAAGATTTTCGGGAATTGGCCTGCCCGCGCTGTCTTGAACGGCATCGGTGAAAATGTGGTGTCCGACATTGCGCACCAGCATCAGGGCGCGCCCATGCAACCGCAATTCCCCGCCTTCCGGTTTTGTGTAGATGCGATCCGGATTGAGGCTGCGTGTGAGCGGACTGCCACCTTTGATGAAGGTTTCGCTCAGCGTTCCTTGCATCAGGCCGAGCCAATTGCGGTAGATTGCAACCTTGTCGCTGGCATCGACGGCGGCAACGCTATCCTCCATGTCCATGATCGTGGAGATGGCCGATTCGAGCACAATATCCGCGATACCCGCCGCATCGGTGCGGCCAATCGGATGATTGCGATCGATCTCGAGCTCGATATGAAGATTATGGTTGCGCAATAAAATTGCTAAAAGCGCATTGGCATCGCCGCGATAGCCCACGAATTGCTCTGGATAGGCAAGACCAACGCGTGCGCCAGCCGATGTCTGCGCGATCAGCACGCCATTTTCGATCCTATAGCTGGTCACCTCGGCATGGCTTCCTTGCGCGAGGGGAACGGCGCGATCGAGAGCGGCTTTGGCGGTGGCGACAACCTTCGCGCCGCGCACCGGATTGAAGCCCCCGCCGCGTTCGGCGCCATCGGCATCGGAGATGGCATCGGTGCCATAAAGAGCGTCATAGAGGCTGCCCCAGCGCGCATTGGCCGCGTTCAGCGCATAACGGGCGTTGGAAATCGGCACGACGAGCTGCGGCCCGGCGATCGTCGCGATCTCGGCATCTACGTTGGCGGTCTCGATCGCACGCGGCGCGGGCTCGGGCAGGAGATAGCCGATCTCTTTCAGGAAATTCTCATAATGTGCCGGATCGATCGGTGCCGCGCGATGGGCGCGATGATAATCGTCGATCCTGGCTTGCAGCGTGTCGCGGACGGCGAGCAAATCATGATTGCGCGGCGCGAAATCCTGGACAATACCGGCGAGGCCTCCCCAGAAATCCTCGGGCGCGACCCCTGAGCGGGGAATTGCCTCGGTTACGATGAAATCATGCAATTCCTTGGCGATTGAAAGGCCGTTGATCGAAACGTAATCCATCTCACTCTCCAAAGGTATGGTCAGGCCGGTTTTGCGTCCGGACACGCGACAAAACAAATACTTAAGAGCAAGATGGCGATAAGTCATCTTGCCCATGAGCGAAATTGCCCGGTTGAGCTCAGTCAGTCAATTTTTCTGGAAAAATTTTTCATTTGCTGAATAAAATATGTAACGAGTTGTAATATTTATAGTTATGTATTTTTCATATCCGCACACTCGACATTTTCGGCATGTTTTGCACTCCCCTTGGAGCGCCTTGCGGCGATCATTCCTTCTGACTGCCAACACAGCTCTTTGCGATCACCTCATAAAGTTCCGCAGGGGTCTTACCTTTGCGCAGACGCGCCGCGAATTCCGCCTCACGAAAATGCCGTGAGATCGCAGCGAGCGCCGCGACATGCTCATTGCCGGCAGCGGCGGGAATCAGCAGAAGAAAAACGAGATCGACAGGCTGTTCGTCGATCGCCAGAAACTCAACGGGCTTGGTCAATCGCGCGAAGAGTCCGAAAAAATGGTCGAGATTGGCAAGCCGGGCGTGGGGCAGGGCAAAGCCCTTGCCAAGCCCTGTCGAGCCGAGTTTCTCGCGCGCCTGGAGAGCCTCCAGGATCGCCTCTGGCGCAATGCCCACAAGGGGCGCCGCCCGCACGGCGAGGTCACGCAAAAGCGCGGCCTTGTCGGTCGCGCGTGGTATGACCATCACTTGTTCCGGGCCAATAAGCTCTTCAATGGTCATGTAGGCGCTCGTCTTGGACACGCTCGTCCGGATGGCGTTCGTCTGGGGGGCGCTCGTCGGGAGCGCGCAGGCGATAGCCGACACCGGTCTCGGTGAGGATATAAATGGGTCGTTCCGGCTCAGCTTCGATCTTTTGCCGGAGCGCGCGAATGTAGATACGTAAATATTGTACATCGACATTGCCGCCCCAAACCTCCTTCAGGACGAAACGATGCGTCAGGACCTTGCCGGCATGGGCAACGAGAAGCCGCAAAAGATCATATTCGCGCGGTGAGAATTTCACTTCCTCGCCGCGGACGGTCACGACGCGGCGCACGAGATCGACGCTCAAATCGCAGCAACGAAAGATCGGCCGCTCGCCTTGTGTTTGCAGCCTGTGCCGCAGCGCGGCGCGGATGCGCGCCAAAAGTTCGTCTATGCCAAAAGGCTTGGTGACATAATCATCGGCGCCAAGGTCGAGTGCGCGGACCTTGGCAGTTTCATTCTCGCGGCTCGACAGGATGATGATCGGCAGGCTGTCGCCGCTTTCCCGGACTGTCTTGACGATATCGAGACCATCCATGTCCGGCAGGCCGAGATCCAGGACGACGAGATCGGTGGTCTTCCGCCTGATGGCGTCGAGCGCCGTGCGGCCGTCGGCAGCTTCCGCCAAGACATAGCCTTGGGTGGCGAGCGCGGGCCGCAGGAAGCGCAAAATAGCCGGTTCATCGTCCACGACGAGGACGCGAAGCGGCGCGGCGAGATTGGTCATGGCAGGGTCTCGCGAAACCTGTTCGCGGCCGGGATGGGCAGACGAATCGTGAACGCGGCACCTTGCCGGTCGGAACGATTGGCGGCCTCGATCGTTCCGCCCATCGCCTCGACGAAGCCACGGCAGATCGCCAGTCCGAGGCCGGTGCCCGCGCGTTGCCGGTCGGTCCGCTGGACGCGGTAGAATTTGTCGAAGATCCGCTCAAGACGGTCTTGCGGCAAGCCTTCGCCTTCGTCGAGAACCCGGAGCGCCACAAAATTCCCTTCCTGCTCTGCCCGCACCGTGATCTTTGTGCCTTCTGGCGCATATTTCGCCGCATTGTCCAATAAATTGAACAAGACTTGCTCCATCAGCACCATGTCGAGATCGAGCATCGGCAGCCCCGGCGAGAATTCGATCTCGACCTTGTGGCTGCATAGGATCTTCTCCGCGCGCCGCAAGGCAGCGCCGACAATATCCGAGAGATCGATTAATCCCAAATTTGGCTGCAAAGGCCCGGCTTCGAGCCGCGTCATATCGAGGAGATTGCCGATGAATCGGTTGAGCCGTTCGGCCTCTTCCTGAATGGTCCGCATCAGGCTCCGCTGCACGGCTTCGTCCAGTTGCGGCCCATGCGCGGCAAGGCTCGTTGCCGATCCGAGAATGGAGGCGAGCGGCGTACGCAGATCATGCGAAATCGAGGTGAGCAGGGCTGCACGCAGCCGGTCCGTTTCGGCGGCGAGCTTCGCCCTGTCGATGTCTTTTGCGAGGTTGACCCGTTCAATGGCCAAGGCGGCCTGATCGAGCAAAGCGTCGAGAAGCCGGCTTTGGTCCGGCATGAGCAGAGGCCCTGGCGTATCGCTGTCAATGCCAATGACGCCGACCGGACCGCGCCCGGTGCGCATCGGCATGAACAGGCGTTTGGCGCCGGGCAAGGTATCGGCACCGCGCCCCGCCGCCCGGTTTTTTTCAAAGCACCAATAGGCGGCGGCGAGATCGGCCTCGTCGAGCATGTCCTCCGGTGGAAAGCCCGTCGCAACGCTGAGCCGGCCTTCCTCCGGAAGAAGAAGAACGACCCGCACCCGCAGCATGAGCGCGATCTGATGCACTGTCGCCCAGGTGATGTCATCCAGCATCGCCGCGCCGGCGAGCTTTCGGCTGAACAGATAAAGTTCTTCCGTCATCCGCGCGCGCCGGCGCGCCGCTATCGCCTCATTGCGGATGCGGGCGGCAAGATTGCTCGCGATGATCGCCACGACCGTGAAAAAGAAAAGGGCGACCACATTTTCCGGGTCGGCGATCGTGAATGTGTAGAGCGGCGGCAGAAAAAAGAAATTATAGGCGAGCACGCTGACGAGGCAGGCAAAGAGGGACGGCCAGAGCCCGAAGTTGACAGCGCTGGCAAGAACCGCGACCAGAAACGCGAGCGCGACATTCGATACATCGAGGGTCTGCCGCATCACAAGGGCGGCGGCCAAGGCCACTATGACAAAACCGACGCTCGCAGCATAGGCTTTCCAGTCTGAAACCTTGCGCGGCTCTTTCCGGCGGACTGATGCGGCCTGCGGTGCAGGAAGTTCAGCCAGCGGCGCGACAACATGCACATTGGCGCCTTCGGAGCCGCGAATGACCCGATCCGCCACGGAGCTTACGAGGAGACTTTGCCAGCGCGGGCGAGTTGACCGCGCGACAATAATTTGTGTGTAATTATGCGTTTGCGCATAGAAGAGGATTGTCGCGGCGATGTCCTGTCCCGGAATGGTGATCGCCTCGCCGCCGAGCCTTTGTGCAAGGCGCATCGCCGCGAAGATCTGATCTCGCTCCGCTTCGTCCATGCGCGCGCTTTTCGTGGACTCGACATGAATTGCCGCCCAGGGCGCACGCACAAGATCGGCCATGCGCCGGGCATGACGCACCATCGCGCTGCTGCTCGGGCCGCCCTTGATGCAAACCAGAACACGCTCGCCAGCAGCCCAAGGGCCGCCGATCGCGTGCGAGCGCATGTAATCGACCATTTGCGCATCGACCCGCTGCGCAGTGCGGCGCAAGGCCAGCTCACGCAGGGCCGTCAAATTTCCCGGCAGAAAATAATTCTGCACCGCGCGCGCAGCCTGATCACCGGTGTAGACTTTGCCTTCGTGCAAGCGCTGAATCAGATCTTCGGGCGTCAGATCGACGACTTCGATTTCGTCGGCATGATCGATGATCGAATCCGGCACCGTCTCGCGGACCCTGATGCGGGTGATTCTGGCGACGACGTCGTTGAGGCTTTCGACGTGCTGGATATTCAATGTCGTATAGACATCGATTCCCGCTTCGATCAATTCCTCGACATCCATGTAGCGCTTGGGGTGCCGGCTCCCTGGCGCATTGGTATGGGCAAGCTCATCGACAAGCACAAGCTTAGGGCGCCGCTTGAGGATGGCGTCGAGATCCATCTCGGTCAGGATTTGCCCTCGGTAGGGGATATTGCGGCGAGGGATGATTACGAGATCATGGAGCAGCGCCTGCGTTTCCTTGCGGCCATGCGTCTCGACAAGGCCGACGACGACATCCGCCCCTTCCTGCGCCTTGACCCGCGCTGCGCTTAGCATTTCAAAAGTCTTGCCGACGCCGGGCGCCGCGCCGAGGAATATTTTCAGGCGCCCGCGCGTACTCTCGCAGCCATTGAGCAGCGCATCGGGAGACGGCCGTCTTTCGCCGAAATCGCGCTTGTCCATCGCCTGTACCACAAACCGTCAACCGGGGGCGGCGCCGGGGGTCAAATTTCCCTGCGCCGCCTTTTGCTAAGCAAATTTTCAGCCCCGTTTCAAGGCGTCTAACGACAGGTTCAGTTCAAGAACATTGACATGAGGTTCGCCCAACAGGCCGAGAAACCGCTTGTGGATTTTCTCCGAGACGAGCTTTTTGACCTCGGCCTCGGGGAGATTGCGCGCCTTGGCCACCCGCGGAACCTGGAAAAGCGCGGCAGCAGGCGTAATGTCCGGATCGAGGCCGCTCGCCGAGGCGGTTACGAGATCGATCGGCACAGGGGTCGAGGGATTGGTCGCGGCCAAGGCTTCCGCATCGGCCTTTATCCGATCGATCAGGGCCTGGGATGCTGGTCCATAGTTCGAGGCGCCGGAATTCGCTGCATTATAGGGAGCGGGAATGGTCTTTGTTGGATCATTGGGGTCGGTGTCGGTCGTTGCCGACGGCCGCCCATGAAAATAGGCGTCGCTGGTGAAATTCTGACCGATCAGTTCCGAACCTATGATCTTGCCGTCGCGCTCGATCAAACTGCCCTTCGCCTGATAGGGGAAGATGAGGCCCGCGATTCCCGTCATCGCGAGCGGATAGGCAAGGCCCGTGAGGGCCGTCATGAGGATGATCATCACGATTGCAGGACGTATTTGCTTCAACATTGCTTTGATCCTCAGGCAAGGCCGATCGTGCTGACCACGAGGTCGATGGCCTTGATGCCAAAGAAGGGCACCAGGATTCCACCCAGACCATAGATCAGAAGATTGCGCCGCAAGATATGCGCGGCACCGACGGGCCTGTAGGCGACGCCGCGCAGGGACAGCGGAATCAGTGCGATAATGATCAAGGCGTTGAAAATGATGGCTGACAGGATCGCGCTCTCCGGCGTCGCGAGCTGCATGATGTTCAAGGGACGCAGCTGCGGATAAAAGGCAACGAACATGGCCGGGATGATCGCAAAATATTTGGCGACATCATTGGCAATCGAAAATGTGGTCAGCGCGCCGCGAGTCATCAAGAGCTGCTTGCCGATGGCGATGATCTCGATGAGTTTGGTCGGATCGCTGTCAAGATCGACCATGTTGCCGGCTTCGCGCGCCGCCATTGTGCCTGTATTCATCGCGACGCCGACATCGGCTTGCGCGAGGGCCGGAGCATCGTTGGTTCCGTCGCCGCACATTGCGACGAGCTTGCCCTTGGCTTGTTCGGCACGGATCAGTTTCAGTTTTGCTTCCGGTGTCGCCTGGGCGAGAAAATCATCGACACCGGCTTCCGCGGCAATCGCCGCCGCGGTCAAGGGATTGTCGCCGGTGATCATCACCGTGCGAATTCCCATTTGCCGCAAGGCGTTGAAACGTTCCCTGATGCCGCCTTTGACGATGTCCTTGAGGTGAATAATGCCAAGCAGGCGTCCGTCTCTCGCAACAGCGAGCGGTGTCCCGCCGGATTTCGAAACTTCATCGGCCTTGGCGGTAAGATCGCGAATGGCGGCTTCTGGCACGACCGACCTGATCGCGGTGACAACCGCGCCATGCGCTTTCGCATTTGAATTTGGCAGGGAGCGGACGTAGTCGAGGATTGCATCGACCGCGCCTTTGCGAATATTCGTGTCGCGCGTATCGACTCCGCTGAGCCGCGTGTGAGCGGAAAATTCGATGAATTTGGCATCGAGCAAATGCATCTCGCGGCCACGTATGCCGTATTTCTCCTTGGCGAGAACCACGATGGACCGCCCTTCGGGTGTCTCGTCGGAAAGCGAGGCGAGCTGCGCCGCATCGGCAAGCTCCGCTTCGCTGACACCCGCGACGGGAATGAAGGCCGTCGCCTGCCGGTTGCCAAGCGTGATCGTCCCTGTCTTGTCGAGAAGAAGTGTATCGACATCGCCAGCCGCCTCGACGGCGCGGCCGGACATGGCGAGCACATTGAAGCGCACCAGCCGGTCCATCCCGGCGATACCGATTGCCGAGAGAAGCGCGCCGATCGTGGTAGGAATCAAGGTCACGAAAAGCGCGACGAGAACTACGATCGAGACAGTACCGCCAGCGTAACTCACAAAGCTCGGAATGGTCGCCACGGCAAAGACGAAAATGATCGTCAGCCCGGCAAGGAGAATGTTCAGCGCGATCTCGTTTGGCGTTTTCTGCCGTTCGGCGCCTTCGACAAGCGCGATCATGCGATCGAGAAAGGTGGAGCCTTGCGCCGCCGTGATGCGCATCTTGATCCAATCCGAGAGAACCCGCGTGCCGCCGGTTACGGCCGAGCGGTCGCCGCCGCTCTCGCGAATGACAGGCGCGGATTCGCCGGTAATCGCCGATTCATCGACGGAGGCAATGCCTTCGATCACCTCGCCATCGCTTGGGATCAAATCGCCTGCTTCGACAAGCACGAGATCGCCTTGTTGCAAGTCTGGCGCGGCGATTTCGACGAAGTTCGTGGCGTCGAGCGAAGCAATGCGTTTCGCCATGGTTTCCGTGCGCGCCTTGCGCAAGGTCGCCGCCTGCGCCTTGCCGCGCCCCTCCGCGACAGCCTCGGCGAAATTGGCGAAGAGCAGGGTGATGATGAGCCAGAGCAGGATCTGGAAGGTGAAGCCCAGCGATCCCCCGCCTGTCGCGAGATCGCGCAGAAAAAGGATCGCGGTGAGGACCGTCACGACCTCGACGACGAACATCACCGGGTTCTTGATCAGCGTGCGCGGATCAAGCTTGCGAAAGGATGCTGGCACCGCTTGAGCGAGGATGGCGGGATCAAAGAGCGATGAAGCCGGCCCGCGCGAAGTCTTTCTGGGGTTCATGGAAGCCGCCTTGTTTAAAAGAGAGTGCCCGCTTGCAAAGCAAAATGATCGGCGATGGGGCCAAGCGCCAAGGCCGGGAAAAAGGTCAGTCCGCCAACAATCAGGATCACGCCGATCACAAGACCAACGAAGAGACTGCTATCGGTTGGAAAAGTACCAGCCGAAGCAGGAATGATGTTTTTCGCAGCAAGCGATCCGGCAACCGCCAGCATGGGAACGATGAAGAGGAAACGTCCGATCCACATGGCAAGCCCAAGGGTCGAATTCCAGTAGGGCGTGTTGGCGGATAGTCCGGCGAAGGCGCTGCCATTATTGCCGGTTGCCGACGTATAGGCATAAAGCGCTTCACTGAATCCGTGCGGGCCTGCATTGGCCAAACCGGCAAGGCCCGCCTGGACGACAACCGCAATCGCGGTAAAGCCGAGGATCGAGAGAGGGAGGATCAAAACGGCAAGCATTGCCATCTTGACTTCGCTCGCTTCTATCTTCTTGCCGAGATATTCCGGTGTGCGGCCGACCATCAAACCAGCGACGAAGACCGCGAGGATCGCAAAGAGCAGCATGCCATAAAGGCCGGAGCCGACACCACCGAAGATGATTTCGCCGAGCATGATATTGCCCATCGCCACCATGCCCGCCAAGGGCATGAGACTATCGTGCATCGTGTTGACAGCGCCGCAGGACGTATCTGTCGTGATAGTCGAAAAGAGCGAGGAACTGGCTATGCCAAAACGGACTTCCTTGCCCTCCATATTGCCGCCGGCCTGTAGAGCGCCAGTCTGCGAATGTCCTGGCGCGCTATCTACACCGAAATGTGCAAAAGCAGGATTGCCGCGTCCTTCCGTTGAATAGATGGTGGCTGCACCGCCGAGAAACAAAAGGCCCATGACGGCAAAAATCGCCCAGCCATGCCGCTCGCTGCCGACCATCCGGCCAAACACATTAGTGAGCGCGGCCGAGATCGCGAAGATCAGCACCATCTGCACGAAATTCGTCAGGGCATTCGGGTTCTCATAAGGGTGCGCCGAATTGGCATTGAAAAAACCGCCGCCATTGGTCCCCATGATCTTGATGACTTCTTGCGAAGCAACGGGCCCTTGCGCAATCACCTGCTTGCCGCCTTCGAGCGTCGTTGCCGTCACATAGGCGTCGAGGTTTTGCGGCATGCCCTGCGAGACGAAGAAGAGGGCGATGATGATCGAGATCGGCAAAAGCACATAAAGGACCGCCCGCGTCATATCGACCCAGAAATTGCCGACCGTCCGCGCCGACCGCCGCGCGAAACCACGGATCAGCGCGATGCCGAGCGCAATGCCCGTCGCTGCCGAAACAAAATTATGCACCGTGAGCCCGGCCATCTGCACGAGATAGCTCATGGTCGTT
>Ga0306918_10000998_pt1 | contig 13743 bp, 19 predicted proteins | sample tim00Cox0000000H_FD_203315 | JGI IMG/M metagenome (GOLD analysis project Ga0306918, IMG submission 203315) | Lab enrichment of tropical soil microbial communities from Luquillo Experimental Forest, Puerto Rico - timezero.00C.oxic.00.000.00H (v2)... | ecosystem: Environmental > Terrestrial >... | reverse complement strand
GCTTTCGAGGACCCGGGCGAGGACCTCCGGCACGGCGATCTGCGCCGCGGAGGACCTCGTCTTGAGCCGACGGCGGGTGTTAGTCCGGATTGAAAGCAATCATCTCGCTCGCTCCTTCCGGGTTCGGGTCGTCGGTTCAAGTGCGTGGCTCTCGACCGCGGCGATCAGTGCGGCCGTGCGGTTCAGCCCGCTTGTGTCATCGCCCGTCCGGGAATACAGACCGTCCCGGCGGGCAATCGCGGCCAGTGCCTCCCAGACGGCGTCTGGGAGGCGGAAGGTCCGCACGGTGGTTGCGTCGGCGGTCGGCATCAGTGGGCCTCGCGGAGCAAAACCATAGCTTCCTCATTGCTGATGCGGGAAAGGTCCCACTGCACGCCTACGATGACGTTCATCGCAGCATCCCATGCCGCGATTGGGACGCGGTATCCATTCGGCTCGATCCCGCGGCCCTCGAAGACCCTGGAACGGATGCCATGATCAGCGATCAGTGATGCGATCGCGTTTTTGGTGGAATCCTCCTGGTCCCAGCAATATCGGGACTCCCATCCGTCAGGTATTTCCACTGAACCGCCCGAGCAGCGAAAATTCGGGGCGAAAAACCGCAGCCGAGCAGCCTGGAATCGATCATCTCTTTCGTAAATCGCGTTCATCGGTCTCGCTCCTGTCTCATGGTCTCTCGCGGTCTCACTCGCCGCGTCTGTAATACAGTATTGCCGTATTGTGTCCAGGAGTCAATACCCCGCTCCGGGAAATTTTCTCGGAATTTCTCCGCGCGCAAAAAGACCGCCGTAGGATCCGGTCCCGCGGTTGCAGCATTACCTTGCGGGACTAATGATGGGCAGGATTCAGGTGCGATTCGAAGCCGAAGTCTTCAGGCTCTATCGAGAGTTGCTGGCCAGTGGCGAGAGGCAGGTAACACAGTCCTGGAGGCCGACGATGCGGGCCTGGTGGTAGCAGTGGGTCCCCGAACAGCCGCACCCCTCGTGCGAGGAATACCAGCACCGGCGGAACCCGAGCCGGGTCGCGCGGAGCGACTGGGCGAGCGGGATCCGCGCGGGGGGTCGTGCGGGAGCTGGGGCGGGAGGTTCGCCCGTGGCCAGCGAGAACACGAGCCGCCGGTAGGCTTCACGCGACTCGAGGTCGGGGTTGGCGTCCGAGCAGAGCCAGCGGTAACGCTCGTGGCGAAACTCGCCGGTGCGGCTGCGTTCGATGGCGATCTCGACCGCTTGGTCGAGGGTCATTCGCTGACGCTCCACGGCCCATTGAAGATGGCGTCGAGTCCGGTTAGCCCCGTCATCGTGCCGCTGGCCGAGTACCCGGGGGGACAGGTCTCGCTCGTCGGGCTGCTAGCGGCGGTGGTCGCGAGGAAACAAGTACAGCCGCCGCAGGTGTAGGTGCCGCTCGCGCAATTCGTCCAGGTTCCCCCCGAGTAGGTCAAGGGTGTGAACAGGTACTGGTAGACGACCCCGGTGCCGCCAGGGGTGTAGTTGATCAGAAGGGGCACGCTTCCGGCGACCGTGCCTCCGTGGCAGTTATCCACGGTGTGGCTGAAGTAAACGCACCCCTGATAGATACACCCTGAAACCCAGCTCACCGTGAAAGTGCCGACGGGCGTGGTGATCGTCAGCGAGGTAGGCCAGGCGTCGCCGCAGATTTGGCAGCCATCTGGCCCGCAGGTATAGCCCGTCGCTGGCGTGAGGGTGATGGCCGCACCATTCCCCGAACAGGGGCCGGTGACGGTGACGCTGCTGGTGCCGGTGTTGAATCGAGTCTTCGACGCGGTCCAGGTGTAGGTGCCGGCGGGAGCTGCGATCGTCGGCGTGTAGCCTGAAGAATTGGTCGTATACGACCCGCCGTTGAACGTGACCGTCGCGCCCTGAAGACCGAGCGAGACGTCGCAGCCAATGACGTGGATTGTCACTCCGCCCGCGCCGGTGTACGCATAGAGCGTGACGTTCGTGGTGCCCGGGCAGGTCAGCGAGACGTTCTGGTTGCTGCCGTTGTATCCGGTCTTCGTGACCGCGACGTTGTAGGTCCCGGATGCCGGGACGGTGACGCAGCACTGGCCGCTGGCGTTGGTGGTGCAGGTGCCGATCGTGGTCGCGCCCTGCTTCACCGTGACGGTAGCGCCCGAGACGGCAGCGCCATTGCAGTCGAGGACCGTCACGCATATCTGACAGCCGGAGCAATTACAGCAGCCGCCTGGACTGAGGAAGATGGATCCAGCCATCAGCAGTCCGCCGCAATCAGCCAGTAATTGCCGTCGATCCAGGCGACCTTGATCGTCTTGCTCACGGCGATCGGGGCGGAGAGGCCGTGGTCGTTGCAGACCGTCACGTTCACGAAGTCGGGATTGGTCTCAATGGTGCTGGTCATCGCGGCGGGATCCCAGCGGTAGAGCGTCGCCTGGCCGGCGGTGCTGGGAGCGCCGATCGACCCGGTGGGGATGGCCGTCGTCACCGTGGCCCGGAAGATGGTGCCGTAACCAGGCGCGTACGCGGCACCAGCCGCCCCGTGCCAGTAGGGGGTCTTCTCCACCCGCCGCACCGCGTCGGCGATCCGCTTCGCGACCGGCTTGGTGAACGTGACGGGTGCCTTGGGCCTCGAATCGATGCCCATCAGGAGCCGCCCGCTCCTGGGACCGACTTGTAGTTCAGGATGTCCTTGTCGATGTTCAGCTTGTCGAAGTCGGCGGACGGGTAGATCTGGAAGTCGATGTAGTGCGGCTGACCCGCCGCACCCACGTAGCGCCCGCCCGTCGTCAGCATCACGGGGCTGGTGACGGGGGTGTTGTTGATCATGATCTGGGCAGGGTTGCCGTTGATGTCGATCTGGCGGAGGCCCGCGTTGAGCACGGTCTCAAACCAGCCGTTGACGAGGATGTTCCCGCTGGCGTCGATCTGGTACTCGCGGATCTCGAACTCGTAGGTGACCTCGGCGTAGTATCCGTAGTCCGCGTGGTAGACCTTGTCGGCCGTGATGTCGTGGCACTTCACGGTGTTGGGGTCATACCCCAGGAAGGGCCCGGCGTTGACGTGGTCCTTGAAGGTCTGGGCGAGGCTGGCGTCGAACGAGGGCTCGTTGCGGGTGATGGTGAGGAGCGGCCTCGAGTCGTCGCGCTTCAGCGGCGGGTCGAAGGGGTCGTTGACGGTGTTCGTGATCGGGTTGCCGAGCGCGTCCTTGATGCAGAACCGCTCGAACTTGTTGGAGCCCCAGTGGACCTTGGGCGGGACGGCGAAGGGGTCGAAGCGGCCGTCGCTCGCGGCCTCGGTGGTGGCTCCGCCCTGGGAGGTCCAGTCGAAGGGGCCGTACTGGAGCGTGACCTTCCACTGCTTGCCGTCCTCGGCCTCCTCGCTGCAATCCATCGACTGGATGAACGACGCATAATCCCACTCGACGGCCGTGGTGGTGAGGGGGAAGCGGTAGAAGTCGCCGTTGCGCAGGCCGAGCCCCCGCAGGACCGCGCGCGGTCCCATGTTGGGGTCGTCGGTCAGGACCCGCAGCTCGAGCTTGTACTGCCTGCCGGACTGGCCGCTCCAGGAGATGGACCGGCCACCCTTGAGGTCGTAGATGGCGAGGATGTTCATACGGGGGGAAGTGGCTAGGGGCTAGTGGCTAGTGGCTAGTGAAGAGGGGAGCGGAGGGGCAGAGTTGAGGCGTGTGGCTTTGCATTTACTAGCCACTCGCCACTAGCCACTCGCCACTACAGAGTGTTGATGGCTTCGTAACCCATGTCGCCGCCGTCGCTGGCCAGCGTCTCCGTGGCGGTGGCGATCCGCTCGAGGGCGGCGACGGTCTTCTCGCTGTTGGCGGCGACCTTTTGCATGTCCTTCTCGGAGCCGATGCCGTACTTGCTGCGGAGGATGGTCGAGGCCGCTTCCTTGGTGCCGACTCCCATCGCCTCGGCGAACTCCTTCTTGGGGTTCTTGACCTTCTTGTCGGTGACGTTGACGTGGGAGCCCAGGGCTGCGTTCATGATGCTCTGGCGGTCGCCGGCGATCTTCTGCTTCGCCTTCTCGAAGGCGGCGTTGATCCCTTCCGAGGACCAGGGCTTGGCCCAGTCCTTCTTGAGGTCGGCGAACTCCTGCTGGGCGGTATTGTGGAGGTCGTCGCCCCAGGTCTCGAGGAAGTCACTCAGCCCCGTGGACTTGCCGGTCATCTTCTCGACGAAGTAGTCGAGCCGCTGGGCGAGGAAGTTGAGGCCGTCGACGATGTACCCGATCCCTGACGTGACGATCGCGCGGAACCCGTGAAAGGCAGCGCCCACCACTTGCCAGGTGTCGGCGATGAAGCCGATCGCACGCTGGAGAAAGCCCATTGAGTCCACGGTGCCCTTGATGGACTCGAGCGAGGACTGGCCCCACTCCTTGGTGGATCCACTGAGGTCGTCCCACCACTGCTTGGCGGCGACGACGGCGGTGTTTAGCTCGGCGAAGAACGGCTCGACGACCTCGGGGAGGGTCTGGCCGATCAGGATCTCGATCTGCTCGATGCGGCCGCGCAGCGAGTCCCAGCTCGCGCCTGAGTCCATCGCCCGCTGGTCCATCGTGGCGATGATGTCGGCACCGCCCGACATGAGGGCGTTGAAGCGCTCCTGAGTGCTCATCGTGGCGGAGACGTTGATGCCGAATTCCTTCACGCCCTTGGCCTTCCCCATGAGTCCCATCTGGATCCGGCCGAGGGCCTCCTCGAACTTGATCCCCTTGAACTGGGCGATGGCCTGGGTGAGGGTTAGGAGCTGGGTTGTCATGCCGGCCGCTTCATCCTCGGAGGTCCCCATCGCCTTGAAGATGCCGCCGAGCTTCGTGGCGGCGGAGGTGAAGGTGATCTCGCTGACGCCGAACGCGGCGTTCATCTTCTCGGCCTGCTCGACGATGGTGCCGGAGGCGTCCCCAAACATCGTCTGGAGGCGCTCGACGTTGTCGGAGAGGTCGTCGGCGAGGCCTGCGAAGTGCCCCAGGGCCGCGACGCCGGCGCCGGCGAAGCTGCCCGCGATGAGGGAACCCACGCCGCCGAGGCTCTTGACGAAGCCGCCCACCATGCCCTGGGCCTGCTGAAAGCCCTTGGCGAGCTTCTCCGTCGCTGCGGTCATCGCGATGTTGATGGTGCCGATGAGGGCCACTGGCTAAACTCTGCTTCGGGGGGTGAACGATGCGAACTGAGGACTTTTTCCGGAAGGCAACGCCGGGGCGGATGGCCCCGTTGGTGGTCTACTCCGAGGACAGGAAGAACGTGCGGATCGTCTGGAGCCTCGACGATGGCGACCTGGTGCTCCATTGCCCGGCCGAGATCGCCGAATCGCGGTGTCGCGACATAGTGGCTCGGATAGACAAGATCCGGCGGGCGAGCTGCCTGCTCGATCTGCTTAATGCGTTCGAAGTACTCGAAGAGCTCTAGCGCTTCTCCGCCTCGCGGAGGGTTCCGTCGAGCATCTCTTGCATGGTCCTGTCGCGGGCCTCTGGCCCCTTGCCGTCGTAAGCCGGGCGCATGAAGGCTTGACCCGGGGTCCACTCGACCACGGCGGGGTAGAACACCTTCTTCCCCTCGGCCGAGGTTTTGGTCAGACCTTCGGCGTTGCCGACCTGGACGTTGAGGCCGACGCGGCTGCGGGACCGCTTCATCGCCTTCAGCTTCAGGTGCTCCTTGGTGAGTCCGGTGAGGACTGGCACCCTTGCCTGGGCGTCGGCGAGGACGAGCTTCATGCCCTTGCGCATGGCGGAGCGGAGGACCTTCTTCTGGATCCTGGGGAGCAGACTCTTGAGCCTGCGGTCGATCTCCTTGTCGCCCGTGATGACGACCAGGCCGCTCTTAGCCACCGAACATCTCCTTGACCGCCTCGACCGATTCCTCGGGGGAAAGCCGCTCTTGCCTGGAGGCGTGGCGCGGGCGGGGGATGAATTCCTCGGTCTCGCGCCGCCGCCTCGACCAGGTGTTTGCCGTCACGGCGCAGATCTGCGCCCCGATCCAGTAGGGGTCGGCGAGCGGCTCGAGCTGGAAGTAGGCCAGAAGCTCGGACCACTCGGCGGAGTCCAGGGTGTCCTCCAGCTCGCCAGGCGTGCGGCCGATGGCCGTGGCGTAGCGGATGAAAAGCCGGCGTTCCGGCCGGCTCAGGAGTTTCCCTTGAGGTCCTCGATGGCCTGCGAGGACAACTGGTTGACCTCGACCGCCGCCTGCACGATCGGCTCGAGCACGGAGGCGGGCAGAGCCGACAGGGCCGGGATGTCACCAGGCCCGAACAGGAGCTGGCCCACGGCGTCGCACACCGTGGCCGCTGCGAGCCGCGCGCGGAAGTCTTTGTCCTTCGATTTCGTGTGCGCGACCTCGAAGGCGTCGCGCTCGCCTGCGGTCATGGCCTTGATGCCGACCTCGCCGCCGAGCTCGGCGACGTTGACCACGCGCACCTTGGGGGCGCGCGCGGCGAGGATCTCTGCTTTCGAGAGCATTGGAACTCCAGGAAATGACGAGTGGCGAGTGGAAGGAAATGGGATCGCGTGAAAGGTTGCGGCTCGCGACGGGGGACGGTGGCGTTTACTCGCCACTCGCCACTCGCCACTCGCCACTCGCCTCTACCCGATCAGACCCACGTCAGTGGCCCGGTGAGCTGCACTTCGATATCGGCGGTGAGGTTCTCCTCGGGACCGCCGGCGGAGGGGGCGAACTTGGTCAGGAAGCCCTGGATCGTGCAGGTGTGCGTCGAGCCGCCGGTGCTGAAGGTGATCTGCCAGCCATGAATCGCCGGCGTGCCTTGCAGGGTCTCGAGCTTCTGGTGAGTCGTGGCATCGGTGGGGTCGAACTCGATCGAGAAGCTGATCGTGCCCGGATCCGGCAGGGTTGGCCGGTAGGTCTTGGCGGTGCTCGAGAGGTTCGTGGTCTCGGCCGAGCCGACGGCGGCCTCGGGGCCGGAGATCGAGAGGACCTGCCCGATCACGACGTAGGTGCCGGGCGTGGTGAAGTCACAGCCCAGGGTCGTACCGAGGGCGGGCCAAACAGTGAGTGGCATGGGAGGGGGTCCCTGGGATGGGTCAGGAGGTCAGGGGGCGAGAGATGCGGGGAGCGTGACTTGGTGGTTGATCTGGTAGCTGAAGCCGACCTCGTAGATCCACTGGTCGGTGCCGGCCCTGGGCTCGTGCGGGGTGTCGATCTCGTCCTCTTGCAGCGAGGCGGTGACGACGACCGAGCCGATCGTGCCGGCGAAGCCGTCGAACCGGCCGCGGATCGTCTCGCCGACCTGGTCGGCCCCGGACTCGGTGAACGACCACGCGGAGAGGCGGACGCGGGCCTGGGAGGTGCCGTCGGAGCCGGCGAGGTTATGGCCGTAGGGGCGTGAGGCCAAAGAGTAGGTCACGGCCGGGAGCGTCGCCGACTGCGGGAGTGCCCCTTCGTAGATGCGGGTACCGACGAGCGCTGTGAGGGCCGTGGAGTTCGTCAGGCGAGCGTACACGGCCTGGCGGAGCTGGGCTGCGGTGAGGCCTCCGTCGGCCCCCAGCGATGCGGGGAGCGTGATGCGGTGGTTCACCCGGTAGTCGCACGCGGTCTCGTAAATCCACTGGTCGGTGCCGGCCTTGGGCGGGTGCGGGATGTCGAGTTCGTCCTGCTTGATCGAGGCGGTCACCGTCACGCCGTTGATCGTGCCGGTGAAGCCGTCGAACCGGTCGCGGATCGCCTGCACGAGCTGGTCGGAGCTGGACTCGGCGAACGACCAGGCAGAGACCTGGATCCGCGCGGCGGAAATGCCGTCGGAGCCGCCCAGGTTATGGCCGTGCGGGCGGGTCACCACCCAGAACGTGAGGGCCGGGAGCTGGGCCGACTGGGGGAGCGCTCCGAAGTAGATCCGGGTTCCCACGATGGCGGTGATCGCCGACGAGCCGCTCAGGCGCGCGTAGACGGCCTGGCGGAGGAGCTGGGCGCCGACGGCACCGCCGCCGCCGCCCATGCCGAGGTTGGAGAGCCACCAGAAGAACACAGGGCGTCACACCACGACGTAGGTCAGCTCGCCATCGACGGCGATGGCGGCGGAGAGGTTCAGGTTGAGGGCGTCGCCCGCCGCCGTCTGGAAGAGGCCCACCGGGCAGTAGGCTCCGCCTCCACTGGCGTAGGTCGTGAGGTAATGGAGGCCGCTGATATCCACGTTGCCGGTGGAGCTCTGCCACTTCGCGTTGACGAGACCGTTGGCGGAGATGCGGTACCGTAGCACGCGGACCCGCTTCGAGGCGGTCGCCGCGACGATGTTCGCGTTCACGCCGGAGGCGCTCACCGAGAAGCGGGCGAACTGGGGCGTGAGGGCGGAGGTCCCGTTGTAGACCGTCGAGGTCTCGCCGCAGGCGGAGACCTGGCCGAGGAGGTTCGTGCCGGCCGGCAGGGCGTTCGTGATCGCGGTGACCGCCGTCACCGTGCCGATGTTCCAGGTCCCGGTCTGACTGGCGAGCACCCGCATGTTCCCGGCGGTGTCGAGCGAGACCGGCGAAGTCTGGCCGGTGGTGTACGAGGGAGCCGAAGTCGTGACTGCGCCCTGGGCGAGAGGTCCCTTCTGCCCCGAGGTGGCCGAGGCCTGGTTGACCAGCAAGCCGTTGACGCTGGTGTCGAGCGCCAGTCCGCCCGTCGTGCCCACGTTCGCCGTGACCGTCCAGGTCCCGCCCTGAGTGGCGAGCGTGCGGATGTTCCCGGCCGTGTCGATCGAGATCGGGGAGGTCTGGCCGGTGGTGTACGTGGGGGCGGCGGTCGTGACTGCGCCCTGGGCGAGGTGGCCCTTCTGCCCCGAGGTGGTGGATCCCTGGGCGACGACCAGGCCCGAGACTGTCGCGTCCAGCGCCAGACCGCCCGTCGTGCCCACGTTCGCGGTCACGGTCCAGGAACCGCCCTGAGTGGCGAGCGTGCGGATGTTCCCGGCCGTGTCGATCGAGATCGGCGACGTCTGGCCGGTGGCGTACGTGGGAGCTGCGGTCGTGACTGCGCCCTGGGTGAGGATCCCCTTCTCGCCCGAGGTGGCCGAGCCCTGGGCCACGACCAGGCCGGAGACGGTGGCGTCGAGGGCGAGCCCGTTCGTGGTGCCGACGTTCGCGGTGACGGTCCAGGTGCCCTGCTGGGCGACCGGCAGGCCGAACGAGGCGGTGACCGCCTGGAGCACGTTTGCGCCCGGGCTGATGGTGGTCGCGTAGGCGACCACGCAGGCGGGCCACTTGGTGCCGCCAGCCTCCGAAAAGTCTCGGATCGTATCGCCGCCGGATCCGGCGTTCAGAACTGTGTTGTCAGCCATGTCAGTAAGTCAGGACGTCTAGCGTCTCTTCCATTTCGCCGGGCCAGAGGAAGTACGTGATGCCGCCCGCCGCCGCATGGGCGAAGCGGAGGAGCCAGCCCTGCGGGATGAATATCTGCCAGGGGTTCTCAGTGATGCTCACGATCTCGTCGTTCGAGAGCACTCGCGTCCAGATGTAGACATACGAGAGGCTTCCGTTAAGAAAATAGTTGGTCCCGTTGTCGTACTGGCCGAGGTTCAGGTTCGTGTTCGCGTCGGCGGGCGGGGTGGTGAGGCTGTTGATCGTGGTCGTGATCGGAACGCCGTCCTGCCAGAACTGGCAGGGGGTCCCGCTCGTGGCTCCGGTGTCCGTGATGCCCCAGGTGTACCACTGGCCAAGGTTGAGGCTAACCGTGCTCTTGACGCGATCCGACGCCGAGTTGCCCCGCCAGGTTAGCGCGGTGGTGCCGGCGAGGTAGAGGAGTTCCCATTGCGCGTTGACGTTGGACCGTTCAACGAGCATCTGGTTGACCGAGGTCGAGTTGAAATGAAACCGCACCAGCACCGTCTTCGGTGGTCCCGAGAGCTGCGGGACCGCGAGCACGGTCTTGGAGGTCGTGCCGTTGTAGGCCTGCGCGTACCCCTCGGGCGCGACATCGGCCGTGACATTGGCGTTGGTGGCGATCGTGCCCGAGACGAGGTCCTGCGCCGGGATCGCGCCGCCGGCATTCATCGGGATGCAGACGGCGAGCCCGTTCGTGATCGGGTGCGTCCAGTCGATCTCCGTGCCCGGCCACGGCTTGACTTGCCAGGGTGCCCATAGTCCCATCGGTCAGACCGCCGTTACCGTGCCGCACTCGGCCGTGCAGGTCGAGGTCGTGCTGGTGCCGCCCGAGCCGATGGTGAACGCGATCTTCACCTTATTCGCCGTCGTCGGAACCGCGATCGTCAGGTAACTCGTCGTGGAGGTCACAGGCCCCGGATAGGCTGGCCCGTTGAAGTACGTGGTCCCTCCGTCGGGGCTCCACTGGACCTGGGCGGTCGCGGCCGTCGTGCGCGTGCCGTTCTCGGTGAGCGACACGAACATCTCGCTGAGGTACGCGCCGGAGACGTCCTGCGCGGTCGAGGTCTGCGTCGTCGTGACCGCGCTTAGGTGGGTGCTTTCTGCTTTGGTGATGGCCATCGATCAGCTCAGCTCGCGAGGTCGTCGATCGACTGGTTGTAGTTGGCGGTTGCCACGGCCGCGTTCCCGAAGAAGTTCCCGAGCTGCTGGAGCATGACCACCGCCGAGACGAGCTTCGCCTCCGGCCGGTTGATGCCGCCGGCGATGATGGGATTGGCGGTGTTTGGCGCGCACTTGCCCCAGCTCGCGGTCGCGTTCGTCGTGCCTCCGTACGGGGATCCCAGCACCCAGGAGGTCCCGGATCCGGAAACCACGAGGTAGTAGGAGTTGGTCGGATCGCCGGTCACGACGATATAGGTGCCGGCGAGGGCCGTCTGGCTCGCGGAGAACGTCACCGCGGCGGATCCGGCCGTCACGCTGACCGTGCCGGATCCGGCGGTCTGATCGATGAGCCCGATCGTCCCGTCGGCGTTCTGCGTCCCGGTCGGCATCGCTGACCACGTCGCCGAGTAGGACTCGGAGTTGTACTTGGTCAGGAAGGCCTGCGCGGCGTCGCGCACGCCCTTGATCGTCTGCACGAGGTTCGTGAGATCGCTGGCGGCCTGGATCGCGGCAGCTTGCTTGGTGGTTGGCATCGAAGGCTCTCGAGGTGATCAGATCAGATGGAGAGGAGCTTGTACTGGAGGGTGGTGCCGACGGTGGTCGTGATGTACCAGACCGTCGTGTCGGACAGGGGGCAGGGGAAGTACCCTTCGGACACGCTCCAGACGAGGGGACTCTGGGGCTTGAGCGTGATCGTGTAGGTCGGGGAGCTGGTGCTGTTGGCCTTGATGGTGAGGCCCTTGTCGCTCCACAGGAAAATCGACCGGAGGTTCGCGGCCGTGAACCCGACGGTGAGGGCCTGGTTGGTGAGGCTGGCCCCGTAGTTCACGTTGCCGGTGACCAGGTTGCTTCCGATCTCCGTCTGCGAGCCGTAGAGCGGCATGCCGCCCCGGTCGCTGTTCACGGAGGCGTTGAGCTTCTGGTTCAGCCCCGCGAGGGCAAAGATCGACCCGGCACCGGCGTCCTGGTGCTGGACTGCGCCGCCGTCCAGGTAGAAGGGCGTCGAGGCGAGCGAGGGGAAGGTCTGGCCGAGGACGCCCAGGCCGCGCAGGGCGAGCCCAGCGCCCGAGGTGGCGTTGGGGGCGAAGTTGGCGGCGGAGGTCGCGGCGGGGGCTGTCAGTGCCTCTCCGGTGAGCGCCTGGAATCCGAGCAGGTTGCGGGCGGTGAACTGGGCGTCGTAGTCGGCCGTGTTGCCGTGGCCGGCACACGAGACGAGTCCGGTCAGGTGCTTGTCCACGACGGAGGTCGAGCCGGTGTATCCCTTCTGGGCGGAGTTCTCGGCGAGGCAGTTAAGGCCCAGTCCAAGGGTGCCGAACCCGAAGCCGCCGGTGCCGTCGGAGCCCCAGGTGGTGCAGTTGATACACAGGCTGAACGACTCGAACCCGCCGTTGGATCCGCTGGCGGCGTTGCCGCCGACCACACAGAACAGGGCGGTGCACGGCCTGGTGCCGGCGAGGATCCCTCCGGGACAGTTGATCGAGTTCGAGAACGCGATCACGCAGTAGGCCCCGAGCGTGATCCCGCTCGTGGTGCAATTCAGGGTCTCGGAGCACACCACCTGCGAGATGTTGTAGGTGGTGATCCCGATCGCGTACGCGGTCACCCGGCAGTTGAACACGAACAGGCTGTTGATCGTGGCGGCGAAGCCGTCGATGCCTGTGCAGCCGGTGAACGCGCCGGGGTTCACGAAGTCGATGTTGAAGACGCCTTGCGCCCCGGTGGTGGGCTTGAACGCCGTCACCGAGTTCGCGGAGGGCTTGAGCTGCGGGCGGGTGTCCAGGTTGTACTTCGCCCTGGTCGTGCTATAGCCGATCAAGGAGCCGTTCGTCGCGGAGATGAACGCCGTCGTCGCCGCGAGCGTGTAGGCCGTCCCGTTGTTGTGCAGGTAGGTATCGCGCCCGCCGCTGTTGCTGGCGAGGCTCTGGGCGTAGGTCGCCAGTGACCCGCCTGCGCGGCCCGTCATGCCTGACGCTGCGGCCGTGGAGCATGTCGCCTGGAGCGTCCAGGTGTTGGTCCCGGTGTTGACGCTCGTGATCAGGTACAGGCCCGGCGTGAAGTTGGTGCCGCCGGTGATGTTCACCGTGTTGCCGACGTCGCCGGCCAAGACGGTATAGCCCGTGATCGTGATCGTGGCCGACGCGCCCGAGGTCGTGGCGGTGATCGTCGTGCCGTTGAAGACGATGGTCTTCGCGCCGGCCCCCTGGGTATAGTCCGTCCCCGAGAGCGTGGGGTCGCACCCGCCCCCGTTGGCGTCGTTGCCCAGCAGGTTGTCCACCTCGAAATCGGTGGTCGCTGATATGTTTACGGCCATCGATCAGATCAGGTGGAGAGGAGCTTGTACTGAAGCCGCGACGCGGCGGTGGTGGTGAGGTACCAGACCGTCGTGTTCGTGTTCATCGGGTTCGTGTAGTAGCCCTGCGAGATGCTCCAGACGAGCGGGCTCCCGGGCTTGAGGACGATCGTGTAGGCGGGGGAGCTGGTGCTGTTCCCCTTGATCGTCATGCCCTTGTCGGAGACCAGGAAGATCGACTGGATGTTCGCGGCGGTGAAGCTGAGCGTGAGGGCCTGGTTGGTCACCGAGGCCCCGACGGTGATGTCGCCGGCGATCTCGGTCGCGCCCACCTCGGACTGGATCCCCTGGAGCGGGGAGCCGCCCTGGTCGCTGGTGACCGAGTAGGTCTGCTTGTGGGTGATGCTCATGGCGTGTTAGCTGCCGGCGGCGTCGCCGGCTTCCGCGTCGTCGCGGCTCCGGATCAGGGATGGACGTACTCTTCGCAGATGAACTCGTACTTGCGATTCCTCTCCTCCACGTTCTGGAATGAGAGGATGTTGATGATTCGCGAGTCCTTGACGAGCTGGAACCGCATGCGGGGATTGGGGAGCGTTGCGCCCCCCTGCCACCGGCAGGAGACGATGTGGGTGGCGGTCGCCCAGTTCTGTTTGACGTTCAGCAGCTCGGCCCCTCTGAGGAACCTGACCTCGGCCCAGAAGGTCGCGAGCGCGACCCAGCTCTGGGTGGGCTGGCCATAGGTGTCGAGCGTCTCGACGAGGTCCTGGAGGGCGACCCGCTGGCGGTAGCTGCCGACTTGCTGGCTGCGCATCGTTGCGTCGGTTTAGGGGTGTGATAGTCTGGTGGGAGCGATGAGGCCGTGGCCCCATTGAAGGTCGTAGCAGTCAGCGATCAGCATCTTCACCGCGGTCAACTTCCACGGCCCCGTCGCCGCCTTACGAATAGGCCCCATGATCGGAGGCCCCGATCAGGGACAGCACCGCGTCGCGCTGCCGG
>Ga0306918_10000987_pt1 | contig 13815 bp, 17 predicted proteins | sample tim00Cox0000000H_FD_203315 | JGI IMG/M metagenome (GOLD analysis project Ga0306918, IMG submission 203315) | Lab enrichment of tropical soil microbial communities from Luquillo Experimental Forest, Puerto Rico - timezero.00C.oxic.00.000.00H (v2)... | ecosystem: Environmental > Terrestrial >... | reverse complement strand
TGCGTACGTCGGGCCCGAGGCTGTCGACGAGGTCGGCCGTGGGCTGGAATGACACGGTCACGTTCAGCGGCGCCGCAGTTGCCGGATCAGCAGGATGGCCAGCAGGCTGAGCGTCAAAGCAACGATCAGCGGCACTGGTAATTGACTCGACGATGACGCCGTAACTTCGGGCGTAACCGGGTTGTTTGCCCCTTCGACCGTCGATTTAGCTTGTGCGGCAGCATCTTTGGCGGCAGCACTGAGTTGACCGTTGGTTTCGATCCGCTGCTGTAGGCCAAGCGGCTGCTCGGCCGGCTTCGGTGGTGCGGGCTCGGGGCTTTTAGCCGGGGCCTTTTTGGCGGGCGCCTTTTTGGCGGGCGCTTTTTTGGCCGGCGTCTTTTTGGCGGGTGCCTTCTTCGCAGGTGCTTTTTTGGCCGGCGCCTTCGCCGTCTTCTTGACGGGCTCGGCGGGGGGCTTCTTTTCCGGCGGGGTCGGCGGGGTCGATGCGCCGTCGGGTCCGCTGTCGGGTTGATCCTGCGGGTCTGCCATGCGTCCCATCATGCCGGACGGGTGACGGCGTCTCGGTGACCAGGGGCGGTCACGACCTGCGCCGCACCGCCCATAGCGCGCCCGCGGCCACGAGCGCGGTTGCCACGACGACAAATGGCCAGACCGGGATGTCGCCGCTGGTGCCGCTGGCGCCGGCGCCGGGTCCTGGCGTGCCGGTCCCGGGCACCGTCAGCCGAAACGACCAGGACCCGGATACCACGTGGCCGTCCGCGGAGGTCACCCGGTAGTTGACCGTGTAGGTCCCCGCCGGTCCGAGCGGTCGCAGGCCGATGCCGACGACCGCGCCCCGCACTGTCGGCTCCCCGGTGGACCAAATGTTGCCGTCGGGCCCGACGACCGTCATGGCCGCGAACGTGGTCTGCAATTGTTCGTTGAAGGTCGCGCTGACCCGCTCGGGACTGGTCGTGAGAACCGAATTGTCGGCGGGCTCGGCGGACACCCGCCAGGCGTGGGCGAACGCCGGTTGCGCGTTCATGGTCGCGGTCAACACCATGGCGGCCAGCAGTAGAGCTCCCCACGCGATAGCCGCCAGGCGTTTCATGCCCTTCGACGGATCAGCGCAAGGCCCACACCCAGGGTGGCTACTACGAGAGCCGCCCCACCCAACACGCGGGCGGTGTTGTCCGGCGAATTCGACTGCGGCGCAGCGGCGTTGTGGTCGGCGGGCGTAGCGGAAGGGTGATGCTCATGCGGTGCGGGCGGCCCCGCGGAAAGCGTGAGCATCGGGGCCGGGTGTTCGGGCTCACCGCCGCCGGGCACTGGCGGCTGGTCCCACTTCACGACGGCCCCGTCGGAGTAGGTCTGCGTGGCAGGGAAGCTGACCGTGTCGGTGTCCGGCAATTGCACCGAAATTCGGAACAGCGCGAATTGGTCCGCTCCAATCCCGCCGTTGGGCGCCGCCGTCCACGTCACCGAGCGGACGGCGCCGGAGGCCGCGTCGCGATCGAGCTTGGTCGTCCACCCCGGCATGCTTTCGACGCTGGCCGATGCCACATTGGGAAGTGTGACGGCCAGCGCGGTGGTTGCCGCGCCGGTGTTGGATTCGTTGGGCACCTGGAAGGTGACGATTGACATGGCGCCGCGCACGGGGTTGTCGCTGCTGGCATGGACGTGCGCCCACGCCGCCGGGGCGCCCGCCGCCGAGCCGAGATAGAGCGCGACGGTCGCAGCCACCGGAATCAGCATGCGGAGGATCCGCCTGTCGTGGGATGGCATGTCAGGTCGCCGCGGTCAGGTCAACCCGAGGCGGGCCATCAGGTCCGCCTCGATGCCGTCGAGCTGCGACGAGATTGCGGCGTGGGCCGCCCGGCGCCGCGCGGCCGGCATATTCTCCGCGGCAGCCACCGCCGCCGACAGATCGGAGAGCCGTTCGATGATGGCGGAGACGAACTGCTTGGTCTCGGCGTCCTTTGGCTTCTTGTCTTGCACCATCAACAGTGATTTTTCCGCCCCGGCGATCCGGGCCGACAGCTGGGCGCCGTGGGCGGAGAACTGGCCGACCTGCGCCAACGGAATACCGAGCTGATCCGCGCGGCGCTGGTCGAACACCGCTCGGGCGGCCATGGCCGCCCGGTATATCAGTGGCATCAGGACCGGGGCGAGCAGCCGTGACACCGTCAGCAACCGGCGAATCCTCGTCGGCGACAGCAACTTTCCTTCCCGCGCGGCCTTGAGCCGGGCCTCGGCGACTTTCAACGCCGTCCGGTCGCTGTCCCGCTGGGATCGCGCCTGCGCCTTGACGGCCTTTGCCGCAGCGCGTCGATCACCCTTGATCCGGCGAGCATCGTTCTTGGCGGCCAGCCTGGCCTCGAGCTTGGCGCGGTCCCTGATCGCACGGGCTTCGGCGCGACGCGTCGCGCGACTCTTTCGCTTGCGGAACAGGCCCATTCCCGGCCGCCTCCCCGGTAATCTCGCTGGCTATCGTGTCTGTCGCTCTCGCGTGTGCGCGATCCGTGAGCCAACCCTAATCGGAATAGGCGAAGCGCAGCCGTCCAGGTCGGGGTGGACGGCTGAGGGCCGGCTTATGCGTCGAGGTGCTCGGCGCGCCGTAGCTCGTCGACCCGCTCCACGATGTCCTGCTGCGCTTGGACGGACAACCCTGCGGCGCGTAGCGCGATGCGGCGCACGCCGTCATCGCGCATCGTGCTGAGCCACGACAATTCCTTGTCGAGCTTTTCGTAGTACGCGTCGTCGGTGAAGTAGGCCGGCTTGATGCGGAAGAAGTTGGCCAGGGCGGCCATGGTCGCCGCCGACGGATTCGTGCGGTTGCCTGAACGTAGCTGGGACAGGTAGGGAGCCGACATCGTGATGCCCTCCGCCTTGAGTGCGGCGATCACCTCCGCTGAGGTGTGCGCCCCGCGTCCGGGTGGATACACCGTGTCGAACAAGCGGTTCAAGCGGGCGGCGAATGTCGTGCTCATCGATATGACCTCCACTGGGCTGTAGAAGTGAACTATTGCCTATGCGTATTTGCTGATCATGGTAGCGAGGGATCAGTCCCGCAACCAGTTACCAACCCGTTGGGATTCGACACCGACGTTGCTGGCGGTTGCCGAATTCCCACTTGACGAGCGTCTAACTAATTCGCTGGGGTGTCCACACCTTCGGCGGAACTCACAGGTTATCCGCAGAATCCGATGTCGGGACCTACGTGGCGGGCTGCCCGGGTCACCCGTGGCGGGTCGATCGGACCGAGGGTGCTGTGCAGATGCTCCGCTATCAGTAGGCAACTTTAGGCAACTTGCGCCCCTCGATGGCACCCTTTGCTGTCAGGTCGGTAACACGCGCATAAAACGGGATTTGGGTACAGTTAACCGCCCTCGGAGATACCTCTGGGGCGACTGCGGGGGCACCGCGGGCTGAGGGAAGGGGTGCCGTCAGCACCTTAGCCGATGTCCGGTGACGTCCCGGCGATGGGAACTTCCTTTCGGCGCCTCCGCAGAGTTTGCGCCGCCGCCACCGTCGCGGCGGCCAGCGCCACCGCCACGGTGACGGCGATGGCCACCGACGGCAGGCCCAGCGCGCTGTCGAAGAGCATCCACAAGCCGAACATCAGGAACAGCAGGCTGGCCAAGATGTGCAGCAGCTTCTCCGGTAGGCGCTTGTGCAGCAGTATCCCCACACCGATCGCCAGGGCGTCGGCCAGGACCATGCCCACGGTCGAGCCGATCCACACGCCCGTCCAGTCGTGATCGCTGGCCAATGCGACCGTCGCCAACGACGTCTTGTCGCTCGCCTCGGCGAGCGCGAAGGACGACATCACGGTCAGCAGCGCGAAACGGGGTTCCTTATCGGTCGTGACCGTCGGGTCGCGGGCGCCGCCCTCGCGCCAGGCCCACACCGCGAAGGCAAGGAAGGCGATCGCCGAAACGAAGGCCAGCGGGCGCGCCGGCAGCGCCGTGCCCAGGAAATGGCCGATCGTCACCGATACCCCGTGCACCGTGAAGGCGGCGATCGTCACTCCGGTCAACACCACCCACCAGCGGTAGCGCAACGCGTAGGTCATGGTGATGAGCTGCGACCGGTCGCCGAGTTCGGCGAGGAAAACGACTCCGAGAGTTAGCAACGTGGCGGCGAGCATGCGAGATGACCTTTCGACACGTCGTCCATGACATCTGGGACCGTCCGGTCCCTCGAACACCGGTCGAAGGTCTCGCCCACCGGCCTGGTTGCGCCGGTTCGCCGGCCGGGCTGTGCGCCAGTATGTCGACTCGACGATTCGGGGCTACTCCCCTTCGCTAACGGTCTCAGGCTAGCGGGCGGATTCTGCCAACGCCAGGACGGCGCCCAAGTTCGGGCGCCCGCATTTCTTGATTCGAACGCCGAACTAATTCGTTTGAATTCCCTTATGCTGCAAGCAGCATTGCCAGGATCGCCGTGTCGGGATGGCTGATGGGGTCGACGCCCACGCGGCTCACCATGGACGTGATCGTGCCGTCGGCTTCCGCTTCCACCCACGCGGCTCGGTGCTCTAATCCCAGATAGGGCAATCCCGGCAGCAGTACACATCCCGACGCCGCCCCGGAGCATTCCGGCAGCGAAGGCGTAGTTTCCGAGGGCGGATGCAACATCAGCAACGCGGGAGGTTGATGATCAGCGAAATACCCTGGCGGGATGGCTGATTCGCCGAACACAGTGCCCTCGGCCAGCACCAGGCCGACGGTGCCGGGTACCGGTTCGTCGGGCAACTCCTCGCGGGCACCGAACACCGTTGTGGTGGAGAGCAATCCGGGCAACGACGCGATCCTGACCGCGACCATCAGCAGCTGGGCCCACTCTTTCGTCGAGTCGGGCCAACGTCCGGAGATCACGAACCCTTTCAGGGCACCACGAGAATGGAAGGGGGAAACCCCTATAGGACGATCCGACCCAGCTTCCATCTCGACCTCCGCGCGACGACTCCGCTCGAATGACCACGCTGTAGCTCGAATAATTAAGGATGCCTGCGGGTTAGGCGCCGTGCAACTCGACACGACCACTAACGCTTGCGTTATCGAAATGCCGGACAAAAACCCGCTATCCCCGGTAATCAAAAGGAAAGGGCGCCACGCGATCCGCGCGACGCCCCGGCCTTCTCGGTTGGTCTCAGCCGAAAATCAGCCCCTTGGTCTTAGAGGTTGCGCCCGCGTAACGGTCCTGCACGTCGGCCCAGTTCACGACGTTCCAGAACGCTTTGACGTAGTCCGCCTTGACGTTCTTGTACTGCAGGTAGTAGGCGTGTTCCCACATGTCGACCTGCAACAGCGGAATGATGCCAAGCGGGACGTTGGCCTGCTGGTCGTACAGCTGGAATGTCAGCAGCTTGTCTCCGAGGCTGTCGTAACCGAGTACCGCCCATCCCGACCCCTGCAGGCCGTTGGCGGCCGCACTGAACTGAGCCTGGAAGTTGTCGAACGATCCGAACGCGTCATCGATCGCTGCGGCGAGTTCGCCAGTCGGCTTGTCGCCACCGTCCGGCGACAGGTTCTTCCACCAGATCGAGTGGTTGACGTGGCCGCCCAGATGGAAGGCCAGGTTCTTCTCGTTCAAGAAGATCGCGGAGTGGTCGCCTTTGGCCCGCGCCTCTTCGAGTTTGGCAAGGGCGTCGTTCGCACCCTTGACGTAGGCGGCGTGGTGCTTGCTGTGATGGATCTCGTTGATTTGACCGGAGATGTGCGGTTCCAGCGCTCCGTAATCCCAGTCCAACTCTGGCAGGGTGTAATCGGCCACGGCATTCCTTTCTTCGGTGCATCGTTGGTGATCGTCGGACGCTCATTCGCGCGGGGCTGCCGCGCGGCGGCCAGCCGTAATCAACCCAACTCTATGACCGCGCGCGCCGCAAGGACGACCGCTAGCGACGGATGCCCGCTGGGTGCCGATTAAAGCCAGACGATGAGGGCGAGAACCCCGAGCAACGCCAGCGCGATGAGGCCGGCACGCAACGCGGCGATTCCGTAGTTGTGGCTCCAAGCAGGCGAGCCGGAATACGAGTTCGACGGGCCCGGCGAACCCGGACCGAACGAATGCGTAGTCATTAAGCGCCTTTCACCTGCAGCTCACCCCTCAAGTGAGGTGAGTCACAACCAATTCGTGACGGTGATCATAACCGCTTGCAACGGGGTTGGAAAACACACTGCGCAACGTCGCTTCGGACCCCCGCTTGGTAAGGCAGGTGATTTAGCTCGGATGCCGGTTCGGGGCTGTTTATGGCACACGTGTACAGCTAGCTGTTATCCACAGTCGCCAATCAGGGATGGCCGGTAGAGGCCTTATTAATGCCTTAGGTACCCGCGCGCAAGTTGTGGATAAACCTGTGGAAACTGTGGATAGCCGTGAGACATTGTTGGTGTTGCCAGAAATGGCGGGCGCCGACGAATCCCGCTTCTCACCTGGCCGCGTCCGCGGCCCGGATCGTCGCCGGGGCTAGGCTGGTCCGGTGATCCAGGTGTGCTCCCAGTGCGGCACGCGGTGGAACGTGCGCGAGCGCCGACGTGAGTGGTGTCCCCGCTGTCGCGGGTCGCTGATGGCGCCCTTGGCGGACGCGCCGGCGGCCGACCCACGATGGAGTGTGCATGGCGGCCCGGCGGCGGCCCGATCGCCCGGGTCCCCAGGATCGCAGCGCATTCCGCCGCGGCTGCCGCCGGGCTTCAGGTGGATAGCGGTGCGCCCCGGCGCCCCACCGCCTCACCGACGCGGACGACGGTCCCTGGGCCCCACTCCGCGCTACGCCGTGATCCCGCGCTGGGGATTGGCGGACCGCGTCGAACCGGCTGCGGCTGCAGCCGAAAAGCCCACCCAGACAGGACCGTCGGCGCCGGTCGTTCGCACCGCACTGTTCCTGAGCGTGCTGGTGCTCGGCATCGCCGCCCTGGTCTACGTCGTGCGATACGTGCTGTTGGTGATCAACCGCAACACGTTGCTGAACTCGATCGTGGCAATCGCCGCGGACTGGCTCGGGGTGCTGGCCAGTGTGGCGGCGATCGCGGCGGTGATCACCGCCGGCGTCACGCTGATCCGGTGGCTCATCGCGCGCAGGGCCGCCGTGTTCGCGCATCTCGGTCTGCCGGAGCCGCGTTCCGTCCGGGCGCTGTGGGCGGGCTGCGTGGTGCCGCTGGCCAACCTGCTCTGGGCACCCGTGTACGTCATCGAGCTGGCAATCCTCGAAGAGCACTACGCCCGGCTAAAAAGACCGATCATCCAGTGGTGGATCGCCTGGGTTGTCAGCTACGTGGTTTCGATTTTCGCCATCGTTACCAGCTTCGCCACGGACGCCCAGGGCATCGCCAACAACACCATGCTGATGGTGTTTGCCTACTTGCTTGCGGCGGCCACCGTGGCCGCCGTTGCCCGGGTCTTTGAGGGGTTCGAGCGCAAACCGGTTGCCCGGCCGGCGCATCGATGGGTGGTGGTCGAGCCAGATCGCCCCGGCCGCCCCGCCGCGCCCGCATCCTCTGCCCCGGTTGAGTTGGAGGGGCAGGAACCGGCAGCATAGAAGTATGACGTGGGCCGACGAGGTGCTCGCCGGGCATCCCTTTGTTGTTGCCCATCGCGGCGCGTCGGCCGCTCGCCCCGAACATACGCTCGCCGCTTACGATCTCGCGCTCAAAGAGGGCGCCGACGGCGTGGAATGCGATGTGCGGCTGACCCGCGACGGCCATCTGGTTTGCGTGCATGACCGCAGGCTGGACCGGACCTCGACGGGAGCCGGGTTGGTCAGCACCATGACGCTGGCCCAACTACGCGAACTCGAGTACGGGGCGTGGCACGGCAGCTGGCGTGAGGACGGCACGCACGGTGATACCAGTCTGCTGACGCTGGATACCCTCGTCTCGCTCGTCCTGGACTGGCACCGGCCGGTGAAGCTCTTCATCGAGACGAAGCACCCGGTTAGGTACGGCTCGCTGGTGGAAAACAAGCTTCTCGCGCTGCTCCACCGCTTCGGCATCGCGGCGCCCGCCTCCGCGGACCGGTCCCGCGCGGTGGTGATGTCGTTCTCCGCGGCCGCGGTCTGGCGGATCCGGCGGGCCGCACCGCTTTTGCCGACGGTGTTGCTCGGCAATTCCGCTCGCTACCTGACCAGCACTGCGGCCACTGCCGTCGGCGCCACGGCGGTCGGGCCTTCATTGCCCTCGCTGAAGGACTATCCGCAACTCGTGGACCGCGCCGCCGCCCAGGGCAGGGCCGTGTACTGCTGGAACGTCGACGAGTACGAAGACATCGACTTCTGCCGGGATGTCGGGGTCGCGTGGCTCGCCACCCACCACCCGGGCCGAACGAAGGCGTGGTTGCAGAGCCGACGCGCGGGCCAGGGCAGCAGTTAATCCGGCGCTATTGCTGCCCATCGCGCGCAGCAGCGGGTGCCGGCGCATCTGAGGCCAGCGCCTCGAACAACTTGCTGGCGGCCTCGTGATTCCACACCACGACCGACCCGGCGTCGCCGCTGGCGAACTCGCCGATCGGGACGGTCATCGCGGTGGTGGAACCGTGCAGCGCCCAGGCGAGTCGCGCCAGATCCCACACGTGGTCACCCCGGTCAACCGTCAGGGCGCCGACGGCAGCACGCGGCACCGAATACCAGCGGAACGGGTTAAGCCACACTGCGGGGCTGGCGGCGCGGTGCAGCAGCGCTGACAGGAACTGCCGTTGGTTGACCATCCGGTCCAGATCCGCGCGCGGTGTATCGCGCGTCCTGACGTATCCGAGAGCGTTGCGGCCGTCCAACTTCTGGCAGCCCGCGGGCAGGTCGATTCCGGCCAATGGATCGTTGATCGGCGCGGTCGGGCACATGGTGACCCCACCGAGCGCGTCGACCAGGCCGGCGAACCCGCCGAATCCCATCTCGGCGTAGTGGTCGAGGCGCAGCCCGGTGGCGCGCTCCGCCGTCTGGGTCAGCAACGGCGCCCCGCCGATCGCGAACGCGGCGTTGATCTTGTCCTTGCCATGCCCAGGGATCGGTACATACGAGTCGCGCGGAATCGACACCACCGTCGTCGGGGTGCTGGACCGGTACTCCGGCACGTGTACCAGCAGGATGGTGTCGGTACGACTGCTGCCGATGTCGCCGCCGGTGGCCAGATCTTGCTGCTGCTCGGCGGTCAGGCCCTGCCGGCTGTCCGAGCCGACCAGCAGCCAGTTCGTGCCGCGGCCGGTGCCCGGCCGATCCGGATAGTCGGTAAGTGCCTCCTCGCGGTGCATTGCCGAGTCGAACCAAAAAGCCGCGCCCACGATGCCGCCGCCTATCAGGAGCGCGCCAATCAACACGGTGAGCGCCACCATGCGGACCCAGCGCCGCTTGCCGCGTTTGCGCCGCGGCGGGACCGGTCGCGGCGGGGGCGGATTGATCGCGGCCGGCGGTGATGGCTGGCGCAGCGGTGTTGTCGTCGGGTCGACGGCCGGCGGCCGCGGGAGGCTCGCCCGGCGGATCACATGCGGCGGCCCGGGTCTTCGAGGCCCTCGCCGTTGCGGTGATCGGTCGCCGTTCACCTGAATAACGTACGTGGCCGCGCCCGTTATCGGCGGGCGCGCAGGCCGTTGATGAACGGGCACCCCATCAGCACCCGGATGGCCTGGCGCAGCCCGATCATGTCGTCGACCGGCTTGTGAAAGGGCAACCGGACATCGTGGTCGCCATCGTTGCCCTCGACGCGGAACCGCACGCCGTATCGGTCGAGCCCGAGCGGGCGGACAAGCCCGCGTCGCAAGGGTGCCGGCAGCTTCGAGGCCAGCCGTGCGACCACGTCGTTGTGGGCGGTTTCCAAGTGCCACAGCAGGCTTGACTCGATCTCGCAGAACGGGTCGGGCCGAGCCGCGAGCAGGTCGGCCACGCTGACCGGCTCGGCGCCGGTGGCATCGGTGACGACCACGGACGCGATCTCCAGCCGCAGTAGCGCGTACCGAGGGTCATCGCCGCCGGAAGGCGCCGATCTCGGCGTCTCGACTTGAAGCAACGCCGGATTCGGGTACTCCGCGGCGATCTGGTCGAGGATGGTTGTCACCGCGTCCGGTGGCACCGGCACCAGGCACCCGCGCACCCACACCAGAGACCGGACCGGTTCCCGCAGTGGGAGCGGAGCGTAGTCGGTCATTTCCAGCAGCGCTTGCGATTCGGAGACCCGACAAGCGGCCGGGCCGACGAGGCCGACCGGAAGCGCGAGGGCGAAGGATCCGTCGTGCAGTAAGTGATGGATGGGCACCGCGACCGGGTCCTGGCATTCCCCCCAAGTTTCCAAGGCCAACAGCGCCCCGCCGGTCCGGACACAGGCACTGCGAATGCGTTCGGCGGTCGTCGGCACGGTCTTTGTCAGCGGTAACATCGTTCTCCTCATGAAATTAGGTAAGCCTAAGTTAACTTACGACCCATGCCGGCGCAAGGCTCCTCTCGCGGCGCGCGCCGTTAGGGTTGGGGCGTGGCCCGCATCGCTTACCTGGGTCCCGAAGGGACCTTCACCGAGGCGGCGCTGCTGCAAATCACGGCCTCCGGCTTGGTTCCCGAACAGGGAACGGATACGCGGCCGCTGCCACTCGATAGCACCCCCGCGGCGTTGAACGCGGTCCGTGATGGCGACGCCGAGTACGCGTGCGTCCCGATCGAGAACTCGATCGACGGCTCGGTAATGCCCACGCTGGACAGCTTGGCCATCGGATCGCCCCTGCAAGTGTTCGCCGAGACGACGCTGGATGTGGCGTTCAGCATCGTCGTCAAACCCGGCCGCAGCGCGGCCGACGTGCATACGTTGGCCGCCTTCCCGGTCGCGCTGGCTCAGGTGCGGGAGTGGCTGGCCGCGCATTTACCGCGCGCCGAACAGCGGCCGGCTTATTCGAACGCCGACGCGGCGCGGCAGGTGGCGGACGGCGAAGCCGACGCCGCCGTGACCTCGTCGCTGGCCGCCGCGCATTGGGGACTGGACGCCCTGGCCGACGGTGTGGTCGACGAACCCAACGCCCGCACCCGATTCGTCCTGGTCGGGCTGCCCGGCCCGCCGCCGGCGCGCACCGGGGCCGATCGGACGTCGGTGGTCATGCGCATCGACAACGTGCCCGGTGCGCTGTTGGCCGCGCTGGCCGAATTCGCCATCCGCGGCATCGACCTGACCCGGATCGAATCCCGGCCGACCAGAACGGAACTCGGCACCTACCTGTTCTTCGCCGACTGTGTCGGCCACATCGACGACAGCGCCGTCGCCGAGGCACTCAAAGCCTTGCACCGTCGTTGTGCGGATGTGAGGTACCTAGGTTCGTGGCCGACGGGTTCGGTCCCGGGGGTGGTGCCACCGCCGGCCGACGAGGCGTCGCGCTGGCTAACGGGGCTGCGGGAAGGCAAACCCGAGCAGGCCTTAGAGGCCGGGGCGGTTGAGCCATGAGCGGCCGCTTGGTGCTGCTGCGGCACGGCCAGTCCTTCGGCAACGTCGAGCGACGGCTGGACACCCGGCCGCCCGGGGCGGAGCTGACGCCCTTGGGTCGCGACCAGGCGCTGGCGTTCGCCCGCAGTTCGGGACGGCCGGCGATGCTCGCGCATTCCGTGGCCACCCGGGCGTCGCAGACGGCCGCGGTGATCGGCGTCGAACTCGAAATGGCGGCCCTCGAAGTCACCGGCTTGCATGAGGTGCAGGTGGGCGAGCTGGAAAATCGCAGCGACGACGAGGCGGTCGCGGCATTCAACGCGATTTACGAGCGATGGCATCACGGTGAGCTCGACGTGCCACTGCCCGGCGGAGAGACCGGCAACGAGGTGTTGGATCGCTACGTGCCGGTGCTCACCGAACTGCGAATGCGACACCTCGACGACGACGACTGGAACGGCGACATCGTCGTCGTCAGCCATGGCGCGGCGATCCGGCTGGCCTCCGCGGTCCTGGCCGGTGTGGATGCCAGCTTCGCGCTGGACAACCATCTCGACAACGCCGAATCGGTGGTATTGGCCCCGATCACCGACGGGCGCTGGAGTTGTGTGCGCTGGGGCGCCTTGGCGCCGCCGTTCTATCCCCAGGCCGAGTCGACCGCCGTCGGTGACGCGGTGCGCTCAAGCACCGATCCGATGGGCTGACGACTCCGGTGTGCGCGCGACCGATTCCGCGCATTCGCAGCCGATGGCATCGCAGTCGACGACGAACGCGTGCGGCACCAGCTCGGGGCTGACGCAGTCGGCCTCGGTGCACTCCGACCGGTCCCAGACCCGGCCGAGCGAATGGCGAATGATGGTGCCGTGGCAGTGATCTAGGCCCGCCAGGCAGTCGCGGCACTCAGCGCTCATAACCCGTTCATAACACCCGGCTTCGACAAAGTCGGGATGCCGCGCCCATGAGCACGGCGCCGTTTTGTCACGGGTTGTCAGCCCCAGCCCAGTTCTTCGAGCCGGTCGTCGTCGATGCCGAAGTGATGGGCGATTTCGTGGATCACCGTGACCGCCACCTCCTCGACGACATCGTCGTCGGATTCACAGAAGTCCAGCACCGCGTCGCGGTAGATCGTGATGGCGTCCGGCAGCGCCCCGGCATAGTCGGAGTCGCGGTCGGTGAGCGCCACCCCCTCGTACAGCCCGAGCAGTTCGGCGTCCTGCGGGTGGCGGTCTTCGACCAGAACCACGACGTTGTCCATGGCGGCCGCCAGCTCGGGCGGGATCAAGTCGAGTGCGTCGGAGACCAAATCGTCGAACCGCTGCGGATCCATGCGCACGGACACCGGGCTAGCCTCCGGGTGGTGGCGGCGGCGCCTCCGGCGCGGGTGGGGGTGGCGGTGGAGGCGGTGGAGGCGGTGGAGGCGGTGGTGGCGGTGCCTCCGGCGGTGGCGGCGGGGCTCCGTTGTCGGGCGGGGGCGGGAGGCCCGGCGGGGCTGGATTGGCCGGAGCCTGCGGTGCCGGCGGCGGCGGTGGCGGTGCCGGCGCCTGCCCCGGAAGGTGCTGGTTGTTCGGCGGTATGCCGTTCGAGGGGCCGTTGGACTGGTTGCTGGGCGCCTGGTCGCTCGGTGCCTGGTTTGTCGGCGCCTGCGCCGGAATCGGCGGCTGCGTCAGCCGTTCCTCCGGAATGTCGGGCGGGGCTACCGGCGGCTGACCGTTGATCGACAGCTGGCCCTTCGCGCTGTTCACCAGCGTGGCCCAACCCCCATTTCCCAGCGTCGCGCCGATGCTGCACGCGACCTCATGGCTACCCGCAGACCAACTGGGCAGCGACACGGTGGGGTAGATCAAGGTCAGGGTCGTGGTGCGCAACTTGACCGGCGCCAGGTAACCGTCCGTCATCTTGGTGCACGAATCCTTGATGAACCCGTCCTGATCGGGCTCGGCGGGCAGGCCGCCGGGAAACTTCTCGGCCAGGTTGACCGTGCCCGTGACCTCCATCGCGTGCGGGGCGGCGCAGTCGACCGAGACATCGATCGGCTGGTTGGTCGTCGGGTCGATGCCCAGGCAGGTGCCGGCCGGCCACACCTTGGACTGGTCGACGTCGGCGACCTTGCCCTTGTAGACCTCCTGCTGGTTGTTGGCGCCGGGCAGCTGCAGCCCGCACAGCATGCGGCGCTCGCCGGAGTTTCGCCACGCTCGGTCACCGGCCCACAGCAGGCTGACCGTGAACTTGCTGTTGGGGTCGAACTTGGGTCCGAGGTAGTTGCGCACGGCGGCGTCGCACTGCTCCTGCGTGATCTGCTGGATGCGCGCGGGCGACGGGGGAGCGGCGTTGGGCCCGTACTCCGAGCCGGGGAAAGTCCGCATATCGATGGACTCGGCGACTTCAAACTTGTGGTCGTCCGTGCAGTTGACGATGCCGGCTGACTCCGGGGTGGCATCCGGCCACGTCA